>Ga0209060_10000059_pt1 | contig 304283 bp, 227 predicted proteins | sample Coa_R1_8_FD_187155 | JGI IMG/M metagenome (GOLD analysis project Ga0209060, IMG submission 187155) | Surface soil microbial communities from Centralia Pennsylvania, which are recovering from an underground coalmine fire - Coalmine... | ecosystem: Environmental > Terrestrial > Soil >... | reverse complement strand
TTGGCCGGGCTGGTGAAGTACTGAATCGCTTGCTGAAGCGTCTGGGGTTCCGGGTTCGTTGCGATGACCATGAAGCAACTATAACGGACTCCGATGTATTAGTCAAGTATATTTTTGCCTTTTTTTCGTCCAACGAATCAAGCGCTTAGGCGTGCGCGCACCTCGAATGTTGACGGCGATGTGTCAGAATGGAAGTCGAGGTTCGAAACAAGATTCACCGCGTGGCCAGTTAGTCGGGCGTCGCGAATATCAAAATTACAAAACGAACCTACCGACGGGTTAAAGCGAATCGAGACAGTCAGTTGGAGACCAAAACCCAGCGTTCAGTTAGCGCCCTCAAAGCAATCACGCTGGTGATTGCTGTCCTTCCCATCGGGGCCGCTGGATTGACTCCAACCACCCTCACGCTGACCAGTTCGCCCAACCCAGCGACACTCGGACAAGCCGTAACCCTAACCGCTACGACATCGGCTGTGGTTTCCGGCCGCGTGACCTTCTACGACGGCGTGACGGTGCTCGGCACAGGAACCCTCGTAGGGGGTCAGGCGACACTGACAACGAAATTTCTGCCATCTGGAAGCCGCTCGCTTAGCGCCTACTATGCGGGTAATGCCAGCTTTGCGCCAATCTCCTCTGCGCCCGTTCATCAAACGATATTTGCGTTACGGCAAAATGGCTTTCGCTCGGTGACAACGCCCGATGCGGGACAAGGCACCAGTTCGACATCCGCGGTCGTCGGCGACTTCAACGGCGATGGAAGGCCGGACGTGGCGTTGTTGATCAATGGTGAATCCACGACCAGTAGTGGCGCAGTTAGCGTGCTGTTGGGCAAAGGCGATGGGAGCTTCCAGGCAGCGGTTCACTACAATTTCGCAGGCCCGGTTTCCTCTTTGGTGGCGGAAGACTTCAATGGGGATGGTAAAACCGACTTCGCCATAAGCAGCAGCGGCAATGTGAGCGTGATGCTCGGCAACGGTGATGGAACGTTTCAGGCCGCGGTCACGGCCGGAACGGCGACCAGCTTAGACCGATTGGTGGTGGCAGATTTCAACGGGGATGGTAACGCGGATCTTGGGCTCATCAGTACCAGTGTGAGGGTGCTGCTCGGCAACGGCGACGGGACATTCCGGGCCGCAATTAATTCGAGCGGCACGGCCATTTCCGTGGCGGTGGGCGACTTTAACGGAGACGGTAAAGTAGACCTCGCGGTCATCAGCGGCGTGAGCGTAGCAAGCGTACTACTGGGCAATGGCGATGGAACGTTCCAGACGCCGGTCAACTACACACTCGCGCCGAGTTCCCAATTCATCGCAGTTGGGGATTTCAACGGTGATGGCAAGGCCGATTTGGCGACGTACGGCCCCAACTATGGTGTGGGGGACGTGCTGCTCGGCAACGGCGATGGAACTTTCCAGCCGCCCATCTTCCACAGTGCACCAGGCAATACGGAAGCAACGCTAGCGGTGGGAGACTTCAACGGCGATGGCAAGACGGATCTCGCCTTCGGCGGCAATTTCGGTATGTCCGTGGCCCTCGGAAATGGCGACGGGACCTTCCAGAACGACGTCTTCGTGCCTGCTTCGACGAGTTCCTGCCAAACTCCGTTCTTCCTCACCGCGGTCGTGGGAGACTTCAACGGCGACGGAGTATCGGACGTGGTAGCGGTTGCGTCGGATATCACCTTGCCGTGCCAAAGCATCAACGTCCTGCTGGGCGTGTCGGCCACAGCGGCGTCCTCTCCGGTGTTCAGCGCGGCGGGCGTCACACCGGCTGCAAATTACGGAGAGACGTTAGCGCCAGGCGTGATCGCGTCGCTCTTTGGCACGAACCTTGCACCTGGAATCGCGAGCGCGATCGCGGTGCCGATTCCCACGGAACTCGAAGGAGTCTCCGTGAGTGTGAACGGAATCCTGGCTCCTTTGTTCTATGTCTCGCCGTCCCAAATCAACTTCCAACTGCCGTGGGAACTGCTGGCGTTACCGGTGCAAGCGCGAGCCAACGTTGTCGTCACCGTAAACGGATCGGCGTCTGCCGGACAAAGCTTCCTGCCGCAAGCGGTGTCTCCCGGCATCTTCACTCTGAATTCATCAGGCTCAGGCCAAGGAGCGATCCAGATTGCTAACACCGCCATCTTCGCCGCGCCTCCCAACATTATCCCCGCGGCATTGGCGCGTCCCGCGAACCGCGGAGAATTCGTGACCATTTACTGTAGCGGCCTTGGCGACGTGTCACCGCGGCCTGCGACGGGCGCGCCCGCGTCCGATAGTCCGCTGTCGAATACGCTGCTGATGCCTTCGGTGGTAATCGGCGGAGTCGGAGCGCAGGTTACGTTTGCCGGCCTGAGTCCTGGATATGTCGGCTTGTATCAGGTCAACGCACAGGTCCCGAGTGGTTCGACGACGGGCGGACAGGTTCCCGTCGTGATCACGCTTGGCGGCGTAACTTCGAATGTCGTTACGATGGCCGTGCAGTGAGCTAGGAGCGTTCTGTCAGCGCGAGCGGCAATCCCAACTTGCGGCGCCAACGACGTTCCAGCCGCGCCATGCGTCCGCCGTCGTGTTCGTGATCGTGACCCATTAGATGCAGCGCGCCGTGCAGAGCCAGCACTTTCATTTCTTCCTCGATGGAATGACCGAAGGCGCGCGCCTGGCGGCGTGCGGTGTCGGCTGAGATCACCAGGTCGTCGGGCTCGAAGGAAAGTACATCCGTCGCTTTGTCGATTTTGCGATATCGCCGGTTCAAGCGGCGGATCTCGGCGTCCGAGACAATCGCCGCGCCGATTTCGCGATGCGTCACCTCGCGCCCGAGCGTCGCGAGAAACGCGGCGATCTCTTGGCGGCGGAATTTCACACGGCGCTGTCGATTGAACAGCACGATTATTTCTGGTCGGGAGTCTTGCCGTATTCTTCGTACGCCTTGATGATCCGCTGGACCAAGCTGTGGCGCACCACGTCGCGTTCGTTGAAGTAGACGAACGACGTGCCGGGAATGCCGGAAATCACGTCGATCGCTTCCACCAGGCCGCTGCGCTTGCCCGCCGGCAAATCCACTTGCGTGATGTCGCCGGTGATCACGGCTTTGGAGTTGAAACCGAGGCGCGTGAGGAACATTTTCATTTGCTCGCCGGTGGTGTTTTGCGCTTCGTCGAGAATCACGAAGCTGTCGTTGAGCGTTCGGCCGCGCATGAACGCGACGGGAGCAATTTCAATCGTGCGCCGCTCGAGATAGCGCTCCACTTTTTCGGCGTCCAGCAAATCGTAGAGCGCGTCGTAGAGCGGACGCATGTAGGGATCGACCTTCTCTTGCAACGTGCCGGGAAGAAAACCAAGACGCTCGCCCGCTTCCACCGCGGGACGCGCCAAAACGATGCGCGTGACGCGACGCGCCAGCAGCGACGCGACGGCCATGGCCACCGCGAGATACGTTTTTCCCGTCCCCGCGGGGCCCACGCCGAACACCATGTCGTTCGTGTCGATCGACTCCATGTAGCGCCGCTGCGTGGAGGTCTTCGGCTGGATCGTCTTGCGTCCGAAATTGCGCTGTTTTCCGCCCAGCACCACGCCGCGCAAACTCAACGACGAATCGTCGGTGACGATCCGCAAGTATCCGTGGAGATCGCCGTTGGAAAACGTGTGCCCTTCGCGGATCAAGTTGGAATAGTCTTCCAGGATCTCGCCGCAGCGCGCCACACCTTCCTCGGGTCCCTCGATTTCCAGCGCGTCGGCGGCGACTTGAACCGAAACCTGCAGGGAGTTTTCCAGCAAGCGAAGATTTTCGTCGCGAGTACCGAACAACGATTCCAAGCCGCGAGAAAGTTGAACGCGCGTCTTCGTTTTACTCATCTCAGGGGAACGAGCCGGGGAGTTTTCGGACGGGACGAGGTGACGGCCGGAAGGACTTCCATGTGTAATCGAGCTCAGGATAGCAGAAGCGGAACGCGGAAACAATCGGGAATGGCGGACCGAGCGGCGCGGGACTTGGTGTTCACCGAACGAGTCCTACCCCTAAGGCGGTAAAAGTCCCACACGTTCCAAGGCACAAGTACTAAAACCTTTGACGCGTCCACTGGTAGTTCCATTACGTATAACGAATATTATCTGTAGCAAAATGTGCGTTGACACAAAGTATTTCTCCACCTAATTTAAATACCGTATGAACTACCATAAAATTCTGCAGGAACTCATTGAGGAGCGAGCGGACCTGGATCAAGCGATCCGGGCCATCGAACCTCTTGCCCGCCGCCGCCAAAAACGCCGCGGTCCCGGCCGTCCGCCTCTATTATTTAGTCTGAAGCGCGGTTTGGGTCATCGCGGACCTGGCCGCCCTCCCGGCTCGACGAATAAGGTCAAACGCGGACCAGGGCGTCCACCGAAGGCTGAAACGCAGGCGTAGTTTCTTTTTCCGTCAATAAAGTTGGCAATTTGACGGCTGAAAATTCAGCCTGTACTTCGTGTGTCTAGTTTTGGGACACGGCGGGAATTGAAAACGATTGGGGCTCGCAATTCAGCACGCAAGGAAATGCGTGCAAATTACGCGCGCCGTTTGCGCCAGCCATCGAGGCCGACCGCCGCGATAATCACGGCGCCGATCAGGACCTGTTGCCAAAATGACGACACGCCCAGTAGATTCGCGCCATTGGCGAGCAATCCCATGATGAACGCGCCAACCAGCGTGCCGGCCACGGTGCCTTCGCCGCCGTTCAAGCTGCCGCCGCCGATCACCACGGCGGCGATGGCACGCAATTCGTATCCGTCGCCGGCCGTCGGCTGGCCGGTCATCAGCCGCGACGTTTCGATCATCGACGCGAGTCCGGTGAGCATGCCGAGGATCGCGTAAATCGATACCGTGCACAAATTCAGCGGAACGCCCGCGTATCGCGCGGCTTCGGGATTGCTGCCCATCGCGTAAGCGTAGCGGCCCAGCTTGGTGCGCTCGAGCAAGAAATGCATCGCCACCGACAAAATGGCCAGCATCACCAGCGGCACGGGCAGCGGTCCAAGGTTGCCTTCGCCGACGCGCTCGAATCCTTGCGGGATTCCTACTACTGGAAGTCCGCGCGAGACCACCAGCGCCAATCCGCGCACCATCCCCATCATTCCCAGCGTGACAATAAACGGAGAAATCCTGAGGACCACGATGAGCGTGCCGCTCAACGCTCCCCACAGCAATCCGCAACCGGCCGCGGCCCCAAGCGACAACGGGATTCCAGCGCCTTTCGCCAGCACCGTCGCGCCGAGGATCGAGCAAAAACCGACCAGCGCGCCAACCGATAGATCGATGCCGCCCGAGATAATCACCAGCGTCATGCCGAGCGCGATGATATTGATCACCGCGGTTTGCCGCGTGACGCTGCTCAAATTCTGCACGGTGAGAAAGTGCGGCGACGCGATGGAGAGCGCGATGAAGAGGCCGGCGAGCGTGGCGTAAGGCCAAAGGCGATCGAGTTTGCCGCGTAGAGTTAGAGCGCCCACTGCAACACCTCCTCGCGCGTGGTGGCGTCGGGCGTCAGCTCGCACACGATGCGATTCTCGCGCATCACCAGCAAGCGGTCCGACATGCGCAGCAACTCGGGAATTTCCGAGGATACCATCAGGATCGCCGCGCCTTGCGAAGCCAACTCCCGCATCAGCGTGAAAACCTCCTCCTTGGCGTTTACATCGATGCCGCGCGTCGGCTCGTCGAGCAGAAACACGCGCGCTTGCGTCAACATCCAGCGCGCCAGCAATCCTTTTTGCTGATTGCCGCCGCTCATGGTTTGGATCGGCTGCGTGGCGAATCCGCGAATCGACAGGCGAGAGATCATTTGCGTCACCGTTTGGCGCTCCTGTCCCAAGGCCAGCCATCCTCCGAAAAGCGCGGGCAACTTTGACGGCAGGCGGGCGATCGTGATGTTCTCGCGCAAACCGCGTCCCTGAAGAACGCCATAACGTTGGCGATCTTCGCTCAAATACGCGAGACCCGCGCGCAACGATCGCGCCGGCGATCGCGCTTCAAGCGGACACCCCAGCAACTCCAGGCGTCCTTCGCCGCGCGGCCGCACGCCGAACAGCGATTCGCAAAGTTCGGTGCGGCCCGCGCCCATGAGTCCCGCGAGTCCCACGATTTCGCCGGCGTGCAGCGTGAGGTCGATGCTCGGTGATTTCCAATGGAGGAGCGGCTCGCCGCGCGCAGCGCGTTCGCGCGCTTCAGCAGGCTTGCCGGCGGCGGGCACGTGTCCGGCCATATGTCCCACCAGATCCGCGTCGCTGAGCGCGGCGATGTCGCCGGTGTGGACCGTGTTGCCGTCGCGCAATACCATGACCCGCGAAGCGACGCGACGCGCTTCCTCGAAGCGATGCGAGATGTAGAGAATCGCCATGCCGCGATGGCGGCAATCCTCGACGATCTGCATGACCTCGTTGGAGTGCGCTTCCGAGAGCGACGACGTCGGCTCGTCGAGAATCAACAGCCGTGGATCGCCGCGCAACGCGCGCGCCAGTTCCAACATTTGTTTTTGCGCGGCGGTCAATCCCATGACTTTCGCTGAAGAGTCGAGCGACAGGTGCAGCTTTTCCAGATGGCGTGACGCTTCGTGCAGAATCGTGCGGTTGTCGAGCCAGAAATGCGGCTCGCGCCCCAAAAACAGGTTCTCCGCCACGGTAAGATGCGGCGCGAGCATCGCTTCTTGATGCACCATGCCGACGTTGGGAGATTCGCCCGCCTCGCCGCGCCACTCGACGGTTCCGGAATCCTGCTTCAACGCGCCGCTCAAAATGCGCATCAACGTGCTTTTGCCCGCGCCGTTTTCGCCCATCACCGCCAACACTTCGCCCGCCGACACGGCGAGCGTCGCGCCGCGCAGGGCGGGCACGCCGGAAAATGATTTCGCGAGATCGCGAGCTTCAACCGTCAGTGGAACAGGCATCCTGGCCTGTCCATTTTCCTCGAAACGTGCCTTGTTCAACAAGCTCCTAAAACACCAACGGTGGATTCAGCAACGCTTGAACATCGGGCTTGGAAAGATCGTCTTTTTTTACCAGCGCCACACCGGAGTCGATGTGCCGGGCCGGCTTGCGTCCGGCGAAAATCTCGGACATCGCCTTCACGCCTTCGTAACCCATCTTGTAGGGATTCTGCACCACCAGCGAATCGAAGACGCCGTTCTTCAGATCCTCTTGCAGCGCGGGCGAGGCGTCAAATCCCACCAGTGGCAATTTGCCCACCAGCGATCGCGCCTTCAACGCTTGCGCCGCGCCGACGCTCGACGATTCGTTCGACGCGAACAATCCGTTCAGTCCGGGATTGGCGGTAAGAATATCTTCGGTCACTTGCAGCGAGCGCGCGTAGTCGGCCATGCCGAATTGTTTGGCCACCACTTTGATCTCCGGAAATTCCTTGGCCAGCGTTTCTTCGAATCCGGCTTCTCTGGCCAGCGTCGACGCGCCGCCGGGAATCGTCGCGATCACCGCCACTTGTCCCTTGCCGTGTAGAAGTTCGCCCATGCGTTTCGCCGCCAACACACCGCCGGCGTAATTGTCGGTGGCCACGAAGCTCGCGTAGTTTTCGGTATCCGCGCCGGAATCGAAAATCACCACGGGGATGCCGGCCTTTGACGCTTTGTCGATCACACCGACCATCGCCTTGCGCTCGGAAGGCGCCAGCATAATGCCGTCCACATGGCGATTAATAAAGTTTTCGACGATTTCGATTTGCTGGCTGTACTCCACTTCATTCGCGGGACCGTTCCACTCGATGGTGATGTTGAATTCCTTGCCGGCCTTCACCGCACCGGAATGCACGGCTTGCCAGAAGACGTGCGCTTGACCTTTCGGAACCACTGCCACCACGCGTCCTTGCTGCTTCGAGCATCCGGCGAGAATCGCAATCGCCGCCGTTACAGTTAATGCAAACAGTCCGGTTAGCCTTTTCGTTAACGTTAACCTTGTCGAAACCATGCTCTCGAAGATATGCTATGCGAGGCAAATGAACAAGACCGCATTTGATGCGTGCATCGGAATCGTGGGAGCCGGAGCCATCGTTGCATCGTCGCATCTGCCCGCGTATCGGGCCGCCGGATTTCGCGTCGGTGCCATTTTCGACGCCGATCCCGAGCGCGCCCGGCAGGCCGCCGCGCAGTTTTCCATTCCCCGCGTTTGCGCGACGTTTGAAGAATTGCTCGCCGCGCCGGAAATCAACATCATCGACATCGCCGTGCCGCCCGATTTTCAGCCGGCGATGGCGCGCGCCGCGATGCAAGCCGGAAAACATTTGCTCTGCCAGAAGCCGCTGGCCTGGACCATGGACGAAGCGCGCGCGCTGGTAGAGGAATCGGAACGCGCCGGCGTGAAGCTCGCCGTGAATCAGCAAATGCGTTGGGATCCGATCATCCAAGCGACGCACCGATTGGTTCGCGAAGGCGCGCTGGGCCGCGTGATGAACGTGTCGCTCGACGAAAGCGTGCTCACCGATTGGTTTCAGTGGACTTGGATTCCTCCCGCGCCGCAGCTCGACTTGATGTTGCACTCCATCCACAACATCGATTCGTTGCGTTATCTTTTCGGCGAACCCGATTGGGTTTTCGCGGCGACGGGAAAATATCCCGAGCAGCGCGAGCGCGCCGAAACGCGCAGCATCACGGTGTTTTCGTTTCCCGGCGATATTCTCGCGCACATGAGCGTGGCGCACAAGAATTGGTCGGACGATCAGCTCTGCGAATGGCGCGTCGAGGGCACCGAAGGAATCATTCGCGGACGCTTCGGACATCTGGACGATTATCCGCACGGCGGTCCGGACCGCATGGAGTTCGTGCGCCGGGGCGAAAAGTCGTGGACGACGATCGAAACGCCGGGCCGCTGGTTTCCCGATGCGTTTCGTGGACCCATGGGCAGTTTGATCGAAGCGATCCGCACAGGCGGCGCCGCGGAAACCAACGGCCGCGATAATTTGCGAACGCTCGCGCTGGTGCACGCCTGTTATCGCTCGGCGGAAGAACGTCGCGCGATCATGTCGCCAAGCCGTATCTGAACGAACAGTGCGTAGTATTTCCGTCCGTTCTCTCCGAATTCATTGAATCTTGAGCGCGCTTCGCGGATCGCTATTCCTTCACGCGCTCGAAGATTTTTACCGGATGCGCGCCCTTGGTCGCGAAGACCAGCTTCAGGCCGGGCACTTCATCCACCCCGACGCAGTTCTTGCGAGCGTCGAAGCAACCAACCAGATAATCGTCCTGCTGCGGTCCGCGCGCGAACGCTTCGGCGTCTTTTTCCGAGGAGAATTTCCGTTCGTAGTCGATTTCGCGATACGTGCCGCGCAGCGTGGTGACTTCGTGGGAGTGGATCGCATAGACGCCGGCCGCCGGCGGCGCGGCGTGGCCGTCGTGGAAATACAGGCGCACCGCCATGGTTCGATAAAAGGCCGGCAGAAAAACACGCGACTGTTTGCCTTGCCGAATGAACAGGCGCTCGAACTGGCCCGAGTTCTTGTGCACCCAGTTGGGAACCGACATCAGCGCGGAGCCGGCGTCGGCCCCGCCAATCTGCGGATCCACGATCACGTAGTGCGCGTTCATGCGGTCGAGCGCGCGCATCGCGGTGCCCGGATCGTCGGCCAGGTAAAACGTTCCCGTGGCCACCACGCCGCTTTGCGTTCCATTCGACGACGGCATGCGCCGCGCGATGTATTCCACCCAGTATCCGTAATCCCACCAAACGGCGACGCTGTACGCGCTCGCCGGATACGGAAAACTCCCGCCCGGCGGCGGCGCCATCGTCAAGCGCGTCCAGGCTGCGGGATCGCCCATCGGCTCCGGTGTTTCCGCGCGCAGCCACTTCAACGCTTTCCACCAGTCCTCGGTGGGCGTGATCACGGTGTTCAGTTGCACGATGCCGAGAATCAAATTGATCGCGATGAAAAGCACAATCACGCCGGTCAAAGGCACGCGCACCCAATAGCGTTTGCTGTAGCGCACCAACCACACGCTGCCCCACGCTGCCAGGATCGACAAATTGACGGCGGCATACACGCCCATACGGATCTGCGCGAACGGCGCGGCGATCATCACGGCGCTCCACACCGCGAACAGCGTCAACGCGGGACGGCGCACGCGCCATGCCAGCAAAAACAAAACGGCGAGCGCGGGAAACGCCAGAAGCCACGACGTGCCCAACCGCGACATCATCGCCGCCCACTTCGACGCCGGCACGGTTTGCAACAGCGGACGCAGTTCGCCGACGCCGATCGCGCTCGCACTTTGCAACGATCGCCGCACTTGAAAAAAGATTTCGTTGAACATGGCCGGCCGCAGGGCCCACGCCAGGAGTCCGCCAACCGCCACAGCGGCGAATTTGGCCACTTGCAGACTCGAGAACGTCCAATGCTTCTGGCGCCACAGATACGCCGCGCCCGCGACCACCGCGCTGAAAAGCACTCCGAAGACGAGCGACGTCAGCGTATACGCCGACCACAAACCGCCGCTCGCGGGGATGAACAACACCGTCGCCACGGCCGTCGCGACGGCGGCGAGTGCGGCCAAGTTGGAATCCAACAAGACGGCGGCAACGATGATGCCGACCAGGAAAATCACCGCCGGACGATTCGCGTAGCACGCGCCGAGCGCCACGCCCGACGCTACCGTCAACCAGATGACGCGCGCGTTAATCGTGAACCCTTCGTTGGAGTGCTCGGCGACGGCCGCGGCTCGACACAGCAAGCCCAACGCAACGAGCGCGAGAAAACTTTCCGCCGTGTGGTGATCGGCGCCGGCCATGCGACTGGTGAAGAGTAGCGGTCCGGGAAGCCACGCGATCCACCACGCCGCGAAAACGCCGGTGAGATCGTCGAACAGGAAGCGCCCCAGCCAAAACACCAGCAGCGGCATCAGCGACCCGAGCGTTACCGTAGACCAGACGGCGGAAATTTCCACGCCATGCTCGAGCGGCGCGCCCGTCAGCGCGTGCGCGATCACCGCGGGTGTCGCGAGCACGTAATCCCACAAGGGTCCCGTGACCAGGATCTCGCCGTTGGGAAAAATCGAGTACGGATCGAACGTCGAGCGGTGCGGAAAATGCGCCGCCAGGTTTTGCGCGCTACGCACGTGATACCAGCCGTCGGGTTCCTGAAAGCTGATTCCTTCCGGGGTGAAAGTTTGCGCGACAGTGCTGACGGTGCGCAGCCAAAACGCCGCGGCGCAAGCGAGGAGCACGACCGCGATCATCCACGACGATGTCCCGCGGCGAGCCTCGACGGGAACGGGCGCAGCCTCCGCCGGCGGCGCTTCCACCGGAAGCTCCGGCGCAGGCGAAATCGCTTCAGTCGAGTCGGGGTTGAGGGCCGGGGAGTCCATGGCGGGGTTTGGGCGCTAGGCGCGCGAGCCGTTCTTCAAAATCGTTTCGCAGATTTTCACGATTTCTTCCGCTGCGCCGGGACGCGCCAGTTCGCGCGTCTTGCGTCCGAGCTCGGCGAGTCTTGCGGGATCGTCGAGCAGACTCCCGATCCACGCCGCTTGCGGCGCGGTGTTCCAATCCTGTTCGCGGACCCACGACGCTCCGCCGCGCCGGCAAAACGCTTGCGCGTTGGCTTCCTGATGATTGCTCGACGCCGACGCCAGCGGCACCAGCAAGCAGGGCAAACCCATGAGCGCGATTTCCGCCAGCGTCAACGCCCCGGGGCACGCGATCACGCACGACGCTTCGCCGTAGGCGCGGTCCATGTCGTCGATGAAAGAGTCGACGCGCGCTTCGACGCCCGCGTCCTTATACGCCTGGGCGATTTCCGCGACGTTCTTCGACAGGCGTCCTGCCAAATGACACACGCGCAATCCCGGCCGCTTCAAATACGCGAACAGTTTCGGCGCTTCGCGATTCAAAAACGGCGATCCTTCCGAACCGCCGGTGATCAAGACGCATTCGCCGCGGCGGTTTTTGCGAATCTGCGCCTGCTCGGCGTCGTCCGGCAGCGATACGCCCGCGGGATTGCCGGTGCACTGCACGACTTTGCCGCGAAATGCGGTCAGCGTTTCTTCGAATCCCGTGCAGACGTGCGCGGCAAATCGCGCGATCACTTGATTCGCGAGACCGGGATCGGCGTTCGCTTCATGAACCACCACGGGAATCCCCAGCGACCGCGCGGCCAACGCCGAGCTCATCGCGGGATATCCGCCCACGCTGACGAGTAGATCGGTCTTGCGTTGGCGCAGCCATTTCCTCGCCGCGATCACGGCGGGAGCGAGTTTGGCGATGGCGGTGAGTTTGCCTTTCAGCGCTTGCCGCGCGTACGGCGATCCGGGGATCAGCACCAGGTCTTCGCCGCGCGCCGGCGCGAGCCGCGATTCAAAACCGGCGGCGCATCCGATGAAGAACGTCTCCGCGTGTAACCGCTCCCGATATGTGCGCGAGATCGCCACGCCCGCAAGAGCGTGTCCAGCCGTTCCACCGCCCGCGACGGCGATGCATCTTTGCGGCTCCGCTGACATTCAACATACGATACCATGCTAGGCGAGACCGATGGAAATCTTGCCGCAATTTCCGTGGCGCCTCTACGCCTCGTATTTTCGGCCGCACACGCGCCGCTTGATCGTCATTGTGGCGATGGGTTGCGCGCAATCGCTGGTCTACGTTCCCTTCGCGGCGCTGCTGCGCCGCATCTTCGACGTGGTTCTCCCCTCGGGCAGCGTCGAAGGATTGTGGGAGACGGCCGGCGCCATTCTCGCGTTGCAACTCGGCGGGTTGGCGCTCGCCTACTTCATGAATCTCGCCGCGCTCGACCTGAAGGAGAAGGTAACCGCGGTGGTTCGCCGCGAATGTTTCGAACGTCTCTACTTGCTGCCGCGCGCGTTTCACACCGCCGCCGATCTCGATCAATTGCACGTGACGCTGGTCTACGACACGGAGCGATTGAACGAAATGAACACGGCGCTTTCGCTGCGCTTCCTTCCTTCGGCGCTTTCCGCCATCGCGCTGTGCGCAGTGATGGCGTGGATCGATCCGCGATTGGCGCTGGTGATCGGCGTCGCCGCGCCGGTGCTGGCAGTCTTCAATCGCTTGATGACGCGCGAAGCGTGGTTTCGACGCGCCGCGGTGCGCGCGGCTTTCCGAAACTTCAATCGCGGCGCGCGTTTCGTTCTCTCGGCGATGGACCTGACGCGCAACACCGCGGCCGAAGAGTGGGAACTGGCGCGTCAAGACGGATTGATCGAGACGCTGCATCGCGCCGAACTGGCGCAAAGCCGGTTCGACCACATGCAAGAAGCGGTGCAAGGCGCGCTGCTCGCCGTGGGAGTGCTGGCCGTGCTGGTCGCCGGCGGATACTCGGTGGCGCACGGCACGGTGACGCGCGGCGCGATGATGGCGTTCTATGTTTTCGCCGCGCTGTTTGCGTCGCATGCGCGTCAAGTGGTCGGGGCGATCCCACCGATCCGCATGGGCATGCGCGCGTTTCAGGACATTTCCGAACTGCTTCGTTTGGAAGAACGCGAACCGTATCGCGGCGCGCGGACGGTGGAGTCGATCGAAGAAGTCCGCCTCGACGACGTAGGATTTGCCTATGCCGGGCGCGGCGCGATTCTCAACGGCGTGTCGCTGGAAATTCCGCGCGGAGCGTTTGTGGCACTGGTCGGCGCGAATGGCTCGGGAAAAAGCAGCATCGTGCATTTGATCGGCGGATACTATCGGCCCGGCCGCGGACAGGTGTCGGCGAACGGCGTCGCCTACGACGAGCTTTCCATGCACGCGCTGCGCGAGCGGATCGCGCTGGTGCCGCAGGACGCGCTGCTGTTCGCCGGCACGGTGCGCGACAACATCTTGTATGGCCGCGATCCTTCGAGCGCCGGCGATCGCGAATTGTCCCGCCAAATCGAAGAAGCGCTCGAGTGGTCCGGCGCGGCGCGTTTCGTCCGCGAGCTCCCCCACGGCCTCGACACCGAGATCGGCGATCACGGCGTTCGACTCTCGGGCGGACAGCGGCAAGGTCTCGTGATCGCGCGCGCGCTGCTGCGGCGCCCGGACCTCTTGATCCTCGACGAACCGACGAATCACTTGGACGCCGCGGCGATCGAGCGCCTTGCGAATCGCCTGGATAGCTTGCCGTTCCGTCCCGCCGTGCTGGTGATTTCGCACGAGACGCACGTTCTGCGCCACGCCGACCGCGCGTATCGTCTGGAGAACGGCCGCCTCACGACGGTTGAAATCGCCGGGGCGGCGCCCGGTGCCGGCCGGTGAAGGTTGCGGTTGTCGTTTTAGGTCCTTTGGCGCGCAGCCCGCGCATGATCAATCACGCCAAATCGCTCGCGGCGCGCGGGCATGACGTGTGCTTCATCGGATATCCGCCGGCGCCCAGCGATTTGCCGGCGCGCGTTCGCGTGATCGAACTGAAGTCTGGGGTCGAGCCGTATCGCGGACCGTATCGCGCGATTTTCCTGGCGCTGGGCGCGATGCGCATGAAGATTTTGTTCCTCCGCCTGATCGACAAGTTGCTCCGCGCAAGACCACACGCGATTCTCGTGCAAAACCCGCCGAGTTTCCCCACGATGATCGCGGCGTGGCTTTGCGCACGGATTAAACACGCGCGTCTGATTGTCGACTGGCACAATTACGGATTCACGATGCTCGCGCTACGGTTGGGAAAGAATCACGCACTCGTACGCTCGCATGAATGGTACGAAGGATTCGCGGGACGGTTGGCGGACGCGCATCTGTGCGTGTCGGCGGCCATGAAGGAAGACTTGAAGCGTCGTTGGCGGATCGACGCGCGCGTGCTCTACGACCGCCCCGTAGAGTTTTTGCCGCCGCGCGAAAAACCAAACGACACGTTTGTGGTGGTTTGTCCCTGCGGCTGGACGGCAGACGAAAATGTCGGGCTACTTCTCAACGCGCTCGACGTGCTCCACCAAGTCGGTTCACCGCGCGGATTCCGGTTGTATCTCACCGGCGATGGTCCGATGCGCGCATCGTACGAACCGCGGATCGCTCAGCTCCGCGAGAGCGGTTTTGAGATCATCACGGGCTTTCTTCCCGAAGCCGAATATCGCGACGTGCTGCGCCGTGCCGATGTCGGCGTGAGCCTGCACACGTCGAGCTCGGGCCTCGATCTCGCGATGAAAGTGGTCGACCTGTACGCTGCGCGCACGCCCGTGTGGGCTTGGGATTATGGTGAGTGTTTGCGCGAACAAATTCAGGGCACGGGCATTCCCTTCCGCACGCCCGTGGATTTGGCCGCGCTCATCGAAGAAGGCGTGTCCGGACGGCTGAATCTGGAAGAAATGCGCCGCTCCATCGAGCGGAAATGGCGTGAGACGTGGGACGAAGCTTGGGAATCAGCGTTGCGCGAAATGTGTGACGGCCTCGCGCAAGGCTAATCGCAAGCTGACCAACGATCCCGCCATCACGACAATCGCAGCGATCCACTGCGTTGCACGAGGCGCATTCGCGCGGCGCCACTGGTCCGCTGCCATGAACACGATCAAGAATCCCATCGGGGGCGTGTACCGTATGAAGTCGATAAATCCCGAGTGAAACTTTCCGGCGTTCGCGCATCCCGCCGCCGTGATGTAAAAAGACGCTAGCGCCGCAAGCCACAACGCCAAGCGAATTCGCGAACGATCTTCTTCGTCGATCCCAGAATTGGCCGGCGGCGGCTGGGAGCGCACGGCGATCTCCGCCACCGCCGCCACGACGAAAACCGCCATGGTCAACAAAACAGTCTTGCGAAACGGCAATTCCGGCAGGTAGGTTGTGCGGCGCAAGAAAAACAAATAGTCGGGGAACTGTCCCCAACCGAAGCGCTGCGTTTGCATGTAGAGATCCCAAGCGCTGAAGCGGATTTGGCAATAGAAAAAGAACGCCAACGCGCCCACGGGCATCAAGATCGCTGCCGCCCAACACGCCGCGCGGCAGCGCCGCGGAGAAAACGAGCGCAACACCGGATACGCGCCGAGCGCTACGCTGGGAAGACGCGTGGCGGTTGCCAGCGCGCCGAACGCTCCGCTCAATCGCGAATCGTTTTCAACGCACCACAACAATGCCGCCAACGCGAACATCATCACCGACTCTGAATATCCCGCGACAAGATAGAACGACGCCGGATGCACGAGCAAAGCCAGGACCGCAAACAAGGCGATGCGCAGCGGCATCTTCCAGTAATCGAGGAGCGCGAGGAACCAACACCAAAATCCGAAGGCCGCCATTTGCGACGCCAGAAGCGTGGCGCGCAACCACGATACGTTCGTCGCCGCGTGCACGACGCGCACCCAAAGGGGAAAGCCGGGAAAGAATGCCACGTCCGAATAACGCGGATCCACGGTGCGAATCGGAAATTCGGTGATATATCCGTGTTCGGCGATCCACTGATACCACTGACAATCTTCGGCGCACAGTTTGTCGTAAAGCGGCGAGTCTCGACCGAGCGAGGCGTGCCACCTGGAACGGTTCTGTGGAGGCCGGCGCGACGCCACCGCCATCGTCAGCGCGATTTGCAGCGCCGTCAACATGAGCGCCAGAACGATGCGCTGGACGACAGGCCGCCGGATCATTCTTCGCGTCCGGCGAGCAGCGAAACGCGCGGGCGTCCGCTGTAGGGATTGCGATCGACGGCGACGGGAACGCCGTAAACGTCGGAGAGCAGTTCGCGCGTCAACACGTCGGTGGGTGGGCCGATTTTGGCGGTGCGCCCGTTCTTCAACAACAGCAGAATATCCGCGAACTCCGAGGCCAGATTCAACTCATGCATCACCGCGACGGCGGTAATGTCGTGATCTTCCACCATGCCGCGCACCAAGCGCAGCAGTTCCAGTTGGAAATTCAAGTCGAGACTCGCCGTGGGTTCGTCGAGCAGCAGCAACTCGGGCTCCTGCGCCACGGCGCGCGCCAGAACCGCGCGTTGACGCTCGCCGCCCGAGATTTCATCCATGCGGCGACCGGCCAGGCGCGTGAGCGACGTCGCTTCCAGCGCCCACTCCACCATTTCGTGATCCTTGGCGCTCTCAAATCCAAAATTTCCGGAGAAAGCAAAACGGCCCAACGCGACAAATTGCCGCACATGAATCGGAAACTCCAGCGGCGAATCCTGCCTGACGAAAGCCACGCGCCGAGCGCGCTCGCGCGGAATCAGCGAGCACAGTTCCGAGCCCGCAAACGAAACGCGGCCGCTCGACGGCGCCACCAATCCTCCGAGCAAATTCAGCAGCGTGCTCTTGCCGCTGCCGTTCGGTCCAATGATCGCGAGAAATTCGCGGGGCGCGAGTTCGAGACTCACCGGGCCCAACTGAAACGGTGCGGCGGCCATCCCGCGACGCTCGCGTCCCCGCGTTTCTTTGTACGCAAACTCGAGCGAGCGCACTTCCAGCGAGATCGTGCGTTCGCGGGCAGCGGTGTGGAGGGGGGATGTCGGCGTCATGCGGTTTTTGGCATGGTTACGCGTCGGCGCTGCGGCGCAGCAGATAAATAAAAAGCGGCGCGCCGGCCACGGCCGTCACCGCACCGACAGGAAGTTCGGTGGGCGCGGCGACGGTGCGCGCCAGCGTGTCGGCAACCACCAGAACCACCGCGCCGCCCAAAGCCGACGTCGGCAGCAGAATGCGGTAGTCGTTGCCGAAGATCATGCGCATCAGGTGCGGCACCAGCAATCCGATAAATCCAATCGATCCCGCCGACGCAACGGCCACCGCCGTCAGCGCCGACGCCGCGAGATAGGTGAACAACTTCACCCGCGCCACGTCCACGCCGAGCGCCGCGGCTTCTTGCTCGCCCATCAGCATCACGTTGAGCGATGACGCTTGCAAATACGCCAGCGCGCCGCCGGCGATTACCGCGCCGACCACCAAGCCCAGCGGTACGCCGGTGGAATAACTCAGGTCGCCCATCAGCCAATAGGTGATCGAGCGAAGGTCGCGGCTGTTCATCGCGGTCATCAGGAAAACGATCACCGCGGAAAGAAAACTGGCGCTGACCACGCCGGCCAGCAGCAGCGAGTGACTCATCAAGCGGCCGTGGCGAAATCCCATCAAGTAGACCACACCCGTTGTCGCCAGCGCGCCCGCCAATCCCATCACCGGCTGCATCGACACGCTGTTGGGCATCCACACCAGCGCGAGCATCACACCGAGCGCCGCGCCGCTCGACACGCCGAGTACATACGGGTCGGCCAGCGCGTTGCGCAACAGCGCCTGAAAACACGCGCCGGACATCGAGAGCGCCGCGCCCACCAGCAGCGCCAGCACGATGCGCGGCAAGCGCAATTCGAAAAGGATCACGCGCGCTAATCCTTCGGTGCCGAAAATGGCGTTCCACACTTCGCGCGCGGTGAACGGAACGGCGCCTGTGAACAACGACACGACAATCACCGGCACCAACACGACGCCGAAAAAAATTCCGCAAATCGTCATTAACCGCTTGGGGGTGAGTTGGAAGCTCATTGTTTCCCTCGCGACCCCGACGCCGGGCTGGCCGAGTTTCCAAATGCATCCGGATGCAAGGCGCGCGCCAGCATGTCGAGCATGTCGGCGATGCGCGGACCAGGCCGCTGCACAGCGTCAGGCAAGCTGAAGATGCGATCCTGCTTCACGGCGGAAAGTTCCTTCCATCCGGGCAACTTCATCATTTCGTCGCGCCCCGGAGCGAATCCCGGCGAGCGCGTCACCACGATGTAATCGGGATCGCTGCGCAGGATTTCTTCCACCGAAAGTTTCGGCCACGGTTGCGAATCGGTGTCGGCCACGGTCTTGGCGCCGGCGCGCTCCAACAAATCGTTCAAGAATGTTCCGCGTCCCACCGACACCATCGGTTGCAGCCAGATCACCATGAGCACGCGCTTGGCGGGACGCCCGGCCAAGGCGTGTTGCACGCGCGAGATCCGCTGATCGAGCTGCGCGGCCAGGGCCACGCCCGCTGCGGGTTCCCCCACGGCGCGCCCAACGTCGCGGAACATGCGCGAAATGTCGTCGAGCCGCTCGGTCCCGACGGCGAACGTGGGAATGTTCAAGTGCTCGAGCGCCGTCAGCGTGTCGCGGCGATTGCCGTCCTTGGTGATCAGCACTAGGTCCGGACGCAGCGCGGCGATCCGCTCCAGATTCGGATTCAGCATGTCGCCGATTTTCGATTTCTGCTGAGCTTCCGGCGGAAAATCGCAGTAATTCGTGACGCCGACAAGACGATCCGCCGCGCCGAGCGCGTAAATCGTCTCGGTCAAACTGGGCGCGAGCGAAACAATGCGCTGCGGATGCTCGGGGATTGTGACGCGCCGGCCGAAATGATCGGTGAGCGTTTGCGGCGCGGCGGATGCGATCGTCGCCACGAGCGCGCACAAGATGAAGCGCCGGAAAATCATGCTGGATTAGTCTATCAGATGGTTACTTCTCAGGAGCGAGCGTGCGATACGTGAGCGCGAGTCCCGACAAGTTCATCGACCCCGACGAAATCTGCAAATCGTCGGGCTTCATCAGCGAACCAAGCGAAAATCCCTTGCGCTTCTCGATCGCTTCAATGAATCCGTGAAACGACGCGATCGCCTGCGGCGTGCGGATTTCTGTGAACTCCAGCTCCAACCGCGTAGGACCACGCTCCGCATAGCGCAACAAGCGGATGCGTCCGCGCACTTCGCTGCCCGCGCGAAACACTGCGCTGCCCGATTGCACGTCCGCGGTGAGCCGCGCGACGAGCGCGTCGCCGATCGCGGCGGTCTTCGCGTCCGTCACGGTTTCCACTTTCATCGGCAAACGCACGCCGCCGGGCAGCGTGATTTCCGTGGGATTCAGCGGAACCGCCGCAGCGTCCGGCGTCGCGACGGGATCGTCGAAGCGGACCGCGCTTTCCGTTCCGTACTCGCGGCACTTGGTGAACGTGGACACGTTTTCGGTCATCGAACCGGTGGAGTAATGAAGTTCGCGCCGCACGCGCGACGGTAGCAGGAAATCGCCGCCGCCGATGCGCGCCTTTAGATAATCGATCTCGGTGACTGACGAGCGCACCGCCAGGTAGTCGGGAATGCCATCGAGCTCCAGGTCGAGGCGCAGGATTTCTCCGCTCTGCGGGTCGGCCCAAAATGTCCCGTGATAGGGAACGATCGACTCGCTGCCGTCGCGCCCCAGGCGATACCGGCTGATACCCTTTACCACTTCGTACGAGTACCCGATCGCTTCGCGGCCGTCGATCTTTTTCTTGCCGGCCGGACGGAACTTCGGATCGTTGGTGCGAAACACAACGTTGGCGAGTCCGCCGAAATCGCCGCTGGCGAAAACGCCGTCCGGCACCAGATCCTCGATGCGCTGCTCGGTGAGCGGAGCGCCTGGCCACGCGAGCAATTCCTTCTCGCCGGCTTCGGCCACTTCCAAGCGAATCGTGTCCTGATGCAGGAGCTCGTTCGAACGGGTTCCACGCGAGGGGCCGCGCGCGAATCGCTCGACGGTCATCAGACATGTGTAGTTCGGCAAGCGGCGTAGATTGCTGGCCATTTGCGTGCGAATCTTCTCGAGTTGCGGATCGGCCGGCGGTGTTTGTGCCGCCGCCAAGTTCGCAAGCAACACGCCCGCAATCAAGATGACCGCCCGTTTCATACGGGATATGCTAACACTTCGACGCATGAAGCGCATACTCCTCCACACCGGTTGCATTGTCTTCGCGCTGCTCTTCCGCTGGTTCTCGCCGCATGAAGCGCTGCTGATGGCGGGCGCGGCGTGCGTCTTCAATCTGATCTTTCTTCCCAAGCTGCTGCCGGATATTTATCGCCGCGGCGAGCAAAACGTAACGTCGGGAATTTTTCTCTATCCGGTGGCTGTGCTGTTGCTGGTCACGACGCTGCCGTTGCACGTGGCGGGCGCCTGTTGGGCGATCATGGCGGTGGGCGATGGCGCGGCCGCGCTGTTGGGGCGCGGGCCCAGTTGGCCGTGGGCCAAACAGAAGAGCATCATCGGAACAATTGCGTTTTTGATCGCGGGATTCGCCGCTGCCGCGGGAATCTGGTTCTGGATTTCCTTCACGTGGCCGCCGTGGACTCGCCTGGGTCTCGCGGTGATCGCCGCGGCGATTGTTGAAACGCTGCCGCTGCCGATTGCGGACGATCTCACCGTACCGATTGCGCCCGCGCTGATCCTCGGCACATTTACGCCGGCGTTTGCGATCAATCCTTATGGCGCGGCGTTCGCCGCTGTGTTCGCAGTGGCCGCTTTCGCGCTGCGACTGGTAACAATTTCAGGCGCGATGGCCGGTTTTGTGATCGCCACGCTGCTCTATACCTTCGGCGGATGGCAAGCCGCGGCGCTGCTGTTCGCGTTCTTCGCGATCGGCTCCGGCGCAACGCGCTTTGCGTACGCGAAAAAACAAGCGATGGGATTGGCGGAGCGCCGCAAGGGCGCGCGCGTCGCCGAGCAAGCGGTGGCCAACGCGGGCGCGGCCGTCTTCTTCGCGTTCATCGGACAGCCTGTTGGCGTAACGGCATCGTTGGCGGCGGCCGCCGCGGATACCGTCGCGACGGAGATTGGTCCATTGCTTAAGGGGAAAGTTTATTTGCTCGCAACCGGACGTCCGGCGCGGCCGGGAACGTCAGGCGGCGTTTCGATCGCGGGAACCCTCGCCGGAATTGTTGCCGCGACCGTTGTCACGGCGATCGCGCTGCAACTCGGCGGATTGCGTGGCGGCGAAGGACGGGCCGTGCTGGTGGGCGCGGCGTCGGGCAGCGTGATCGACAGCCTTCTCGGCGGCTCGCTCGAGAAAGATGGATGGCTCAACAACGAAGGCGTGAATTTCCTCGGCACGTTGGCCGGAGGAATGATCGCGCTCGGGCTCTTCCGGTAATTCAATCCTTCGATCGGAAGAACGCCAAGAACGCCGCGAGCGAAACGAGCACGCCGATCGCCGGGAACATCCAGAACGCAGTCCAATTCGTATTGCCCGCGGCGTCGGTGTACGCCTGCGCGACGCGACCCGAAACTTCGCTGCCGATGTACATGCCCACGCCATAGGTAAGGAAACTGAACAACGCTTGCGCGCTGGCCTGAATGTCGCGCGGCGCGGTGTTATCGACGTGGATAAATCCGGCGGCGAAGAAAAAGTCGAAACAGAATCCGTGCAGCGCGACGCCCGCGATCACCAACGCCCAAGGATGTCCCACGGCGAAGAATGCGTAACGCAATCCCCAGCAGAACATACCGAGCGCCAGCACGCCCTTCATCTTGATGTTGCGCAGAAACCAAGGCAGGATCGGGAGGAAACACATTTCCATGAACTGTCCGATGGTCATCGTCGACGCCACGTCTTTCACGCCGCTGTGCTCGAGGAATTGTCCCGTGAAACTGTAGTAGAACGCGAGAACGATGGTGATCACGAGCGACACGACGAAGAACACGCCGAACGAAAAATCCTTCATCAATGCGAATGCGCGCAAAAACGCCGGACCACCTGCCGACGTGCTCGCGCCCGCGGGAGGCGTGTGCGGCAACACCAAACTGAACAAGCCCAGCGCCAGCGAAATCCCGGCCGCGAGCAGCAGCGGCTGGTTCGAGTGAATGTCCAGGAATCGGCCGACAGTCAGGTTTACAGCGATCCATCCGATGGTCCCGAAAACGCGGATACCCGGGAAGTCGCGTCCACCGTCGGGGATGTGCGCGAACGAAATCGAGTTGGCAAGCGCGAGCGTGGGATTGTACGCCAGCGAGTAGAGCAACGTGACCGCCGCGAGCAGCGTGAACTTGTTCGCGTCCTGCACTTGCGCCATCCAGAACAGCAAGCCCGCGCCGGCCAGATGCAGCACGGCCATCAAGCGCTCACTCGAAAAATAGCGGTCGGCGAACTGGCCGACGAACATGGTCGAGAGGATCGCGCCGAGCGGAATCAAGCTGTACATCGTTCCGACTTGCGTTTTCGAAAAATGCAGGGCCTCGAGATAATTTCCCAGCACGACGAACCACGCGCCCCAAACCGCGAACTCGAGGAACATCATGACGGAAAGACGCAGGCGAAGATCGCCGGACATACGCGGTGCGACCGCAGTGGAAGAAGTGGACATGACGGCGTCCAGGGTATCACTTTGTGAGGAAAGTGCGTTAGGAATGCGAGAAAGCTACCGCGCGGAAACGGGGGATACGGGCGCGGCCTCCGCGGCAAAAGCTCTCACCCATTCCCGCTGTTGATCCGTTTCGGGCACGATGCTGTGACGCACCGCGCCAATTCGTTTGAACGCCAGATCCGGCGAAATGCCTACCGTCGAAAGCACGCTCGCGGCAATCAACGGCGCGCGACCGAAACCGCCGCGACAATGGATCACGACATTGTCTCCGCGCGCCAGCGCACGCGATATTTCCGCAACGAGCGCGCTGGTTTCGGCACGCGATGCGGGAACGCTGCGATCCTCGATCGGCAGCGATAGAAACCGCATTCCTTGCGCCTGAGCAGCGGCGGCTTCCCTCGTGAGTTCCATCTCTTCCTCTTCGCCCTTCGTCAACAACGAAACAACCGTTCCGATTCCGGCGGCATGCCACGCGGCCATCTCGTCATCGAGCCAGTCGCCGCCGCGAGGACGCGGAGACACGACCAGCCGTCCCGACCATGGACCTTCAATTGTTGGAAGCTGTGTGGTCATTTCTCACCTTCACTAGATGATAGGACTTCTCGAGGAAGCACATTCACATTCACGCCCCGCTCGATCAAAACACGCAAGCGGTGATGGCCATCCATTATGGTTCCGTCCACTTTCGTCTTGAGCGAACTTGGTTGCCCCGGCTTCAACGATTCCAGCAAATCATCCGTATCGAGTTTGCCGAACCGCTCCAGTTTCACGCGGTTCAGCGAATCGTCATCGTGCAGCGGCTTGATCGGTGGCAGACTCACTGGCAACTTGATTATCGCGCAAAACGCCTGCGAAGCGTGATCCAGTCGAAACACGCGTTCGCGAGTACAATGAAACTTAGGGGGACGTTCACGAATGAGTGTGGCGGAAGAGACATTAGACAAGACGATTCCCGAGGCCGTCGACTACCGCACCGATCCATCACAGTATCGACACTGGCGACTCTCGTTCGACGGCCCCATCGCGACGCTCGCGATGGACACGCAAGAAGACGGCGGCATTCGCCCCGGCTACAAGCTGAAGCTGAATTCCTATGACTTGGGCGTCGACATCGAGTTGCACGACGCGCTTCAGCGCATTCGTTTCGAGCATCCCGAGACGCGCGTGGTCGTGATCACGTCCGCCAAGCAGCGCGTCTTTTGCAGTGGCGCCAACATTTACATGCTCGGGCTTTCCAATCACGCGTGGAAGGTGAATTTTTGCAAGTTCACCAACGAAACGCGCAACGGCATCGAGGATTCCAGTGCGCACTCGGGACTCCGCTTCATCGCCGCGTGCAATGGATCGACGGCCGGCGGCGGGTACGAACTCGCGCTCGCGTGCGACGAGATTTTTCTCGTCGACGATCGATCGTCGGCGGTTAGCTTGCCGGAAATTCCGCTGCTCGGCGTGCTGCCCGGCACCGGAGGACTCACGCGGCTTACCGATAAACGCAAAGTTCGCCGCGATCACGCCGATTTGTTCTGCACGCAATCGGAAGGCGTGCAAGGACAGCGCGCTAAGGATCAACGATTCGTCGATGCCATCGCCAAACCGCAGCAATTCACCGAGGCCGTGCGCGCACGTGCCGTGGAACTCGCCGCGAAGAGCGATCGCCCGGAAGCCGCCAAGGGCGTCGCGCTGACGCCGCTCGAACGTACCGTCGACGGCGCGGGCTATCACTATGAATACGTCGACGCGCAAATCGATCGCGCCGGACGCACGGTGACAATTACGGTCCGCGCGCCGCATGCCGCGCCCGCTGCCATCGAAGAGTCCGCGGCTTTTTGGCCGCTCGAAATGGCGCGCGAACTCGACGACGCAATCTTGAGCCTGCGCACCAACGAACTCGAGTTGGGTCTGTGGATTCTGAAAACCGAAGGCGATCCCGCCAACGTTTTTGCAGCAGACGCTTTGCTGTTTGAACACAAGAAGAATTGGTTTGTGCGCGAAGTGATCGGCGAATTGCGGCGCACACTCGCGCGACTCGAAGTGTCGTCGCGATCGCTCTATGCCGTCATCGAGCCGGGGTCGTGCTTCGCGGGCACGCTAATGGAACTCGCGCTGGCCGCCGATCGCGTCTACATGCGCGACACGTCAGAGGGTCCCGCGCCGAGCGTTACACTCAGCGAAATGAACTTCGGCGGACTCGAGAACGTTGCGCTGCACGCCAGAATCGCCGCGCGTTTCTACGAGGACGACAAGCATCTCGCGGCGCTGCGCTGGCGAATCAATGCAGCCATCGGCGCGCGCGAAGCGGAACAACTGGGCCTGATCACCGCCGCCGTCGACGATCTCGACTGGGACGACGAAATCCGCCTGGCCATCGAAAGCCGCAACGCGCTTTCGCCCGACGCGCTCACCGGCATGGAAGCGAATCTGCGCTTCGGTCCCGGCGAGACGATGAACACGCGCGTCTTCGGCCGCCTCTCGGCGTGGCAAAACTGGATTTTCATTCGCCCGAACGCCGTTGGTCCCGCGGGAGCGCTGAAGGTTTACGGATCGGGCCAGCGCGCCAAGTTCTCGTGGGAAAGGGTCTAAGGACGAAGGAGTTTCGACTCGGAACTCGGGTCTCGGAACTCGGAACTTTTTTTGAGGTGTCGCAATGATCGACTATTCCGAACGAATTCCGAACAACGTGAATCTCGCCGAGGACAAAGTGTTGCAGCGCGCGCTGGAACGCTGGCAGCCGGGCTTCCGCGATTGGTGGTCGGGCACCGGACCCGCCGATTCAAGCGAGTTGCTCGTATACCTGCGCACGGCGATCTCAGTGGATCGCGATGGCTGGGCGAATTTCGGTTACGTGAAGATGCCCGATTACCGTTGGGGAATTTTCCTGGTCCCGCGCGACGAGCATCGCCAGGTAAATTTCGGCGACCACAAGGGAGACGCCGCGTGGCAAGAAGTGCCGGGCGAATATCGGTCGCCGCTGCGCCGCATCATCGTGACGCAAGGCGATACCGAGCCCGCGTCGGTCGAGCAGCAGCGATTGCTCGGCATGACCGCGCCATCGCTCTATGATTTGCGCAATCTTTTTCAAGTGAACGTGGAGGAAGGCCGCCATCTTTGGGCGATGGTCTATTTGCTGCATCGCTACTTCGGACGCGATGGCCGCGAGGAAGCCGAAGGGCTCCTCGAACGGCGCTCCGGCGACGCCGACAAGCCGCGCATCCTTACCGCGTTCAATGAAGAGACACGACACTGGCTGGCATTTTTTATGTTCACGTTTTTCACCGATCGCGACGGCAAATTCCAACTGGCGTCGCTCGCCGAATCGGGCTTCGACCCGCTGGCGCGCACGTGCCGTTTCATGCTCACCGAAGAAGCGCATCACATGTTCGTCGGCGAATCGGGCGTGGCACGCGTGGTGCAGCGTACCTGCGATGAAATGCAAAAGCGCGGACTTGAAGATCCCGCGGCCGGACGCGAGTTCGGCATCATCGATCTGGCCACGATTCAAAAGTTTTTGAATTTCCACTACAGCGTCACGCTCGATTTGTATGGATCTGATGTTTCCTCCAACGCCGCGACGTACTACACGTCGGGCTTGAAGGGGCGCTACGAAGAAACGAAACTCTCCGACGATCACAAGTTGTCGGGCGCCGATTATCCCGTGGCCGAAGTGGAGAACGGCCGCATCGTGACCAAGCAAATCCCCGCGCTGAACGCGCTCAACGCGCGGCTGCGCGACGATTACATCGGCGAAATTCAAGCGGGCGTCGATCGCTGGAATCGAATTCCCGAGAAATTTGGAATGAAATTCCGCTTGACGCTGCCCCACATCGGCTTCCACCGCAAGATCGGCAATTTCGCGGGTCATCACATCACGCCCGACGGCCAAGTGATCAGCGAAGCGGAATTTGCGGCACGCGCGGGCGAATGGCTGCCGACGCGCGCCGATCACGACTACGTGGAGTCGCTGATGGGACGCGTGATCGAGCCGGGCAAGTTCGCGAATTGGATCGCGCCGCCGGTAAGAGGCGTCAACAATCAGCCGATCGAATTCGAGTATGTCCGATTCAACTAATTTGCCGGCTGGCTCGCTCTCTTCATCGGCCAAGAAACTGCTCGCCGTGATCGTGCAGCAAGCCGAGCACGGGACGTTACGCTCGAAAGCCCCCGGCGTCGCGACGCTTCCGGAGATTCACGAAGCGTGCGGCCTGGATCCGGAGCCGATGCAAGTCTTGTTGCGCGAACTCGTCGATGCGGGCCGGATTCAGATTGAAGGCGAGTATCCGTTTGAAGAGCTCCGGCCGCTAGGAACGCCGGTGGGCGAATGAAGCCTACGCGCGCCAGCTAAGCCAGCAATCCCTCCAGGATCGTCAACGCGCAATCGACATCGTCCGCGCCCACGACCAAGGGCGGCATGAAGCGGATCGCCGCTTCGCCGCAACTGAGCAGCAGCAGGCCGCGGTGGAAAGCGCGCTCGATAATCTTGTCGCGCACGTCGCCGGCTGGAACGCTGCCGTCCGGCGCAAGATCGATCGCCACCATCAAACCCAAACCGCGAACCGCCGTGACCCGCGGGAATCGCTTCGGCCATCCGGCGATTCGGTCGATGATGCGCTGGCCCATCGCGGCGGCGTTGCCCATCAATCCGCCTTGCACTAAATCGAGCGTCGCGAGCGCGGCCGCCAGGCACACGGGATTTCCGCCGAACGTGGAGGCGTGCGCGCCGGGCGTCCAATTCATGATGTCACCGCGCGCCATCATCGCGCCGAGCGGCATTCCCGACGCCAGTCCCTTCGACGAACAAATCATGTCCGGCACGACATTCGCATGCTCGACGGCCCACATTTTTCCGGTGCGTCCCAAGCCGCATTGCACTTCGTCGGCGACCAGCAGGATTCCGTGCTGGTCCGCGATTTCGCGCAGCGTCGGCAAGAAATCGGACGGTGGAACGATGTATCCGCCTTCGCCTTGGATCGGCTCCACGACAATGGCCGCGACTTCTTCGGGCGGAAGGATCGTTTGGAACAAACGTTCGATGGCGGCGCGAGTTTGCGCCGTTTCGCCCGCGGCCTTCGGATACGTCACGTGATGCACGCCGGGCACCAGCGCGCCGAAGCGCCGCCGCTGCGCCGTCTTGCTCGACGTCAGCGACAGCGATCCCATCGAGCGGCCGTGAAAGGATCCTAGAAAGGCGATGAATTTATCGCGGCCCGTGTGATAGCGCGACAATTTCATCGCCGCTTCCACGGCCTCGGTGCCGGAATTCGCGTAAAACACTCGCGCCGGACCGCCGCCGGGGAATGTGGCCGTCAGCCGCTGCGAAAGTTCCGCCATCACCGGAGAATAAAAATCCGCCGAACACATGTGTAGGAAATCAGCGGCCTGCCGTTGGATCGCTTCCACAACTTTGGGATGCGCGTGTCCGGTGGAACAAACCGCGATGCCCGCTTGAAAATCGAGAAACTGGTTGCCGTCGACGTCTTCCACCATCACGCCCGATCCGCGGCGCATCACCAGCGGATAGACGCGTCCGTAGGACGGCGAAGTGTACTTCGTGTCGGTTTCAATAATCGCGCGGGCCTTCGGGCCCGGCAGCTCGGTCACAATTTTGGGATTCATAAGCTCCTCGATCAACGCTTGAACAAACGGATACGTGCAGGAGCGAAAGGAGAGGAGCTAGTCGCAGCCGAAGAGGTTGGGACGCAAGAGCGCAGGCGTCATGAAGACAGTGTACTACGTTCTTGCTTGGGTTCAGCGCTTCACGTAAAACGTCACGCGCTCCAGCGGCAAGCTTGCCACTTGTTCCGCCGTGCGCGCGATCGCCAAGAGCGGCGCGGCGTCGCGAAGAAGGCGCTCGTCGTCCGCCGAGAGATCGAGCGTGTAAAGATCGGCGCCGTCGCGAAAGGAATATGTGGAGTACTGCGGCGCGCGCGACGCGGCGGTGTCCATCAGCGCGTCCCAGAACGTGATTCCGTCGCGCGAACGTTTGCGCGTGGCCATGTCGCGCGGCAAGTCGATGGTTTCCACGCCCGCGCGAATCCGCGCCAGCAAACACCGCGACGCGTCGAACGCACGCGACGGATCAGGTTTGGGGAATGCGTCAAGGAGCGGCGCGATCGCCGCGGCGTCCACGGTGATGGGGTCCCAGCGATAGCGATTCTCGCCGATCGTCACGGTACCGGCACGCAGAATCGTGGGGATGCGCGCGCTATCGAGTCCCGCAACGGCCACCACCATTTCGAGCAGCTTGGCGAACGGAATTTCGGTGTGTCCCACGCGATTCGCGTCCACGTAGGCCGCGCCGTCGGACATCACGCGAACGCGTACAGACTCTGGAATCATACTTCCGGGCGTCATGATTTCAGTTTACTTCGGCTCGGGAACCTCGGGCACGCGATAGGTTTTGCGCAACGCCTCTTGGTATTCGCCGAACAACTCTTTGATGCCGGTGAACTCGCGCTTCACCGCGGCGCGATAGTCGGGATGCGTGGCGAAATCGAAAAGCACGGCGGCCATCGCTTGCGCGTCGACCAGAAATCCGTGATGGCCCACGTCGATGAGCGCGTCTGCTTCCATGCCATAGGTGTGATTCGGGAAATTCGAGGAGTAGGAACTGAACTCCGCGCCCGGAATGTCGCGCGACACGCTGCCGGTTTCTTCGTAACCTTGCGGCTTGGCCGGCTCGGGCACAACTTTTCCCGCACCGAACATTTTCATGTAGGCGAATCCCACTTCGTCCAGGGTGGCCACGGAAATTCCGTCGCGATCCTGGCCGTAGTTGTCGATTTTCACTTTCGTTCCGGTCGATAACGCGGCGGCGCGCGCGGCGTTGTCGGTGAATTCACGAATCTGTTTGAGATAAACCTCGTCGGGATATCGAATATAGAAATCGGCCACCGCGCGGTCGGGCACCACGTTGGGCGCCGCGCCACCCTCGGTGATCACGCCCTGAATCCGCGCTTCCGGGCGAATGTTCGAGCGCACGCTGTCGATGTTTTCGAACAAATGAATCACGGCTTCCAAAGCGTTGCGGCCGTCCCAGGCTTGTAGTTGATGCGACGGCGCGCCGCTGAAAATGTATTTCACGCCGTCGATGTTCATGCAGCAGGTTCCGAATCCCGGCGCGGGACGCCGCGTCGCGGGACTCGAGTGGCTGCGCACCAAAATGTCGGCGCCCGCGAACATGCCCGCCTGGTGCATCAGCGTTTTTGCGTTCGGCGGCATCATTTCTTCGCCGGGCGTGCCGATGACAATCACATTACCGGGCTGTTTCGACCGCGCCAGGTATTCGGCGATCGCGACCGCCGCCGCGATTCCCACGGGACCTTGCGAACTGTGCTGATCGCCGTGAAACGCGCGTTGCGTGCCGCGCAGCGCGTCGTACTCGAGAATCACGCCGAGGCCGGGACCGCCGGGCGCACCTTTATATGTCGCGATGAACGCCGTGTCGAGCGACGACGCCGGCCCCGTGCCGCCCATCTTGACTTCAAAGCCGTGGGCTTTCAGATACGCCGTGAGTTTTTCCACCGAGCGCTTTTCGACGAAACCGATTTCGGGATGACGGGTGATGTCGTCGGAGAGGGCTTGCAGGTCTTGGTCCCAAAGTTCCTTCACGCGCGCCGTCACGCGGTCGCGCTCGGCGCTGGGCGCGGTGAGCGTGCGCACGAAGGCGGGGACATCGAGCGATTTTTCGAGCGCGGCCATTTTTTCGAGCACTTGGCGCGCGGCCTCGCGCTCGGTGGGCGTTTCCTGAGCCATCAATGGCACGGCGGCCAGCAGCACAGCAAGGAAGCAGCGGGAAGTCATGCGCCCGATGTTAGCACGACGGCAGGCCGAGGCCCAGGCGCCGGGCAGGTCCTAGGGGATCCCCTTGGGGCTGTTTTTTATATCGCTATACGATATTTCCTCTTGACAAGAACATATCGTACTACGATATGATTTCAACGATGGCCGCGGGGAAGGACCTCACCGTCAAGCAGTATCAGTTGCTGGCCGAGTTGCGCTTTCAGATCCGCCGTTTTTTGGCGTATCGCGACCAGGCGGCCCGCGACCACGGCTTGGAGCCGCAACAATATCAAGCGCTTCTCTCGATCAAGGGATCGCCGCCGGGCGTGGAAGTGACCATCGGCCGGCTGGCGCAGCGGATGCTGGTGCGCCACCACAGCGCGGTGGAGATGATCGACCGCCTGGCGACACACGGGCTGGTCGCCCGCATCCGGCATCAGAAAGATCGCCGCAAGATGCTGGTGCGTCTCACGGCCAAGGGAGAGCGGGTCCTGCGGGAACTGGCGCTTTTCTCGCGGGAGGAATTGAAGAGTTCCGGTCCGGCGCTGGCAACGGTGCTGAAAAAACTATTGAGCGCCGACTAACGAGGAGAGATTCATGCGTAAAAGCAAACTTCGCCTGTTGGTTTTATGTGTGATGTTGGTTTTGCTCGCGGCGGGCTGCAAGAAAAAGCCCGCGCCCGTGACTCCCCCGCCGCCCGCGTCGCCTCCGGCGCCCGCGGCGACGCCGAAACCGACCGCCACGATCACGGTGAGTCCCACGTCGATCGAGCGCGGGCAATCGACCACCGTGGAATGGAGCGCGGAAAACGCCACGACGGTCAGCATTTCGCCGGAAATCGGCTCGGTGCAGGCGAAGGGCAGCCGCTCGATTCGTCCCCAGCAATCGACCACGTACCGCCTGACGGCCAGCGGTCCCGGCGGCACAGCCGAAGCGAGCGCGCGCGTAACGGTGACGTCGGCGCCGGAGATTACGGCGACCCCGCCGCCGCATGAAGAAGACCTTGACGCCGTCATCAAGCGCGAGGTGAAGACGATCTACTTCGACTACGACAAGTACGATATCCGCGACGATCAAAAAGCGGCGATGCAAGGCAACGCCAATTTCCTGCGCGCGCATTCCAACGTGAACTTGCAGATCGAAGGCAATTGCGACGAGCGCGGCTCGGAAGAATACAACTTGGGCCTGGGCGATCGCCGGGCCAACGCGGTGAAGGAAGCGCTCGTGAACATGGGCGTTTCCGCCGGCCAGCTTTCGACCATCAGTTATGGAAAAGAAAAACCGGTGTGCTCGGAGCAGAACGAATCATGCTGGCAGCGGAATCGCCGCGGTGACTTTACCCGGAAACGTTAGGCTCGCGCGCCTGACGCCCGGGTAGTTGGCAATCGCTCTTCCTCAAGCGATTGCTTTTCGGATGGCGCCGCTTGGAGTACCCTCCTCGCCTCCAGACCTCCGGCGGCGTCATCCCTTTTTGTCGCGTGGTAAACACGACAACAGGACAGATCTCTACGGACAAATGGAATTCTAGCGCGCCGGCTAACTTTGCGCCAGCGCCTCGAGGATTCGGCGCTCCTCGGCTTTCAATTCTTCCCGGCGCTCGGCTAAATTGATTCGCCGCATGCTGTCGGGAAAGCCCATCAGCGACTCCTGAAGCAGGATCTTGTTGATCAACTCCAGTTCGCCGCGGACCAAGCTCAATTGTTCGCGCAAATCCGGCATCAGGCGTGTACCGCCTCCGTCGCCGACTCGAGAGCGCTCTGCGCGGCGGAGACTCCCGCGCCTTTCGCGCGTCCCACGCCCTCTTCGGCCAAGAGAATTTCCAGCGCCGCCAGTAACAACAGCAGGTTTCCTTCGCTCGACGACGACCCCATCATGCCGATGCGCCACAGTTTGCCTTTGAACGCGCCCAGTCCTCCGGCGATCTCGATGTTAAAGCGTTCGAGCAGGCGCGAACGCACGCGCATGTCGTCGACACCGGCGGGAATGCGCACCGTCGCCAGCATCGGCATGCGATACTCGCGCGCCGGCAGCGGCTCGAGGCCCAGGGCGGAAAGCCCCGCGCCGAGCGCGGCGATGTTGCGCGCGTGACGCGCCGAGCGCGCGTCCAAACCTTCTTCTTCGATCAAGTTCAGCGCCTCGTTGAGCGCGTAGATCAACGAGATCGGCGCGGTGTGATGATACGTCCGCTCCGTGCCCCAATATTTTTCCACGCCGCTCAGGTCGAGATACCAGCTCTGCACCGGACCCTTCCGCGCGCGCAGCACGGACATGGCGCGCTCGGAAACGGTGATCGGCGCGAGTCCCGGCGGGCATCCCACGCATTTTTGCGATCCGCTGTAGCAGACGTCGATTCCGATTTTTTCCGTTTCGATGACCATTCCACCGAGCGTGGCCACCGTATCCACGACAAACAGCGCGCCATGCTTCTGGGCGATCGCAGCCAACGGCTCGAGCGGCTGCAACACGCCCGTCGACGTTTCACCGTGCACCGCGGCCAGCATCTTCAGGCGTTTGCCGGCCAACTCGCGCGACACTCGTGCGGGATCGGTGGGCAATCCCCACTCTGTTTCGATCACTTGCACGTTGGCGCCGGTGCGTCTGGCGATGTTCACCATGCGGTCGGCGAAGAATCCGCCCGAGAGCACGCAAACGTCGTCGCCGGGTTCGAGAAAATTCACGAGGGCCGCTTCCATGCCCGCCGATCCCGTGCCGGAGACCGGGATGGTCACTTCGTAGTCGGCGCGGAAGAGCCGGCGCAATTTGGAGCGCACTTCTTTCATCACACCCAGAAAGTGCGGATCCATGTGGCCGGTGATCGGCGTGGACAAGGCGCGATAAACGCGCGGATCGATGATGCTCGGCCCTGGACCAAGCAGGATGCGTTGCGGAAAGGTCTCCATCAACACAGTATATCGCGGCCAACTTCCGGTTGGCCGGCGACGAGCCGGTAGGGTCCGTGGCTCAATTTGAATTTGATCCCTGGTGGAACTGCGAGCAAATCGTCTGCGCAGCCGCTTTGTATCTCCTTTTGTATCAGGGCACGACCTCAGCCGTTTTGTATCAGGGCCCGGCTTCAGCCGTGCCGACCCAGACGTTTGGAAATAGTGGGCTTTAGCCCCCGGCAAACAACGGCTGATCCACAATCTTGCCAAGTGGAAAGCCGCAGGGGCTAAAGCCCCAGGAACAAGGCGTGCTGGCGGCACGGCTGAAGCCGTGCCCTGATACAAAGCATACCTACTCGCAAGGGTTCGATTTCCGCAAGCCCTGTGATCGAAATTCAAATTGAGCCACTATCGCCGGTAGTGACGCATTTTGAATTTTGGATTCCGGCGGACAGTTCAGCCGCGAGCCTGCTACCGCAGGCTCCGCGATTCGTCCACTGCGTGGGCTGGCGCATCTCTGACGTCGAGTGGCAGACAGTCTACCTAGCGTCGGCGGCGTGCTTGGCTTTCCAGGCGGGATATTCTTCGTCGAGCAATTGCGCGGGACGGTCGACGTACCAGCGATATCCGACGCGGCGTTCCTGCTCGATTTCGTCCATGCGATAGCGGACCACGCCGTCGCGTCCCGAAAAAATCGGGCGGTTCGTGCCGATTTCGTAGAAGCGCGCCCAGAGCGGCGGCGCATTGGGATCGGCCACGACCGCGCGATCTCTGAGACTGGGGTTCTCGGTGAGAGACTTCATCTCGACGCGAATTCCGGTGATCTTCACCGCGCGAAACCACTCGACGGCCGCTTCGATGGCGCGCACGATCTCGGGCGTGGGATGGTCCTCGGCCATCAATTGCTCGACGACGCCGACGCTCTCCTGTCCGCTGAGCGAAATGTGTTCGTAGGAGCGCGCCTGCACCGGCGCGAGCGTGTGTTCGTCGTGCTGCGCGCACCACACGGTGAGCTTGCCCTTTACGTCGACCTGCGTTTTCAAAATCATTTGTACGCCGCGCCGCACGGCTTCGCGGGCGCGCGCGCGTTCCGAATCGTCGAGGAAGGAGAAGCCTCCTTCGCCCGCCGCCGCGAGACGCAGGGTGGCCATCACGCCGGTCATGGCGTCGTCGTTGTAAGTAATGTGATCCCAGTAGCCGTCGCGCAACGGATAGAACTGCGGCCATCCGCCGTTAGGATATTGCGCTTGAAGCATGTACGAAAGGCCGCGGCGAATCGCCGCGCGATAACTCTCGGCGCGCTGCCCTTTCGCAAACGGGACGACGCGCGCCAGGAATTGCGTTTGCGTCCACGTGGCGTCGTTGTCCATGGTGGTGTGGCCGGTGCTGGTGTGTTTCTCTTTCTCGAGCCCGGCCAATTCCACAGGACCAAGCGGCGCGGCCATATCGATGTTCTTGTCCCATCCGCCGTTGTCGTGCTGATAGAGGAGTAAATTATCGGCCACACGCATCGCCTCCGCGCTTTCGTACCAAGAGGACGATTGGTGCATCGCGTCGCGCCACAGGATCAGCTCGTGTAAATACGGCGCCAGCTCCGGCACGGCGGAAACCAAACTTTTCGCGGCCATCACGCCGATTTCCTTTTGTGCGATCGGGCCGAGATGGGTTGTGTCGAGTTTGCCCTGCGCGTCTCTTCGACCCAAAGCCTCGCTGCCTGCGACACCGCGCGCTTCGGCTTGCGCTTTGGTTTGTTCGTACAAATCGATTAGCAGAACTTGCTTTTCTCGCGCGACCTCGCGCGCCGCTTCGACGTAAGGCACGAGCGAATCCGCTTTGATCCTGCCGTGTTCGTCGAAATTGCGGCGGACAATCGACGTCACGAGCACCGGCTTGCCCCCATAGGCGCGAACTTCGTCGACGAAGCGCGAAAGATTTTCGCGATACGTTGTGGCGGCGTCCGTCTCACGGTCGGCGCCTTTGCCGGGAACGTCATTGTGGCCGAATTGGATCAGCACATAGTCGGCGTGCTCAGCGAGCACTTTATTCCATGATCCTTCGTCGCGGAAGCTTTTCGTCGAGCGTCCATTGCGGGCGAGATTCACGACCTTCACCGGCTGTCCAAATGACGCGCGGAAGCCGATTCCCCAGCCGCCTTCGTCGTTCACGGTGGAGTCGCCGGCCAACGCGATTTTGATCGGCCGTTCGAGCATGTGCCACGTCGGTTCCACCGGCGGGTTGTACGGCTCGCCCAGCTTTAGCGCGGCGCGGAGGGATTCAACAACGCTCTTGGGCAGCATCATGACACTGGTTAGGTGATAGTCCTTGGGCATCTGCACGCCCGAAGTTTCGGTGAACGTGCGGAAATCGCGAGTGGTCCACAGATTGGAAGCGCCGGTTTCCGAGTTGAAGCCGTAAATCCACCAGGCATCACCGACACGCACCGCCGCGGGGGATTCCGTGAATCTATCCGCGAAGGCGTCGGACGATGCTCCCCACGGGCCCCCTACATTTCTGGAGAAAGCCACGCGCAAACTGTGCACGGGAAACGTGCTATCGGAGTGCAGCAAGGCGAATCGTGCACCGTCGCGCAGAATCACGGCATCGCGAGTGGCGTAATTATTGTCGAATAACAAGGCGGGCGGCGAAAGCTTTTTGAAATCGCGCGTCGTTGCGTACCAGATGCGCGGATTCGTTCCCACTTCCTCTTGAAACGCCTGGATCGCGTTCTTCGCGAGCGTCGACGACCACGTGATCACGAATTCCATTGACGCTTCGTCGTAAAAAATGTTCGGCGATGCGATATTGAGCGCATTTTGCCCGACCATTGCCTCAAAAAACCGCGAGTCCTTCTTTTCCACAAAGTCGGACGTGCTCGAGTACACGATACCCTCGCCCGGATCGCCCGCCCACACGACGTGAAAGACGTCGTCGGGGCCGCGGAGGAATCTCGCATCACGGACGTGCTTTCCAGTGGGCATCCAAGCGATCGGAGCGCGAATCGCCTCCCACACTACGCCGTTCTCGCTGTAGGCCAAGCGCAGGGTGGCGTTCGATTCGCCGCGGTTGACAATAGCGACGAGCATTTGTCCCGCGGGCAAAACGGGTTTCCGCACGCCCGTCGCGCGAATCACGCGGACGCGGGTCTTCACAGTGCCAGTCCGCGGATCCCATCCATCGTCGCCGGCAAGCACTTTTTCCATCGAGTAATCCGCGGCCTCGGCGGCGGTGAGGCGTCGCGCCCATGCCACGCGATCTTTCATTTCCCCGCCTACTCCGCGACTCCCGAACTCGGCGTAGCGCACGGTCTTCTCGCGCGCCGGATCGTTCGAACTGTTCCAACCCGCCGGACGCACCACGTCCGACATTTCCGTGTTCAAAAAGGCCGCCGCAGCCCACGGACGCCACGGCCGCCCGAGAAAAGTTTGTACCCCTGGCGCGCCGGTGACTTGGCATTCGGAAAAAACGTAGCCGATCGGCTGATCCTTGGTCGTATTCGCGCCCGTGAGATAACCGTTGGCCGTCGCGTGGATGTGACAGTGATCGAAGAACGCGCGCGATCCGCCGAAAATGAAATCCGTCGCGCCTTCGATGTAGCAGTGATCGAAGTATTGCCGCCCGGCTTGCGCAAGCAGCGTGTCCTGATAGCCGAGGAACCGGCAGTTCCGGAAGACACCGCGATCGGCCATGATCGTGAGCGCGACCGCTTGCCCGACATTGCCGGCGGAATTCTCAAACGTGATGTTTTCGGCGAGGAAATCGGTGGCTTGCACGAAAACGGTCGGCGTATCGAACGTGATCATAGTCGCGCGGCCGCCGGGCGACACGCCTGGCGGAAGCGGCATGCCGGTATGGCGGTTGCCGGTGATGATCGTCGACATCGCGTCGTCACCGACAAGTGCTAGCCAAGTTTTTTCCGAGGGAATCACGACGATTTCGTCGTACTTGCCGGGCTTCACGTGAATCGTGAAGCGCGTGTGCGAGTGCGACGGCGCGGCGTTGACCGCTTCCTGCACCGTGCGGAAGTCGCCGGAACCGTCTTTGGAAACGACGGAACCGTTTCCAGACGCCGCGTGCGCCAATGGGAGCAACAAGAGAAGGGCGGCCGCTTTCATCATCCCCATGCTACCCCAACAGCGCACCGGCAATCTCCGTCCATTCGTCTTCAAGCGGCAAACGCGAGTGCGGCTTGGCCGCGCGGCGATACCAGTAGCCCGCATTCGACGCGTCGCCTTCCTTGCGATGCAAGTACGCGTGGACCCACGAGCCGTCGCGACCCTCGTCCTGCTGCGCGGACTCGTGCGCCTTCGTCCAATCGCCCTTGGCATCCCACCAGAGGCCTTGGAGCGCCAAGCTCAGGCCTGCGGGCGGCGAGGGGTGGGCGAGGGATGCGCGAAAGGCGTCTAGCGTCATATGGATACACAGAATGCCACAACTCCGTGTCGTAAGTATACGTACCCTCCCGGCGAGTCGCCGCTATCTAATTGATTTCACAGCCATTTCGTTTGGTTTCCACGTTGCTCTTACCATGGGTGGTTCAGATGCTTGTACTCTCTTACCTGCCTCTCTGTTACAGGTAGCGTTGATAGTGTCTGGAACAGAGAGGCGGCTTTTTCGCCACTTTGAAGAGAGACGGCATCGGTAGGGTGGTTACGTGAAGCGCGCCTTTTTTTCTGTCGCCGGAACTTTAGCAGCGGCTGCACTCGCCGCGACCCTCGCCGTTTCGCAAACGGCCCCGGCACCCTCGCGCGCAACCCAACAACAAGCCCGAACCAACCCCTCGACCTCTCCCGCCGACGACTTGGCCACCGCGCTCGCCGCGCGCAAGAAGCTGGAACCGCGGCATACCAACGACGTCACGCTGAACGCCGCGGGACTTGCGCAGCCAACGCCGCCCGCCACTTGGCTCCCCTTGGGGCCGCTGGGAATCACGTCGCTGACCGCGGGCGCGCAAAGCGGACGCGTCAACGCGATCACCGCCGACCCCAACAATCCGGGACGCATCTACATGGCTCCCGCCGGTGGCGGCGTGTGGCGCTCGGACAATTACGGCGGATTCTGGCAGCCGACGCAGAACGCAATGTCCTCGATGTCGAGCGGCGCGCTGGTTTTCGACGGACGCAATAACACGCTGTACTACGGCACCGGCGACGCGTTTTCAGGCATCGCTTACGGCGCGGGCGTCTTCAAGTCCACCGACGCGGGAATCACCTGGCGCCAGATGGGCGCGAATTTCTCGGGCGGATTCACGTATCGCATCGCGCTGCATCCCACGGCGGCGCAAACGCTGCTGGTGGCGCGCGACTCCGGCATTTGGATCACCAACGACGGCGGCAACACGTGGACGCGCACGCTCAACTCAAATGCATCCGGCAGCATCACCGATGTGGCGATCGACGCCAACACGCCGAACTTGGCGTTCGCCACGCTCTACAATCCTTCGGGCGCCGCGACCAACGGCGTCTATCGCTCGCTCGACGGAGGAAATACCTGGACGCTGCTCACCGCGCTGCCATCGGGCAATGCTATTGGGCGCATTTCTATCGCGAAAACGCCGGCCAGTTCGCAAGCGGTCGTGGTGCTGATGGCCAACGGCAACGGCACGCTGAACGGCGTCTATCGCTCCGACGATTTCGGCGGAACGTGGCGCGCGCTCTCGGTTCCTCCGGGACTTTTCTACAACGGCTCATACTTCAACGGCGGCTACGATCAACTTTTGGCGATGGATCCCTCTTCGTCCAACGTGATTTACCTGGGCGGCTGGGATCTTTATCGCTCGAACGACGGCGGCCAAACGTGGCAGACGCTCTCCCAGAACGCGCAGGGCCAGCCGGTGATTCATCAAGCGATTTTCTCGATGGCGTTTTTGCCCGGACAGAGCGGAACGTTCCTGGTGGGCACCGAAGGCGGCCTCTATTACACGGTTGACAACGCGGCAACTTGGTTCAATCTGAATGCCTCGCTGCCGATTTCATTGATCAACGCCGTGGCGATCTATCCCGGCGGCTCGCAAATCCTCCAGGGCGGCGAGGCCGTCGGCGTCTCCGCGATCAGCGGACAGTTCGCCGGTTGGAGCCAACTCTTGAGTGGATACGTGGGATCGCTGTTCGTCGATCCCGCGACGCCCAGCACGTTTTACGCCGGACAAATTCAAACTTCGCTCAGCCGGTCGAGCGATGCGGGATCCGATTGGTCTTCGGTGAATCCGCCCACCACGACGCCGAGCCTGGAGTATTACGCGCCGTTCGTGGCCGATCCCAACAACGCGGGTAACGTGCTGTTCGGCTCGTCGCAAATCTGGCGGTCGACGAATCAAGGCGCTTCGTGGGCTGCGGTGAGCCCGCAACTCCCCACCAAAGGCGATTACTACACCGCGCTCGCGGTGGCCACGGGATCGCCGCGAACCATCGGCGTGACGGCGTACGGCAACGTGTTCTATTCGGCCGACGGCGCAACGGCGTGGACGGCCGGCGCGGGATTGCCGTCGGGACTCTATCTTACCGGCGTGGCGTTCGATCCGCAGAATCCGCTGAAGGCATACCTCACGGCGTGGGGATTCCTGAACGGTCACGTTTATCGCACCCTCGACGGCGGCGCCACGTGGCAGAACATCGGCACGAACCTGCAGTTGCCCGACGCGCCGGCGAACGCGGTGGTGGTCGATCCGCGTGGACCGATCTACGTAGCCACCGACGCGGGCGTGTTCCGCAACGCCGATGGCGCGAGCATCTGGACGTCGTTCAACGACGGTTTGCCGACCACGTTCATCACGTCGCTGGCGCTCGACCCGCCGTCGAACGCGCTGGTGGCTGGAACGTACGGACGCGGCGCGTATCAAGTGGCGCTGCAAGCGCCCGGCGCGCCCGGGCCTTCGATTGCCGCGGGCGGCGTCGTGGACGCCGCCGGCAATTCGCAGGTGTTGGCTCCGGGAACCACCGCGATCATCTACGGCACGAACTTGGCGACGGGCACGGCGTCGGGATCGCCGGTAGCGGGCAACTTGTTGCTCACCACGGTCACGGTGAATGGCGTGCAAGCGCCGCTCTTCTACGCGTCGCCGACGCAGATCAATTTCCAAATGCCGTTTGAAAGCACCAACTCCCAAGCGTACGTCGTGGTGACCACGCCAAACGGCGCCGCTGGCACGTACGTGGCGATGGCGGCCGCCGCTCCTGGGATTTTCGCGGTGACGCACGCGAACGGCACGGCAGTGACGGCGGCGAATCCCGCTACGGCCGGCGAAGTTTTGGTGATTGCGGCGGACGGATTGGGCAACACCACACCGGGTGCGACCACCGGCGCGGCGCCGGCTTCGGCAACGGTGCCGCTTGCTTCGGCTGTGACGGCGACCATCGGCGGCACGGCGGCGGCGGTGCAATTTGCGGGAATCACGGGGATTGGAGTAGATCAGGTAAATGTGGCGGTTCCGTCGGGAATCACCGGCCCGGTGCCTGTGGTGATTCAGTCGGCGGGCCGATCAAGTAATACAGTGACAATCGTTGTGCACTAGGCTAGACTGGAGCACGAGAGTGTGTGTAAAAACTCAATTCGCCGGTAAGACGCTTCGAGGAGCGGTCCTAGGGATCGTGTTTCTCGTGGCTTCCGGGATTTTGCACGCTCAAATACACTCGCCCGGCTCTCCCGCACCGAATGTCACACCAAAAGCTCAAGCGCTACCCGATGGCGCGGCGCGCGTGATCTCGCAATCCGGACAAGTTTCCGTGGTCAGGAGCAACGGCGATCTTTGGGCCATGATGCCCAACGACTTGGTGCCGGCCGGTCAGGAAATTATTTCCGGACCCGACGGGCACGCCCTTCTCGAACTTTCCGACACCAGCCGGGTGGAAGTTTTCCCGAACTCGCGCTTGGTCTTCCGCGCGAAAGTTGTGGACTGGAAGGATCTGATGAATCTGATCCTCGGCAAGGTGCGCGTGCATATCGAAAAAATCGGCGGCCTGCCGAATCCCTACCGCATGACATCGCCGACGGCGTTGATCGCCGTGCGGGGCACCACTTTCGATGTCACGGTCGGCGCGGACGACAGCACAACCGTTGAAGTGGAAGAAGGCGCGGTCGATGTCACGCATCGCTTGAATGACGGCAAGACCGTGCGCCTGCTGCCGGGCCAAATGATCACCGTGTACGCCAACGAGCCCCTCGCGCAATCGAAGGTTGGTCCCCGGCTTCGCGACGCCGTCAAGATCGGCGTAGAAGTCGCGGAACGCACCATTGACGTAATGCGCCAAATGGGCGGCACGCGCGGCGTCGGCACAACCCCGACCACCGGCGGCAACACGACCGCTTCCAACACGCCTCCCGCGACGGTCGGCGGAACGACGCAAGCCGGCAGCGGTACGAGCAATCCTCCTTCGAACGGTCGCGGCAATGGATCGGGCAACAACGGTGACAGCACGTCGCCGGGCACAGGCACTGGCACTGGCACCGGTTCCGGCTCTGGCTCCAGTGGCGGCGGTGGCGGATCTTCATCCGGATCTGGGGCCAGCCCGTCTTCCCGCCCTCGTCCTTAAGAGTCGCGTCCTTGAAAGAAGTCACCCTCACAACTGACGGCGCGTGTCTCGGCAACCCCGGTCCGGGTGGATGGGCGGTGTTGTTGCGATCCGGCCGGCATTATCGCGAACTCTACGGCTGTGCGGTCCACACCACCAACAACAAAATGGAATTGACCGCGGTGATCGAAGGACTGCGCGCGCTAAAGCAAGCGTGTAAGGTCACGATCGTGACGGACTCCGAGTATGTGCGCCAGGGCATCACCGAATGGATCCACGGTTGGAAGAAAAACGGCTGGATGACGCGCGACAAACAGCCGGTGAAGAACAAAGAACTATGGATCACGCTCGAAGATTGCCTGGGCGGCCACGAAATCCACTGGCAATGGGTGAAGGGTCACGCCGATCATCCCGATAACAATCGCGCGGATAAGCTGGCGTCGGAAGCCGCGAAGATGCAGATATCCACTTAGTGCCGGCAGTTTTGGTACTGGCTCCATTTGAATTCCGATCGCAGGCCTTGCCGAAATCGAACCCTTGCGAGTAGGTATGCTTTGTATCAGGGCACGGCTTCAGCCGTGCCGCCAGCAGGCATTGTTCCTGTGGCTTTAGCCCCTGCGGCTTTCCACTTGGCAAAATTGTGGATCAGCCGTTGTTTGCCGGGGCTAAAGCCCACTTTTTCCAAACGTCTGGGGTCGGCACGGCTGAAGCCGTGCCCTGATACAAACCTTGATACAAGAGAGATACAAAGCGGCTGCGCAGACGATTGGCTCCCAGTTCCACAGCGATCGAATTCAAATTGAGCCACGACCCGGCGGTTTGGGAACACAGAGAAACACGGAGGACACTGAAAAACTCCGTGTTCTTCCGTGTACTCCGTGCGTTCCGTGTTCCAAAACCCGCCAACCTACTTCGCGATCTTGAACAGATCGTTCACGCCACGGATATACAAGCTCCCGCCCGCCACCGCAATCGACGCATACACCGGTTCGTCGACCGAGTTGGTGTTCAGCACTTTGAACTCGGGACCGGTCTGCACCACCGTCGTGTCGCCTTCTTCGCTGGTGATCAGAATCTTTCCGTCATACGCGATCGGCGACGACGTGTAGCGGCCGGCCTTCGCGGGACGCCCGTTGTCGTACTTCACTTCGCCCGTTTTCAGATCCAGGCAGGTGAGCACGCCGTTGTCGGCCAGCAGATACACGTAATCGCCGTAGAGAATCTCCGACGGCGTGTAGCCGGTGCCTTTCGTGTAGCTCCACAAGATGTTCGGCGTTCCTTTAAGGTCGCCCGATCCGCCGAGGCGGATGGCGATCGTTTTTTTCTTCGGATATCCCGTCGAGAAAACGGCGATGTCATCCTTCACCAGCGGCGTGGCGATGGCGTTTGATTCCAGGCCCGGCGCGCGCCACAATTCCTTGCCCGTAGCGGGATCGTACGAGATGATGAACTCATTGCCGTTGGTCAGCAGCTCGGTGCGTTTCGCCGTTTTCGCCAGAACGGGAGTGGTCCAGGTCACTTCCACCGGGCGCTTCGAGGACCAAACCTGCTTGCCGGTCTTCTTGTCGAACGCTTGAATCGTGGAGTTCGCGCCGGTGTCGTCGTCGCACAGCACGATCACCAGGTTTTCATACAGCACCGGCGACGATCCGTATCCAACGCTCACCGATCCGAACTCGCCGACCGAGGCTTTCCAAATTTCCTTGCCTTGAAAATCGTGCGCGTACAATCCTTCGGGTCCGAAAAAACTGTAGACGTACTTTCCATCGGTGACCGGCGTGGGCGAGGCGAAACTGCCGGCGCGATGCGCCGAATCGAACGTCGGCCCGTTGTAGACGGTTTTCTCCCACAGGATTTTTCCCGTGACGGCGTTCAGCGCCAACACCTTCATGATCTGCTTGTGATCGTAACCTTGCGCGTCGGGATGCACGAAATCCTCGGGGATTTTGTGGGTCTTTCCCTTGGGCCGGCCTTCGATGGGATCGCCTTGCTCCGCCGTGGTGAGAAAGATCGTCTTGTCCCAAACGATGGGCGAAGAATGTCCGCGGCCCGGCAGCGCCGTCTTCCACGCCACGTGTGCGCTGGCGCTCCATTCCGAAGGAAGATTCTTTCCTTCGGCGACGCCTTGACCTTGCGGACCGCGCCACTGCGGCCAGTTGGTTGTGCCGGAATCCGGAGCCGGCGCCAGAACAAAAAACAAAAGCAAGCTGATCATGTCACCAAGTTACAACAGATCGCTGGTGATCGCGCCGTATCGGCCGCGCGATTGACCAACTTTTACAGCACCGTGATAGTTTGTAACAATGCCGGCCGGGGAAAACTCCACTACACCCACGCGACTGACCGAAGTCGCCGCGGTGTCGCTGGCGGCGGGCGCCGCCGCGGTACTTTTTTCCATCGCCGGCGGTGAGATTCTGCTGGGAATCGCGCTGGCTTGCTACTTGCTCGCCTATGGGCGCGCGCCGCGCCCGCGTTTTGAATGGCCCTCGATCTGGATTCCGCTGGCGCTCTACATGGTGTGGACGATTCTCTCGATGTTGTTCTCGCCGCCCATGGCGCATCACTTCCCGCAGATCAAAAAAATGTATGTGCTGGCGATTTTGCCCGTCGGCTACGCGGCGCTTGGTCCCGCATGGTTTCGTGAACCACGAGCACTGGCGCGCTGGACGGTGCGCGCCGTCGTCACGACGGCGTTTCTCTCATCGCTCGCGGGGATCGTGCAATTCGTGCAGAAATATCGCCACTGGCAAGCCAAGCATCAGGATTTTTACGACAACTATCAGCTCGACCGCATCGGCGGATTCAACGGCGCCGGTCACTGGATGGCGTTTAGCGGACAAATGATGCTGGTGTTGATGCTGGCGGGCGCGTTCCTGTTGGCCAAGCACGCCCGTCCTCGCGCGAAATGGGAAATCGCGATGGCCGTGTTTTTTGCGGCGGTGATTTCCGTGGGATTGTTGCTCTCATTCACGCGCGGAGCTTGGTTGGGCGCCGCGCTCGGCACGGCGTACTTGCTGTGGCACTACAAACGCATGCTGATTCCCGTGTTGCCGCTTGTGGCGCTCGGAGGATACTTCGCCGCACCCGATTTCTTGCAGGAACGCGCGCGGTCCATCCTCGAAAATCGCGCCGACTACTCGGCGGGCGCGCGCCGCGTGATGTATCGCGCCGGCTGGTCGATGATCAAGGCGCATCCCGTCTTCGGCGTGGGGCCGGAAGGCGTGCAATACGAATTCGACCGCTACAAACCGGACGCCTACATCCCGCTGGCGTGGTACGGACATCTCCACAGCGACTACTTGCAGACCGCCGCGAGTCGCGGCCTTCCGGCGCTGGCATTCCTGCTGTGGTTTTTCGCGCTGGCGATTCGCGATCAGCATCGCCTCGCCTCGGGCCCCACGTCGAACGCCGCGTCAAACGCGTGGCTCGCCCGCGGCGCAACGGCCGCGACCATTGCGTACTACGTAGAAGGCGCGTTCGAGTACAACTTCGGCGGATCGCAAGTGGTGATGTTGTGGCTCTTCCTGCTGGTGCTGGGATACGCCGCGCGGACGGAAAGTCCTGAGTGCTGAGTCCTGAGTGCTGAGTGGAAAAAACTCAGGACTCAGCACTCAGGACTCAGCACTCAGCACTAGGCAGTAGCTTTGTGTTAGCATCTTGACCGATGGCCGAAGACCGCATTCGCCGCTTGGCTCGCAAAATCGAAGATCTGCGCCGCAAGGACGAATCGTCGGCCACGCGACGCAAGGAAATCCACCGCCAGCGCGTGGAAGCCGCGCGCATTCTGCACTGCGTGTGCGAAACTTTTGTCGGCAACGTGAACAAGCTCATCAAGGAAGATCAAATGAGCTTGGTGCCCGGCGAGTTTGCCGGTGAGGGCGTCGAGGACAGCCGCTGGCAATACATGCTGAACGTGCGCGGACGCGTTTTGCTGATCGATCTGGAACCGCCGCCGCAACTGGTTTCCACCGAGCTATTCCGCAAGCCGTACATCATGCAAGGCGAGGTGCGCTTCTTCAATCAGGAACTGCTCGACGACTCCCGCGTGGAAGAGCATGGACTCTTCTATTGTCCCGGCGAAGGCGTCAAGGATTCCTCGGGCCGCCGCCAAGGCGCGTGGCTCTTCTGGAATGGACGCAGCTACAAGTCGGGTCCTGTCGACGACAGCTATCTCGCCGAGCTGATGGAACAGTTGATGTAAAGGAACGAGGGCGCGCCCCCGGGACGGGGCCCAAGGTCGCCTCAGCAGCAGAAAAGGTATGAGCCCCTAGTGTGCCGCGGTGTTTCCGCCGGACCCCGTATTCGCAGGCGGGGGAGGTGGCGGATTCTTGTGGTCATCCGGATCCGTGTCGCGCATGGCCCGCTTGAATCCGCGGATTCCCTCGCCGAGCCCTTTGCCGAGCTCGGGAAGCTTCTGCGGACCAAAGATCAGCAGCGCCACGACCAGAATCACCAACAAGTGCATCGGTTGGAACAAGCCTTCAAACATAGGGCTAGTATACTCCTTTGCCCGGTCGCTTCCAAATATGTTTTTCCTTCGCCGTTATGAGCGCGGGTCGAACGTCACGCCGCGATCCTGGTTCATCTTGCGCGACGCCTCCATGTCCACTTGATCCATGGGCACGGTTCGGCGCGCGCCGGCCTCGTTGATGTACACCAGATTTCCGCGATCGAGCGAGTACGCCACGGCCGTTTGCGTGGTGTGATCCTTGAAAACGATGCGCGTCAGCGTGACGGGCGTGGGAGGAGGCTGCGGGGCCGTTAGTGCCAGCGCTGCAGGCGGCGCGTATTGCGGATAGTAGTTGTAGCCAGGATCGACCGGCGCGGGCGCGGCATAGTCGGAAGCTACGTACGGTGCGGCCCCATAACAATCGGGATACGCATAGTACGGCGACGAGTAGCCACAACCATAATCACCGGGATAATAGCCGCCATAGTACAACCCTAAGCCCCGGCCGCGCCCGAAGCGATTCGTGAATCGGCCGGCACCGAATCTGCGCGGTGCGATGATCGAACGCGATCCACCGATTACCCCACGACGCAATCCGCCACCCGGCGCCAGACCGCCGCGAAATGCCGGCGCCGACGGGCGCGAAACCCGCCTGAAAAATGCGCGCCGCCACCGGAGGAGTGCGCGCCGCCGGACATCGCATGTCCGCCGCCACCGCCAACGCGACCGCCGCCGCGTTGGGCGTTCACCGGAATGGCCGCCGCAATCGCCGCCACACAAAGCGCCAACACCATCATGCGCGTCATAAGCAGCTCCTACTAGAAAGACGTTTCGATCCTTACCGTCGTTGCTCAATCTTTAGGGAACGTGCCGTTAATCGCATCGTATAACGAGTATGCACGACATCCGCTACGCTTTCCGCACGTTACGCAAAGACTGGGGTTTCACCGTCGTCGCGGTCCTTACACTGGCGCTGGCCATCGGCGCCAACACGGCGATCTTCTCGGTGGTCGACGCCGTGGTGATTCGCCCACTCGGTTTCCCGGCCGCCGATCGCCTCTACGCCATCCACGAACACGCGCCGAAATTCGCCAAGATCGCTCCGCTGATCCCGGTGAACGCGCTGCACTACAGGAACTGGGCGCGAGGCGTGCACTCCGCGGAGCAAATCGCGTTGCTGGACGGAAGCGAGAAGAACCTCACCGGCGCGGGCGATCCGGAACTGGTCGCCACGGCGCGCGCCACGCCGTCGCTGTTCCCGATGCTGGGATTGCGCGTGCAACTCGGCCGCGTGATCGCCGAGGGCGACGACGAAGACGGCCATGATCGCGTCGTAGTGCTCGACGCAAAGTTGTGGCGCGAGCGTTTCAGCGCCAATCCCAACATCGTGGGCACGAAAATCACGCTCGACGACACGCCGTTCGAAGTGATCGGCGTGCTCGCCGACGATTTTCATTTTCCCAAGCTCAACCATCTCTATGCGCTCGAAACGGCGGAGAAGCAGCCGCTCCTTTGGCGTCCGTTCGTGATTCGCGAGAACGAACTTTCCGCGCTCGGGGATTTCAATTACGCCGGCATCGTGCGGCTACGGCCGGGTGCTCGCCCGGAACAAGCGGCTTCCGAGATGAACGCCATCGTCGCGGGGCTCATGGAAAAGGAGCCGGACAAAATCGAGATCGACGCGGTGTTGGTCCCGCTGCAAGAACAGCTCGTGTCGCGCTCCGGCACGGGACTGCGCTTGATGCTCGCGGCGGTCGGCGCGGTTCTCCTGATCGGCTGCGTGAACATCGCCAATTTGATGCTGGCGCGCAGCGCGCGACGGCAGCGTGAAGCCGCGATTCGCCGCGCCGTCGGCGCCAGCGGCGCAAGACTCGTGCGTCAAGTGTTAGTTGAGGGCTTGATGCTTTCGGGCACAGGAGGTCTGCTAGGGATCGCCACGGCGTGGGCGTTGTTGCGTGCGATTCTCGCGAACCTTCCCGCCGATCTACCTCGCGCCGAAACAATCCGCCTGGATCCGCGCGTGCTGCTCTTTACTTTGTGCATTTCCACCGCGGCCGGATTGCTCTTCGCGCTGTTGCCCGCGTGGCGCTTCACGCGCGCGGCGCCGCAGGACGCGCTGCGCACCGGAGGCCGCGGCACGTCTTCCGGACGTTCAGCCGGGCGATTGCGAGCCGTGCTGGTAAGCACCGAGGTCGGCCTCAGCGTCGTATGCTTGATCGCCGGCGGATTATTGCTGCGCAGCTTCGCGAAACTCGTCAACGTCGATCGCGGCTTCGAAACGCATCGCATTGTCACCGTGTCGGTGAACCTGCCACAGCAGCGCTATCCCAACGACCCGGCGGCGATCACATTCTTCCGCGACCTGTTGCGCCGCACCGCGGCGCTGCCCGGCGTGGAGTCGGCGGGAATTGTGAATCGCTTGCCGCTGAGTGGCGAGGGCGGCAACAACTCGGTGGTCGTGGAAGGCGAGAATCTTCCGATGTCCGAGCGGCCCTTGGCGGATTTTCGCCGGGTGAGCGCGGATTATTTCCGCACCATGGGAATTGCCCTGCGCCACGGACGAATTTTCGAACAACGCGACGGCGAACACCAAGAGTGTGTCGTGTCGGAGATGGCGGCGGCGCGCTTTTGGCCCGGACGCGATCCGGTGGGACGCCGCTTACAGCAATGGACCGGCCCGAATTCCCCGTGGATGGAAGTGACCGGCGTGGTCGGCGACATTCGCGGCGCGGGCCTCGCCAGCGCTCCGCGCCCGACGGTCTACCAAGCGTATTGGCAACGATCACTGCGCAGCGCAACGCTCGCGGTGCGCACCACGAACGCCGAACCCACGATCCTCGCGGGAGAAATCCGTCGCGTGATCCATGAAGGCGACGCCGCGCTTCCCGTCCCCGAATTTCAAACCATGGACCAAGTCCTCGCGGGATCGGTGGCCACGCGCCGCTTCCAAATGAATCTGGTGCTGCTGTTCGCCGCGGCCGCGCTGCTTCTGGCGAGTCTCGGAATCTACGGGGTTGTCTCCTACACCGTGACGCAGCGCACCAACGAAATCGGCGTGCGCATGGCCTTGGGCGCGCCGCCCGCGCGCATCTTGACCATGGTGATGCGCCAAGGTCTTGCGCCCGTTGCCGCGGGGCTTCTTGTCGGCGCTACCGGTGCGATCGCGCTGGGGCGCGTGCTGGGCAGCTTGCTCTTCGGCGTGGGCGCGGCCGATCCGCTGACGATGGTCGGGGTGGCGGCCATGCTCGCGTTGACGGCGGCGTCGGCGATTCTCGCGCCGGCGCGTCGCGCGATGCGCGTGGAGCCGTCAATGGCGTTGCGCGACGAGTGATCTTGACAAGCCAAAGGCTTCTGGATATTATCTAGATGCATCGAGATATTCGATACATCGAGGTAATAGATGGAACAAACGATCAAAGGCTATCGGGGCATCGGGATGAACGGCTGGCTGGCGCGCTGGTATGCCAAGAACACCGGCAAGGACAACGCGCAGCAGGAATTGGCCCGCACGCTGGCCGCTCAACTTGACGCAGGCAGCAAGGTTCTCGAAGTCGCGCCCGGCCCGGGATATCTTTCAGTCGCGCTCGCGAAAAGCGGGCGCGTCGATGTAACGGCGCTCGAGATCAGCCCTTCGTTCGTCGAGATCGTGCGAAAAAACGCGGCCGACGCGGGCATCTCAATCGACGTGCGGCAAGGCAACGCGTCGGCCATGCCTTTCTCAGGCGATTCATTCGACTTTGTGGTCTGCCGCGCCGCTTTCAAGAATTTCAGTGAGCCGGTGAAAGCGCTTGTCGAAATGCATCGCGTACTGAAACCCGGCGGACGCGCGCTGGTGATCGATTTGCAGAAAGACGCCTCCATCGCCGAGATCGACCATTACATCGAACACGCCGGCGTCGGCTTCTTCAGCGCTGTCATGATGAAGTGGACCTTCCGCCACATGCTTTTGAAGCGCGCCTACACGCGCCGCCAGTTCGAAGAATTTATTTCGCGGACGCCGTTCGAGCGCTCCGAGGTCCGCGCCGAAGGGATTGGCTTCGAGATTTCGCTTTGGAAATAGACGCGGCGATCTGCCGCGAGCGTTCCGCCGATTTCGTCATGAAATCGAGAATGGTTTTGAGCTGCGCGTCGCTGTACTGACCGAAAAACTCCTCGAATTGCTTCCCGATGGCCCCGTACAACGGCGCGAATCGCGCGATGCGCGAGAGAACGGGATGCACCATCACGCGCCGGCGGTCGCGCGGATCGCGCTCCCGCTCGACGAGCCGCTTCGACTCCAAACGATCGATCAAGCTGGTCACCGACGGCGTGGTCAATCCCGTGTGACGCGCCAACTCACCGGCGGTGCATGGTCCCTGGCGCAGCAGCACGTCGAGCGTCTTGGTATCGCTGGCCGATAGCCCAATGCGTCCAGCGATCGCGGTGTGCAGCAGAACCGTCGCGGTCGACGACTCGCGTCCGGCGTCGGAGAGCGCGGCAATTAGTTGAGAGCGGAGCTTAGCGCGACGAGCCATCTTCAAAGATGTTCGCGAGGGGAAGTTCAATGCAAGGGTCTTCGGTGCGCAGCACGCCGTCTTTGGCTTCGCGCATGCCGTCGGAGGTGTAAACGAATCCCGCGCGCGTGCGCGAATTGATCACCCAGACGAATTTCACGCCGCAAGCAAGATAATCGCGGATTTTTTCCTCGAGGTCGCTGGCGCGGTCGTCGGGAGAAAGGACTTCGATCGCGAGGAACGGCGGATCGGTCAACGGTCCGTCTTCGGGGCCCGGGCGTACCGTAGCGAGGCAAATATCGGGAATCCGGAAGCGCGTGGGGGACATTCGCACGCGGCACTCGGTGGCCGACCAAAACTTACCGTAATTCGCATTGAGAAACGACGCGATGAGCAATTGCAGCCGCGCATGATTGCGTTCTCCCACATTACGCTCCAATACTTCGCCATCTACGTACTCGCGATCCCCGTCCGTGTAGCTGGTCGAGAGGTATTCTTCCACCGGGATGAGAGCGGTCGTCGCCATACGCGTATCTTAGCATGCCCTCACGCATCTTGACTGAATGAGCGTTCATTCAGTATGATTCTCAAACGGGGCCTTCTCCCCGCGTCGTATCCTTATGATCAAAACCATTCAGCGTGCCGGCGTCCTTGGTGCGGGAGTGATGGGCGCACGCATTGCCGCGCACCTCGCCAACGCGGGCGTGCCCGTCCATTTGCTCGACATCCCCGCCCCCGGCGCGACGGACGAAAAATCGCGCAACAAGATTGTCGCCGCCGGACTTGAAGCCGCGGTGAAGTCGAAGCCCGCAGCGTTCTTTCATCCCGACAACGCCGCGCTCGTCACGCCCGGCAATTTCGACGATCACCTGAACCGCCTCGCAGAATGCGATTGGATCATCGAGGCGGTCGCCGAAAAACTGGAGATCAAGCGCAGCCTCTTCGAGCGCGTGGAAAAAGTGCGCAAGCCCGGCTCAATTGTCACGACGAACACCAGCGGACTCCCCGTGGCATCCATCGCCGAAGGACGCAGCGAGGATTTCCGCCGTCATTTCTTCGGCACGCACTTTTTTAATCCGCCGCGCTACATGTTCCTGCTGGAACTGATTCCGGGACCCGGCACCGCGCCCGAGGCAATGGCGCTGATCTCCGATTTTTGCAGCCTGCATCTCGGAAAAGGCGTGGTGAACGCCAACGATGCGCCAAATTTCATTGCCAACCGGATCGGCACGTTTTCGATGGTGAACATCCTGCGCGTGATGCAAACCGACGATTACACGATCGAAGAAGTCGACGCACTCACCGGGCCCGCGCTCGGTCTACCGAAGACCGCCACGTTCCGCCTGATCGATTTGGTGGGCCTCGACACCTGTTGCAACGTGATCCGCAACCTGCACGAAAACGCGGTGCACGACGAAAAGCGCGATTGGTTCGTGGTTCCGCCGTTCATGGAAGAAATGCTAAAGCGTGGATGGCTCGGCGACAAAGCAGGCCAAGGTTTTTACAAGAAGACGAAGGCCGCCGACGGATCGCGCGAGACGCTGGTGCTGGATTGGAAGACGATGGAGTATCGCGCGCAGCAAAAGCCGCGCTTCCCCGTTCTCGAAATGACCAAGAACGTCGACAGCCCGCTCGAACGCGCCGCGATGGTCTACAACTCGGCGGACCGCGCCGGCGCGTTCACGCAAAAAACGCTGCCGGCGTCGTTCGCTTACGCCGCCTCGCGGATTCCCGAAGTCTGCGAGCGCATCGTGGAAGTGGATCGCTGCGTAAAGTGGGGATTCGCCTGGGAGGCGGGATTGTTCGAAATGTGGGACGCGCTCGGCGTGGAGCAAGTTTGTTCGAAGCTCCCGAGCGTGCCGGCGAACGTGAAGTCGATGCTCGACGCCGGCGTAAAATCGTTCTTCAAGAAGGAAGAGAAAGCCACGCTGTATTTCGATTTCCCCACGATGGCGTATCACCAGATCGATCCCCCGGCGGGCGTCCTTTACCTGAAGCAGCAGAAGTATCGCAATTCCATCGTCAAGAAAAACTCCGGCGCAAGCCTGCTCGACTTGGGAGACGGCGTTTTCTGCGTCGAGTTCCACTCGAAGATGAATTCGCTCGGCGCCGACACTTTTTCGATGATCCGCGAAGGACTGAAAGAATCGGAAGCGAACGGCACGGGACTCGTCATCGCGAATCAGGCGGCGAATTTTTCGGTCGGCGCGAACATCATGCTCGCGCTGCTGGCCGCGCAAGAAGAAGAGTGGGACGAACTGGACCTGGCCATCCGCGGATTCCAGAACGTCAACATGGCGGTGAAGTATTCGCCGAAGCCTGTTGTCGTGTGTCCGTTCGGCCTGTCGCTCGGCGGCGGATGCGAGATTCCGCTCCACGCGCCGCGCATCCGCGCCGCGGCCGAGTTGTACATGGGGCTGGTCGAAGTGGGCGTCGGCCTGATTCCCGGCGGCGGCGGCTGCAAGGAAATGGTGATTCGCGCGCAAGAAGATTTGGCGCCCGACGAGGATCCTTTCCTGCGACTGAAACAATACTTCGAACAAATCGGTTTCGCGAAAGTCTCGACCAGCGCCGAGGAAGCACGCCGCTTCCACTACCTGCGCGCGTCCGACAACGTGTCGATGAATCGCGAGCGCCAAGTCGCCGACGCCAAGGCCGACGTTCTCGAAATGGCGCGCGGCGGATATCAAGCGCCGACGCAACGCAGAGTGAAAGTGCTCGGCGAAAGCGGACGCGCCGTGATGATGCTGGGCGTCCACATGGGATTGCGCGGCGGATACATGAGCGAACACGACGCGCTAGTGGGCCGCAAACTGGCGCACATTCTCGCCGGCGGCGCGATCACGGGATCGCCGGAAGTAAGCGAACAATACTTGCTCGATCTCGAGCGCGAGGCGTTTTTGAGTTTGCTCGGACAAAAGAAGACACAGGAACGAATGGCGTTCACGCTGAAGACCGGCAAACCGCTGAGAAACTAGTCCTGAGTGCTGAGTCCTGAGTGCTGAGCGAAACCAAACTCAGGACTCAGCACTCAGGACTCAGCACTGCTATCCTAAGGAGAGAGCTATGAAAGAAGCAGTGATCGTCGCCGCGGCACGCACGGCGGTCGGCAAAGCGAATCGCGGAACGCTGCGGGCCACGCGCCCCGACGACCTCGCCGCCGTGGTCATCAAAGATCTCCTGCGCCGCGCGCCCGGTCTCGACGCCGCGGAAATTGAAGACGTGATCCTCGGCTGCGCGATGCCGGAAGGCGCGCAAGGCATGAACGTCGCGCGCATTGCCGCACTCCGCGCCGGGCTTCCCGTGGAAACGACCGCCGTCACCATCAATCGCTTTTGCAGTTCCGGCCTGCAGTCGATCGCCATGGCCGCCGAACGCATCATCGCGGGTTTTGCCGACTGCATTCTCGCCGGCGGGACCGAATCGATGAGCATGGTCCCGATGACCGGCTTCAAGTTGTCGCCGAATCCCACGCTCGTCGAGGAATATCCCGACGTTTACTTGAACATGGGACTCACCGCCGAAAATCTCGCGCGGAAATACAAAATCGGTCGCGAAGAAGCCGACGCATTTTCCGTGGCGAGCCATCAGAAAGCGATCGCCGCGATCGCCGCCCGAAAGTTCGCTGACGAAATCGCGCCGGTGGAAGTGAGTTTTACGCAACCGAATGGCGGCGCCAAAGCCGTAACGCAAAAGATCACGTTCTCCGTCGACGAAGGACCGCGCGCCGACACGTCGATGGAAGCGCTGGCGAAACTGAAGCCCGCATTTCACGCGCGCGGCACCGTTACCGCTGGTAATGCGTCCCAAACGTCCGACGGCGCCGCTGGTGTGGTTGTAATGTCGTCAGAAAAAGCTCAGCGCCTGAACCTGAAGCCGCTGGCGCGCTTTGTCGCGTTCGCCACGGGCGGCGTGCTGCCCGAGGAAATGGGTATCGGCCCCGTGAAGGCGATCCCAAAGGTGCTGAAACTCGCGGGACTCTCGCTCGACAGAATCGACGTCATCGAATTGAACGAAGCGTTCGCGGTGCAGGCGCTCGCGGTGATCCGTGAAGCGGGTCTCGACGCCTCGCGCGTGAACGTGAACGGCGGCGCGGTCGCGCTGGGACATCCGCTGGGATGCACCGGCGCCAAACTGACCGCGACAATCTTGAATGAATTGAAGCGCCGCAAAGGCCGCTACGGCATGGTGACCATGTGCGTAGGCGGCGGCATGGGCGCAGCAGGTATTTTCGAGAATTTGCAATGACGTTTCTTAGCCACCGAGGCACCGAGAACACCGAGAAAGCCTCGGATCGATCTCGGTGTCTCGGTGGCTAAGAAATCACGATTTTGATTTAAGGAGATCACTTATGGCCACCGTCGCAGCGCCCGCTTTGCCCCGCATCAAGGGCGGAGCTTTTCTCGTGGAAGATCGCAGCGCTCAGGAAATCTTCACGCCCGAGGATTTCACCGAAGAGCATTTGCAAATCGCCAAAACCGCCAACGACTTTGTCACCGAAGAAGTTGTGCCGCACGCTGAGCATCTCGAGCACAAAGATTACGAGATGATGCGCTCGCTGCTGCGCAAGGCCGGCGAGTTGGGATTGCTCTCCATGGACATTCCCGAGGAATACGGCGGCCTGGAGCTCGACAAAGTGTCGAGCGTGCTGGTCTCCGAGTACGTGGCGAAATACGCATCGTTTTCCGGCGCGCATGGCGCGCATTCCTCGATCGGAACGCACCCCATCAACTGGTTCGGCACGCCGGAACAGAAAGCCAAGTATCTGCCCAAGGTCGCGTCGGCGGAACTTGTCGCGGCGTACTGCTTGAGCGAAGCGCACGCCGGATCGGACGCGCTGGCCGCGCGCACCCGCGCTGATTTGTCGCCGGACGGCAAGCACTACATCCTGAACGGCGAAAAAATGTGGATCACCAACGGTGGATTCGCCGACCTCTACATTGTTTTCGCGAAAGTCGGCGGCGAGAAGTTCACCGCGTTCATCGTGGAGAAAGCATTTGGCGGCATCAAGCCGGGCGCGGAAGAAAAGAAGATGGGCATCCATGGATCGTCCACGACGCCGGTGATCATGTCCGATTGCAAAGTGCCAATCGAGAACGTGCTCGGCGAAGTCGGACGCGGCCACATCATCGCGTTCAACGTTTTGAACATGGGCCGCTTGAAGCTGGCCGCCGGCGCGGTGGGCGGAATGAAGCAAACCATCAAGCACAGCTTGGCGTACGCGCAGGAGCGCACCACGTTCGGCAAACCGATCGCCAGCTATGGGCTGATTCAACACAAACTCGCGCAGATGGCGATTCTCGCCTACGCGTCCGAGGGAATTTTGTATCGCACCACGGGTATGATCGACACCGAGTTTCAGTCGGGCGACCACTCCGTGGAAGCGTCGCGCAAAGCGATTGAAGAATACGCGGTGGAGTGCGCGATCAACAAGGTTTTCGCATCGGAAGCGCTTGGGTACTGCGCCGACGAGTCCGTGCAAATCTACGGCGGCTACGGATTCCACGCCGACTATCCGCCGGAACGCGTTTATCGCGACGCGCGCATCAACCGCATCTTCGAAGGCACGAACGAAATCAACCGGCTGCTCGTGGTCGACATGCTGATGAAGCGCGCCATGAAGAACGAATTGCCGCTGATGGCCGCGGGCAAGAAACTGCAAGACGAAATCATGGCCGGACCGTCCGGCGTAACCGATCCCGTGGCGAACATGAAGAAGATTTTCCTCTTCGCCGCCGACGCCGCGATGAAGAAGTACATGACGAACTTGAAAGACCAGCAGGAAGTGATCGGCGCGCTCACCAACATCGTATTCGAAGTGTTCGCATCGGAAACAGCGCGGCTGCGCGCGCAGAAACTTGGCAACAGCGCGCAAGCCAACGATATGACCGGCGTGTACGTCCACGACGCTGTCGGCAAAGTCGAGGCGGAAGCCAAGGCCGCGCTCGCTCACTGCTGCGAAGGCGACGACCTGCGCGCGCGCCTGGCGATCCTGAAACGCTTCACCAAGCAGGAATCGGTCGACACGATCGAAGCGCGCCGCCGCATCTGCGGCCGTTTGCTGGAACGCGGCAAGTATTTCGTTTAAGAAAAAAGCAACCGCAGATGAACGCAGATAAACGCAGATTAACAACGAAACGCTGCTCCGATATCTGCGTTCATCTGCGTTCATCTGCGGTTGCCTTTGTGTTGTTGTTCGTTCTAGCGGCCCCATTGTTCTGCCAGCAACGCGAGTACAAGCTAAATCCTCAAGATCGCGAACGCGCGATCAAGTTTTCGCGGATCAAGTACACAATGCACTTCGTGGACGAGATCTGGGGTCTTGCGATCCTCCTCGGGGTGCTCGGATTCGGATTGTCCGCGCGCACGCGATCGCTGGCAGAATCGGCCACACAACGCTGGTGGGTGCAAGGACTGATCTTCGCGCCGCTACTCACGTTGCTCACCGATCTTCCTACGCTGCCGAATGAAGTCTACTTGCAGCATCTCGAGCGCGTCTATGGACAATCGGTGCAAGGCTGGGGCGCTTGGTCTTGGGATCAAGCGAAAGGCGAATTCCTCAGCATCCTCTTTGGCACGGTCTTCGCGCTCATCCTTTTTGGATTGATCCGCTGGAGTCCCCGGCGTTGGTGGATTTGGTGCTGGCTGGCGTCGCTGCCGCTGATCGCGTTCCTCGTTTTCATCACGCCGGTCGTGATCGATCCGATGTTTCACAAGTTCACGCCGCTGAACGTCAAGCACCCGGAAGTGGTCGCGGCGGTGCAAAAAGTTACGCGGCGCGGCGGACTCGACATTCCCGTCGACCGCATGTTCGAGATGGACGCGAGCGAGGACGTCACATCGCTCAACGCCTACGTCACCGGATTCGGCGCGACGAAGCGCGTGGTGGTGTGGGACACGACGATCGCGCGATGCACCCTTCCCGACTTGATGTTCACGTTCGGCCACGAGCAGGGGCATTATGTGCTGCATCACATCCCGAAGACGATGGCGTTTCTCGCGGTGCTGCTGTTCGTCGCGCTCTACGTAGGATTTCGCGGCATGGCGTGGCTCATCGAGGATTACGGAGGGCGCTGGGGCGTGCGTGGTCAGTCGGATTGGGCGGCACTCCCCGTGCTGCTTCTGCTGATGTCGGCGTTTGGGTTCATCGGCGAGCCGGTGACGTCGGCGTGGTCGCGGCATCAGGAGCACGAAGCTGACATCTATGGTCTCGAGGTGATCCACGGCCTGGTGCCGAATTCGCAAACCGTCGCCGCCGATTCGTTCCAGCTTCTCGGCGAAGTGGCGCTCGCCGATCCCGATCCGCCGCCGTTCATCGAGTTTTGGCTCTACGATCATCCATCAATCGGAGAGCGCGTTCGCTTCGCGCAGAGTTATCATCCTTGGGACGAAGGAAAATCTCCTGAATTTGTAAAGTAAAAGAGGACAACTGTATGGCATCATCGGCTCCCGTATTGCCGCGCGTGAAGGGCGGGGCGTTTCTTACGCAAGACTGCACTCCGGCGGACATTTTCACGCGCGAAGACTTGAGCGAACAGCAACGCATGATCGCCAAGACCGCCGAGGACTTCGTGGTGAACGAAGTTCTTCCCGAGGCCGAATACCTCGAACACCACAAAGACTACGTCAAGATGCGAGGCCTACTGACGAAAGCCGCGGAAATCGGCCTGACCGGCATCGACATTCCGGAGGAATACGGCGGCATGGAGCTCGACAAGATGTCGAGCGTCGTGGTCACGGAATCGACGGCGCGCTACGGCGCGTTCTCGAACGTCTACAACGTTCACTCCGGCATCGGCGCGACGCCGATCACGTGGTTCGGCACCGAAGCGCAAAAGAAAAAGTATCTGCCGAAGATCGCCGCGGCCGAATGGGTGAGTTGCTACTGCTTGACCGAAGCGCACGCCGGTTCCGACTCGCGCGCCGGCCGCTGCCGCGCCGATCTCAGCGCCGACGGAAAGTTCTACGTGCTGAACGGCGAAAAAATGTGGATCTCCAACGGCGGCTTCGCCGACATGTTCATCGTCTTCGCCAAAGTGGGCGGCGACAAGATGACCGGCTTCATCATCGAGAAGTCGTTTGGCGGAATCTCGGCGGGCGGCGAAGAAAAGAAAATGGGATTGCACGGCGCGTCGACCACCGCGCTGGTGCTGAGCGATTGCCGCGTGCCGGTGGAAAACGTGCTCGGCGAAATCGGCCGCGGCCACGTGATCGCATTCAATTGTCTGAACATCGGACGCCTAAAACTGGGCGCTGGAGCTGTCGGCGGCATGAAACAAGCGATCACGCACTGCCTCCGCTACGCGAAAGAACGCACCACGTTCGGCAAACCGATCGCCAGCTACGGATTGATCCAGCACAAACTCGCGGAAATGGCGATCCGCTGCTACGCGGCCGAAGGAATCGTATATCGCACGGCGGGGATGATCGACGCGGAACTCGAAGCCAGCGATCACTCGCAGCCCGACTACATTCGCAAAGGCATCGAGGAGTACGCTGCCGAGTGTTCCATCTGCAAAGTGGTGTGCAGCGAGGCGCTCGGGTATTGCGTGGACGAAGCGGTGCAGATTTACGGCGGCTACGGATTCCACGCCGATTATCCGCCGGACCGCGCGTATCGCGACGCGCGCATCAATCGCATTTTCGAAGGCACCAACGAAATCAATCGCATGTTGACGACGAACATGCTGCTAAAGAAGGGCGTGCTCGGCACGAAGGGGCAAGGCCTCAAGGGTCTTTTCCTGTACGCCGCGGGGATCGCCGCGACGAAGTTCGGCCAAGGTCTCGCGGAACAACAGGAAGTCCTCGCGGGGCTGAGTGAAATCGCGTTCGAGGCGTTCACTTCAGAAACGGCGACGCTGCGCAACGCCAAGCTCGGTTCAAGCGCGCAAGCCGCCGACATCACCGCCGTGCATGTCTACGATGCGACGCGTCGCGCGGCAGCACACGCCGAGAACGTACTCGCCGCCTGCGGTGCGAGCGACGATCAGTTTGCAGCCGCGGCGAAGTTCACCACACAAACGCCGACGAACACAGTCGCGTTGCGCCGGAGAATCGCCGGACGGCTGCTCGATTCGGGCAGGTATTTTGTTTGAGTCGGATAAAGTATCTAGGTGAGCATCGAAAGGTTCAGACTCAGGAACAAGCACAACTGGAAGAGCAAGCCTGGATACTCCATTTGTGTCTTGAACCGCGGCCAAGTGCGCTTCGACTATCCCGAGACGTGGAATGTCGAACCGAAGGACGACTCGCTCCTTCTTCACGACCTGCCGCCATCACTGGAGAGTTGCGATCTTGGCGTGTCGGTGTTTCCCGTGCCGGGGGAACTCGTTCGCGACCTTCCCATTGAGGACTCGCTGCGCAGCTCGCTGGCCGGCGAGCGCAAGCCGGACTATCAGTCCGAGATTCACCGCGCCGAACGCGACGATCTTGAAATCGTTTGGCTGGAACAGGGACACTTCGACGTCGAACACAAGCGCCACGCCCGCTTCCGCGTCGCGCTGGCGCGAGGCGAGATCATCTGCCTGGTCTCATTGAACTATTGGGCTGATCGCGCCGCGATCCTTGAACCGGTGTGGGATGAAGTGCTACGAACGCTGGTGATGGGCGTGCCGGTCGACGATCCCACGGCAGGTCCGCTCGTGCAGTAACGTCCATCGGCCACTCGAGATCAATTCGCGCTCGGAACCTTTTCGCAGTGGTCCACAATCACCACGTCAACCAAATCCTTCTTCGACACCAAACGCAACCCTAGTTGCTGCGATAACGCTTCCTGCAGCGTTGGCCCTTCGCCGGGGGTGGGCGCGCCACCGGATGACTCGCCGCTGGGCACAGTCATTGTCGCAGCGGCGTCCCAGAACATTTGAAAATCGTAGGTTCCGGTGAGTCCCGTCGAGTTCTTTACGGGCTGGCGCAACTGGAACGACACTTGTTGCGCCAAGTAATCGACGGTCTTGCCCTCGAAATGCAGGCGCGCCTTACCGTTGGCCATCGCCATCGACGCGCCCTTCCACAAAACGGGAAAGCCGTCCTTATCCTTCTGCAGTTCGGTCCTCGCTTGCGCCGCGGCCGCATCGGGATCAGGCGACGGTGGTTCGTCCACGGTCTGGAACTTGGGACCATCTCTACCAATCACGAGATCGTAGACCGACATCTGTTTCTTTTCGTGATGGACCTTGAGTTGAAAACGCTCCTCCAGCAAATTCCTCAGCATCACTTTCAAGTCGTCTTTCGTGGCGCCTGCGGGAACCTTGGCCGTGACCGTGAAGCGAGAACTCGCCATCCAATCGGGAACGGTGATTTCGTATGGCGCGAGGTTGAACGCGGTCATCGTTAGATCCCTGAGACTCAGCGCCTCCATAACGAAGTTGGTAGGATCCTTTGTTCCCGGTCCGCCACGAATACCTATGACCATGCGTCCGGGCACCGCCTCCACGGCGTGAATCGACGCCACTTCAAACGTTACCGGTCGGGGTTGCGCGAAGGCAGTCGAGAGCGCGATTAGAGGGGCGGCAAGGAAGAGGAGTTTCATGCCCCGCATTATTACGTCAGACGTAATAGCGAGTCAATCGAGAAATTAGACCATCAACAAGTAAGCCCAGTAACCCAGACCCGTTCCGATCGCTGCGCCGACAATCACGTCGCTTGGATAGTGCATGCCCAACAGCACGCGTGACGCCGCGATGCTGGCGGCGACGAGCAAGAGGATCGGAGCGGCTTCGGGATAAAAGTGCATCAGGCTCACGGCACCCGCAAATGCCGTGATCGTGTGACCCGAGGGGAACGAGAATTGATCGGGTGGCGCAGGCGCATCGGTCGATCGCAGTTCGGCGAACCGCGGACGCGGACGCCGGCAGATTCGCTTCAACACGGAGAACAGCGCGACGCCCGAAATAATCGCGATGGTGCAGGCGACCAGCGCGCGCCAGTGTTGCTGTCCACCGAAAAACGTCAGGAACAAGGCTAGCGCGTACCACAACCAACCGTCGCCGATGCGCGTGGCGTAGATCATCCACAGGCGCAGCGCGCGCGGTGCGCGCCAGCGATCGAGGCGTCCCATCACGCGATGGTCACGTTGCGAGATCCAATCGAATGGCGCGGTCGCGAATGCCATAGGACTCACCTGGAAAATCAGGCCGCCGCTTGCGGCTTCAGCGACAACATGCCGGAAGGACGCGTGGGCAGCGAGCGCTCCCGTTCTAGGCGTGTCATCCAGTAATTTCCAAACAGCGCTTCTCGCACGTAGTTGCCCAGCGTCACAAACGGAATCACCAGCATCAGCGGCGCCAGCGCCACCGCGGCCGGGTGTTCGCGCATCATGCTGGCCGCGACGCACAACACGTCGCGCGTCAGTTTGTAGTAACTGCCGTTCTGTCCTTCGGCGCGCGCGCGTCCTGCGCGCAGTCCGTCGAAAAACTCGCGTTTGTTGCGCGCGCCCTCCACCACCGTGTACGCCGCGCCGACCGTCGCCATGGCGTGCGCGTCCGATCCGCCCATCGCGATTTTTCCGGTGATCTCGGCGAACAACGCGGCTTGCGCGTTGTTCATTTTCGGCATCGTGCCGTTGCGCGTTTCAAAACACGGAGCCATCGTTTCCAGCCACGCGAAATCGCCCAGCGACCGCGGACCCGTGAGGCTCGAGAAGATATGGTTCGCGCTGAAGAACAACCGGCGCTCGCGAAGATACGCGATCAGCGAGAGAAAGTCCGATGCCCGGCGCTGAATTTCGACGTGGTCGCGCTCTTCGATGTCGTACACGCCCACGTGGAGTTTGTTTCCGCCGGGCAACACGCAACTGACTTCTTCGCTCAAAAAGAAATCAGGATGACGGCGCAGCGATTCCGCGGCGTCGATGGAATCATGGTCGGTGATGGTGACCAGATTCATGCCCAGGAACTTCAACCGCTCGTAGACTTCGTCCGGCGGATTGTAGCTTTCCCGGCAGATGGATCTGAAGACGGGGATCTCGCACATCCCCGAATGCACGGTGTGGACATGTAGATCGCATCGCATACCTAAGTAGTAACAGTTGCACATTAATGCAGCATTAAGGCGAAAGGAAACGTTTGTGAAGAGAAACGTTTTTATTGATTCTTATGGCACAATGCGAACCAATGAGAGCCGGCATGCGCCTGGATTTCATCTTCTTCGACGCCGGCGGCGGACACCGTGCGGCGGCTGAAGCACTGCGCGAAGTAATGGCGGAACAGCGTCCCGCATGGCGGGTGCGCCTCGTAAACCTACAGGAAACGTTAGATGCGCTCGACCCGGTCTACAAAATCACGCGCATTCGCATGCAGGACGTTTACAACTCCATGTTGCGTAGCGGATGGACGCTCGGCGCCGGAGCGATCCTCCCGGTTTTGCACGGTGTGGTAAGCCTTTTGCACCCGCGCGCCGTGCGGCTGCTCGCGAAGTTGTGGAGTACCGATACGCCCGACCTGGTGCTGTCGCTCGTGCCCAACTTTAATCGGACCATCCGCGAGGGAATCAAGACGGTCGCACCGAACGTTCCCTACGTCACGCTACTCACCGATATCGCCGACTATCCACCGCACTTTTGGATCGAACGGCAAGAGCAATTCTTCATTTGCGGATCGAAGCGCGCGGTGGAACAGGCTCGCAGTTTGGGCCATCCACCGGAACGAATCTTCACGACGTCGGGGATGGTTTTGCATCCGCGATTCTACGCGCAACCTGAACTTGATCGAGCGGCCGAGCGGCGGGCCCTCGGCTTGGAGGCAGACCGCGTCACCGGACTTGTGCTGTTCGGCGGCCAGGGATCGCGGAAGATGATCGACATCGCCGAACGTCTTGACGACGGCAAAGCGGCGTTGCAGATGATTTTCATTTGCGGCAAGAACGACAAAGTGGCGCGCGAACTGCGCGAGCGGAAATTCCGCGTGCCGATCTACGTTCACGGATTCACCAAGGAAGTCCCGCGCTTCATGCGGCTCTCTGATTTTTTCATCGGCAAGCCGGGACCCGGAAGCATCAGCGAGGCGTTGGCCATGGGCTTACCCGTGATTGTCGAGAACAACTCGTGGACGCTGCCGCAGGAGCGCTACAACACCGAATTCGTCACCGAGATCGGCGCGGGACTCGTGGTGCGCAACTTCAGCCAGATCGGCGGCGCGGTGGAGCGATTGCTGGAACCCAGCGCGTTCGCCGGCTATCAAGCCGCGGCGGCGGCGTTGAATAATCGCGCCGTGTTTGAGGTCGCCGACATTCTAGAACGAATTGCCGCCCTGCGATAAAATCGTCTTATGTTCTCTCTGTTGACGATATTCCTGGTCTTGGCTTTAAACGGGGGCATGAAGTGGCAGCCCGGATTGATCGAGCAGCATTCCTACAAACTAGGCGAGCCGGGAATTCCCGGATCTTCCGATTACATGCTGCGCGGCGTGATGCTCCAGGGCAAGAAACTGCTCGAAGTGGAAGTGCTCACGCATCGCGTGATGAGTTTCGGCGCGCAACAAGGCAAACTGGAGAGCCGAACGATCACGTGGATGGATCCCGAGACGTTCGACATGCAGGAGAGCCGCCTGGTCGCCACGATGAACGGCGCGGAGGCGAGCTACCTGCACGCCATTCGCCAGGGCACAACGCTGAGCGTCTTTCAAAAGCTGCGCGGCAGTCCCGACGATACGCGCAAGGTGGATGCGCCAGGCGTGGTGATCGACGACAACGCGCAGAACTTCTACATCGAGCGACTGCCGTGGGCGGCGGGCAAGGAATTTCATTGGCAACGCTACAACGCCGCACAATCGCGCCTGATTCCGAATCAAGCGATGCTTGATCACGCCGACGCGGATGGAATCACAGTGAAAATCACGACGGATCTTGGACCCACCATCGTCAAGATGACGGGCAAACCGCCAGTGGTCGATACCGTAACGATCAACAACACGGAACAACTGAAATTGCAGAACTCCAAATAGCGATTACTCGTGTCGCAGCGCCGTCATCGGATCCACACGCATCGCGCGACGCGCTGGGATCCACGCGGCGACCATCGCGATGGCGGGAAGCAGCAACGCGACAGCGAAGTAGGTGCGAGCGTCGAGCAGCTCCACACCGTAAAGGAACGAAGTGAGTGCGCGGCTCGCCAGAATCGCGAGCGGCACGCCGATCACCACGCCGCCGGCCGCCGGCACGATGCTCTCGCGCATCACCATGCGCATCACTTGAGCACGCTGCGCACCGATCGCCATGCGAATGCCGATCTCCTTCGTGCGTCGGCTCACTGAATAAGCCACCACTCCGTAGATTCCCAGTGCGGCGAGAAACAATGCCAGCGCCGCGAACGATCCCACGAGTGTGGCGTACCAGCGCGGCTTGGCCACGGAGCGATCGAGCACGGCTTCCATCGTGGACACGTTGCCGAGCGGTTGGTTGGCATCCACGCGGCGCAGCGCCTCGCGCAATGAAGCTCCCAACGCCAGCGGATCGCCCGACGTTCTCACCGCGAGATCGAGGAACGACGAGGGCAAATTCTCGAATGGCAAGTAAATCTCGGCCACGGTCTTGCGCTCCAATTTGTAATTGCGAACGTCCGCGACCACGCCGGCAATGGCGCGGGGGTGGCTGGGCTTGTCGTCGCCGAAGACCAAGTGACGGCCCACGGGATTCGCGTCGCCGAAGTACTGTCGCGCAAACGTTCGGTTGATCAGCACGGCGTCATCGTGCGCGCCGTCGGTGGCGTCGAAGAAGCGGCCGGCTTCGAGAGGAATTCCGAGCGTGTGAAAATATTCCGCCGTCACGGCGCGCGTGTCGCCTTCGACGGCGCCCAATTCCGAGCGGCCTTCGATCCAGAAACGCGTGGACAGCAGCAAGTTGAAATCGAGCGGCAGCGAATTCGTCAACGCCGCGGACTCGACGCCGGGAATCGCGTGTACTTCATCGATGAGCTTGCGAGCGAATTCCGCCTGCTGCGCCGGTAGCCGGTAGGTGTTCTTGTCGTCGAGGCGCAGGTGCGTCACCAACAAGCGCTCGCGCGCGAATCCCGGTGAGATCGCGCGCATTTCTAGAAAGCTGCGCAACAGTAGTCCGGCGCCGGCGAGCAAGACGAACGTCATGGCCACTTGACTCGCCGCGAGCGCGCCGCCGATCCATCCACGACGCGTGGTGGACGCCGCCGATTCCTTCAGCGATTCGTGCAAACCCGGCCGCGAGTAACGCAGCGCCGGCAAAGCTCCGAACAACAAAGTTGTGATGGCCGCAAGCGCCGCCGCAAACACGAAGATGGCCGGCTCGGCGGTGAATCCCGTCAACCGCGGAATCGAACCGGGATAGAGCTGCACCACCGCGCGCACCGACCACAGCGAAAACAGCAGACCGCACGCCGTACCGGCCATCGAGAGTGCCAACGATTCGCTCAAGAGTTGCGCGACAATTCGCGCGCGCGTCGCGCCCAACGCCGTGCGCACGGCAATCTCGCGTTGCCGCGCGCCGACGCTCGCCAGCATCAGGTTCGCCAGATTTCCGCAGGCGATCAGCAGTACGGCGGCCGCGGCACCGAGCAAAACGAGCAACGCCGGTTGCAGATCGCCCGCGACTTCTTGGCGCAGCGGCGCGAGGCGCACGCCATGCGCGCCCTTTCGAGGATCGATCGCGCCGAGATTCTTGGCCATCGACGCCAGTTCATTCGTGGCGTTCTCGATCGTTGCACCGGAACGAAGCCGCGCGACAAGAAAGAGCGACGGGAATCGCTCGAAGCGTCCGCCGAGATTCGTGATCGGCGTGAAGATGTCCGGCGCGCCCATGTTGGCCATCAACATTTCCGTGCCGGGCGGCATGACTCCGACGATCGTGAACGGCTCTCCGTCGATCTTCACCGATTGACCGGATACCGCCGGATCCGCGTGAAACGTTTCGCGCCACATCGCGTCGCTGAGGATAACCTCACGATCGCGCCCCGCGATAAAGTCCTCCGGCGCGAACGTTCTTCCCCTCTGGACGGAAACGCCGAGCGTGTCAAAGAAGCCGCGATCTACGAGTCCCGCACGCACACGCGCGGCCTCGCCCTGCGCCGCGACCAGGTTGGCTTGCCATGGCCGATAACCACCGAAGTTCTCGAACAAGCGGCTCGACTTCCTCCACGCGTCCACCACGGGCGGGGGCGTCAATTGCCGGTCGTGAGACGTGATGCGATTCGCTTCTTGCAGTGTGTTCGGGCGATCGAGATCCGTCGACCACAGTTGTACCAGGCGATCTGGTTGCGGATACGGCAGCGGTTTCAGCATCACCGCGTGAATCACGCTGAAGATTGTGGTGTTGACGCCCGTGCCGAGCGCCAGCGTGAGGATCGCCGCCGCGGTCAGGAGCTTGTTGTGGCGCCATTGACGAAGCGCGAAGCGAAGGATCGAAATCATGGCCGTTCTATCTTCATTACTTTGAAATGCGAAACAAGATGATCGATGTTCCAGCGCACTTCGTCGCCGGCCTTCTTGCCGGGCACGGGAAACAATCGCGCGGTCAGCGGTTTGTTCCAGCGATGCGCGAGCAGCGCGACTTCTTCCAGAAGCTTCGCGACGCGATCGACGGAAACGTCGCCGGGAATGGGAATCGTGTCGAGGCCCGTGCCGCAAACCGCGGAGTACAGCAGCAGCGCGTAGACCGTCAAGCGTCCTTCGGCGACACGATCGGCGAGCACCTCGTCCTCGAGCACCGGCAACATCAAGCCGGAATATCCCGTTTGTTTGAACGGCAGCGACTTCAGCGTCGTGGTGATCGACGCGGCCGCTGCGATCGTTCCCGGCGTGCCGAGTTTCGCGCGGGCGATGTGCTCGATCGCCGCGGCGAGCGAATTTCCCGGCGCCGGCGCGGGTGAGGTATCGAGTCCTACATATTTCCAATCGCCCGATTTGCCGAGTTGTTCACCGGCGTCGGCGATGGCGCCCAATTCCTTGGCGGCATCGCGATCTTCGCGAAAGATCGCCGGCGACTCCGCACCCAGCGCGAACGTGTGATCGAGCTCGCGCGCCGCGTAGCCGCCGGGGAAAAACGGCGATCCCGGTGCGAGTCCCGCGGTTGCGGCAAAGCGGAAATTCTGACTGCCGTCCGGGATTTGTTTCGACAACACCATGATCAACTCTGCCGCCGCGCGCGCCGATCCCGGATCGCGCACGATCATACTGGCGTTGATCTGTGAGGTCCGCCGGAAAATCTCGGCGTTCACGCGAGCGCGCGAGGAATCGAGCGGGCCGATCGACAGCGCAAAGCCCTCACGCTTGGCAATCGCGTCGAGCTTCGCGAAAAACTCGATGCAATTGTCTCCGCTTAGTTCCGCGGTGTAGGCGGCCGCGGGCTCGGTGGCCACGCGGATCGTTTGCACCGTGTAGCCGCGCTTTTCCATTTCCGCGCGCGCCGACTTCAGAAACGCCGCGGCTTCGGTGAGCTTGGCCTCGGCGTTGGAAGGAACAACGTTGACGAACGCGGTGATCGTGCGAATAGGAACGAGGACTGCCAGAAGGACGCCAGCAAGGACCATGGCGTCCATCATAGCGCTCGGAATCGCACGATGCTAGTGGATGGTCTTGGTCTTTCGCGACATGTAATCCATCAACAAGTATTGACCCAGCGTGTAGGGCGTCGTGAAGTATGCTTTTCCGCGGCAAATCTCGGTAACCTTGCGCACGAAATTCACGAGTCCGTAGTCGGACGCGAGCATGAATGTGTTGATCAAGATTCCCTGCCGCCGGCACTTCGACACTTCCTCCAGCGTGTGGCTCACTACCAGCGGATCCAGGCCAAACGCGTTCTTGTAAATTCGACCGTCCTCCAGCGTTAGCGCCGATGGTTTGCCGTCGGTGATCATGATGATCTGGCGCATGTCTTTTCGCTGGCGATTCAGCAGGCGCTGCGCCAGGCGCAAGCCCTCGCGTGTGTTCGTGTAATACGGACCCACTTGTACGCGCGCCAATTGTCCGATGGGCACTTCCTCGGCGGAATCGTGAAACAGCACTAAGCTCAATGTGTCGCCGGGATACTGCGTGCGAATCAAATGCGAGAGCGCCATGGCGACTTTTTTCGCCGGCGTGAAGCGATCCTCGCCGTACAAAATCATGCTGTGGCTGCAATCGAGCATCAACACGGTCGCACACGACGATTGATACTCCGATTGATGCACCATCAGATCGGGATAATCGATTTCCAGCGGCAACTGCGCGCCCGAGCGGCGAATCGCACTCGATAACGTTTCGGTGACGTCGAGGTTGATCGTGTCGCCAAACTCATACTGCCGCGCCGCGCCCGACGCCTCGATGCCGGTGGCCATGTCGCGCGTGTCGTGGCGGCCGAAGCTCGATTTTCCCAGCGACCCCAGCAAATCTTTCAACGTGCGGAATCCCAGGAAGTCGAGGCTCTTGTCGGTGAGTTCGAACTTGGCGCGCTCGTTGCGCGACTCGCCACCCAAGTGCCCGCCGCTCGGTTTGTTCAGGGACTGCTGTGGATCGAACGGCTGGTCGACGGTGATGTAGCCCTCTTGCTGCATGCGCTCCATCAATCGCTGAAGCAATTTCTCCATGTCCTCGGGAGAGAGTCCGCGGAGATGCTCGAACTCGTCGCCGAGATCGCCGCGCTCGATCGCCTGACGAATCTGTTCCGCCAGATCTTCCATGGAGTTTTCCGGCGGCATTTCGTACATGCCGTATTCGCTTTGAAATCCGCTCTGCAGCAAGAAATCGGAAAGCGCTTGCATCAGATCGTCGAGGTTGACGCCTTCGCCCTCCGAGCCGTCGTAGCGGGAATACTTGATGTACTTCATGGCGTTAATTCAAGGGCCGGCGTAAACGGCCGCCTTGCGGCGCATCTTCCCCAGCCTGCGCTTGCGCCGCGCGCTCGGGACGTTTTTCCGCCTGAAAGCCGCGCTCTTCGGTGCGCGAAATTCGCCGATGGGCGTGCAATCCTTCCAGGATCATCTCCGCCGCCGACACCAGCATCGGCGCGGGATCGCGATCCTTCACGCCGAGCGCGCCGACCTTATCGAGCAATCCTTGAATCTTGCGCAATTCCGGCAGCGCCTCGGCGGCCGGTGCGGTCTCGGTGATCTTCAACGCGCCGCCGAGATCGAAGAATTGCACCACTTGATTCAAGTTCACGCCTTCGTAGTAGCGCGAAAAGACTTTCGCCACGGCCGCGCGGATCAACTCGCGTGCCACCGCCTCGGCGCCGCGTAATTCGCCTTCGTACTCCAGTTCGAACTTGCCGGTGAGCGAGGGCATCGCCGCATAGACGTCGCCGATCCGCGGCACGGCGATGTTTTCCTTCGCGTGCAGCGCGCGGCGCTCGGCATTGGAAACGACATTTTCCAAAGCCGTGATCGTCAAACGTTGCGACACGCCGCTGCGCTTGTCGATCTTCTTGTCGTCGCGCGCGCGGAAGGCGATTTCCTCGACGACTTCGCGGATAAACTCGGGCACTTCCACGCGCGTGCCGTCGCGCTCGATCCACGCCTCCTGCCGGGTGATGGCCATTCCCTGCTCCACGGTCGCCGGATAGTGCGTGCGAATCTCCGACCCGATGCGGTCCTTCAGCGGCGTGATGATTTTTCCGCGCGCCGTGTAGTCTTCGGGGTTCGCCGTGAAGACGAGCAGCACGTCGAGCGGCAGCCGCAGCGGATAGCCTTTGATCTGCACGTCGCCCTCTTGCATGATGTTGAACAATCCCACTTGGATTTTTCCGGCGAGATCGGGCAGTTCGTTGATCGCGAAGATGCCGCGATTGGCCCGCGGCAACAATCCGTAGTGAATCGTCAGCTCGTGACCCAAGTGGTGTCCGCCGCGCGCCGCCTTGATGGGATCGACGTCGCCGATCATGTCGGCAATGGTGACGTCGGGCGTGGCGAGCTTTTCCACGTAGCGTTGTGGGGGCGTGCGCCACACGATCGGCGTGTCGTCGCCTTGCGCGGCGATCAGTTCGCGGCACGCGCGGCAAAGCGGCACATAGGGATTATCGTGAATTTCGCAACCCGCGACGGCGGGTGAATGTGGATCGAGCAACGTGGAGAGCGCGCGCAGAATGCGGGACTTTGCTTGCCCGCGAAGGCCCAGCAAAATGAAATTGTGCCGCGAGAGCACGGCGTTGACGATCTGCGGGATTACGGAATCTTCGTAGCCGACGATCCCTGGAAAAAGCTTTTCGCCGCGTTTTAGGCGACAAACCAAGTTGTCGCGCATTTCGTCTTTCACGCCGCGCGCGGTCAAGCGTTGTTCGTTGAATTCACTGGTGCGGAGAGCGCCAAGAGTGCTGGGACGGGACATGGGTTCATTCTATCCGTGTTTTCCGTTAAACTGAAGTCATGCGGTGGCGAGCGACTCTATTCTCTTTTCTTCTGGCGCCCATTTTCTGTGGGGCGCAAATCTATTTTCCAGGCATGGGCGGAGGCGGATCGGGGCCGTCGTGGCTAAAAGGCACGCGCACGGTTACCGGCACGATCGGCAGCATCGAGTCGGGAAAGATCTTGATCCGTGCGCTCGACGCGGACAGCGGCCCCAACAGCAATATCCTTTGCGTGGTCGACGACAAAACGAAAATTCACGTCGACAAGACGCCCCTCACTCTGGCCGACTTGAAGGAAGACGATCCGGTCGCCGTGCGCATCAAGGACACGAAGGATAAAGGACCGTACGCCGTCGAAATCATGCCGCACCCCGATGTGCTGGCGCGCAAGCAGCGCGGAGGAACGTCGGTGGCCCCGCCGCCCGCTACGGAATTACCGAAGGGACCCGCCACCGACAACGCACCCGGCGCGCCGGTGCGTTTGGAGGCAAAAACATTGCCGCCCGCATCGCCACACGATGGTCCAGTGGTCTCGCGGCGATCGGACACGCCCGGCAATGTGACGGGCACAGCGTACCCGGAGCTACCGCGCGGTCAATCGGGGATCACCGGAACGATTGTCGCGTTGAAGAACGACGAAGCGACCGTGGAATTACCGACCGGTTCGCGCCGGACTGTGCTGGTAACGTCGGTGACCAGCATTGTTCGCAACGATAATCACGACAAGATCCTGGAGCGTGTGGAAGTCGGCGATCGCGTGGCCATCACCGGCGATTCACTCGACACCGGGCTTTATGTGGCGCGTCAGATTCTCGTGAATCGCTCCGAAGAAGTTGCGGCGGCGCCCGCGCCGCCGGCTCCCCCGCCAACTTCGGCGCCCGCGCACACGCCCGACACCGCGGTCACACTGAAATCCGATCCCGATACGAAGTCGCTCACCGGAACTTTCACCGGGCGTGTTGAAAGCACGTCGACCGATGCGATGCAGGTGCGAACGGACGATGGCCGCGTGCGCAACGTGATCGTGACACCGCTCACGTCGATCAAGAAATGGAACGCCGACACGCCGCTTGCGGGATTGAAGAAGGGCGACGAAGTAAAAATCGTCGGCGACGTGCTGGACGACGGCGGGACTCTGGCGCGCGAGATCACGGTAACAAAAACGGCGCCGTCGAGGTAACGACGGCGCCGTACTTTCGCACGCGAATCGAAGAACGCTACTTGTGCGGACCCTCGTTGAGGATCTTGTATCCCGCCGGCAACACGAATAGCGAAGGATCCGGCTCGCCGCGAACCACGTTGATGAGTTGGAACTTTTCTTCACCGCTGCGCGGATCGTTGTGAATCGACATCATCAGCGTTTGCAGGTCCTTTGAGGTCCAACGTTCGGTGACCACGTTGATGGGCCGGTCGTTGCCGATGCTGCCCGCTTCAAACGTTTGCGTTCTACGCAGGCCCTCCGCCGTTACACCCTCGAACACCTGCTGGCCGAGATCCTCCCGCTTCGCCGTCGATTGCGTCTCGGTGGTGACGAACATTGGTCCTACCGCTCCCGCCGCGCCGCCGGCCATCTTCAATAGGTCCATGCGCGCCTCGGCCTCGGCCTTCACCTTGTCGAGCGATTGTTGTGCGTCGAGCATGGCTTTCTCGGCGCGCTTCTTGGCTTCGGCGGTGGAACCCGTCGTGGTACTGGTTTCCGTGCCGCGCACTTCGATGGTCACGGCGCCGGTTTCGTGATCCACGCCGGCGCCCGCACTCGATCCGGCACCGCCGCCGAGTCCTAAGTGAACGGTGTCCGCGTGGTCGGAAACTACGTACGCAAGGTTGGGACCGTCCTTCGACACTAATTTGTACGCGTTGAGCTGCGTTTGCCGTCCGGTCATGGTCTTCGAGTTCAGCGTGTAGGACATGCCGGCCACCGGATCGTAAATGTTGATCGTGTCGCCGGACTCGCGGCGCACGCGGCCCGCGCTGTCGCGATACACCTTGGTGTGCTGTTCATTGTGAATCTTGGTGCCGTCGGCCAGCGTGTTGTCATGCGTGCTGATTTCCTCGCCGGAGTACGGCGCGTCCTTGATCGTCGGCGAAATCACGCTGCGCACGCCGACCGTGGTGAGTTGGTCGGCGGCGAAAGCGGCCGCGGCGAACGCCAACGGGACACTGGCTGCGAGCGTGCCTGCGAAAAGAAGGATTCGTTTCATCGGTTGTCGTCTCCATTTCCTGAATTCACGATGCGGATGGCGTGGGCCCGTCCATCCGGGCCGACAATCACGTCGGCCTGAAAGTCACCCGATGGCGAGGCGACACGCATCACGACTCCTGAGTCGAGAGGCTCGTCGTCGAGCGCCAGAAAATAATGATCGTCTGAAGTGGTGGGCGCGGCGGCCGGCGCAGGCGCCGAATCGGCACGTGCGTGAATGGGGACCGCCGCCCGCGGACGTCGTGCATAGGAAGACGACGCTGTTTGTACCGGAGCTTCCGGCACAACCGCGGGCGACGAATGCGACGCCTCGGGGTTTGGTGTCGAGACGTGCGCAACTGGATGCGGGAGCAATAACGCGACGGCCACGAGTCCCGCGGCGATCGCGCCGATTCCCGCAACTTGCCAACGTTGAACTCTTTGACCTAGCGGCCGCGGCATTGTTAGCACGACAGTAGGCCGGACTACAGGTGTGTCGAGCGCGGACATCAGCGCCGAGACGCGCGCCGCGCGTCCCGCGATTTCCTGGCGCAGCGCATCGCACGCCGGGCATTCGTCAAAGTGTCCGGCGTCATCGCGTAGCGATTCGCCGTCGAGACGCGCCCGAATTTCGCCTTCACTCCAACAAGTGTTCATCGCTAAACCTCCTCGCCGTACCGCGCGCGATAGCGCCGTTCGAATTCCGCTTCGGCGCGCGCCAACATCGTCCCCACCGACGACGCCGGAACACCGGCGGCATCGGCCAAGTCGCGATACGACAAACCCTCGGAGCGCAGCAACAACAACTGCGCGTCCCGCGGCTTCAATCCTTCGAGTACGTCTTGAACTCTTTGGCGGCGCTCATCGCGTAACACGTCGTCGAGCGCGGTCTCGTGCCGTTCGGTACGCAACGCCTCGGCGGCCGCGCGCTGCTCGTGCTTGCTGCGTCGCGACCGCGCGCGCAACGCGTCAAAACCGGCGTTGGTCGCCACGCGATAAATCCAAGCGGTCTGATCGGCGCGCCCTTCCAGGAGCATCGGACGCCGCGCCAGCTTATGGAATACGTCGGACGCCACTTCCTCGGCGTACGCGCGATCGCCGGTTAAGCGCGTGAGCATGGCGGCGATGCGGCGATAGTGCTGCTGAAAGAGCTCTTCGATGAGAGCGTCACCGGCTCCATTCAGCGCGATCTCCCCGGCGCTTTCCCCGAATCCCGACACACCTGTTATGACGGCGCTCATCCTGTTTTTGTGACCGTAAAAAGATGTGACACGTCTTCGTTAAAACTTCAACTCGATCCTCAGAATATGCCCTTCCGTCTTGCCGGCGTTCTGCACCGTGTGAATGATCGGCTCGCTCCAAGCGAACGATCCCGCGGTGCGATGATGTGTCTCCGCCTGCCCGCCGTCCACGGTGACGCGCGCGTCCCAATCTGTGAAGTAGACGCTCATACCGTGCGGGTGGCGGTGGCGCGGCTCGATCTTCCCGGGCGGCAAGCGCACGTCGAGCACGCGCACAAATTTGTTTTCAAACGCCAGCTTGTGCGTGTCGCCCGCCACCTTGAGGGGATCGAGGGCATCGTCTTGCGCGGAAACGCGCGCCACCAGCGCTCCCGCGAGCAGGGCCAAAGCAAGGCCGGCGGTAAGAATGGTCTTTTTCATTTTTTCTCCTGGTCCAACACCGATTGAATCGCCCAGACGGCCAGCGGACGCATATACATCGACGCGCGGAAGTCGAACTTGCCGGCGTTTTCCTTCCAACCTTCCGGCGTGCGGAACCACATGCCGCCGGTTTCGTAGGTGGTGCGATAGATTCCTTCGGCCGTCTTCCACGCTTCGTCCTTCATTCCGCTCGAGTACATGAACGCGGCGAGCGCGTACGTGACGCCCGTCCAAACTTCGGACGCATTCGAGCGTTCGTCGACCGTGTCGGGCTTGCCGTCGGGCATGATTCCGTTCACCGCGCCCATTTTCCCGCCGTGAAATCCCAGAACGTTCAAGCGATAAACCGTCTTCAGCACCGAATCGCGATGGGCGCGCGACACGATGTCGGGCAGTCCGGTGGCTTGCGCGTAAAACTGCCCGAAAAGTTGATCGGCCATCACGGCCTTTCGATCCTTGCTGCCGCTGTCGAAATCGTAGTACATGCCGTTCCACAATTTGCTCTCGTAACTCTTTTGCGCCTTGTCGAGCCATCCTTGATATTCGACGACCGCCGCTTCGTCGCCGACAATGTCGCCGATGGCGATGGCCGCTTCAAGCGATGCGATCCACAATCCGCCGAGATATGCGCCCGGGCCGGTCATGGTCCAACTGTCGTAGGTTTGATCGGGAACGCCGGCGGAATCGAGCAGGCCGTCGCCGTCCGAGTCTTGCTTTTTCATGTACGCGAGCGTCGCGCGCAGGTGCGGCCACGTTTCGCGGAGGAACGCCGTGTCGCGGCGGCCTGTGAAAACGTAGTCGCGCCAGACTTTCAGCACGAGGTTCGAGGATTCGTCTTTCAAAGTGTTGGTGTCCTGCCACGCATAATTCGCAACCTTCATCCAAGGACTCTCGAACGGTATGCCTAAGTCCATCGGCACGGCGCCCGCGAGTTTTCGCGGACGTTTCTGTTTATTCCAACCGATCTCGTGATCGCGGCGGTCTTCCGACTCCACCGCCGACGCGAACATGCGCGCCTCTTGCTTGTCGAGATCCGGGAACAATTTTGCCAGCGCGAACGACGCGTAGGCTTCTACGTCGAGCGTCGAGTAAAACGCGTAGTCAAAACACTCCATGTAACTGAATCGCCCAGGCGGAGGAAAATCGGCGCCCGCGCCCGTCTCGCCGACGCGACCGTCTTCCCACGCCGTGCCGTTGTCGACGAGAGCCGCGAGTTCGTTGAAGAGCGCGGTCTTGTACCATGCGGGCGTGCGTTTGTCTTCGAGATACGGACGCATCCAATCGTCGATCTGCTGGGACCACTCCGCGCCGCGCAAAAGTCCTTCGCGCGCGATCGCCCAGGCGTTCTTGCCGTCGCGTCCAAAGAATTTTGTATAGCGCTTGTAATACGTCGCCGGCGGCGTTTGGCCATCGCCGAAGACCATTAGCGGCAAATCCCAGGCGAGCACAAACGGGATTTCGCGCTGCGCGCCCGGCTCCAGCACAAACGTCACGGCCAACGCGGACGCGCTGCGCTCTCCCGGCACGGCGGGCGACGTGTCATTCTGATTCGTCAATTCCCCGCGAATCGCCATAGGATTCCACACCGCGCCGCCGTCGCCGGCGGGATTGAATTTCGCGAAATACGTTACTGTGACGCCCGGCGACTCCATCGTGGCCATCGCGTATTGCCCGAGCGCCGAATTCGTGTAAGCAGTAAAGTCGGTCCCGACGCCACGTCGCGACTGAACAATTCCCTTCATCGCGCCGCCCGGCATTTTTTCTTCGCGATACTCGTTCACGTTGCCCGCGCTGACGCCCCAGCGCGGTTGATACTTCGGTGGATCGTCGCCCGAGGCGCCCGGGGTCGGCACGGCGCTGGCCCACCAGCCGATCATGTTTTCCCAAGTGAACATCAGCGTCACGGTGATTCTTTCCGTGCCGTGATTCACGGCCTTCCATCGAAACACACCAACCGGATAGCTCGACTCCTTATAGTTTCCGGGAATGAACGGCGAGAATTGCTCGGAGGTTAGCTCCAATCCCGGCGTGGGAAGGTCGGTGTAATGGAACCACGCTTTGGGAAAAAGCGCGTGGTAGCGATTACCCTGCTTCACGCTGACGTCCCAGTTCCACCACGACAGCGTTCCGTCGGTGGGGCGATCGACGGCAAGCACGCGCGAGTCGACCGTACCTTGATCGCCGATGCGCGCGCGCAAACTGAATTGATCGACGACGTCGTCGCGATAAAAGTGGCGGCCGATATCGAGATGCCAGCGGGCGAAATCGCCGCGATAAGTTCGGCCGATCGTGCCCGCGCCCAGGCCGCCGAGCGGCAAGCCTTGCCAAGGGCCGTCGTCGATGATTTCCTTGGCGGTCATCGGCGTGGTCATTGGCTCGCCGATGGGGCGAGTCCAGGATTCCTTTGGGATGGATTGGGAAAAGCAAACGCAAGGCAAAAGGCAAAAGGCAAAAGTCAAAAGGCAAAAGTATCGGAGGGCAGGCGTATCTCCCAAACTTTTGCCTTTTGACTTTTGCCTTTTGCCTTTTGCCTTCGTGTTCCTCATACCGTAAGCCGCTCCGCCCGGCTCATTCCCTTCTCCGCAATCGACGGATGCTCGAATCCTCGCAACTCGGAAATGTGGTCCACAATCTTGCGAATCGCCGCGGCGGCGTCTTCCACATCGCGCGTGCGGCCTTCCAGCACATTATGCGGAATCCACACCGACTCTTCGTACGCCGCGCGCTCCGACACCGGGCACGGCAACACGCGAAACGTCCCCGGCGCGGCGGGAAATAATGGGCTGCGATAGACCGCTTCGTAAAACACGCCTTCCGCCGGAACGCCTTCCGCCGCCAGCGCGGCGACGAATGCGTCGCGAGGCACGCCGAAATGTGCCGCGTCGTAGCGCAAGACGAAATGATAGATCGCGCGGCGCGTCTGCCGCGGGTCGCGCGCCACCACGCGGATCCCCTCCACGCCGGCGAGGCACGATTCAAAGTGAAGGGCGTTTTTCTCGCGCCGTTCCGTTTGCGCGTCCAGGCGATCGAGTTGCGCCAATAAGACGGCGGCTTGAAATTCCGTCATGCGATAGTTGTGTCCAATGGCGCGGAAATTTCCGCCCACCGCCGAGCGTCCGCAATTAATCAGCACCGAAGCCCGTTCATGCAGTGCGGCGCTGTTCGTGAGCACGATGCCGCCTTCACCCGCGCTCATCAACTTGCTCGACTGAAAACTGAACGCGCCGGCGTCTCCGAGTGAACCGGCGCCCCGACCGTTCCAAGAAGCTCCATGCGCGTGGGCGCAATCTTCGATCACCGCGAGCGAGTGTTTCGCTGCAAACGCGCCGATCGCGTCCATGTCGGCCATATTCATGCCAAGATGCACGGGCAGAATCGCGCGCGTTCGCTGCGAGAGCGCGGCGTCAAGCTGCGCGGGATCGAGGCAATAGCGTTCCGGATCGACGTCGGCGAAAACCGGAACGCCGCCCGAAAAAAGCACCGCGCCCGCCGTGGAATCCCAGGTGTACGCGGGCACGATCACCTCGTCCCCCGCGCCAATTCCCGCCGCTTGCACGGCCAACTCGATCGCGACCGTACCATTCGCCGCCGCGATTCCGTACTTCGCGCCGTGCACGGCGGCAAAACGCGCCGCGAACTCCGCGCCTTTCGTGTTGGGAAACGGAAATCCGCCCCAATTGCCGCTTTCGAGGACTTCCGAGAGCCCGCGGCGCTCCGCGTCGTCCCACACCGGCCACGAGGGGAACGGAGTTGTGCGAACCGGAGTTCCGCCGCGAATCGCGAGCTTTAGCATCGCTCACATTTTATCGGTTGTTAGTGCGGCGGGACCGTTTTTTGGACGCCCAGTGTGCGATCCATGGCGACGTACAGCTGCATCACCGCATCTTGCGAGCGCGCAAACGAGGCCGCGGCTTCCGGCACGTTTTCCAGCGTGCCGCGTGCTTGCCGCCACCATTCGATGCGGCTGGCCACACGAAGGGGTGACGATGCCAGAAACGCCGTGAACCCGTCCACTACCACGGCGCGCAGAGCAGTGTCGGAGCGCGGCACGGCTTCCAGCATCATCATTTCCACCAGACATTTCTGGTAGAAATAATTGCGCGGCGTCGCTTCGGTTTGCTCCTTCCACTCGTCCAGCGCGTTGCGAAAGTCCTGGAACCTCGTTTGCCACTCGATACCTTTTTTGTCGGCGTCGGTGGCGGGCTTCCCGTCCGAGTTGTTGCGCAGACCGAAAGCGCTCTTCATGAGCTTGGAAGACTCAGGTGTCTCCACAAATCGCTGCTCCGGGCGCTCCTCGTCGTCGTACTGCACCTCACGGTCCTTGTAAAGGATCTCCCACAGGCTGGCGACCACCGGAGTGTCCCTGCGGGCATACTCCTGCATCAGGGTCAGATTCCGTGGAGCAACATTCCTGACCGTGCTGCCGTGGCACTGCCGCGCGCTGACGTGGCGTTCGAGGTATTCGCCGTACGCCGTGATGAACGCTTGCGGCGGAATGCCGGCGTTTTGCAACGCCTGAGCCAACACCTCAGCGGACCGCAGATTGAACTGAAACGCCCGCGGATCGTGATCGATTTGCCCTAACGCGGCCGTGAATTCGCCGGTCAAACGCTCCAACTCGCGCGGATTCGATTTGCGCGAGACGATCAGGTGCGTCACCGGCTCCACTTGCACGTGCGAGTTTATTTGTGTGACAAACGGCTCGACGAATTCCAGCGGCTGGTCGCGGGAGATTTCCGTCACCGCCTCGTAGAACGGACTGACATCGTAGATCATCGACTCGCCGCAGCCCAGCGGATCGAGGCGCAGCGGTGGAAGTTCGCGCAGCAGTTTTCGGCCGCGAGCGGGATCGATCTTGTAGATCGCCTTGATGGCGCGCCACTGGAGGGAGAGCGTGTCCATCTCCATTTCGAAGGCGTACGAAAGAAAGCCCTCCGCGCCATTGCTGCGGCCACTCACGTTCGGACGCTTCACTTTGTATTGCGCGGAAGGCGCGAGCGACAGCGCTTGTTCGAGCAGTTCGCGCTTCCAGGCGGGATCGGCGACCTTGTCGGAATCGGCGATGCGAATCAGCGCGTCGGCGGCGAATTCAGGCGGCGCGGCGTTGGCCAGCGCCACCAGGTCGAGAATTTCGCGGGGGCGCGGCGCCTTCTGGGCGTGCACGACACAGGCCAACGCAAGCACAAAGACAAGGCGGCGCATCCCAGTAGTTTACGCTCATCAGGACGGATAAAATGGAATACCCTCGATGAAACCGCGCCGAAAGGAAAAGCCGACGCCAGAGAATGTCCCGCGCCGCACGCCGGCGTGGTGGGCGTACACGGCGCTGTTTGTTCTCACGCTGCTCGTGTACGCGCCCTCGGTCCGCTTCGACTTCGTGAATTTCGACGATCCCGGCGATGTGTCGCGCAATCCGCACGTGCGCGCGGGACTCAAGTTGGGGGGAATCAAGTGGGCCATCACCACAGGTGAGGGAGCCAACTGGTTTCCCGTGACGCGAATCTCGCGCCTGGTTGACGGCCAGATTTACGGCACATCATCCGGCGGAGCCGGCGGGCATCATGCGACGAATGCGCTGATCCATGCGCTGGCGGCGGTTTTTCTGCTGGCGTTTCTGTATCGCGCCACCAATGCTCTGTGGCCGAGCACGTTTGTCGCGGCGGTTTTCGCGCTGCATCCGCTGCACGTGGAATCGGTGGCCTGGGTCGCCGAGCGAAAAGACGTGCTGAGCGCGCTGTTTTGGTTCGCGTGCCTGTGGGCGTATGTGCGGTACACGGAAAAACGCTCGGCCGCCTGGTACGCCGTGACACTCGCGGCGTTCGGCCTGGGTCTGATGTCGAAGCCAATGATCGTGACGTTGCCGTTTTTGCTATTGTTGCTCGACGTCTGGCCGTTGAAGCGCTTTAGGCCACAAGTGTTCCTCGAAAAAATCCCCTTCCTCGCGTTGACCATCGCGGGGGCCGCGACCACGTACTTGGTCCAGCAGTCTGGCGGCGCGGTACGCACGGGTCAAGAGTTTTCTCTCGGCTCGCGCGTCGAGAACAGCCTTGTCTCCTACGTTTGGTACATCGTCAAGACGCTTTGTCCGATGAATCTCGCTGCGTTCTACCCGTATCCACACGCGATTCCATTGTGGCAACCGCTGCTGGCTGCCGCGTGTCTAGTTGGCGTGTCGGCGGGCGTGGTTCTGGCATGGAAAGCGCGGCCGTACCTCGCGGTCGGATGGTTTTGGTATGTCGGGACGCTCGTTCCCGTCATCGGCATCGTGATGGTGGGCGTCCAAGCGCGCGCCGACCGCTACACGTATGTTCCGATGACCGGCTTAGCGATCATGCTGGCTTGGAGCGCAGCCGAATTACTCGAGCGGCGACCGGGTCTGCGCAAACCCGCGATCGCGGCAGGGGCGATCCTATGCGTCGCCATGATTGCCGGCACGGAATTGCAACTTCGGCATTGGAAAAACAGCGAGGCGCTCTTCCGTCACGCGTTGGACGTGACGGACAACAACTATCTTGCGGCCCACAATCTCGGCGTCGCGCTGGCCCTCGATCAACGCTATGCCGAAGCGATCGAGCAGTATCGGGCGTCATTGAGGATGGAACCCAACGAGGCGGCCACGCTCACCGACTATGGCGCGGCACTCGAAAAGACGGGCCGCATCACCGAAGGGATCGTCCTATTGCGCCGCGCGGTGGCACTGGCGCCCGATGCCGCGGTTTCTCACAACAATCTAGCGAACGCGCTGCTCTCGACTCCCGGCGGCCAAGACGAAGCGATCGCGGAGTATCAAACAGCGCTCCGCCTGCAGCCGGACTACCCGGATGCGCGAAACAATCTGCAACGGGCGCTCACGCTCTCAGCGGAAACCGAATACAACACCGGCGTGGACCTGGCGCATGCTGGTCGCGCCGCCGAAGCGATCGAGCATTTTGAGGCAGCGCTGCTTATCAAGCCCGATTACGTCGATGCCCGCAACAATCTCGGCGTGGTGCTCGCGGGAACCGGCCGCACCGCCGAGGCGATCGCGCACTTCGAGACGGCGCTGAAGATCGATCCGCGTTCCGCGGAGGCGCAGGAGAATTTAGCCATCGCCCGGGCTGAGCAGCGCCGAAAGAAGTAGCTGGAACGCGGAAAAAATCACAGGCGCCCTGGAAACAGAGCGCCTGTGGTTTTTTCTGTGTTCTTCCGGGTCTTGCGTTTGTTCCGTGTTCCAAGGGCCCTTGTATGACCAAGGGCCCCAGGGAAAAACTAGAAGGTGAACTTCACCGCGATCTGAATGGTGCGCGGACCACCGGTGCCCGAGTTGATCGAGCCGGAACCGCTGCCGACCGTACCCGTCACGTATCCGAAGTTGGCGTTGTTCGAAGTGCAGCAACCGCCGTTCGGGTTACCAAATTGCGGGGTGTTGGTCATGTTCACGGTTTCCAAACGCAACTGCATCTTCAGGCGCTCGGTGAGGGCCGTGTTCTTGGACACGGCTGCATTCACGCCGAAGAACGCCGGTCCCGTGAGGGAATTGCGTCCCACGTTGCCGACCTGCTGCGCGGCGCCGGGGGCCTGATCGGGAGCGCCCGTGGGGCAAGCCGCCGAGGCCGTGGCCGACTGGCATGGCGGTGCAACGAACGCGGTTGGATCGAACCACGGGCTTCCGCCGTTCGACGCCGTGTTGATTCCGTGCGGTTTGTTGACGCTCGAAACCACCTGAATCGGTGTGTTCGTACCGCCTTGGGCCAAGTTGAGGTACGTCGAACTATAGGTGACCGTAAACGGCGTGCCGGTCATGATGGTCATGATGCCTTCCACCTGCCATCCGCCGATGATCATGTCGCCGGCGCGCCCCGTGGAGTTGAGGAATCTCTTCCCCTTGCCGAAGGGCAGTTGCCAAACGTAGCTCTGAACGAACGTCACCGTGCGGTTGAAGTCGTTCAAGGCATAGTTGCGGTGATATTGCCCGGGCAGATAGAAGCAGTAGCAACCATCGTCGTCGCCGCCGTTGTAGTACGCCATGCCCTTTTGGAACGTGAAGGACGTGGTGATCGCCAGACCACCGCCGAAGCGGCGGTCCAACTTCGCTTGCAGCGCGTTGTAGGACGAAGAAACCGGCACGAAGAACTCCGTGATGTTGCCGGTGTGTCCACCCACCGAGAAGTACGGCAGGAAGGTGTTTTCGGTCGCGGACGTATTGTTGGGCGCGATCAACTGACTGGCGTTGATGTTTTGCGACGAACCCATGTCGACGCCGTGGTTGCCCACATACGCCAAATCCACGGTGAAGTGATACGGCAGCGCTCGCTGGACGGTGAAGTTCCAGGCGATCACGTGCGGGTTCTTGAAGTTCGTCGGAAAGTAATCTTCCGTTGAGCCGTTGAAGTTGGTGGCTGCGCCGAGCGACGCGAGCGTCGCCAAGTTATAAATACCGTTGGACGGCACCGGCACCGGCGTCGGCGAGATCAGGCCGGTCTCGAAGCTCAACTGCGATCCGGCGTAGAACGCCGGCGTGAACGAACTGGCGCCCGTCACCGCCCCGATGTTGCCCTTGGTCGGATAGTTGTTGTTGATGTAAGTGTTGTCTTCAAACGGCGTGTAGCTGACGCCGATGCCCGCGCGAATGACGGTCTTTTCGGTCAAGCGGTAGGCCACGCCGAGACGCGGCGCAAAGTAGTTCAGGTGATTCTGCAAGCCGCCGTTGTTGGGGTTCCCGCCCACACCGCCGACCACCAGCGAATTCGTCGACGGAATGTAGTTGGAGAACTGGCCGGGGAACGCCGGCAGCCCTGGGGGATAAATCTCCCAGCGGAGGCCCATGTCGATGGTCAGCTTGTTGTTCACCTGCCAGCGATCGGCGATGTACGGGAAGAAATACCAAGCGCGATACGTGGGGAACGTGCCGCTGAAATCGCGGCCGGAACCGGTCGACGGCGCGTCGAGCAGGAAGCTTCCCAGATCGTTGGCCCAAGACGTGGTGCTGTTCGCCGTGCCCGCCGCGGTGGTGGTGCCGTTGGGCAGCAGGCAGCTACCCGCGCAGTTGGTTTGGTTCACTCCGAAGTTGTACACGCCGCGGGGGCTGTAGGTCTGCGTCTGTAGTAAGTCGTCGCGAATGCGGCGCATGTCGAAGCCGATCACGACCGTATGGTTGCGGAAGGTCTTGGTGACGTTGTCCACCAAGTCGATGTTGGCTTCCGCGCGGACCCACGGCAAGCTCGCCGAGTAACCCACGATCGGGTTGGAAAACGGACCGTTGAGGTTGATCCCGACCAGCCCGCTGTTGAACTGGCTGTTGTTGATGTTCGGAATGCCCACGGCCGTGGAATCGTTGGCGCCGAAATCGCTTTCCTGCGCCACGTTGTTGTAGTGCGCCACGCCGAAACGGAATTCATTCAGCAGCGTGTTGGAGAACGTGTGGATCCAGTTGATGCCTGAGCTATAGGTCTTCTGAACGCCCGTTCCCTCGAAAGCGCCATTGGCCGCGCCGCCGGCTTGTCCGAAGGTCGGCGCCTGGAAGATCACCGGACGCTGGAAGCTGAAGCGCCCGCTGACGCGGTCTTTGTCGCTGATGTTGTAGTCGATCTTGCCGTCTGTGAAACTGGTGTCCTTGTGGAAGGGCAGCAGCGCGAAGTAGTTGTTGGTGGGAGAGTACGGGTTGAACGACTGATTGGGATCGGGCACCAAGGCCAGGAGCTTCAACGCCGTGGTGTTCAAACGCGGCGTGGGAATCACGTTGTTGGGGAACTGAAGTCGTCCCACACCGGTGGTCAGATTTCCAGTCGTCGGATCGTACACCGGCGCGGGATTCGCACCCGCTAACGCTTCGCTGAGGTTGCCGGTCTTCGACAAGTGCGACGGAATCGTCTCCGTGGTGGCGACGGCTTCGTGGTCGGTGGTGCGCAGAAAGTCGGCGAAGAAGAACAGCTTGTTTTTCTTGATCGGTCCACCGATGGTGCCGCCGTAGTAATTGTAGTGAACCGCGGCGACAGAGGGTTGGAAGAAGTTGCGGGAGTTGAAATCGCCGTTCTGTAAGAACTCGTACGCCGAGCCGTGCCACTGGTTCGATCCCGACTTCAGGATCACGTTCGTGACGGCGCCGGCGCCGCGGCCCAAATCGACCGTGTGGTTGCTGGTGGAAATGTCGACCGTCTGAACTGCCTCGAGCGGTGGAATCAGGATCTGCAACAGGCCGGTGCGCTCGTTGTCGTCGATACCTTCGATCTGGTAGTTGTTGGCGACGCGCGGGGCGCCGTTCACTTCGGTCTGCAAGGTGTCCGAGGCGTTGAAAAACTGAGAGTGCTGCTCGGTGGGCGGCGAAGTGCCGGGAACGAGCGCCAGCAACGCCTGGTAATTGCGATTGCTGATCAGCACCGGCAGTTCCTGCACAGCCGTGGTGTCGAGCTGGCGGCCGGTGTCGGCGCGATCCGTCTTCAACTCCGCCGGAGCGCCCGTGACTTCGATGGTCTCCGACACGTTGCCGGGCGTTAACTGGATGTCCACGCGGGAGGCCGTGTTCACCAGCACGTTGATGTCGCGGCGCGTTTCCTTTTTGAAGCCCGCCACTTCCACGGTGACGACGTAGTTGCCCGGAGGCATGTCGGCAAAGTTGAAGTTTCCGCTTTCGTTCGATTGCGCCGAACGGCTGATCTGCGTGTCGATGTTGGTGACCGTCACCTTGGCGTTTGAGACAACCGCGCCCGAGGAATCGGTAACCGTGCCGAGAATTGTCGAGCTGACCGCTTGGCCGAACCCCGCACAAGTCGCCAGAACTAACGCCAAGGCAAGCAACCAAGGCGTACTTGACCGCAAAATGCTCTTCATGTGTTTTCTCCTACCCCAAAATGATTCTTGCGAGCCCGCAACTACCCACTTCCCTACAAAGACTGGGTAACATATTAAAGAAACTTCAGATTCCGGGTCAGTATGGTACGGTAGTCTACCGCGCCCAGGTAGGCCCACCGACATGATAACGTTGCCATCCACCTATCGCATTGAGATTGCTTGGATTCCTCTCGTTGAGAACGGCGATCCCTAGCTTCGGTTTGTAGAATCACTGTTTACCAGAATTCAACAGCCAGCACCTGCGGAGGCCCGGCGGCGCCCGACATGACCTTGGTGCCGAGCACTACCTGCATGTTCTTTTTCTTCCAGTCGGGCGGCGCGTTCTTCAGCGCTTCTGTGAAATACGCTTCGTTGGTGAGGAATTCTCCCGCTGCTTGCGTGCCGAATCCGGTGATTCCGGCGATCGACACGACAGTTTGTTCGGTGGTCGAATTAACCACGCGCGAAACGATCGCGTAATCGGTGGGAGGATGCGGCCGCGGCCACGTGTTCATAACTTTCCAATCGTTCGCGCCGGGATTTTTGCGGTCGCGCACATAGTTGGCGTGATCACCGTCGTCTTCAAAGTAGAAACGCAACTCGCCGGTCAGTCCCAGATTCCATTGATTGTTGAAGGCGCCGACCAGCACGCTCGGCTTGCCGCGCAAATTGGCGAGCGATGTATCGCGCACTCCGTGCAACTCTACTTTTTGGCCCTTCTGCACCAGCAAACTTGAAATGCGTGAGAAAACCATGACGTCGCCGATGGAAAGATGGCGCTCCCAGGATGGCACGACCTCGCGGAGAGGAATCGATTCGAGCCGCGCGGTTTCCACCGGGGCGATGCTGTCGGAATCGCCGTCGGCGCCGCTCGCGCCGGCGGTATTGCCGCCGCTTTCGAACAAGTGATCAAGGCGATCTTGCGTCTTCAACTCGAACAAATATGTCTTCGGCTGACCGAGAACGATAATCACGGGACCGGGCGCTTGGACGAACGGCGACCAGAAGCGTTCCAGATTCGTGGTGCGCAACTGAACGGCCGCCATCACCGCAGCGACCGCGACAATCGCCAACGCCACGCCGGCCGCGAGTGGTCGCCACTTGAAGGCGCGCTCACGGATCGCAGGAACCGGCGCGGACATCGCACCGACTGGCGCGGGTGCTAACGCGATTGGTTGCGGCACGCTCGCTGCGGGAACCACCGGAGTAAAGTGAATTTCGGGAACGTATCCGCCGGCCGGCAGCGCAATCCGAATTTCCGACGCCGTGTCCGATTCCAGATAGTATTGCGCGAGCCGCTTACGAACTTCGCCGGCGGTCGTGCGAACCACGGGGTCTTGCGCGGTGTCGTAAAGCGCGTTTCTGCCGAAAATCTCAATGCCCAGCGTGCGTTCCTTCAGCGGTTCGGGATGGCCGCTGTTGACGGTGTGCTCGACGACGTATCGCAGAAAGTGCGAGCAACGTTTGCTGGACCGGAAGTGATGGCTCTCGAGAACGCGCGACAGTTGGGCCAGTGCCGCGGCGCGCGATTCCTCGCTCCACTCCGAAGCCACTTCGGTCAATCCGTTCTTGGCAGCTGAACCCACCCAATCCCCCTTGGCGCATCTTAACACCCTTTTGACACCGGTTGTCTACCTGCTTCTAGAATAATTCGGAGTTGCTCCGTAACGCATTGAGGCAGTTAAGCGATTCGTAGGTACTGTACCGTGTCGTCGCTGACGTTGTTGTTATAGACTTGATCGGATGCGCAGAAAGAACAAGGCGCGAGTTCCGAGGTCCGAGGTCCGCGTCGGAAACAGAGTGCCTTCATCCCATTTCCTTCTCGCCGTGGCAACGGTTCTCATGGTTGTCGTTTCTGTCACGGCACAAAGAAAGAACAAGCCGGTGATGATGCCGGTGCCGGACGCAAGTTGGGCGCCGATTCTCCCGCCATCGAATATGATCGCGGCTTGGGAGCTTATGGACGTGAAGCGCGAAGCAAGCTTGGCGCATCAGACCGGACAGAATCGCGTGGGGGCGGTGGTTCGCGACAACTCGTCGATGGAAGATCTGTTGTCCTGGGGCGCCAACGGACTGGCCTTCTCAAAAGCCTTGCCGAATGGCGTGACGAAGGAGCAAGTAGCGCGCGCCTGCTGGTTCCTGGGACAAGGTCAACCGGTGCGCGACGTGCTGCTCCTGGAGTCGCGACTCGCCGCAGAGACGCGCACGGCTGTCGATGCACTCTTGGCTTTGGATCGCGACTTCGATTTGGCGTCGCCCGAGACATTCGCGAAGCTGCCGATGGCCCTGAATCGCTCCGGCGAAGCGCAAGCCGGCAGTTTTTCGCTGGGATCGGCGACGTATCACGTGATGGCGGTCGCGCCGTCCGACTTTTGGTCGGAAGAAATCCTCGACACGCTGCTGGAATACATCAACGCCGGCGGCCGCGTGGTTTTCGTGGGACGCCAGCCGCTCACCATTCAGCGATTGCTCTTCCGCACCGGCGTGGTGCGCGTCGGCGACTTGCCCGACGATATCGCCCGAGGCTTGAGCTACGCGTCGCAGAGCGATTTTCACGCCGAGTTGGTGGAATCGGGCGAACGCGCGGCGTCGATCCGCTACCAACATCGCCGCGACGACAAGCGCGATTACTTTTATGTGCTCAACAGCGATCGCCAGCACGCGGTCAACGTGCGGCTTGGATTTGCGGCCAGCGGCAGCGTCGAAGAATGGGACCTTGCGACGGGGATCGTTACGCCGACCAAGCTATTACAGCGAGAGATCCCCGCGGGTGGAACGGTTGCCCTAGTTGTGACGAAGATACAGACGAAGTGAAATCAAAAATCAAAGATCAAAAATCAAAAGGCAAAAATGAGGAGGGCACATCACATTTTTGATTTTTGATTTTTGATCTTTGATTTTTGATTTGGGCGTTCACCCTCGTGGCAAACGCGATTCATCAAACTCGCCGCAAACCCCGCGCCAAACCCGTTATCGATGTTCACCACCACCACGTTCGAGGCGCAACTATTCAGCATTCCCAACAGCGCGGCGAGTCCGTTGAAACTCGCGCCGTAGCCGACCGACGTCGGGACGGCGATCACCGGCACGGCGACCAGTCCTCCGACAACGCTGGGCAACGCGCCTTCCATGCCCGCGACCACGATCAGCACGCGCGCGTTGGTCAGCACCGCGCGATTGCTCATCAGCCGATGGATTCCCGCGACGCCGACGTCGTAGAGATGCTCCACGTCGTTGCCCATGATACGCGCCGTCACCACCGCTTCTTCGGCCACGGGAATATCGGACGTGCCCGCCGCCACCACGGCGATGCGTCCCGCGCCGAGCGTTGTGTGGTCGCGATGAATGGTGATGGCGCGCGATAGCTCGTGGTATTCCGCGCGCTTTTCGAGCTTGCGCACTTGCTGGAAAGCCGCCGCGTCGGCGCGCGTGATCAAAATGTTCGTGGAGTGCGGCAGCATCCGCTTGACGATCCCCGCCACTTGCTCGGGACGCTTGCCGGAGCCGAGAATCACTTCCGGCATTCCCTGACGCAAGCCGCGATGATGATCGATCTTCGCGTAGTCGAGATCCTCGAAAGGAAGATGGCGCAATCGCTCGACAGCCGCGTCGACACCCAGCTTCCCGTTGCGAACTTCGCCCAGCAGGTCACGGATGGATTTTTCGGTCACACATTCAGATTACAATATGAAGTGCGCATGTTCCGACGCTTCTTCCACAATCTGAGCGTGACGCTCGAAATGATCAAGTTCGAGCACTCCGTGTTCGCGCTGCCGTTTGCGCTCACCGGCGCCGTGCTCGCCGCACAAGGATGGCCGAGCGGGCGGCAGATTCTTTGGATCGTCGTGGCGATGGTTGGCGCGCGCTCTTGCGCCATGGCGTTCAATCGCTTGATCGACGCGCGCTGGGACGCCGCGAATCCGCGCACCCGCACGCGCGCGATTCCCGCGGGATTGCTCACGCCCGCTTTCGTCGCGGCGTTCGCCGCAGTTTCCGCCGCGGTGCTCGCCATCGCCGCGTGGCAATTGAATCCGCTTTGCCTGATGCTCTCGCCGGTGGCGCTGGGGATCGTTTGTTTTTATTCCTACACCAAACGATTCACCGCATGGTCGCACTTGGTGCTGGGATTGAGCCTGGGAATCGCGCCCGCCGCCGCGTGGATCGCGGTGCGGGGATCGCTCGATCCTGCCATCTTGCTGTTGACCGCCGCCGTGATGCTGTGGACCGCGGGCTTCGACATCATTTATGCGTGTCAAGACGTCGACTTCGACCGCTCCACGGGGCTGTACTCCATACCCAATCGCTGGGGCGTGCCACGCGCGCTGGGGATTTCTACCGCGATGCACGCGGTCATGATGATTCCGCTCGCCGCGCTGGCGCTGCACTTTCATCTCGGCTGGATTGCCGCGCTGGGACTGGCGATTGTCGCCGCGCTTTTGATCTACGAGCACAGTCTCGTGAAGCCGGGTGATTTGTCGCGCGTGAGTCCGGCGTTTTTCAACGTGAATGCGTGGATCAGTTTGTTATTTTTCGCATTTTGGTCCGCGGATATTTTTTGGCGCCGCTAAATTCCCTCCATGACTTTCGAAGATTCCCGCTTGGCGAGTATCTCCGCGAAAATTGCAGCGGGACACGCCCTCGACTCGGCTGACGCGCAAACCATCTACCGCTCGCACGACCTCTTGGGAATCGCGCAGCTTGCCAATTCGGTCCGCGAGAAACGCCACGGGCGTCGGGCGTATATCCGCCAAGATTTGCAAGCCGTGCCGATGACGGACGCCGATCGCGCGCAGCGCATCAACGATCTTCTGCACGCGCCGGCCGCCGAGCGTTTTGAACCGCCGCTGGATCCGGTGATGTCCGGCCACACCTACCTGAAGCATGTCGCCGTCGCGCGCTTGCTGCTGCCTCAAGTCGAGCACATCGAAGCCCGGCTTTGCCCGCAAGTCGAGAACGTCTGTCAGCTCGCCTTGGACTTCGGCGCCGACACCCTGATCGGGGCCGACACAGCCGAATTGGAACGCCAAGTTTCGGCCGCCGGGCGCGAACTAGCAAAGGGCGCGTAAATAAAAGCTGGAAAAGGCTTTGTCTGTGGCTCGGAAATCGCCGCCAGTACCTTCGTGTCGATGCGAGGAACTTGGTACCTGTGCCTCTGGTACCCTTGACATGGGCAGCCTACTTCTTGCAGACTTCATGGATAGATGAAAAGAAGTGCACAATACGGTCAGGACCGCGAAAAAGGTGTGTCCCTGCTCGAAGTGCTCGTCGTGGTCGCCATCGCGCTGATCGTCAGCGCGGCGGCGATCATTAACGTATTGAGCAGTCTGAAATTGGCGGCCGCCGATTCGGCCGCGCAGTTGATTCAGCAGGAAATGCGTGTAGCGCGGCAAGACGCGATCAGTAAGCGCTTGGTTTATCGCCTCACGTTCAACGCGCCCTCGGGCATCGTGCTCGATCAATTGCTGAGTACCACGAGCTACGTGAGTGGAGTCGCCACCACGGTGACGACCATCACGAACGTCAGCAATGACTCGATCCCGGGCCAAGTTTCCTTCCAGATTTTGAGCGGAACGCCGCAGGATCAAGACGGCTTTTGCAGTTGCGCCGTGCCGCCCTGCACGTGTCCCACGCAAGCCGTCGATTTCAATGCCGGGACGCAAATTTATTTCCAACCCGACGGCGCGGGCCGCGACGCCAACGGGAAATTGTGCAACGGCGTGGTCTACACGGCGATCTCGGGCGACATGGCCTCGCAACGCAGCGTCACGGTTTGGGGAAGCACGGGACGAATCACGCTCTACAAGTTATTCAACGGTCCCAACGGCTATTATTGGAAGTGAGGATGCCCATGAACAACGCCAACATCCGCACGAAGACCAAACCCGAAGCCGGTTTCTCGCTGGCCGAAGTGATGACCGCGATGTTCATTCTGTCAGTCGGTTTGGTCAGCATGTTGGCGCTGTTCAGCACCGCCATCGACAACATCAGCAGTTCGCAGGAAGATTTGATCTGCAAGCAGAAGGCGCGCGAGGCCGTGGAAGCGATCTTCACGGCGCGGGAGAGCGCTCAAATCAATTTCAGCAACATCAACAACAACAATACGGCCAACGGCATTTTCGTCACCGGCTTTCAGTCGCTGGGATTGCCCGGCTCCGACGGCCTGATCGGCACGGCCGACGACGGCCCCACCGAGACCATGGTGTTGCCCGGACCCGACGGCGTGCTGGGAACGGCCGACGACCAAACGATCACGTTGTCGAACTATCAGCGGCAGATCACGATCACCTCGCTGCCCAGCGGCGCAACGATCAATCCCGACGTGCGGCAATTGCAAGTGACGGTGCAGTACACCAACACCAAGGGACACACGCGCAGTTACACGATCAACACGCTGATTTCGAGGTTTAGGTAGGCGTCCCATGATCACACCCAAACATCACGCTCGAAAGCTTTCCAGGCAAGCTGGATACACCATGGCCGAAGTGCTGGTGGCCACGGCGATCTCCGGCATCCTCCTTGCGGGAGCCGTCTGGATGTTCGGACAGAGCGTGGACGTGAGCACTATCGCGACGCTGCGCGGCGACATGCAGCAGAACGCGCGCGTGGCGATCAATTTGATTTATCGCGATCTGCTGGTGGCCGGCACGGGATTGCCCAACGGCGGCTTGCAATTGCCGCATCCGCTGGGGGAACCGCCCTATCCGCAGCTGGGATGCGACGTGACCTCGTCGCTGCCCTGCTGGGTGAATGTCGGCGGCGTCGCGCCGGGCGGCGCCTCGGCGTTGAACTACTATCAAAGCGGAACGTCCAATTCTTGGCTTTACTGGGTCAATCCGCAAGACGGGCAAGGCGCCCAGGTGTCGCAGCCGAACGCGTCGACCAGCGGCTCCGTGGACCGCGATCCTTGGACATCCACCATCGTCCCGACCGACGTAGTGACCATCGTCTACAAAGATAACAATTATCCTTCGTCGTGGAACGGCTCCACGGCCAGTTCGCTCGACCAGGTTGCGGCCACCGTCGACATTTCGGGCACGCCGATCAAAGTGACGTTCGATCCCTCCACCAATCCCGCGCCCAACGATTCGGCGTATGGATTAAACGTGGGCGACGTGCTGTTCTTCAACAATACAAATGGAAGCGCGGTGGGCACCGTGACGACGGTCGAATCGGGCGGCTTCGTGGTGGACCTGAACACCGCGGGCGATCCGCTGAATTTCAACAGCACATTGTTCCCGGTGGGCCAACAGACCTCCGGTGTCGCCGGCGGCATATCGTCCATCCAAAACTTCGATAAGACCGTAAGCCCGGCGATGGCCCTAGGGACGTTTCCCTCGACCAAAGTATTTCGCGTCATCGTGGTGACGTATTACATCGACAACTACACGTATTCCTACCCGCGCCTGATGCGCCAGGTGAATGCGTTGCCGCCAACGCCGGTGGCGCAGAATATCGAGAATCTGCAATTCAGCTACGACATCTACGATTCGTCGGCGGGCATCACCTGCCCGAACATCGCGAACCCATTCAGTCCCCCCAGTTCGTGCAACGGCGGCACAACGTCGTACACGCCGAACCAGATCAGCAAGGTGAACATTTTCGTGCAGGCGCGCGCGGCCAGCCAGCGGTTGGTGGGTCGCGGTTACTCGCGGGTGTCCATGATCTCGGCGGTGTCGCCGAGAAACTTGGTTTTCGTGGACCGCTATTGAGATCTGCCGGAGGAGTGAGAGGGGCGCCTGTGGCGCTGGGTTTTTAGAAGGCGCCTGCGGCGCTGGGGTTTTCGAAGGAGACTCGTTATGTTGAAACAGTTGAACTTCAACAAGCTGAACAAGCGAAGCATCGCGAAGCGTTTCAGCAAGAGCCGCGGTTTTGCCTTGATCACATCGTTGCTCCTGCTGCTGCTGTTGTCGGGCATCGCGGTGGGCACCATCTACATGGTCACCTCCGAGCGCACCGTGAACGGCAACGACTTGCAGGACACGCAGGCCTACTACGGCGCAGAAGCGGCGATGGAAAAAATGATGGGCGACTTGAACGGCCTCTACTCCGGCGAGGCCTCGCCGACCTCCAGCGAAATCACCGGACTCTCCGCCTATCCTCCCTCGATTTCCGGCATCACCTACAACACCTACACGCTGACTTTTATTTCCTCGGGCAACGTGCCGACCATTACGGACTCCACGATCTCTTCGGGCGCCTTCGCCGGCTTGATCGCCGAGCTCGTACCGATTACGCTTTCGGTCGACGCGCAGGCTTCCTCGGGCGCGGACGTCTCGATGATCCGCCATGTGGACGTGGCTTTGATTCCGGTGTTCCAGTTCGGCGTCTTCTCCGACGGCGATCTCAGCTACTATCCCGGCGCGCTTTACAACATGACGGGACGCGTGCACACCAACAGCAATTTGTATTTGGCCACGCTCAACAACTCCTGGAACCTGATCTTCCACAGCAAGATGACCACGGCCGGTGAAGTGATCCGCCTGGGTCTTCCCAACGGTTACTCGATCTCGTCGGGCAGCGGCTATTACAACGGATCAAACGTCCTGATCCCCACCACGACGTCTGGTTGCGATGGAACCCTGCCGGCTTCCACCTGCCGCGCAATGACGTTGACCGACGAAGGCAGCATCGAGGGCGGCATTGGATCCGCGCTCAATCCCAACTGGGTGAATCTCTCGACCAACACGTACAACAGCATGATCATCAACTACAAGTCGGGCGTACACAGCCTAAACTTGCCGATCGTGACTGACGGATACCGTCCGATCGAGTTGCTGCGCCAGCCGTGGACAGGAGAGACGCAATGCACGGGCCAGCCGCCGTCGGGTTGCGCGTTCATTACGCAGAGCCGGTTGTACTCGATCTCGCAGATTCGCGTGCTGATCAATGATAGTAACGCATCGGGAACGTTCCCGACGCCGGGAACTCCGGTGCGCCTCGCCAACGTGTCGCCGTACGTCGGCGGCACCACGACGGCGCCGACCTATGGCGGAACGGCGGCGGCGGGCCCATGCGTCACGTCCAACACAACCACGCCGGCCACCTATTGCGGTACGGCGTTCGCCGAAGGAATGACGCAGATCAGCTCCAACGTTCTTCCTGCCGCAAGCGCAGGATCGGCCAGCAACAACTGCCTGGCGCAGCTAACTACCGGCAGTTGGCCCGCGGGCTGTATTTATGAACCGGGTTTGGGACCCACTCCTTATAGCGGCGCGGCGTACGCCTATACGAGCGGCTGCACGCCGAGCACCGTGAAGGGCGCCGACCCGTACGGGGGAACCAGCGTCGCGACATGCGGCACACAGTGTTGGAAAACGCCGTCGGGCAAGCAGAACACCGCGTGCAACGGCATCTTCGGCAGCGGCAAAACCAACTACGCCGCGCGGCAAGATTTCGTGCTGCCCGGAAACGCCGTACAGTCCAGTCCCAGTTGCATCTTACTGAGCAGCAATTTCATCACAAGCTATCCGAATACCACCGGAACCGGCATGGTCAGCGACAACGCGTGGTGCTGGCCCTTGATCGACGGCTACATTTTGATTCAGGCGCGGCAATCGGATGGAAGCTACACCGACGTAACGCAGGAATGGCTCGGTTATGGCATCGGCCAAAGCGATCCAGTGGATTCCGCGAATTCGACAGTGGTGGATGCCAACGCGATCCTCAGTTTCCAGCGCTACGCCGATATCGACGGCGACGGCAACGTGGACGTGTGCACATCGTGGGTGGCCACGAATCCTAATCCGTGTAATCAAACAGCTCTCACCGGCTCCGCGACCGGCACAAGTGCGCCGTTCAACCCGAATTTTTCAGCGACGGGCTACACCCAGACGTATTGCGTGAGCGGCAGTACCGCGGCGGGATGCACCAGCGCAACACCGACGGCTGTCGGCACTAAGCTGGCATACATCAACGGTGATCCGCGCAAGTATTATCCGTTGCAAATGTACGATACCCGCGAAGGCGAGTCCCGTCCGGGCGGCAAACTCGGCGGAACCACGGCGGGTTCCAGCAACTTCTACTACAAAGCAACCCAGGGAGGCGCGGGACAAGCCGGTTCGTTCTCCATCAGCAACGGCACCTCGATGAGCTACGCGTACCAACCCAATGCCGTCTCGACAGGTTGCGGAATCAACGGAATCATCAACATCGTGGAGTTGAATGTATATAATTTGCAGCGCTGGCTCTATGGAACCATCGGCAATTCGCCGGCTACGAGTGGTTCCACCGGAACCACTGTCGAGAGCACCAGCCAAAACGGCTACATTTTCTACTTCAGCGACCGACGCGGCATGAACCCTGACCCCAACGCACCGAATTTCCCGGTCGGCACGGGAACCGGTTCGCGACTCACCGGAGCCTATGGGTTCGAGGACGTTTTCAATCCTTCGAGCTCTTACGGATCCCCGAACGGTGTGCTGGATGCCGGCGAGGATTCCAACCAAAACAACATGCTGGACACCTTCGGACAGTCGAACATCTACAAAGGCTTTTCCGCGACTCAATTCACCGACAGCACCAGCAGTACGGGCTTGCCCGATCCGTTCCAGCCGGTTGTTTGCGGACCGAGCAGCCCCACTTCTTCAAGTCCCTATGTCGCCTGGAAGAATAAGGTGTCAGGCGCGCGGCACGCGCTTCGGCTGGTCAACGGCGGCTTCGTCGGAGGAACAACCGCCCTGCCTGGCAATCGGGTCACGTCGGGCGGCACCACCAATACATACGGCGGATTCACCGTCGCCAGCGAGAACCCGGTCTACGTGTTGGGTCAATACAACGCTTCGAGCAGTGTATCGTTTGGCGATCCTTCGTGCTCCACAGCAACCACGGGTTGCCACGTGGGCGCGGCCGTGATGGCCGATGCCGTGATTCTTCTCTCGAATCAGTGGAGCGACTTGAACAGTTTCAACTCCCCGAACACCGCCAGTGGCCGCGATACGCCGCAAGCCACGTATTACCGGCTGGCCATCGTGCAAGGCAAGAATCCCACGGCCACGTATTCAGCCTTCAGCAATCTTGGCGGCGGCAGCTATTGCGGGCCTAACGGCGCCGGCGGCGTGAATTGTCCGGAGTTCGGCACCGACGGCGGATCGTCCAACTTCCTGCGATTCCTGGAGTATTGGAATAACGCCAGCGTCTATTACGACGGCTCGATGGTCAGCCTGTTCTACGGCGAGTACTTCACCAGCTCCTACAAGCCGGCCGTCTGCTGCAGCGATGTGTACGGCGCGCCGACGCGCACCTACGCATTCGATACCGATTTCCAGACGATCGCACTGCTACCGCCCGGCACACCGCGCTTGCGCGACGTGGAAAACACCGGATTCCAGCAGTTGTTCACGCCTTACTAAAGATTGTTGGAGTGCGGCGGCTGGCCACACTCCAGCGTCCGCTACTGCGTTGCGAAGCTTGCCTCGCGCGCTGCCCTGTTCTACACTCGTCCGATCTTCGAGACCAAGGAGATTCGGATGCGTCTTTTGTCTTCTTCCGCTCAACAGTTCTTCTTTGGCGCCGCGCTTTTCGCCGCCGTTCTCCCCGCGTACGCGCAACTCGCGCCCATGGACGCGCAGTTCGCGGGACTTTCGGCGCGCACTGAAATGATGGCGTATCAGAGTCGCGGCGGCGACATGACCGCGGTGCAGCCGCTCATGTCCGCGGCACAAAATCCCGATCGCGCGTTGGCCTATCGCAGCCTGACACACGCGATGGTAGTGATGTCGGGCTCGCCATGGTCGCCGAATGCCGAATTGCCTACGGCCCTCGATTTCGCCATCGGCGCGAAACTCGTCGGCACGGGCGAAAATCTCATGACGCGCGCCACGTTTCTGTTCGACGCGCCGGCCGCTAATGACGGCCCGTATCGCATGAAGCTCGATTTGTTGAAGCCCGGCGGGGCGGTTGAAGCAAGCGTGGAACCCGGCATCGTGCTCGGCGATGTCCGCGGCCGCAAGGCCGGCGAAATCGCGGGCTACGTCTTTGATCCGTCGAAATCCGCTACGCCCGGCCTGCACTTGATCCGCGCGACACTGGTCGACGGTCACGGCACCAAGCTCTACGAGTATTACCGCAGCTTTTTCATCGTGGCGGACTTGGGCCCGCGTGTCGCGGAGCTCGAAAAAACGCTCGGCGCATTGCCCGACGCCAGTGCCGCCGCGGCGCTGTCGGTGCGGCAAGTGCTCGAGACCGTGCAAGTGTCGCGGCAAACGTACTTCGGAACGGGATTCCAGAATCTGACGGGATTTGTTTTTGCGCGCATGCGCGCCGCTGGCTTGGGATCCACCGAAGCCGTCGATTTCGATCCGGCGCTGAAGCGCGCCGCGGAGTCGGCCGCCGCACTGAAAGATGGTCACGATCCTCTGGTCACCGGCCGCGGTGATCTGCACATGGCGTATCGCTCGTCGTTCGACGGCAAACTGGTCCCTTATCGCGTCTTCGTGCCCTCGAACTACGACGCCAAGAAAAAATATCCGCTCGTGGTGCTGCTGCACGGCGCGGGCGGCGACGAAACCAATTTCGTCGAAGCCTACGGTGGACTTTGGCCGAAACTCGCCGAGCAGCGCGGCTACATTCTCGCTTCCGTGAGCGGACGTGGCCCGGTCACGGGCTACTCGAAGGAATCGGGCGGCGAACAGGACGTGCTCGACGTGACGGATCTGGTCAAGACGCGCTATTCGATCGATCCGGCGCGGGTTTATTTGGGCGGCCATTCGATGGGCGGCGCGGGCACGTGGCGTCTCGGTCTCACCTACGCCACGCGCTGGGCGGGACTCATCCCCATCGCCGGATCGTCGGCCACGGTGATGACCGGCTACGAAACGCTCATGAAGTCGGGCAAGCAAATGCCGGTGATGATGGTGTGCGGCGTCAAGGATGCGCTGGTCGCCGTCGCCGGGTGCCGCACGGCGGCCGAACGCGCCAAGTCGCTCAGCGTGCCGGTGAAATACGCCGAGTACGCCGACGGCGATCACCTTTCGGTAGCGGTCATGTCGGTGCCGGATATTTTCGATTGGCTCGACGCGCAAAACAAAAGTCCTAGGTAAAACGTTTCAGGGTAAGAATGTTCCACATTTGTTACGGTCCTCGCGATTTTCCAGAGGGAATCGCGCGTGAGCTCTGCTAGCCTCGAAACATGCGCGTCATCATGTTCGACTTGCTGAAGCGGACGGCTTTGTTGTCACTGGGAATGGGCGGCGCGGCCATCGCGCTGGCGTATTTGATTTCACGTTTCATGTAGTCCTCTTCCATCGCTCCATCCGTGGTCCGACCGCGATAGAATAATCTTTCATGTCGCCCTTGGACCGTTTGAATCCGCCGCAACTGGAAGCGGTGTTGCATCGCGGCTCGCCCCTGCTGATCCTGGCGGGCGCGGGCAGCGGAAAAACGCGTGTGATCACGCACCGCGTCACAACGCTGCTCGAGCAGGACGGAATCGCGCCGCAAAACATCCTGGCGGTCACGTTCACGAACAAAGCGGCGGGCGAAATGAAGGAACGCGTCACCCATATGCTGCAAGGCCGCATGGCCCTTGGCGGACTGTGGATGACCACTTTCCACTCGGCGTGCGTGCGCATCCTGCGCCGCGACGGTCCGGCGGCGGGAATTCCCAAGGAATTCACGATTTACGACGACGACAGCCAAACCGCACTGGTGAAGCAAATCGTGCGAGAACTGGGCCTCGACGATAAGGTCTACGCGCCGCGCGCCCTACTCTCGCGCATCGGCCATTGGAAAAACTTGGGGATTTCCGCGGAACAAGCGATGCGCGATTCGAACGATCCCAAGACCGAGCGCGCCGCGGTGGTTTTCGAGCATTATCAAAAAGGATTGCGCCGCAATCAGGCGCTCGACTTCGACGATCTGCTGCTGGAAACCGTGAGGCTGCTGCAAGTCTCGCCGGAAACGGCGCTGCGCTACAACGAACGCTTTCGCCACATCCTGGTCGACGAGTATCAGGACACCAATCGCGTGCAGTACGAGTTGATCCGCCTTCTGACGCAGATGCACAAGGAGATTTGCGTGGTCGGCGACGAGGACCAATCGATCTACAGTTGGCGCGGCGCGGACATCCGCAACATTCTCGAGTTCGAGCGCGATTTTCCCAGTGCCAAGACGATCCGCCTGGAGCAAAACTACCGATCCACGAAGAACGTGCTTGCCGCGGCGGGCGCGGTGGTCGCACGCAACACCGCGCGCAAGGGAAAAACGCTGTGGAGCGATCGCGAGGCGGGCGAACTGATCGGATTCTACGAAGGCGCCGACGCCGAGCAGGAAGCGCTCTTCATTGCCGACACCATCGCCAAGTATTTGCCCCACGCCGGCGGGAAGAAAGTCGGCGTACTCTATCGCACCAACGGACAATCGCGGCTCATTGAGGAAGCGCTGCGCCGCTATCGCTTGAAGTATCACGTGGTCGGCGGATTGAGTTTTTACGAGCGCGCCGAAATCAAGGATCTCACTTCGTACTTACGTGTGGCGCTGAATCCCGACGATTCCATCAGCATGCTGCGCATCGTGAACACTCCGCCGCGCGGCATCGGCTCGACGACGGTCGAGAAACTGGAACACTTGGCGCTTGAGAACAACTTGAGCCTGTGGGGCGCGATCCAAGCCGCCATCCAGGCGAACCCCGCCTCTCGATTGGGCGCGGCGCCGGAACGCTCGGGACTGGCCAGCCGAGCGCTGGGAGCTCTGGCCGATTTCGTGCAATTCGTGAACGACCTTCGCGCCTTGGCGCTGAGTCAGGCGCCGGTGCTCGATTTGCTCAAGTGGATCATCGAGCGAACCCGCTTCACCGCCGCGTTTGAAACGGCCGGCGATCCCGAAGCTGCCGCGCGCCTCGAAAACATCCAGGAGTTGCTGAACGCCGCCGCCGATTCCACCGAACGCGGCGAGGACGTGTCGGATTTCCTCGATCACGCCGCGCTCAGTTCCGATGCCGACGACATCGACGAGCGTGCGCAAATTTCGCTGCTCACGCTGCACACGGCGAAGGGGTTGGAGTTCTCTCTCGTTTTCTTAGCGGGTCTGGAAGAAGGATTGTTTCCGCACAGCCGGACACTCGAATCGACGATCGAGTTGGAGGAGGAACGACGGCTGTGCTACGTGGGAATGACGCGCGCGCAAGACCGCTTAGTGCTGACGCGCGCGCAAGTACGCCGGCGTTACGGCTCGGAGATGCCGGATGAGACGGAGCCGTCGCGCTTTCTGGCGGAAGTCCCACCGGAACTGGTGAACGACTTGAATCCGAATCGCCGCCAGCGTGTGCAGCGCGCGGCCGGCGACGTTTACGATGGACCGTTGTTGAATTCGGCGGAAAACATCCGCCAGTTTTTCGCGCAGCGTGGCGCCGGTCAAGCGCTGCCGCCGTCAAAACCCGCGCAAGCGGCGCCCGCTGTGCCTCGCCCCGCGCCGGCCGCGAACGAATCTCGTGGAATCAAGGTCGGCGGACGCGTGCGTCACGCCAAATACGGCGTCGGCGTCTTGCTGCGCCGCGAAGGCGAAGGCGGCGAAGCAAAACTCACCATCAGCTTTCCCGGTCACGGACTGAAGAAGCTAGTGGAAAAGTACGCTGAGCTCGAAAGCGCGTAGAGCCTTTAGCCTTTAGCCTTTAGCCTTTTGCCTTTTGCCTTTTGCCTTTTGCCTTTTGCCTTTTGCCTTTTGCCTTTTGCCTTTTGCCTTTTGCCTTTTGCCTTTTGCCTTTTGCCTTTTGCCTTTTGCCTTTTGATTTTTGATTTTTGATTTTTGATTTCGGTTTTTTGATTCCCCCAGCTATTCCTTGCCTTTCGTTCCATCGCCATTAAAAAGCACTTCCGACTTCTTCCCGCCCTTGGTAATCGACGCTTCGTAGACCGTTTTGTTGTCGTGGGTCACGGCTTCCACTTTGTTCAGCTTTCCGCCAGTCGAGGCTTTCTCGATCGCCGCCTTCGCCGCCGCGGGTACTCGGTCGATAGCGATTTCTTCTTCCGTCTCGACAAGTTTGCCCGTGGCGTCGAAGGTGAGATCGCGGCCGTGGCCGTTCACGCTCGTCTCGACTTCGTAAAGCGTCTTGCCTTTTTCGATTTCCTTGCTGTAGCCCTTGATCTGGGCGCCTTTGGTTTGCTCGTCGGCAGCCTTTTGAACGGCGGCGGGAAGATCTTTCTTTTCGATTTTGGTTTCGGCCGCGACAGCGAATGCGGCGCACAACAACACTGCGAGAAATACTTTCATGGGAATGCCTCCGCACTACAGCGTAGCGTGGGAAACTGAAGCTTCCCTTAAGAGCAGAGAAAATCGCGATCCCTCACCCGGCGCGCTTTCAACGGCAATCTTCGACCCGTGCGCTTCGGCGATCGCCTGCGCGATCGAGAGACCGAGACCGGCGCCCGCGCCGCCATGCGAGGCGTCGGCCGAAAAGAATCGCTCGAAGATATGCGGCAGCGCCTCGCCGGGAATGCCCACACCGTTGTCGCGCACTTCCAGCTCGACACCGCCACCGACCGGCAGCGCCGACACCGTAACGACACCGCCGGCGGGCGTGTGTTTCAGCGCATTGTCCACCAGGATCAGCAGCAGACGGCGGATGCCTGCTTCGTTCGCGGCACTCACGACCGGCGGCTTCACGTCGGCCGTTACTCGCACGCTGCGCGATTCGCCGATCGCCGCGCTGGAATGCACCACTTCCTCCACCACGCGATTCAGATCGGTGGCGGCTAGCGGCATTTCGAGCGCGCCCGCGTCGGCGCGCGCCAGCGTCAGCAATGATTCGGTGAGCGCGCCCATGCGCCGCGCTTCTTCCTCGATCTGCGCGAGCGACTGCCGATATTCGGCTTCGGTGCGTGGCCGCCGGAGCGCCAGCTCCGCCGTCGCTTGGATCAACGAGACGGGCGTACGCAATTCGTGCGACGCGTCGCTCGTGAATTGCCGCACGCGCCCCAGCGACGCTTCCAGGCGCGCCAGCACATCGTTGAACGTGGCCGCGAGATCTCGTAATTCGTCGCCGGTGGAAGGAACACGGAGGCGCGCGCTCAAGTTTTGCGCGGTCACCGCGGCGGCCTCGCGCGTCATCGCCGTCACGGGACGCAGCGCCCGCCGGCTGATCCAGTATCCGCCGAGGCATGCGGCAGCCAAGTCGAGGGGAATCAGCCACACCAGAAGGCGCTTCAGATCGCCGAGGACGGCATCCATTTCGTCGAGCGGAATCGCGGTGGCCGCGGAAAAGCCCAACACTTTCACGCTGCGCAGGCGAATGCGCCGTCCCTCGCGGATCACGGTGGATGGTCCGCCCACTTCAAAATCCGAAACCGTCAACAGCCGATTTGGCGACAGCAAGAAGTTCCCGGTGGAATCGCGTAGCTCCAGCCACCCTGGGCCCGAAGCCTTCTCGAATTCCTGCGCTTCCTCGCGAAGATCGGGTTCGTTCTTCTCGACCGAGAGCATCGTGCCAAGACTCGCCACACGTTGATCGAGCCGCGCATCGATGCCGGCCACGAGTTGGCGCTCCAGCGTCAACCAAATCGACGCGCTGAAAAGCAGCAAACCCGCCAGCAGCACAGCGGAATAGTAGAGCGTCAGGCGCAGGCGAATCGTCACTGCTCGCCTCCCTGCAATTCCCCGTGCGATTTCATGCGGTAGCCGACGCCGCGAACGGTGAAGATCTCGCGCGGACCACCGGGCGGCTCCACTTTCGCGCGCAACAAGTGCACGAAAACGTCGAGCGTGTTGTTTTCCACTTCGGCGTCCCATCCCCACACGCCGGCGATCAGCGCGTCGCGCGACACCACGCGGCCGGCGTTGCGCATCAGCATTTCCAGCAGCGAAAATTCCGTGCGGCTGATCGCCAGCGGCTTGCCGTCGCGGCGGACTTCGTGCGTCGCGGGATCGAGCGTCAACGAACCGGCGCTGAGCGTGACCGATCGCGCGATCGGCCCGCGGCGCGCCACCGCGCGCAGATGCGCCAAGAGCACTTCGAAAGAAAACGGCTTGGTGAGATAGTCGTCGGCGCCGCAATCGAGCCCCGCGACCACATCGTGGCTGGCGTCGCGAGCCGTCAGCATCAAGATCGGCGTGCGATTGCCTTTGGCGCGTAAGCGTCGCGCCACTTCCAAGCCGTCGATGCCGGGCAGCATCACGTCGAGCACGATCACGTCGAACGCGCCGCCGGCGGCAAGATCGAAACCCTCGCGACCTTCGCTGGCCAGTGTGACAGAGTGGCCCTCCTCGGTCAGGCCTTGATCGAGGAGCTTGGCCATCTTGCGTTCGTCTTCGACGACTAAGATCTGCATAAAGAAAAAACTTGAAAAAAATCTAACCCGATATGGCCGAGAGAATCTCTTCGTGTGACAAGACGTGGTTCGACGCCTTGGCGCGCTTGAAAATGCGGTCGGCGATTTGTTCGTTGTACTCGACACCGTGCCGCGAGCACCAGAATTGCACGTTGGAGCGACCGGACATCGGCCCAATCTCGATGATTTGCTCACAGCCGAAAAGCCGCGCCGGCACACTGCAATAAACGGCGTCGGCGAGCGCCGCATCGTTTTTCTGAAACGCCTTCACGATCGCCGCTGCGTGGACGCCGGTGGCCGTGCGGAAAGCATCCGCGCCGAAAACCGGATGCGACGGCGGGATCGCCACGCCAGTGGCGCGCGACACCGTTTCGCATAATTCCTTCAACGGCGAAAGATCGCGCGAGATGCAGCCGAGCATTTGCAGATTCACGAGGATCAAATCCGTTTCCGCATTTCCACTGCGCTCGCCGATCCCCAAGATCGTTCCGTGGATCGCGTCCGCGCCCGCCGCCGCCGCGGCCAGCGCATTCGCCAGTCCTAAGCCGCGATCGCGATGGCCGTGCCATTCCAGGCGCACGCGATCGCGTCCAATCACTTCGCGCATAAAGCGCACCAAGCGCTGCGCGCCTTCGGGCGTCGCGTGACCCACGGTGTCGGTGGCGATCACCGCGGTGGCGCCGCAATCGATCGCCGTGCGAAAAATGCGCCGCACAGTCTCGGGATCGGTGCGCGACGTGTCTTCGGTGACAAACGTCACCGGCAACCCGGCCGCTACCGCGTAGCTCACGGCTTTTTCAGTCGTGCGAACGAGAAAATCGATGGTCCAGCCCTCGGTGTAGCGGCGAATCTGGCTTGATCCCAGAAACATCGCGACCTCAAGATCGACGCCGGTGGTGTGCGCGACATCGATAACAGGCTTGATGTCCGCTTCTACCGTGCGCGCCGCGCAGTACGGATGAATCGCCATTTTGTTGGCGGCGATTTCGCGGCACAAGCGCTCCACGTCGGCATGCGCGCGCGGCGACGCACCCGGCAATCCGATGTCGGCCTGTTCCACGCCCAGCGTGTTCAGCAAATGCAGGATGCGGACTTTGTCTTCGATGGAAGGATCGCGTACCGACGGCGATTGCAAACCGTCGCGTAGCGTTTCATCGGTCACGGCCACGGGACGGGTGGGGACAAGCGCGTTCTTGCCGGCCGTATTCCAGTCGTAGATCAGCTCGGAGAGCTCGGTGGCCATCATAGGATGCTACGCGGCGTTATAGTGAACGCCCTAGAACGAGAGCGTGCGAGTGCGCGCCGGCTCGCCTTCGGCGGGAACGTAAAGCGTCTTGCATCGTTCGCAGCGATAAACTTCCGGATCGGGACCGTACTTCGTGCCGATTTCGTCGCCGTAACCATACCAACGCTTCAAATGGCCGCAGCAAAGCTTGCCCTTCTCGTCTTTTTCGTTGCACGCGCGCATGTGCAGGATGCGGCGCTTTACTTTGTGGCCGTCGCTGAGCGTGGCCACCACTTCGGAAACCGGCGCACTGCCCTCCGGGACGGAACCTCTTGGTTTAACCGCCAATCGAACCTCCTCCGCTGCGGCTCTTCAGATCGTTGGGCAGCGGTTCCATCATATTTTATGACACCCGCCGCGCGCAATCCATGGCATGATGTCGTGCATTCGCTCCGCCGCGAAAGGGCTGCGGCCAGGGTTGTCGTGATCTAGTGAGGGCCACATGAACCGATTCGATCGAGCCATATTCTGCTTAGCTGCCGCATTGCTCATCGTGACGTTTCTCGCAACTGGCGCACGCGCGCAATCCGATCGCATCAGCGCCGCCGTCGACTCGTCGCGTATGACCGCGCTGAAAGGCAACGTTCACACGTTCGCCCGCGCCGAACATGACACAGGACGCGCCGATCCCGCGCGCTGGCTGCGCTTGATCACGGTGACCCTGAAGCCCTCGCCGGCGCAACAGATGGCGCTGGAAAAACTCCTCAAAGACCAGCAGGATCCCACGTCGCCGGACTATCACCGCTGGCTTTCGCCCGAAGAATACGCGGAGCGCTTTGGTATATCGCAAACCGACGTCGACAAAATCACTGCGTGGATGAAAGCGGGCGGTCTCGCGATCGACGACATTGGACGCGGCCGGACAACGATCGTCGCCAATGGAACCGTGGCGCAAGTGGAAGCGCTTTTTCACACGGAAATCCACAACTATCGCGTGAACGGCGAAATGCATTTCGCCAATTCTAAAGAACCGTCGGTACCCACGGCGATCCATCCGCTGGTGCAGGGCATCGTGGGCCTCGATGATTTCGTGCCGCATCCCGCGCGGCGCGCGCGCCCCGCCCCGAAACCGCAACAAGATCCCTCGGGACATCGCGTCGACTTCACGAGCGGCGGATCGCACACGCTCGCGCCCGGAGATTGGGCCGCGATCTACGATGTGAACGCGCTCTATAACGCGGGCTTCGACGGCACGGGACAATCCATCGTGGTCGCGGGACAGACCGATGTGAACATCAACGACATGGCGAAGTTCCGCAGTGAGTACGGATTGCCCGCACGCGCGCCGATTCTTCGCCTGGTGCCGGGCAGCGCCGATCCGGGCACGTCGAGCAACGATATCGGCGAAGCCAACCTCGATTTGGAGTGGTCGGGCGCCATCGCCAAGGGCGCCACGATTTATTTCGTTTATTCCACGAACGTCTACAACTCGGTTGTTTACGCTGTGAATCAAAATCTAGCGCCCGTCATCAGCTTCAGCTACGGATCGTGCGAATTGCAATATTCCGGCACCAGTTTCAACGGTACGGTGCAGCAAGTGGCGCAACAGGCCAACGTTCAGGGAATCACTTGGATGGTTTCATCCGACGATTCCGGTTCGGCCGGCTGCGATGCGGCGTTTTCCTCCTCGGCCACACCGGCGTCTCATGGGTTATCGACCAATATTTTCGCCAGCATTCCGGAAGTCACGGGCGTTGGCGGGACCATGTTCAACGAAGGGTCGGGAAACTTCTGGAACTCCAGCAACAGTTCCACCGGCGTCTCGGCCACCGGCTACATTCCCGAAGTCGCGTGGAACGAAAGCAATTCCAGCGGCATCGCGTCGTCGGGTGGCGGATTGAGCATTTTCTACTCGCGACCGTCGTGGCAAACCGGCACCGGCATCAACTTCACGCAGCGCGGCGTGCCCGACATCGCGATGACCGCCGCGGGTCACGATTGTTATCGCACGGTGGATAGCGGACAGGACCAATGCTGGAGCGGAACGTCGGCGGCCGCGCCGAGTTTCGCGGGACTCGTGGCGATCCTGAATCAGTATCAAGTGTCCCAGGGATTTCAGTCGAGGGCGGGAATGGGAAATATCAATCCCACGCTCTACCGCCTCTCGCAATCGAGCGGAATTTTTCACGACATCGTGCAGGGCAACAACATTGTCCCTTGCCGAACCGGCAGCACGAATTGCTCTAACGGATCGATGGGATATTCCGCCGGCACGGGCTACGATCTCGTCACCGGCTTGGGCTCGGTGGACGCCAACGCGCTGATCACGCGATGGAACGGACAACTTACCAACACTACGACGAGCGTTTCGGCGAGTCCGGCCAACTTTTCGCTCAGCGCCAGCACGCAACTCACCGCCACGATCCGGCCCGTGGGCACAGCGGGCACCGTCACCGGAAGCGTATCGTTCAACTTGGGCACCACTTCGCTCGGCACGGCGACGCTTTCGAACTCCGCCGCTACGATCACCGTGTTCGGCAGCCAGTTGCAGACCGCGGGCAACTACACGGTCACCGCCGTCTACGCGGGCGGGACAAACTACGGATCGTCGTCGGGAACGGTGACGCTCAGCGTAACGCTGCCGACGGCCAATTCCGCGGTGCTTCCGTCGATCACTCCGAATCCCGTGTACCAAACCACGGCCGATTCGGACGGGTACAATTTTTTCTACACGCTGAAACTCTCCGAAGCGGCGGGCGTGGCGACCACACTGACCGGATTCAGCATCAACGGGCAGGACTACAGTTCGGATATCAGCGGATTTTTCACCAGTGCCAATATCGCGGCGCACGGCACGGTCCAAGCCAGCTTGCGGTCGCAAGGATTCACCGTACCCGGCAACGTGGTGTTCGTTTTCAGCGGCGTGGACGCAGGCGGGCGTACGTGGAGCCAGCAACTTTCCGTGCCGTTCTATGGGGCCCAGATCAGCGCGTCGCTGCTGCTGACCGGCGAGCCAAACGTCGTGGAGCAAAATATCAGGGCCAGTTCGAATTGCCAGTGGTTGCAGAATCTCAGCCTGCAAGAGGAAAACGGCTTTGCCGTCACGCTAACGAAATTCACCGCGGGGCTTTCCAGCGGTCCCACGGATTTATCCACGCAAATCGGGGCGTATTTCGGAGCCACTACGTTGCCGTCGCTCGGCGGATTACAAGCCGGCATCTGCTGGTCGAACATCACGCCCGGCGAAACAATCATCTACGACGTGGAGGGCACCGACACAAACGGATTCCCCGTTTCCGCCACGCTCTCCACGCTGTTCCAAGGACCATCCTCGCAGCCGGGCACGTTGTCGCTGGGCTCGAGCAACCTCGTCTTCTCGCTGACGAATCCGGGGGCGGCGAGCACGTCGCAGACCGTGTCGATCAACGCCACCGCCGGATTGCAGTGGAGCGTTTCGATTCTGCCGACGAATCGCGCTTCGAGTTGGCTCTCGGTGTATCCGCTGTCGGGCACCGGACCCGGCACGGTCACGGTGACGGCCACGCGAAATCCCCCGGGGAGCGCGGCGCTTGCGGCGGGCGTTTACTCCGCCACGTTGGCGTTCCAAGCGGTGAATGCAGTACCGCAATACATCAACGTGCCGGTGAAGCTTGGCTACACCGGCGGCGTGGCGCCCGATCAGAATTTGAATTACTCGCTGCCGTCGACGGGGATTTGCAGCAGCAGTTTTTACGTCGCGCAAGCGAATCTGGCGCCCGGCGCGGTCTCCGGAAATTACAGTTTGATCGTCGCCGTGGCGCAAGGATTGCTCTCTGGCGGGTTCAATCTCGGCGGCGCGTTCGGTGCGAGCGGAACGAATCCAGGATTCGGGCAATTCAAGATGCCCTCGAACCTAGGCGGATTTCCTGTGACGATCGGCATTTCGGCGCAACCATTGAGCGCCGGAACGTTGAATTTGACCGCGACCGTGACGCAAATCGGTTCGAATGGCGTCAACGCTCTCATCACTTCGAGAAGTGGAACGCCGCCGCTGAACTTCACGACAATCACATTGCTGCCGGGCCAATACTACACCGTGGCGGTGACGTCGAATTCCGGCTCGCCCGCGGGAACATTTCAAATGCAAATGATCTCGAACCTGGGTGGCGTGACAGGATCGGGAGGATTTGAAGGCGGCGTGGTGGCGGGCGGATACATTCAGCCGGGTATTACGGGATACGGCGGATTCTGCGTGCCGGTTTCGCAGACGGTGAACGTGGTGCAACAGGGTCAAGCGTCGGGCTACACGGCGGGCGCGATCAATGTGACGATGGAAAACGCGGCCGGCACTATCTTCCAGCCGCACATTATCGCGCCGACGCAGGACAGCGGAGTCGCGCGGTTTGGACCACCGCGTCCGCCGCGAACCGCCCCGGCGATTTCACCTGAGCAATAAAAAAATCGCGGGGCAGAAGGAGTCTGCCCCGCGACGATTTGCGTAGCTCGCGTGCGTTTACTGCGTGAGCGTCAAGTTCCCCGTGAAGTAATAATTCAGCATGTAGAACAGGCCAAAGTTCAAGCCGGTCGCCGTGAACTGCGCGGACGTAACACCCGCGTTGTTGTTTGGGGGCAGGAAGAAGTAACCAACCTCCGCCTGGCCCGATGCACTGACCGGCAGTTGCTTGAGCACGCTCGAGGGAATCACGATATTGCTGGAACACGTGAACGTGCAGATCGCTTCGCCTTGGATATTGTTGCTCGTCGTCGAAAGAACCAAGGCAACGATCTCGCCCGCCGGATCGGGACAGGTCATCGTGGCCGACAGCCCTTGCGATTGGCTGAACGATGTTCCCGTGAAACCTGGGTTGGTCACGTTCAGGATTCCCGGAACATTCAACGTGCTCGTGAACGGCCCAACGCCGCCCGAGGCGCCCGTGGCGGTTACCGTGTAAGTTCCCGCGGTCAACGCCGGAATGCCCGAAACGGCCGTCGAATAAGTTCCCGTCGGATTCTCCGTCAGCGTGTAGGTTCCGGAAGGCGCCTTGAGAGTAATGGTTCCGGCGTCTAGCCCGGTCGTGCCAAGAACCGTAGCAGTCGAAGGGGAACTGCTGCTGGACTTGGTGGTTTGCACAAAGCAGCCCGCTTGCGCCGGCGGAATCCCTCCCATGTTGCTAAACGCCGTGGCGCCATACTTTTGGAACGAGCCGCTCGCCGAACCGCTAGTCTGCGAGAACAAGCCAGGAATCGAGATCGCGGTGTTGATGATCTGCACCGAACCGAGGCTTTGGCCCGGTCCCGCAAAGGGCTGGCCCGTCGCTGCTGTCGCGCAATTGCCGCTGCTGGAGACTGCAATCGTCGCGGCGTTGCTCAGGACTCCGCCCACCGACACTTGAATCGGCACACTGCATCCGGAGGGAATTGTGTTCGGAAGCTGGATGTTCCACTGATCGAGACCCACGAATCCCGGCGCGCAGCCGGCGTATTGCACCGTGACCGACTGTCCCGCGATGGTCGCGGACACCGAGCCGGGAAATTGTCCTCCCCCGCACGCCGCGCCATTCGCCGGCGTGGAACTGCCGAGCGACCCGCCGCCCGTGCCGTAGACAATCAAGATGCCGCCTTGCGCGATAGCCGTGGTAAATCCGTTGGCGGGCGTACTGCCGGCGCTGACATAGTTCTGCGCGGCCGCGTTGCCCAATCCGTTTTGACTGTACGTGAAGATCGCCGGAGCGGCCGCTACCACGGGAACCGTGGAGGGCGAGCTCGATCCGGCGGACGTAGTCACGACCACCGGCACCGAAGCGCCGAGCGCGACGGTATAGGGAACTTGCGCGTTGATCTGGCCGTTGCTGACGAAAAACAACCCGGCAGTGACGCCGCCGATGGTCACGCTCGCGCCGCCCAACGAAGTGGGCAGCGGAAGCGCCGAGGCGCCGACGCCGTTGGCACCCGCCGACGTCGCGAGGTTCGAGCCGAAAATAGATACGATGCTTCCCGGTGCAACTTGATAGCCTGGCGCACCGGCCGGCAGCAGACTGGCCGCGCTCACCACGCCACCCTGGGGGACGGATGGCTGGGCGATTGCGAAAGATGCGATGAAAAAACACAGAGCGAAAGCGATTGATGCGGTTCTTTGCATGTGAAGAACGTTCCTCCCGCGGGCGAGTATAGCACACGCTCACGGAAGCCCGATGACCGTCAGCACTAGGCCCCACTCGCCGGTTTTCCAGCTACTATAGGCGGATCATGCTTAGGCTCCCCCCAATGCGCGTTCTTGCCCCATGCTTTCGGGCTTCGATTCTCGTGGCGCTTTCACTGTCCGCCGCTCTTGCCGCGCAAAGCGGCACGCCCGCGCTCCCTCCCTCGCCCCAGAATCTCTCGTTTCAAGACGGCGAGATTGGAAAGTTTCCGAAAAGCTGGGGAGGCTCGCGGACCAACGGCTACACCACCGAGATTCGCCACGACGGCTGCAAGAACGGAGGAAATTGCGCCGTGGTGATCGGCTCGACGCAGTCCGATGGTTTCGGCACGGTAACGCAAGGCATCGACGCGACGCCGTATCGCGGCAAGATCATTCGGCTGCGTGCGTGGCTGAAAGCCGAACCGTCGGGTTCGAGCGACCGCACACAAATGTGGCTGCGTGTGGATCGCGGCACAAGCGGGATCGGGCTGTTCGACAACATGGACAATCGCCCGGTGACCACGCCGCAGTGGGTGCAAGCCGAGATCGGCGGCGCGGTAAACAAAGACGCCACTGCGATCTACTTCGGCGTGATGTCGCTTGGTCACGGTAAAGCGTGGGTCGACGGCATGACGTTCGACGTTGTGCGCGACGCCACCGAAGCGGAACTCGCGAAGGTGGCCGTGCAATCGTCGGGACGGCCGATGCCGACGCTTGGCAAGTGGGACTTGTTCATTCCGGCGGTGATCGTCCTGGTGTTCGCCTTCCTGATGTGGTTGCCGGCCACGCGTCCACACTTGGCGAACGCACTGCTTCCACAGCTGGGCCCAGAAGCTCCGCGTTGGAATCCGGCGACACGCCTGCTTTTCATGCTGTTTTTCTGCAATCTTCTGCTCCGCGCGCTGCCCGACGCGATGTGGAACAACTTGAACGTATGGTCGGCCGTCCACGTGTTCCATTTGAGCGGCGACGCGATCGTGCCCAAGATCACCGGCAGCGGCGATAAGGCCCTGAACTGGATGGAAGCGTTCAACATGCTGGCGATTTCCGCGGCCGTCACGCTGGTGTGGGCGATTCTCGATCGCTGGCGCGCCAACTACGCCGCGCTGAACACTTGGATGCGCCTTCTGGTGCGCTACTCACTGGCCGGTACGCTTTTCGGCTACGGCTTCGCCAAGGTTTTTCCGTTGCAGATGCCCGCGCCGAGTTTCCGGCGCCTGATGGAACCGTGGGGCGACTTTTCTCCCATGGGAATTGCCTGGACCTTCATCGGCACCTCGGTCGCGTATGAGGCTTTTTGCGGCGCGTGCGAGGTTCTTTGCGGAATTCTGCTGCTCTTCCGCCGAACCGCGTTGGCGGGCGCGCTGATGTCGGTCATGGTGATGACCCACGTGCTCGTGCTGAACATGTGTTTCGACATCCCCGTGAAACTCTATTCGTTCTCGCTGATTCTGGCAGCGGCGTACATTGTGGCGCCCGACGCCGGACGCCTGTTCAGTTTCCTTTTCCTGAATCGGACGACGCCGCCGTCGACCGCACATCCACCGGTGCCGGAGAATCGCTGGGTGCGCTGGACCTCGCTGGTACTCAAGGCGGGCGCGATTTGTTGGCTGCTGAGCCAGACGCTCACGGGCAGCTATCAGTCGTATCGGCAGCGCGTCGCCAGCGTGGTCCGGCCGCCACTCTATGGTCTCTATGAAGTGGAACGATTCGTGCGCGACGGCCAGATCGTGACGCTGCAAACCGATCCGGCGCGGTGGAAAAAATTCATGTGGGAAAAAGAAAAAATCGTCGACGTGATCGCTGCCAACGACGCGCGCAGTTCGTATCCCGCCACCGCCGACACCGCGAGGCGCACGATTACGCTGTCGCAGCCGGGCGGCGCCGCGGATGTCCTTACGTATGCCGAAACGCCGGACGGTTTGTTGCGGCTACAAGGAACGCTCGCCGGCAAGAACGTGGAGATTTGGTTGCGCAACTCGCGGTTGCTCTCGACGGGATTTCACTGGATCGCCGAAATGCCTGTGAATCGGTAGAACGGTTGCGCCAGCGCGGTCCTGAATTCGCCCTTCCGGCAACCAGCACAGGCAACCAGCAACCGTCGTTCACTTTTGCCTTTTGATTTTTGATTTTTGATTTTTGATTTCGCTCTATCGCTCCACCGGCCCCACCGTCAACAACTGGTGAAGCATCTCCGCGCCTCGCTGACCCGCTTGGCGAATCTTGTTGGTGCGATCGTAAAACGGATGATCGTGCTCCATGCGCGAGAGCAGCCACTCGCTGCACACGTTCACCACGCTGATCACGTTGCTTACCTCATGACCCATGCGCAGCGCCTGGCGTCCCATCGCTTCGAGGTTCGGGGGTTGACTCAAATGCGCTTGCCAGCGCCCCACGGCGATCACGGGACGATAGTTCGCGATGATTCCGAACGGCTGGCCGGAGTTCGAAAAGGGAAACAGGAACGGCGTCAGTTGCACCTCCATGGCGTAACTCGTCCCATCTTTTTTCCGGCTCAAGAATTCGCTCGACCACGACTTGCCGCTTCGCAACGACTGGCGCATTTCGTCGATCCAATCGCTATCTTCCGCGCCTTCAATAATATTTAACGGTTTTCCGGTAATTTCCGAACGAGAATAACCTGTGAGATACTCCATCGCCTGGTTGCAGATCTGCACAATTCCCGCGTGATCCGCAATCGCCGCCGCTTCACCCGATGACTCAAACGCCGCCGATAAACCGCATTGTAGCAATAGGGGGCTCATACGCGCCCCAGAGTGAAAACTCATTTTTTCGGATACTTCTCCCAGACACAGATTGAGGGGGATTGCTTATCGCTTCGGATATGATATTAAAACGATTGACTGGATTTGTGGCAGTCAGGACGCGTAAGGTAACAGGGGCCGCGCGTTCGTAGCAAGGCGACGAGTGGTGCTAAGTTTTGTTAAGCGCCCATTAAGAACGACGGCCCGAGAGGCAGCAACATGGACGAGCGCACACCATCTGGACCGGCCCCAACGGTAGCCTCGGCCAGCGCCCCAACTCGTTCTCAAATTCAAACCGGTCAAGCACTTACGGCCGCTGCGCCGACTGCCACGGAAGTCCAAACGGCGTTACAGAAAATCCTGGTCAGCAAGCAGTTTTCCGGATCGCAGCGTCTCTGCAAGTTTCTGACGCTGGTGGTCGATTTAACACTGGCCGGCGACACCGGAAGCGTGAAGGAATATACGCTGGCGCGGGAGGTTTTTGATCGCGGATCGGATTACGATCCGCGCGTCGATTCCATTGTGCGCGTGGAAGCGCAGCGCCTGCGCCAAAAACTGAAGCAGTACTACGAAAGTGCCGGCCGGGGCGATGACGTCCGGATTCACTTCCAACCCGGCAGCTACGTGCCGCTTTTCCTGCGTCACACTGTTGCGGAAACCGCGGCGGTTTCTGCTGGCCTTGATCAAAAACCACTCGATCATAATACGATCGCGGTGCTGCCATTTATCAACCTCAGCGCCGATCCCGAGCAACAACTTTTTTGTAACGGTATTACCGAGGAAGTGATCCACAAGCTCACCGCGATCCCGGAGTTGCGCGTGCTCGGCATGTCGACGGCCGCCGCGCTGCAACGGAATCCCGCGGGACCCGCCGTGGCGAGCCGCGCCCTGGGTGTGGGCACGCTGATCGAAGGAAGCGTCCGGCAAGCCGGCAACATCTTGCGAATTTCCGCCACGGCCATCGACTCCGCGAGTGGACAAACGCTGTGGGCTCGCAGCTTCGATCGCCAAACGGAAGATATTTTCGCGGTGCAGGAAGAGATCGCGCACGAACTGGCTGCCGCGCTGCATGTGCAACTTCGTCCCGCGCACGAAACTGCCGCGGCCCCGCCCGCGCCGCCGAATCTCGAAGCATATCGCTTGTATCTTTCCGGCCGGCACAAATGGGACGAAGGTACGCCGGAGCGCTGCCACGCCGCCCTGCGCGATTTTCAACGCGCCGCTACGTATTGTCCCGACTACGCCCTTCCCTACACCGGAATCGCCGACGCGTATCAGTGGATGGCGTTCATGGGCTGGCGGCGTCCGCGCGAAGTTCTTCCCAAGGCGCGAAGGGCGGCGCTCGAAGCCTTGCGGGTGGATCCGAATTTGGCGGAAGCGTACGCATCGCTCGCCGGTGTGCTGTTTCATCTGGAATGGGACTGGCCCGGCGCGGAAGCCACGGCGATTTCGGCGCTTGATCTCAACCCAAGCTGCAGTTTTGCGCACGCCATCATCGGACGCTGTGCGCTGGTCGCGGGACGCGTCGACGAGGCGCTGCAATCGTTCATCCGTGCGTGGGAACTGGATCCGTTGTCGCATCGCATGACGCTGGAAGTGGGCGTGGCGCATTTTTTCGGCGGACGCATCGCCGATTGCGAGCATTGGCTGCAGGAAGCGCGCGATCTTTCACCGCAAAACTCCGCGGCCCGGCTCTTCCAGTTGATCCTTTATTTCGTCACCGAGCGTTGGGAAGATGCACGGCGCGAGATTTCCTCGGGTGCGGCGGGACCGGCGAACGACGTGATGGACGGCATGGAAGCGGCCGTGCTCGCGCGCTGCGGTCAGCGCGACGAAGCGCTCGATCGCTTGCAAAAAATGCGCGAAGCGTCCGATTCGCGCTACATGGACCCGATCGCGCTGATGATGGTGCAAATCGGACTGGAGGAATACGAAGACGCGCTCGATTCGCTGGAAGGCGCGGTGATGGCGCGGTCTCCGCGGGCTGCGTTCTTGCGAATCAATCCTCTTTTGCGGCCACTGCGCGAGAAATCGCGCTTCCAGGTCTTGGTTTCCGCGCTGCGTCTGTAAGCGATGCGCGCGATTTCGCGCGATGCAACTCGCGCTGATCGATGGCCATGCGCTCGAGCTCCAGCGCCGCCCTGGCGGCATAGATTTTCAGCAGTCGCGCCACGCGCGCGGGATCGTCGAACGGCCGGCGATCGAGCACGGCCATCAATCCCAACACACGCCCGACGGAATCGGCGAGCGGCGCACCCGCGTACGATTGTGCGCCGCTCTTGACCAACAGTTTGTCGGCGGGAAAACGTCGCGCCACGTGCGATTCATGGATGCTAATTCCTTTGACTCGGATGACATCGGCACAGGGCGCGCCGGCCAGCGGATACGTGCGGTTGGGTTGCAGCACGCCGTCCTCGGCGAACGCGACGGTCTGGAGATGGTCGCGCGCTTTTCCCGCGAGGCGCGAGATGAACACAAAGTCAGCGGGCACTGTGAGCGAGAGCGACAACACGAGTCCTTCGAGCAAATGCTCGCCGACACCGGAGGCGAAGGCTTGCGCAACCGCGTCGAGATCGTGCTGAGCGGCGGTTTCGTGCGCGGCGTCGAAAAACGTGATGAGCACGCGGTGATTCGGGAGTCGCGCGAGTGTGATTCGCACGGGATGCGCGCGCCGCGAGCCCCCTCCAATTGTGAGCCGCACGGTGACGGGCGAATCGCGGCGGAGCTCCCGGTACGCTTTGGCGAGCGCGAGGTCGCCGGAGGTGAGCGTGGCAAAATCGGCGGCCGCGAGATTGTTCAGGAGTCGCCGGAGCGCCGGATTGATGGCAATGCATTTCCCGGCGGCATCGCCCAGCCAGAGTCCGGCGTCGGCGTACTCCCAAAGCTTGGCGTGATTTTGTGGCAAGCCCAGCCTCCAAGCTGCAAGTTGGAATGCCGCTAGAGTAGCACTTTTCGACTTGTACGCGGCGCTTCTAGACGAAGATGAATTGCGCACGCTAACAGCCCGCTAACCATTCGCGACTCCCTCCGTCTCACGACGTAGGGGGTTGACCATGCTTCGTGACATTCGTTACGCGTTCCGCGTTTTGGCAAAATCGCCGGGGTTCACCGCTGTCGCGTTGATCGCGCTGGCGCTCGGGATCGGCGCAAACACCGCCATCTTCAGCGTCGTGAACTCGGTGTTGATCCGGCCACTGCCTTATCGCGATCCCGACGCGCTGGTGCGGCTCTTTGAGACCGAGCCGCAGCTTCCCTTCGCGCCCCTTTGCGGCGCCGATTTTCTCGATTGGCGCGAGCGCAACCATTCCTTCACCGCGATGGCCTTGTATCTCACGCCGCCCGCAAATCTCACGGGATTCGACCAGCCCACGCGCGTCCTCAAAGGCGTTGTCAGTCCGCAAATGTTCTCGATCCTCGGCGTGTCGCCGTTCATCGGCCGCGATTTTGCCGCGGAAGAAGAGGAATCGGGGCGCGACCATGTCGCCATCGTCAGTCACGCGTTTTGGCAACAGCATTTCGGCGGCGATCCCACCGCCGTGGGCCGCGCGCTGTCGCTCGACGGCGAAAGCTACCAAATCATCGGCGTGATGCCGGCGGAATTTCAGGCCGTGCCGGTCGCCGATCTGTGGACGCCCGCTAACGTGGACGAGCTTCGCAAGACGCGCGGCAGCCACTCCTATCAAGTGGTCGCGCGACTCAAGCCCGGCGTCGCTGTCGCGCAAGCCGAAGGCGACATCCAAGTGATCGCCAAGCAACTCGAACAGCAATTTCCGGGACCAAACACCGACATCGGCGCGCGCGCCGTTCCGATGCTCGAGCGCCAAGTGGGCACGGTGCGTCCCGTGCTGCTGGCGATGCTCGGCGCGGTCGCGTTCGTGCTGTTGATCGCGTGCGCGAATGTAGCGAATCTGCTGCTGGTGCGCGCGTCGGCGCGCAGCCGCGAGATGGCCGTGCGCAGCGCGCTCGGCGCGTCGCGTTGGCGATTAGTGCGACAGCTTCTCGTCGAAAGCGTGATTCTCTCGCTGGCCGGCGGCGCGTTGGGATTGCTCCTCGCGTATTGGGGCGTGAACGTGCTGCGAACCACCACGGGAACGAATCTTCCGCGACTCAAAGAAGTCGACGTGAACAATGCGGTTCTCGGCTTCACCGTGCTGGTTTCCTTTGTCACGGGAATTCTGTTTGGCCTGGCGCCCGCCTTGCAGCGGCCGAATTTGAACGAAACGTTGAAGGAAGGCGGACGCGCGGGCGCAGGCGCCGCGGGAAATCGTTTGCGCGCCGCGTTGGTCGTTGCGGAACTGGCGTTGTCGATGGTGCTGCTCGCCGGATCGGGATTGATGGTGAAAAGTTTCATGCGGCTCTCGGCGCTCGATCTGGGATTCGACACCACGCGCGTGCTCACGATGTTCATCTCCCTGCCGGGTACGAAATACAACCTCGACAGCCGCCTGGCGTTCTATCGTTCTTTGTTGCAACGCGTCTCCGCGCTCCCCGGCGTGGAGAGCGCGGCGATCACTTCGAAACTTCCGCTGCTGGGCGGCAACAACGGAACGGTGAAGATCGAAGGACAAGCGACGGACGGCAAGACATGGACCGGACCTCTTGTCGAATTCTCCACCGTCACACCGGATTATTTCCGCACCATGGGAATCCCAGTGAAGCAAGGGCGCGTTTGCGAAAAACAGGATGAGGTGAAGGGCGCGTTCGTCGCGGTGATCAACGAAACGATGGCGCGGCGCTTCTGGCCGGGAAAGAGCGCGCTGCATGGCGGAATCTTGAACGGAACGAACCGCACGGACGTGGTCGGCATCGTCGGAGATGTCCGGCAGCATGGACTCGAAGTGCCGCCGATGCCGGAAATCTATTCCTGCTTCGGAGAAAACGCGAATCGCAACTCAATGGCGCTGGTGATTCGCGGCACAGGCGACCTAACGCCGCTCGGGCCGAGCGTGCGCGAAGCCGTTCTGGCGATCGACAAAGATCAGCCGGTCTACGACATTCGCACGATGGAAAAGGTTTTTGAAACCAATTCCAGTACGCGCCTTTTCCAGATGCGCCTCTTCGCGATTTTCGCGGGCGTCGCGTTGGCGCTGGCGGCGGTGGGGATTTACGGCGTGATGTCGTATTCGGTGGCGCAACGCAGCCGCGAGATCGGCATTCGCATGGCCCTGGGCGCGCGCGTTGCCGACGTTTTGCGTCTGGTCGCCACTCAAGGAATGCGCTTGGCCGCGGGCGGCGTGGTGATCGGCATCGGTGCGACGCTGGCGCTCGGAAAATCGCTCGAAAGTTTGCTGTTCGGCGTAGAGCCGAACGATGCCGCGACGCTTGGATTGGTCGCCGCGCTGCTGGCGATTGTCGCGATGGCGGCGTGCTTCATTCCGGCGCGACGCGCCGCGCGCGTGGAGCCGGTGATCGCGCTGCGTCACGAGTGACCAGTTGTCAACCCGATCAGCGGCGAGCCGGCGGCCCCGACGACCCTGGGCCTTTTCGCAGCGAACCTAGCGTCAACGCCCGCGTCCGGTTACAATGGCCGTATCAATGGAGCTTGAGGAAAGCGTCACAGAATGGCTGCGGCTTTGGCAAGCCGGTGACGACCAGGCGCTGGAACGTGTAACCGAATTGGTTTATCGCGATCTGCGACGCCTGGCCGCTTACTATTTGTCCGGCGAGTCGAACGCCGACACGCTGCAGCCCACCGCACTGGTGCACGAGGCGTACTTGCGAGTAGCCGCGGTGCGCGACTTCGACTGGAAAGGCCGCGGCCAGTTCATCGCAGTCGTGGCGCAAATGATGCGCCGCATTCTGGTGGATCACGCGCGCGCGCGCCGCGCCGCCAAGCGCGATTCCGGCGGTATCGAGCCGCCCGCGCCGCCCAATCCGCCGGTCATCGATATTCTGGCGGTCGATCAGGCGCTCGATCGCATGTCGGCGCGCTATCCGCGCAACGCGCAAGTCGTCGTGCTGCGCTTCTTCGGCGGACTCGAGTTCCCGGAGATCGCCAAGGCCATGGAATTATCACTGGCCACCGTGGAGCGCGATTGGCGATTCGCGCGGGCGTATCTGCAGGACAAGTTGCAAACCGCCATCTAGATTTCCACCGTTCATGGACCTGAATGAACTTTTCGATCGCGCCGTAACGCTCGAAGGCGAGGTGCGCGAAAAGTTCTTGCGCGAACAATGCGCCGGCGACACCGAAGCGCTTTCGGAACTCCGCGCGCTGCTGGCCGCCGATGAAGCGGCGTCACAGGATTTGGCGTGGCAACGCACGGCGCTGGAAAACGCCGCGATGGAAACCAGGGAAGCATCGCGCTCGAATCCCGTGACCGATCCTGCAATCGGAGAAATGGTCGGCGCGTATCGCATTACCGCGGTGATTGGCGCCGGCGGAATGGGCAAGGTCTATCGCGCCGTGCGCGCCGATACTCAATACGAGAAGAACGTCGCGCTGAAACGCATCAAGCGCGGCCTCGACGCCGATCAAATCACAACGCGCTTCCGCTCTGAACGCCAGATTCTCGCGAATCTCGAACATCCCAACATCGCGCGATTGCTTGATGGCGGCGCCGATCGCGAGGGCATGCCGTATCTGGTGATGGAGTTTATCGAAGGCGTCACGCCGGCGGCGTACGCGAACGCCAATCACCTGAGGATCGACGATCGCCTCGTGCTGGCGCGACAAATTTGCGCGGCGGTCCATTACGCGCATCAACGCATGGTGATCCATCGCGACTTAAAGCCGGGAAATATTTTGGTGACCGCCGACGGCACGCCAAAACTTCTCGATTTCGGACTGGCCAAAGTTTTCGAACCCGCGCCGGACTCCAGCGAGGCCGCGTTTCCGCCCACCGAAGCGGGGATGCGTCTGATGACCGTGCGTTACGCGAGTCCCGAGCAAGTGCGCGGAGAAAATGTCACCACCGCCAGCGACATTTATTCGCTCGGCGTGGTTTTCTACGAACTGCTCACCGGACACTCGCCGTATCGCGATCCGCAGCGCGCCACCCACGAGTTGATGCGCGCCGTTTGTGAGGAAGATCCCGTAAAGCCGAGCGAGCGCAATCGCGAGCTGCGCGGCGACGTGGAAAACATCCTTTTGAAAGCCCTCAGTAAGGAACCATCAAAGAGATACGCATCGGCGGATCAATTCTCCGAAGACATTCGCAATTATCTCGAGGGCCTGCCGGTGTTGGCGCGTGGGCAATCGTTCTCCTACGTCGCGGCAAAGTTTGTGCGCCGCAACAAGATCGCGGTCGCGGCGGCGGCGGCCGTTTTTATCACCATGGCCACGGGACTCGTGCTCGTCAGCCAAGCGCGCGCGCGCGCCGAGCGGCGCTTCAACGAAGTGCGCCGCCTGGCGCACGCCGTGGTCTTCGATTATCACGACGCCATCGAGCCGCTGCCGGGGTCCACGCCGGTGCGCGCCCGCCTCGTGAAAGATGCGCTGACCTATCTCGATAGTCTCGCGAAAGAAGCCGACGATCCGGAACTCCAGCGCGAACTTGTCGACGCGTACGTACGCATCGGCAACGTACAAGGCAACAGTTACCAGGGAAATCTCGGCGACACCGCGGGCGCGCTGGCCAGTGCGCGCAAAGCCGTGGCCGTAGCGGATGCATTGCTGAAACGCGATCACGGCGTGGCAGCGCGGCGTTCCGCGGCGGCGGCGTACGATGTGCAGGCGTCGCTGCTGTTTGCCACAGGCGACCTGCATACCGCGGAAACCAGTTTTCAGCGCGCGCGCCAGTTGAACGAAGCGGCTTTGGCGCTCGAGCCCGGCGACGTCGATACCGCGGTCGCGTTGATTGAAACGCTGCGCGAACTCGGCGACCTGTATGGCGGGGGCGGCGGCATGCAGAATCTCGGGCGCGGTACCGAGTCGCTGGAGTATTACAAGCGCGCTGAACAAACTGCGCGCGAGCTCGATGGCCGCGTCGCGGGCGACGAGCGCGTCCTGCGGCAGCGCGGCGAAACCCTGCAGACGCTCGCGCAAGCCGAAGCGAGTCTTGGCCGTTCCGACGACGCCGCCGCACACATGGAAGAGAGCGTGAACTACATCGAACGAGCGTCACAACGAAACGCCAACAATTCCACCACTCAATTCGAACTCTCCGGATCGCTGCTCGGCGTGGCGATCTTGCTCTACAACGCCGGCCACACCGACAAGGCGCTTCCCTACCTCGATCGCACCGAGGACATTTTGAACAAACTGATTGCCGTCGATCCGCAGAACACGCTGTACGCGCGCAGCTTGTCGGTGGCGGAAAACCACTACGCGTCGGCGTTGAACAAAGCCAACGATCCGCGCACGGCGCTTCCGCACAACAGGAAGTCCCTGGAAATCGCCGAGGCCCTCAGGAAACGCGATCCCAACAGCTTCGAATTCCGCGCCGATGTCGGAATCAGCTTTCGCAAGATGTCCGAAACGATGCTGGCGATGAACGACGCGCGGGGCGCACTCGATCAAGCCACGCGCGGCGTGGCCATCTTATGCGGCGCAGTGAAATCCGATGCCTACACGGAAACGCACTGTGGACGCGCGCTGATGGCCGCCGGCGACGCGCAGATAAAATTGGGCGATCTTTCCGGCGCGCGGGAAGATTACACGCGAGCACGCGACGTCGCGGCGACCGCCGCCAAGAATGATCCCGCCAACAAACCGATTCAAGCAGATTTAGCGCGCGCCGAAGCAGGACTGGCCGCCGCGCGCGCGAAATAATCACGGCCCTTTGGGAGTGCGGTGGCTTGCCGCCGCGCCAAGACTATCGCCACGTGCTGTGATCGGCGCCCGAAAGCGCGCGATCGAGATACGTTGCCGCGCTGATCAACGCCAAATGCGTGAAGGCCTGCGGAAAATTTCCCAGATGCTCGCCGCCCGACCCGACTTGCTCCGAGTAAAGCCCCAGGTGATTCGCGTATCCGAGCATTTTGTCGAACAACAAGCGCGCCTTTTCCGTTTGATGCGCGCGGGCCAAGCATTCGACAAACCAAAATGAACACGCTGTAAAACTGCCCTCCGCGCCGCGCAGTCCATCGACGGGGGATCGCGCGCCTTTGCGGCGGCGGCTCTTCGGTTCGGGATCATAGCGATAAACCAGCGCGTCTTCGGTCAGCGTTTTCTCGATGGCATCGAGTGTCGAAAGCCAGCGGCGATCCACGGGACTCACGAAACGCATCAGCGGCATCAGCAGCACGGCGGCATCGAGCCGCGATCCGCCGCGCGACTGCACGAACGCGTTGAGTTTGGGATTCCAGTAATTCTTGAAGATGTCCTGGTAAATTGTGTCGCGAATCTGGCGCCACTTGTCGATGGGGCCGGCTAGCGAGCGCTTCTCGGATAAGCGGATCATGCGATCGAACGCCACCCAGCACATCAGGCGCGAATGCAAGAAGTGGCGCCGTCCGCCACGCACTTCCCAAATCCCTTCGTCGGCGCGCTTCCAGTTTTTCGCGAGCCAATCGAGAATACGCTGCAAGCTGTGCAAGCCGTCGTAGGAAAGGCCGTCGCCGTATTTGTTGGCGAGATAGACGGCGTCCATCAACTCGCCGTAAATATCGAGCTGAAGTTGTTTGTACGCGGCGTTGCCGATGCGCACCGGGCGCGAGCCATGATAGCCACAAAGTGACTCGAGCTTGATCTCGTTCAATTTCCGGTCGCCGTTGGCGCGATACATCACTTGCAGCGGACCGTGGACGGCGTCGTCGCGGATTCGCTCGCGAATCCAGTGTGCGAAGGCGCGCATTTCGTCGGTGAGTCCCAGACGCATGAACGCATACATGCTGAACGAGGAATCGCGCAGCCAGGTGTAGCGATAGTCCCAATTGCGTTCGCCGCCGAGATGTTCGGGAAGGCCAAAGGTCGCGGCGGCGATCAGCGATCCGTGCTCGGCGCTGCACAACATTTTCAGCACCAGCGCGGATCGATTGACCATCTCGCGCCAGCGCCCCGTGTATCGCGACTGCGCGATCCAATTGCGCCAGAACTGCGATGTCTCGCGGAAGTGCTGTTCCACGCGCTCGTGCTCGAGCACTGCACCCGGCGTGGTCTCTTCTTCGTCAAGCTGCCCGAACGCGATCATCGCCGTTTCCCCGGCGTTCAGCTTGAACGTCGCGTGCGCATCGCCGCCGGCCAGATGCAGCGGAAACGTGGCGTGCAGCGCCATCGCCGGAAGATCGGAGCCGCGCGGGTCGAAACAGATTGCGTCACTCATCTTGTGCGCGCGATGCACGGCACGTCCGTAGTCGAAGCGCGGCGCGCAACGCATCGTGAATCGCACTTGGCCCTTCACGACGCGCACCATGCGGATGATGTGATGACCGTAGCCGGGCTTTCCCTTCCCGCCGTTCGCGACCACCGGCATGAAGTCGGTGACTTCGGCGACGCCCGAGTCGGAGAGAAAGCGCGTCAACAAAATATTCGTGTCGGGCAGATACATTTGCTTGGTGCGCATCCCCTCGAGTTCGGGACGAAGCGTGAACGATCCGCCGCGCGCGGGATCGAGCAGCGCCGCAAAAATCGTGGGGGAATCGAAATGCGGAAAGCAAAGAAAGTCGATGGAGCCTTCGATACTCACCAGCGCGATCGATCGCATGTTGCCGATCGCGCCGTAGTTTTCGATCGGCTGAAAGCCGCCTGGCTTTCGCATGATCTCATCATGACGCGCTCGCGCCCGTCGAGTCTGAGCGATATTGCTCAGTGGTAGACTGGCGTTTCTCTCGCGCGATTGATAAGATCAACGCGCTCGCCTGAGCATGTATGAATCCCCTTCGTTGGCTGCATCATCAAGTCCGTGTCCGGCCTTGGTTCGGACGCATGGTTCTGCGCATCATCCCCGACATACCGTGGACCATCCAGTTGCCGGAGATCGGGGCGTTTCGAATTTACGTGCGGCGCAACCGCGGATATTGGCTGCATGATCCTCTGACCAATGAGGGCTTCATGCTGGGCGCATTACAACGCGCGGTGCGTCCCGGAGACGTCATTTTCGATGTCGGCGCCAATGCCGGCTTGTACACGCGCTGCGCGTTGCAGTGTTTTCAAGCGGCGCGCGTGATCGCATTCGAGCCGGTGCCGGAAAACGTGAAGCACTTGAAACACAACTTGCGCCTCGGCGCCATCGAATCGCGCGTACAAATTGTTCCCACCGCGCTTGCGGAAAGCGACGGCCAAGGAGTCTTTCAAAAAGATAACGTGACGTTCGCTTCGGGAACGCTCGACGCGGTGAGTCAGGGCGAGCCGAGCCAATCGCATGCGCAGTACAAATTTGCCGCCGTCACCATCACCGTGGACGTCGCCACAATGGACTCGCTGGTATCCAGCGGAGCCGTTCCGCCGCCTGCGGTCATCAAGCTGGACGTGGAGGGAGCCGAAGCCATGGTTCTGCGCGGAGGGCGCCGCACGCTCGCCGCGCATCAACCGATTGTCGTGGTGGAATTGCATGGGGCGCCGGTGGGACGCGAAGTCGTGCGCCTCCTGTGGGACGCCGGTTACACCGTTTGCGGATACTTTCGCGCCAATAACGGCCAGCCCCCCGGCGTCTACCAAAAGATCGGCCAGAGGGAATGGGACGGGATGACCGATTTTTACTCGCTTCATCACCTGATCGCGGCCGTGGATCCCACGCGCATCGCCGACCCGATCGAGCCGTTTGCGCCCACACCGAAGTAGCGGAGTACGGCACGTTGTGTTTCGCCGTCCAGCCGGCGGGCTCTTTCGTGTAAAATATACAGATGCCGATTCCCGTCTCGCAGATGTGGACCGTAGCCAGCTACGTAGTCCGCCAAAAGCTGAAGGGACGCAAGCAATATCCCCTGACCTTGATGCTGGAGCCTCTCCTGCGCTGCAACTTGGCGTGCGCCGGTTGCGGCAAGATTCAGTATCCCGGCCATATCCTGAAGCAGAATCTCACGCCGGACGAATGTTTCCGCGCCGTCGACGAATGCGGCGCGCCCACTGTGGCTATCCCCGGCGGCGAGCCGTTGATGCACCCGCAGATCCACGAGATCGTGGCGGGCATCACCGCGCGGAAAAAATACGTTTATCTTTGTACAAATGGTCTGCTGCTCAAGGAAAAGATCCATCTCTTCACTCCGAGCAAGTATCTGAGTTTTTCCGTGCACATGGACGGCGACAAGGAGCATCATGACCTTTCAGTGTGCAAAGAAGGCGGCTACGACATCGCGCTGGCGGCGATTCACGAGGCGGTCAAGCGTGGATTCCGCGTGACCACAAACACCACGCTCTTCGACGGCGCCGATACGAAAGCGGTCCGCGGATTTTTCGACGACATGATGAACGCAGGCGTCGAGGGCTTGATGCTGTCGCCGGGATATTCCTACGGGAAAGCACCCGACCAGCAGCATTTCGCGGGACGCGACGCGAGTCGAACTTTATTTCGGCGGCTTCTATCGAATCGCCGGCCGAATTGGCGATTCAATATGTCACCGCTCTTCCTGGAATTCCTGATGGGACGCCGCGACTTCGAATGCACGCCGTGGGGGATGCCCACGTACACCGTGTTCGGCTGGCAGAAGCCGTGCTACTTGATGCAGGACGGCTACGCCGAGACGTTCGCGGAGTTGCTGGAGTCGACGAAGTGGGAGAAATACGGTCACGCCTCGGGCAATCCGAAGTGCGCGAACTGCATGGTGCACTCGGGCTACGAAGCGTCGGCGGTGGATTACACATTCGGATCGCTGAAGGGGCTTTGGGAAACGGCGAAAGCGACGCTCTTCCCGCAGTATCTCGACGCCACGGCGCAGCGCGAACTGGAAATGGAAAAGCATCAATCGCCGCTGGTGCAAATCGATCTGCTGCAAACTGGATCGCCGGCGCCTGTCGACGCGCCTCTACAAGGCGTGAAGTTTCAGCGCGGCCAGAAAATCGACGACGGCCTGGAGCAAGCCTTCGATTATCGCGGCGACGTGACCATCCAACTGAAGGATGGCTCGAAACTGGAAGGCTACGTCTTCGATCGAGTGCGTGGGAATACCGTGGAAGAGTCGAAACTGCGGATTATGCTGGCCACCGATCGCCGCCGCGTCAGCGTGGGATATTCGGAAATTGAAGAAGTGGTTTTCTCCGGCCGCGATTGGGCCGACGGCAAGAGCTGGCAGGCGTGGATCAAGAAATACGCCGAGCGCAAGGCTGCCGGAGAGACTAACATTGAGTTGTTGCCGGAAACGGAAGAATAACGCGGTTGCTGGTTGCTGGTCCGGGTTGCTGGTAAAACCTAGATTTAACCAGCAACCGGCACTAGCAACCAGAAACCGGTTTACTCGCTCGTACCCGCCGCTTTCGCACCCGGTTTCTTCTCAGGACGCGGGAACACCGTGCGCGGATCTTGTCCCGCGGGAATCGCGACGTCGAAGAAGCCGATCATCATTTCTTCCCAGCTCTGATCGCCCCACGTGACTTCCTTCGTCGGATCGGGATTCGCCTTGTTGGCGGCGGAATTATCGAAGTGCGCGGTGCACTCGATCTTCGTTCCCTTCGGCAAATCCAACTGCGTCGAGAGATCGTAGAAGACCTGCCAGTTGAAATCGTAGTGTGGCACGTTCAGCAGGGTCTCCGTGCGGCCGTCCGGATAGACGACGCGATATTCGAAATCCTTGCCGCGCAAATGCATGTGCGGCGCGAGTTGCACGAGCTTCGCGTTGTCGCCGAGCGTGAATTCCGATTCCACTTTGTAGTTCGCGTCGCCCGCGGGAATCTTGAACTTCCCGTTCTGCGCGGCCAGCGTGAAAACGCGCTCCTTCGGCGGCTCTTTCGAGAAAATCAGGCCAACCTCGCTCTCATCCTCGCCGGACGTGCCGTTCGCGGTGTAGTGCAGTTGGAATACGATGTCCGATCCCGCCTTGATCAGTTTCGCCTGACCCGGGCGCAGAATCGCCGCGGGCACTCCCGGAGCGTATCCTTGCAGCAACTCGCCTTGCTGCATCGAGGCCTGGGCTCGCGGGCGATCTTCCGCGCTCGGCGGCGCACCGCCTTCGCCATCGCCGGAACGAGCACGGCGGCTGCGATCTCCGCGATCCGGCACGAACGCCACGCCCACCGGATACTCCGACAACCATTTGTTTCCCGGCTCGCGCACGAACGCGAGAATGTGATGCACCAGCGCGCGATTGCCCGGACGCGCTTCGGCGGCATGGACCCACTTGTCCTCGGTGAAATTGGTGTGCACGATCACATACTGATACTCGATCACGCCCGACGGCGGCACCTTGACGGGATTCGGCATCTTGATGATCGCCTCAGGCTGGCCGATCGACCATCCTTCCACCCAAGCGACCGGCTTGGGAGCATCGGAGGCTTTGCCTTCGGGCGCGCCGGCATCGATCCAAGCGAGCATCGTCTCGAGGTCCTTCTGCGAGAGCGAGCGATCGTTCTCGAACTTCCCGTAGTGCGGATCGGCGGGCCAAGGCGGCATCTGCTTGGTCGCGACTTTTTCGCGAATGCTCTTCACCCACGGGCGAACATCCTTGTAGCTCAGCAACGACATCGGCGCCGCTTCGCCCGGACGATGGCACGTCTGGCAGTTGCGCTGCATGATCGGTTCAACGTCTTTGTGGAACGTGACCGATGTTGTAGGCGCGGGCGCGGCGGCCGCGGCAATGGTGAGAATCGTGGAGACTACAAGAGTTCGAGCGATCATGACACACCTCCGGCGGAATCAACTTTCACTTGCTAGGATACAGCCAAATAAGGATGGAAGCGCGTGAAAAATAACGCGGGACTGAATAGTAACACCGTAAAGTGCGACGCTATGCGACTGACAAGGCGTTGGCCGTCACGAACAGATTGCGTTCGCGGAATCCCGGTGGACTCTCCAGAAGCAACAGCGCGCGCATGTGCGGTCCCGGCGAGGCAAACCACGGGTAGTGGCTGAATCGCCGCGGATGCTGCGACCATCCCGGTCGCGCGTGGTTGAGTTGCGTCGCCAACTCCACGGCGACAGCGGCGAGGTAGCAATCGGCGATGCGCCCTTCCGGAAAACGATCAGCCAGGAGCGCCGGCTCGCCGGCGAGCGAGTCAAACGATGGATGGTACTTGAACTCGTGCAGAAAATCAGCAACGTTGTATCCGAAATCACGATACGTCGCCGACCATTCCGCCGCTTCTGCCAGGCTTCGTGGACGTTTCGCGGAATTCATTGGCCACCGCTTTCTCCGACGATCTCATCCACAATATATCGCGAGCGCGCAGAATCTGCGACGCCGGATAATACCGTTCCACGATATCCATCACTTCCTCGGCGCTAGAAAGCGTCAGTTGTTTCATCAGCAAGCGGATATCGTCTTTGTCGCCGCGCTCGGTTCCCGCGGCGGCTCGCGCCGCCATCACTTTCATGGCCAGCATATATTCCGGCGCCGGCGTCAGCACGCGTAGATTCGCGTACTGAGGCAGCGTTCGATCAGTGTAATCGCCGGAGGATGATGCAAAACCCTTGGCTCCGTCGTTCAACCAGTCGGGATCGAGCGACATTTCCCGCGCAACGTCGGCGGCCGCCTCGCGAATTTCCCGTGCGGGCGCAAAAATCGCGTCAACGTCCTTGGTCGCTTCACGGGCCTGAAACGCGAGCATCATCACCGCGCCGCCCAGCAGATGGATCTCCCCGATCAATCCGCGAGAGGCCAGGCGCGACGAAAGCCGGTGGAAAGCTTCGAGCACTTGATCGCGATTCAGCATCAACTGGATTTTACTCGAACCGCAGCGCCTCGATCGGATCCAATCGCGACGCCTTGCGCGCGGGATAAAATCCGAAGAACACGCCCACCGCCACCGAAAAGGCCGCCGCCGTCGCGATCGCGCCGAGAGAAATGCGCATCGGCCACTGCAACATTCCGCCGATCAGGTGCGATCCGCCCACGCCCAGCAGGATTCCCGCGGCGCCGCCGACCAAACTCAGCATCACCGCTTCGCCCAGGAATTGCACTTGAATGCTGCCTTCGGTCGCGCCCACGGCCATGCGGATTCCGATTTCGCGCGTGCGCTCCGTCACCGAAACCAGCATCACGTTCATGATGCCGATGCCGCCCACCAACAACGACACGCAGGCCACCGCGACCAGCAGCAGCGTGAACGTGCGGCTCGCTTCCAACTGCGCGTTGATCTGATCCTCGGGCCGGCGAATGTTGAAATCGGGATCTTGTCCCTCGCGAATGTGATGACGCTCCATCATCAGCTTGGTGATGGAGTCCGTGGCCGGATCGATCGCGTCGCGCGACACGGCCGAGCACATCACATCGTCGAGCCAGGAATTGCCGTTGACTTTCTTCTGCGCCGTCGTGTAGGGGATCATGATCACGTCGTCTTGATCCTGTCCCATCGTCGATTGCCCTTTCGATTGCAGCAATCCCACGACGCGCGTCGGCAGTCCCTTCACGCGGATCACTTTGCCCAACGGATCATCTGTACCGAAAAGTACGTCGCGGATCGTGCCGCCGATCACCGCCACGTTCGACGCGCGATCCACGTCGTCGTTGGTGAACGATCCGCCTTCGATGATGGTCCATTTGCGGACGTCAAAGTATTCCGGCGTCACGCCGCGATAACTCGTCGACCAATTTTGATTCGCGTAAATCACCTGCACGCGTCCGTCGGATTGCGGCGAGCACGCCCTGATCTCGGAAACTTGCGCCGCGATCGCGCGGAGATCGTCCATGATCAGCGTTTTCGTTTGTCCCGTGCCGGTGCGCACGCCGGAGACGTTGCGTCCGCCAGCTTCCACCCACACCAGGTTGTCACCGAGGAGTCCGAGTTGTTCTTGGATGCGATCCGACCCCGCCGTGCCGATCGCCACGACGCAAATCACCGCGCCGATGCCAATCATCACGCCGAGCACCGTGAGCGCGCTGCGCAGTTTGTTACGGCTCAATGCACGCAGCGCTTGCCGAATGATAAACGCCGTAAGCACCTACAACCCATTGAACGCCTTTTACCTTTACGATTGCTTAAAGCGCGCGCGGCTGGTTGACGAGAGCAACGCCTCGTTTTTCCGGCAAACCAGTATCCACAACCGGCAACCGATAGTGGTACGCTAGCTTCTCGCGGAAACCTCAGGGGGTTGCATGAAAACACGCCTATCCACTTCGATCCTTGTTCTGTCGCTCGTCGCTACACTGCCGGCCATTGCTTGGGTCAACGACGACGCGCCGAAAGAAACGTCCACGAAGCCCGCGGTCAAAGCAAATTACGAGCTCGCCGCGCAATGGACGCGCCAGAAAGTCGGCAAGCTGGTTTTCGACACGTCGGTCACGCCGCGCTGGCTCGATTCCGGCGACCGCTTCTGGTATTCCTTCGAAAACACCAAGGGCCGCAAGTTCTGGATGGTCGATCCGGTGAAGAAATCGAAAACGCCGGTCTTCGATCCCGTGAAAATGGCGTCGCAACTCACCGCCGCCACGGGACTCCCTTACGACTCGCAGCATTTGCCGATCACGACGATCCGCTTTGTGAAAAACGATAGCGCGTTTGATTTTGAGGTCGTCGTCCCGCGCGACGCCGTGATCCCCGGCGAGAAAAAACCCGCGGCCGCGCCTCCGCCGATTGAGTCGCGGAATTCGGACGCCGACGACAACTCCGGCGACAACGACATGGACGATGACGATCCCCAACAACAGGGTGGCGGCCCTCCCCGCGGTCCCGTCGCCGGGCGCGATCAAAAATTGTTGGCCTTCGAGTACGACTTGGCGACCGGCAAGCTGAATTTGCTCGACGAGCGTACTCCGCGCAAACCGATTTGGGCCAACATTTCGCCCGACGACAAGATCGTCCTTTTCGCGCGCAATCACAATCTCTACATGATGGACGCTGCGAACTACGCCAAGGCGCTGAAGAAGGCCGACGATCCCACGATCCAAGAAACGCAAATCACCACCGACGGTGAAGAAGATTTCGGATACGGCATCGACGCGCAGCAACAACTCCAACAGCAGGAACAACAGCAGCAGCAACAACAACAGGACCAGCAACAAGGCACCGGAGACGACGCCGGCCGTACCCAAGACAACAAGAACGCGCGCGTGGCCGCGGGCAACATCGCGTGGTCGCGCGATTCCGCCAAGTTCGCGCTGGTGCGCCGCGATTCCCGCAAGGTGGAAAAGCTGTGGGTGATCCACAACTTGGGCGAGCCGCGTCCCACGCTCGAAACGTATCGCTACGCCATGCCCGGCGACCTCAACATCCCGCAAACGCAAGTTGAAGTTTTCGACGTGGCGTCGAAAAAACGTTTAATCGTGAAAGCGCCTGCGTTCAAGGATCAAACCCTACGCGTTGAAACGGAGCGTCCGTCGTCGCGCATGCGCATCGAGCATGAAAAAACGGAGCCGTTGTGGGCCGGTCCCGCCAACGCGACGCTGCACATCACGCGCGCCAGCCGCGACCTGCACCGCGTCGACCTTTGCTCGGTCGACACGACAACCGGCGAGGTGAAAACGCTCATCGAAGAGCGGATGAACGTCTACATTGAGACGAAGCCGGCGAGAATTTCCAGCGACGGCTCGGAAATCATCTGGTGGAGTGAACGCGACGGGTGGGGACATTACTATCTCTACGACAGTGCGGGAAAACTGAAGAACCAAATCGACAAGGGCGAATACGTCGCCGAGGATATCTCTTTCGTCGATCCGCCAACGGACAACCCGAGTAGGCCGCGGATGTTGTACATGACCGCTTCCGGCCACGAAGACGGCGAGAATCCCTACTACATGCATTTCTACGCTGCCAAGCTCGATGGCAGCGGCACGAAGTTGCTCGATCCCGGCGACGCCCACCACACCGTGGACATGGCCGACAGCGGACATTATTTCGTCAACAACAGCTCCCGCGTGAACACGGCGCCGGTCGCGGTGCTTTACGACGCGCAAGGGACGGCGGTGATGCCGCTCGAAACCGTCGACGTCGCGCCGCTCGTCGCCGCGGGATACCGCTTTCCCGAGCCGTTCACCGCAAAAGCCGACGACGGTATCACGGACCTTTACGGCGTGATGTACAAGCCGTTCGATTTCGATCCCAACAAGAAGTATCCGATCGTCGAGTACGTTTATCCGGGACCGCAGACCGAATCGGTAACGCAAGTATTCACGCCGCGCAGCGCCAACATGACCATGGCGAATCTTGGATTCATCGTGATCGAGATCGGCAATCGCGGCGGCAATCCGCACCGCTCGAAGTGGTATCACACCTACGGCTACGGCAATCTGCGCGACTACGGACTCGCCGACAAGAAACGCGTCGTCGAAGACTTGGCGGCGCGCTACAAGTTCATCGACATCGATCGCGTCGGCATCACCGGACATTCTGGTGGTGGGTTTATGTCAACAGCGGCGATGCTCGTCTACCCGGACTTTTTCAAAGTAGCGGTGTCGGAATCCGGCAATCACGAGAACAATGTCTACAACAACACGTGGAGCGAGAAGCATCACGGCGTGAAAGAAGTTCCGGGCAAGGACGGCGAGGCGTCGTTCGAATACGCGATCGAGAAGAATTCGGAGATCGCGAAAAACTTGAAAGGCCACCTGCTGCTCTCCACCGGCGACATCGACAACAACGTGCATCCCGCGAACACCATGCGTTTGATCGACTCGCTGATCAAAGCGCGCAAGCGCTTCGACATGATCGTGCTGCCGGGACAGCGTCACGCCTACACCACGGCCGGCGACTATTTCTCGTGGGTGCGCATGGACTATTTCTGCAAGTACTTGCTCGGCGATTTCGATCAGAGCGTCGACATGTGGGAACTGAATCGCGAAACGCCGCTGAGTCCCAAGACCACGCCGCCGGGTCGTGGTGGACAGAACGGTCAGCAACAGCAGCAACAACAACAGCAGCGTCGACGCGGAGGAAATTAACGGCAGAAAACCTTACCGCAGATGAACACAGATAAACGCAGATAAAACATCGATTTCTCATCTGCGTTTATCTGCGTTCATCTGCGGTTGCTTTTTGTTTTCTATCTGCCCGGCGTAGCGAGCGTCGACCAAGTCATGCGATATCCAGCCGGTAAAGTCGCGCGCATGGCTTTCGTCGGGATCAGTATCGTGCCGTTGTTCCAGAACGTCACGCCGCCGCTTTGTACCGGCAGCTCAACACTCAACTCTTCTGTTAACTGTTGCGGTGGATCGAGGCGCGCGGCGAACAACGACGGCACGCCGCCGACTTCCAGGCGCGCGAACGAAAGTCCAATGAGGAAATACGGCTTCGGCAGCATGTGATGCTCGACGCGGGTGATGCGTCCGCGCACAACAGCGCCGGCAGGAATCAAAACTTCTCCGGATCCCGGGCGCGCCACGCTCGATTCGACTGTGGCAGAGACTAAATCACCTGACGCCACGGTGTCCGTATCGATAAGCGCCGAGAGCGCGAGCGTCACGGGCAATCCGATGGGAGTAGCGGCGCCCATCCGAAACTGGGGTCGCGCCGCCGTGTTCGCGGCCTCCGGCGCTTCGTCAAAAACCAGCGCCGACTCCGCTTGATACGCGCGACAGCTGGAAAATGTGGTGATGTTGGTGGTGGAACGACCGTCCTGCATGCGAATTTGCATGGTGCTTTCGCGCGGCAGCAACGTGTCGGCCACGCGAATGCGCACGCCCGTGAAATCGAGCGTCGTCTCCGCGTCGCAAATCCACGTTTGCGGCGGTAGATTGTCGGCGGTCACGGTGAATCGCTCGAGATCGAGCGTTTCGGGATCGAGCAAAAACGTTCCGTGATACGCCATCGGCTGCCACAACGTTCCCACCTTCACGCTATACTTGCTGCCTTCGACGGACACTTGATAGCGATACTCGAAGCGCGCGCCTTGCGGCCCGACGTAACTGAACGCGGTCGCGGGATTGTCGAACACGCCGATCAAATACGAACCAAACGATCCCGTGCCGATGGGACCGAAGCGCACGATGGAATCGACGTCGCGCGAATCAAACCGCGTAGCGCCGGGCCGCGAGAGAATTTCCCCCGTGCCCGTCACCGCGACTTCGAATCGCAGCCGGTCGGTCCATTCAAGAACGCCGCTTTCATATGATGCGATACTTTCTTTGTTTCGATCTTCTCCCGCATGGCAGGAACGCGGAACATTCAGCGCGACAGGACGCCGATTTTCAGGCGCTCGAAAATACTTTCGATCAATCGTCTCGACACACGTGTAGTTGGCCAAGCGTCGCGTGAGCGCTTGCAGTTTCGTGCGCGCCTGCTCCAAAACGGCATTTGGGTCGCGCGGGCTCTGTCCTAGCAACAACGCGATCGCGTAGAGGGCCAGTAGCATGGACGAGTTTTTGTGTTACGGTTTCGCGCTCTTCACGATGGTCCGCGGCTTCCAACGCTGCGCTTGCAGGTCGGTGGCGTTGACGTCCGCGGGTTTGAGCTTGGCGGCTTCGGCGGCGCGCAATTTCTCGGCGCTCTTCTCGCCGTGCAGATACGCGAGCGTGAGCCAAAAATACGCCAAGCGATCGTCCTGCGTAGTGCCGTTGCCGGTGGCGTAACGCGTGCCGAGTCGCGCTTCGGCCGGCGGATATCCCTGGCTCGCCGCGACGCGCACCCAATTGGTAGCTTGCTCTTCGTCGTGCGGCACGCCCTTGCCCGTGGCGTAGAGGCGCCCCAAACTGTACTGCGCTTCGGCCAGACCTTTTTCCGCGGCGAGGCGATACCAGTACGCGGCTTGCTTCACGTCCTTGGCCATGCCGTAATCGGCGATGTTGTCCCAGTCCGGCGACGGCATGTATCCTTCGGAACTCTCCAGATTCATCCAGCGCTGCGCGGCGGCTTGATCGCGCGCGCCGGCGGACCATCCACGCGCGTACATTTCTCCGAGCGCGAACTCGGCGTCGGGATAGCCCTGCTCGGCGGAGCGGCGATACCAGCGCTCGGCTTCACCGAGATCCTGCTTCACACCGAGTCCATGGGCGTAGAGCACGCCGAGATCGAATTGCGCGTCGGCGAATCCGGCATCGGCGGACGCGCGCCATTCTTTGTAAGCTTTTTCGTAGTCCTTGTTCTTGAATGCCTCGAGTCCCGCTTGCGTGTCGGCCCACATGGGTGCGGCGCACAGCAGAATCACGAGCAGCGTTGCTTTTTTCTCCATTGAGATTTTCATGGTTTCCCTCTCCCGATGATTTCACTTTACACCCAAGAGTGCGCGCATGGGATTTGCTTTGCCATTCTTAACTCGGCGAGAGTCGATTGTGAAGTTACGTGATAAACTGTGGGTCTGCTTGGCGGTTTCAATGCGGGCCTGTAGCTCAGTTGGTTAGAGCGCTACCTTGACACGGTAGAGGTCTAGAGTTCGAGTCTCTACAGGCCCACCATTTTCGTTTCAAACACATGCGGCGATGGATGCGCATCGCCGCGCATCGCCGAAATGTTTATGTTTTTTCCGAATGTTCGCCATCGACGCCGTTCGAGCGGCCTCACCTAGACGACCGCTGAGCGCATCGGCGGGCGCGTTTTCCCGATCCTTCGCCAGTCTTAAGCGCCACAACCTTATACCGCCGGTACTTGCTGAGCCGCTAGGCCCGCTGCGTCCATGTTTTTAAGGAGTGGTGGGATGTTTTCTTCATCGTCGGGTAGAGTGACCCTTGCTCCATGGTGTATTGGGTAGTCCGTAGTATGTGTTGCCACCTGCTGTAGGATTCCTGGTCGTTCGATTCTTTTCTGGAGCCAGCGGTTGGTCCAATAGTTGGCGAGCGCGTTGGTTCCTGCTTCAGGGTCCTTCGTTGGGACGATGTATTTTGGTCGTTGTTGGAGGCCGAGGAGTATTTCTCTAAAGTTGGTGGCGAGCGGCACGGCATAGACGATGCGTCGGTTGCCGTGTTTGAGGATATTGTCGCTTCCCATACCCAGGAGGTCGAGTGCTTCTCTGATTTTTCTCATGAGTGGGTTGACGCCTTCGCCGAAGATGCTGTTGACGCGTCGCCCCTCTTTGACGCGTCCGAGAAGGACGTTGATGAGTTCGACAGTTTCGTCGCTGAAGTGAAAGGAGCCGAACCCGACGCTTGCACCAAGTTCGACGTATTCGATGCGTGCTCCTGGTGCGCCGCCGAGTTGTTCTGCGTCGACTCTGATTCGATTGTATTGGCTGGAGCCGATCCCGTAGAGGCTCGTCGTGCCGAGCAGAACGAGGTCGGGTTTCCTAATGACGCGCTCTCCTTTCATGCAGGAGGCGATAAGGCTCTGTTGTTTTCCGTATCGTTTTCGGTATGCTTCGACGACTATCGGGCTCGCCAGCATCAGGCAGACCAATTTCCCGCCCAAAAGTGCATTGTAGGGCGCGATCGCACCGCAAACGGTGATGTCCATCAGGTTGATCCCGACGTGATCGGCCTTGAGCAGGCGCACCAATCGCCCAATAGCGGCACGCACCTTACCCTGGCTAAAGGCAAGCGCAACCTGCTTCTTGCGTTTGGCGTTCCGCAGGTGTTCATTGAACGCGAGTTGAATACCTAGCAGGCTCGCTAGCAACTTACAACGCTTTGCGAGAAACAGGTTGGATTCCGCGCGAGCACGCCATTCACCGCGCGTCGGCGCACCGTCGGACAAACTGCGCTTGTGCACCGCCTTTTGTGGGTTCAGCCGGTGCGCAACCATTGCCTTCTCAGCGCGCGTGCGCAGGCGCGCGATCACCCGTTCCGACGGTCGACGCAGATCCGATGGCTTTAACAACTCACTGCGGAATAGATCGGCTTTGTAGATCGTGCGGAGCTGGTCGTCGAGGCGCTTGCACAACCAACGAGCGGTCGCCGGCACCGGCTTGTCAAGAAGAGGTGGAATGCCATTGGCGGCATGCCATCCGATCCACCTGTCACGGACACTCTGTTGGACGACAGCGCTCCCAAGGGCACCGATACCAATCACGGGATGGTGTTTGCAGGCAGCGTCGCGGACCAAGACCATCATGCTACGCCCTGGTACGCTGCGATATGCTGTGACCCACGTGTGCCGGAAGTATCGCCAGATATCACTCAGGACCAAGCCGGTTTCCTCACACACTTTGCCTGTTTCGACGGCCTGAACGTATGGCTTGATAATGGTGCTTGGGTCTTCTGCGCTAGCGAGTGCTTGCGCCAGTTGCCGTCCATCGCGCATGACGGAATAGATGGAGTGCCATCCCTGCGACGTCAGTCGACGGCGTTCCATCCCCCTGACGAACTCGGCGACCGACGGCTCGCGAAGTTGCTCGTCCCGCTCGATCAGGTGACCTTTGCGCACGATCTCTTTGGAGCGACCCGACGAGTCCTCCAAAAGCATCGCCACCTCATCACCCGCCACTTCTAGCGTCCATCCCTGACAGACGAGATCGCAAACGACGTGGATTGCAACTAGTACCTTCAGGTCTCCGGTGGACGGACAACGGCCCGTTTCAACCAAGCTTGCCAGTACTTGAGGAACAGCCAAGGCACGGTCGCCAGTCGCAAGGATTGCGTGCAGTTGCGCGCAGAGTTCGCGGAACCGCGCCTTCCCCTTGTCATCAAGATCTGGCGCCAAGATTAGTCGATCAGCCACTGTTCGATTCCCATCTCATGAGAAAAACGTACCAAGGATCGTACTCCACCGCTCACGGACACGCGCCGCACCTTCGCGGGCCACGCCGCGACGCAGCGAACACTCCGCCCGACCAAACGCCAAGAACAAGAGATCCACTGCTTCAAGCGCCTCCAAAGAACGCACCTGACCGCGCGACAAGATCTTCGCGTATACCTGATCATAAAACACGTGATGCGTGTTGAGCGCCACACGCACTTCGTCACCCACCAGCGTGGGAAGAAACAAATCGGCACCAGGCAAGCGCCGCCGCTCAAGGCGATAGCGCAGCCCTTGCACCAACGACGGAGGTAGGGTGCTGCGATGCGGCGCGGCAATTTTTAACGGTTCGAGGAGCATATCATTTTGCTGCGCACGACGTTCACCGCTGGAGACTGCGGCCTGTTGCGCGACCGCTTGAAACGCAGTGCGTACGCGGGCATTAAGTTGGTGCGCCGCCGCTTCAAGATGTGGGGAAAGGATACTGTTGAGGGCATCCGTTGGGTACACGCGCTGCTTCGTGTGCGTCAGGCCGAAGAGCTCATCGAGCAAGGGTGAGAACTGAACTTCGCACCGCCACCAGTCGTCGTAGTTTTCACGGCGTTTCCCCCCCATGAAGAACCAACCGCGATCAATTTCGCGACCACCGCGAACGATCGACACGCCAGCCGCCTTCGAAATCCCGTGTCGCGACTTCTCCTCATTGGAGAATCCGTGCCAACGCGCCACCGGCAACAACGAGAACCGCACCAGCACCACCGAGGCAGCACTCTTCTCGGGAATAGTGATGGGGAACTCCATCGGAGGCCCGAACGCCTCGGCTAACCCGATTTCCGTGTGGCCTTCGAGGAAGAGTGGGTCGATCGAACGCACCGGACGCTCGTTGATCCGAAGTTGGAGGCCACCGAGGAGGGCTCGACGGAAGATGCGCCCGAGGTCACGATGCAGGCGCTCGAGAAGCACGCCAAGGCGCTTGTAGTCAATGCGGTCGCACCGCGAGAGCTCGACGACCGTACCGGAGGGCGTTGGAGACGTGCTCCTCGCCAGCCGCACCGGCGGAATGCGTGAGCTTTTCTGGGTCGTGATCTCGTCGATGTCGAGGTAGGTGAACCAATTGGCGGTGGGGTGGGTCCAGGAGAAGACGCCGACGCGTCGTGCCTGGCTGAGGGAACTGCAGGGAAGTCCCATGCCGTAGCGCCCGGTGCCAGAGCGTCCGTTGAATCGAGTGCTGCCGCCAAACTGCAGGGCGAGTTGCAAGACGTTGGGTGTCATGCCTGTTCCGTCGTCGGTTACGCGAATGACCAAGGGCGAGGATGGCGGGCCGACGAGATCAATCGCTACATTGTGGGCGCCTGCTTCGATGCTATTGTCGATGAGTTCGGCCAAGGCCGCGCTGGTGTTCTTGTAGCCCGCGTCTCGAATCGCTTGGACAAACGTCGCGGGTAGGACGATCGGACACCCCTGGCTGGTTTTTCGTGTGGTAGGCACGGGGATGGCCTCGTTACAGGATGTGTTGTTTGCTATCGATGAAGGTGCGGAGTTGACGATGTACTGCGAACCTGCTCATGCCGCGCCGCCGCGCGACCTCACCGACCGCGAGTCCCACCACGAAGACTTCGTGGACGATCTCCGCCAGGACGGCGGGTACCCCGCGCCAAAGGTCGATGACCCCGTGGACCGCCGCGAGGTTCTGCTGCGTTGCAGGGTCCCGCGCTTCGTCGAAGGGAACGGGCTGAAAATCGGGTACACGCTGTCTTTTGTCGTAGCGGGTTTTGGTACCGGGAGGGCAGTAGCTCGCGCGCACGCGTTGGACCGCGTTGCGCACCGCGCCGAACAAATATGCGGTAGCTTTGCCGCGTGCCGGATCAAACGGTGTTACACCTGAGGACAGGAGAATGATCAACGCCTCTTGTGGCACTTCCCGGATGACATCCTTGGGCAGCAGACACCCAAGGTAGCGTGCGTACTTAAGCAGGGTTGGTCCAGCAATAATAGGGAATTCTTGGCGTGCTTGTGGATCACCAGTTTGAAATCCGACGAGCGCTACGCTGAGGTCTACAGGCATGGGTAATGGTCCCTCCTTGGGGCCACGATAACCGTTCAAATTCTGCTTTGAAGGCTATCGCAGCGCCCGGGGGCATAGGCGGCACGTAGGCCGCACCTGCAGCGCCTTCGACCAAGAAATGTACACCTCAATGGGACGGGTGTGCAAGGACAAAGTGCGGCGGCCAAACTTCAGGGGAAGGTCCCCAAAAGCCAGGCCGCCGGGTTCAGGTTTCTGCGTTACGCGGCGAGGTCGGTCTCGCCTTCCTCGCCAGGAAATCTGGCAGCCAAGTCCTTCATCGCGATGGCAAGAAACTCGCTCCACACCTTGCTCCGCTGGTGTTCGTACCAGAGGCGCGCCGTCGGATCGGAGGCGTTCAACTCGGCTTTCGCGAGCGCGATGAGGAAGAGATCCAGTCCTTCCCTGGCTAGCTTGCTCATCGACGCCGTGTAGAACGTTTCGTAGAACGGGTGCTTGCGGTTGATCCACACGACGACTTGCGACCCCAGCCCCCAGTCGGGCCGATAGAAGGGAGCGTACGGGTCTTCGAAGTATTCGATTTTGTGGGGGCGACGCTTCGCTTCTGCCTCGACGGCCTTCGCGACCTCGTCCACGGGCTTGCCAGTGACCTCGGCGTGTTCTTGGACTGCCTTGGTGAACTTCTCCTGGACGTTGGGGCGCTCGTGTTCGGGAATCGGCGTCGGCTTGCCAACGACGGTCTCAACGATGCTGGCCGCCATTTCCGCCGGCGACGGTTCCGCGGACGCCTCAGGCCTGTTTGCTGCCTTCGCGGCATCGCGCCGCCAAGTGCCCTGCTGTGCATTCATCCGGTGCAAGAGAGTGTCCACGCCTTCCTCAGCCAGGAGTCGCCAGAAATCCTCGAGCGGGCGGACGCGCTGTTTGTCATTCGTGATCCCGAAGATGTCATCCAAGTCTGGCGAGAAGCGCACTTCGATACCCCAGTGGTACGCGTAGCCCTCCAGGTGCGGCCACTTCCCTAAACCCGAGGCGATGTCCTTAGAGGACCGCGGAAAGGCGTCAACGGTTTCGATCTCGCGGCCAGCCCGCACGAACGACATGCCGCGCCGCGACTGACGGATCTCAAAACGCTTCTTGGCATGCTCCTTTGGCGCGATGTCCGCGTCACCACGTCTTCCAACAACTAGGCCCAACGGAAAGTTCGCAACACGGAAATTGATCGCGCCGACCGCCAAGACTTCTTCCTTGCCGTGCTTCTTCTTGCCCCGCACGCTGTCGACTTCGGCTTGATCCTTGAGTTTGCGCGCGTGAACGGTCCCGTCGTTATCGCGGTAGAGCAACACCGGGAGCGTACGATCTTCTTCGGCGATAGCGCCCCCCTCGTCAGGAGGCAGGTAAAAGCGCCCCTTCGGATCAAGGAACAGCGGATCGACCCGCTCGACCTTCACGCCTTCGACGATCATTTCGAGGTCGTCCAGCAGATAGCGGTACGTCGTGCCAAAATCATCGAGTAGATGGTCTTTGAGAGACGCCGGCATTTTATACGTGAGCCGATCTGGCTGAACCCAGACGACCACAGTCCCGTGCTGGAACCCCATGCCGGTTCTCTCCAGGTAGCCTTGCACGAACCGCGGCAGGTCGCCCGTCGTGGGTTTGGGTATCGTCTGGAGACCGTGCTCAGGCAGTTCGTTCGCGTCGAGCCACGCCTTAGTAATGGTCTCCTGCCCTTCGGTTCGGGTATAGACCTCGACGCGACGTGTTTGGTTGATCGACGCGTTGGGCAGTCCGAATCCAAAGCGACCAATGAAGTTGGGATCATCGAAGTGCGTGCCGCCACCCCAACTCAATGCAAACCGCGCCATATCCGCCAGCATGCCCGCGCCATCGTCGATGACGGCGACCGAGGTCACAACTTCTCGACCCTTGGTGCTCTTTTCGAAGATCACGTGGATGCGTTTTGCGCCAGCTTCAATACTGTTGTCGATGAGTTCGCGTGCGGCCGAGGCGGTGTTGCGATACCCGTTGCGCCGCTGGGACTCCAGCGCCTGCATGGCGTTGAAGAGGGGAAATTGAAAGCCTTTGGGGAGTTTGTCGAGGTATTTCTGCTGGCGTTCAACCTCGGACAGCAGGTTATCTGCGAGGAGGCGTGGAAATCGCTGAACTTCCATAACTGTGTTTCTCCGTTTCGTAGGCTGCGCATAGGCAGCGGGATTGGAGGCTCGTCGGGGGAACGAGCACCCGGCGTGTCTTCACTTAAAAATGTGCAATCCCCAGTTGTTTTGTGCGCATGCATCATAAGCTACTGATACAAAACGCAATCTCGAACCTCCGCGAACTCGGGTGTCGTCTTTCGGTCTCGCCGCGCGGCCTGACCCCGCGTGGTCGATCAGTGGTATCCTTAGGCTTGTGAGCCATCAGAGAGTGCCTTCGGTTGGCCAGACGCGTTATCCGAGTTGGGGGAAGCGCGCCCCGAGGCGAGAGGAACTTGCGGAGTTCCTTCGGCAGTGTTGGGAACGCGAGACATCTTATGATCCGACTCGCTGGTCGCCCGACAATCGCGCATGGGGACAGTGCGCCGTTACAGCGCTGATCGTCCAGGACCTCCTGGGCGGCGACCTCTTGCGCGGTTCGGTTAATGGTGTCGAACATTACTGGAATCGCCTGCCTGATCTCTCCGAGGTAGACTTGACCCGCCATCAATTCGGCCATAGTGCCAGAGCGCAAGAACCCTCAACGGTGCTCCGAGAGTATGTGCTCGGGTATCCAGACACGCGGCGCCGGTATGATCGCCTAGTCGATATCGTACTCAAGAAACTGGAAACACAACCTGCCACTAGCTCTCCGCGCAGAACACAGCAACGCGATAAAAACGCGACAGCCAATCAACGAGCCTAGTGGCGTCAGCTAGACAGGCCTTTTCAGCCCCAGCACAGCGACTGCCGCAATAAGAAGGCCGAGCACGCACGTACCTAACGTGACACTGAGGCTTGGCCAGCCTTTCGTCACGGCTATCGTGACTTGTTGCTGTATCGCTAGCAGTCCTCCCAGCAGCAGAGTCACGAGAAATGGGCGCCAGAATGATTGCTCGACTCGCACGGGAATATAAAGTTCGGGTTGGTTTTCAAAGGGCTTATCCGTATTCCTGTCATCGATCCGCACGACGATCGAAGCAAACTCCTCTTTCGTTGCAGATAGGGTTCTCATGTGGAATGTCTTGATGTCATAAGGCGAATCGATCGACATCGCAGGATTCGTGACAGGTTCGAGGTAGGGTGCTGCGAGTTCCACCTTGACGACTCCTGCACTTCCCGCCATCGTTTTGGAATCGCCTTCCGGATGAAAATGATAGATTCGCAGATCGTAGTCTGTTTCTGCCTTGAGGTGGTACTCGGCGTGCTGTGGCTCCAAAAGAGTTTTATCTTTGCGGACAGCCAATCCTTCGATTGCAAAGAAGAAAGGCTGCTCACGAAAGTCCTCTGTCCCCCGCAGCGCGGTTACCACGGCCTCCCAAGCGGTCAGATCAGTTGCGGCTGAGCACTCTCGTCCGGCCTGTGACTCCAAGCACCAGTGACCAATGGGATTCTCCTTCCCTGCCTCATCTGGCCATCGCGGTCGGTTTCCGGTTACAGCAAGCTGGAAACCGGTGAGGTCTGAGCAGGTAGCGAATTCCTCCATGCGTAGTTCTAAGAAGAAGCGCGTACCGATCCTTCGCGAACCGATGAGTGTGGCGTGCCGACATGGCATGATGGGACAGTTAGCGCCGACCTTCCGAATAGCCGGGGAGCAGTCGACGTGGGCAAGCAAGACCTTTGCACCTGTCAATCCGTTACCTTCGAGGCGGTCGTGCAGACCGTCGGAAACAATATCTTCGCCGTATCGATATTGGATATATCCGCCTTTTGGCAGGGCGAGCGAACGCAGCACATCAAGCTTATATTGTGGCGTCAAGCCTGAACTCAAGCAGAGCAGTGTGGGAAGATTGATGCTCATTCTCCAAGCATCTTACAACTATACCAGTCACGCCAACACACCCAAATGTGGCGGTCCGGTGAAATGATCGACTGGATACGATATTCTGCCGACTCAAATCCGCCGAAGTTTAACTTGGCTTAGCGCGCCGGGTAACATCCCTCGGGCGGCGGCGTTTGGGCAGGAACTCTTCGTGCTTGTTCACAGATGCACGCGATTGAGAACCACTTCATAACTCGCGCTGCTCGCAAAATGAGTTGCCGAGTCGCTAGCCTCGGAAAATCTGCAGAGCTATACAATCGGGGAACTTCCATGATCCTCCGTCACGTTTCTTAACCTAGCGGCTCGATTCCCCCTTCGTCTACGCATCGCAAACGTCTCAGCAACGTAGCGCCTGAAACCGGTCCGCCTCGCAATGTTCTCTTCAGCGTTCCTTCGAACTGCCTGATTCCTTTTGTTCTGGGCCAGTCGTACCGATGGATGTGGTTTGGTGCACGACATGCTCTTCCAAAGGACGCAGGAGCCATGAAGCGAAGTGCTCCGCGAATCTTGGCCCGGAGCCTAGCGGCAGGGCCGAACAATAAGGGGGTCGTATGTTGTTGCTCTACTTCGTCCTTGGTCAAGTGGCGCTCGTCTCCATTCTCTTGGTAATCCGCGCCATTGTTCTGCGCGAGCCGGATCTGCATCAGCGGCTTCGCGACATCACGGAAATCGTATTCCGCCCGCTGCGGATCGAACAGATCCGCGAGGAACTGCGCCGGAGCCGCTCAGTGCTAGACCGGCTGCTCGCCGTGGCGACTCGCTTGAAGATGCACCTCGCGCAGCGGATTCAACTGGATCTGGCCGGCCAGCACTGGCTGTTGGGGGTCTTCTTGTCGTCCTTGCTCGTGGTCTTCTTTGAAGGTGAGAGTGCTCTTGTTCTGCTTTTCAACGCCACTTCGCGCATGGGTAATCTCGGCGTCGAGACATGGGCGTTCTTCTGTTCTTGGGTGGCCACCGCGTGGCTACTGATCACCCATACCTTGACCCACGCAATCGCGCATGACCCAGACCGTCCAGCAAGGACGCTCCGCTTGGCAAAAATCGGGGCGTTGGTGTCCGGGATGGTGGTTGCGACTGCGTTGGCGGTGTTCCTGCTGGGCCGCAACACGTCCGCCAATTCCGCCGAAAGTGTTGAGGGTATTATCCAACTCTCGTTGTGGGTGTTGGCTGTGTGCACCGGCTTCGCGGCGGCGTTCGCCGGCGTGGGGATGTTCGCCATTTTCGGCGAGGGCTACTATACGCGTCGTCTTGAGCGTGTGGAGTCCCAAATCGAATCCTACACGCGCCATGTGGAAGCTCTGGAAGCTGATTTGAAAGCGCAAGAAGATGCCGGCAGTGGAGACTCTACTGGAGCCGCCGGAGCAGCGCCCTCGGGGGGCGCTGCTCCTACACCATTCCCCAGCTCTTCTGCCAGCGCCGCTGCCGCCGTACTGCTGGTCCTTTCGTTCGCCGCGAAGAGTCAAGCGGCTGGTCTCCAGCCTCCTGTATTATCCACGCCGAAGTCGTGCGAGATTCTCGTTGATGTTTCACGGTCTACAGATGATGTAGCTCGGCGAGATGCGGTGAATGGCGTTTCGGCGCGCCTAGGCGAGATTCTCAACTCTGGGGACTGCGCTGTCCTTCGAGTGGCGATGTTCTCCGGGGACCCGTACTTTACGCTGTGGGAGTACAGCATTCCCACGATTCCATCGACACCTGTGGCCTGTCAAAAGCAAGCGCCGGCCGGCACGACTACCGGTGCCTTGGCGGCCATTTATCCGGTCTTCAATGACGCGCACCAGATCCGCGCGGCAAAGGAGTGCCAAGAGCAAGCGAAGTCTGTCGTGAGCCGCGCTACCGTTGGGCGTAGCCAAGTTCTACGCGACATTCAACAGAAGCTCGTCAGCATTGAAGATGGCCCGCCTGTGGGCAATTGCACTGCCTTGGTGGAGGCGGTCGTTAAGGCAACGGCCCGCAGCCGGGTCGTGATGGTCATTACGGACGGCTGGTCCAGTTGCAGTCTAAAGGCGAGCGCGAAGAGCTTTTCCGTGCCGGCGACCAGCATCCTTCTCTTTCTGCTAGTGCCGTCCAAAGGCCCGGTGGAGAGCCGCGCCAATGAGGCGCAAGACCGCACGTCACGATTGACGATTACCTTTCCTGACTCCCAAGTCGCCTTCTACACGGAGGCCACGCCGAGCTTTTGGAAGCAACTACAGAACCGATAAGGAGCAAGCATATGAAAAACAAACTCAACAAGATCATCACTTTCGCCACGCTGGTGGCTGTTATGTGGTTACTGGTGGGCTGCAGCATGATCCAGGAACCGAACTCGCTCAACGTCGTCTTCCCGTCTGCGCCCGTGGTTTCCGACGGGTCTCCCGTTTTCTTCAATGGTGTGCGGGTTGGCACCGTTCGAGAGGCCTCCCTACAAAAAGGGAAGATCGTGGTGCGCGTCACGGCTCGTTCAGAAGCGTTGCCGCAACGCGTGGTCTTCTTGGCGACCGCCGATGGTGCCGGCGTCCCATGTTTGGTGGGCTTCGCGCTGCCGGCATCCGCGGCGGATGCAGTGCCGCAAGCGGGCGTCTTGGGTGCAAACGGAATGGTACAACTGGCGGCCATCTTGGGCGAAGCCCGCGCCCAGGAGGCGTTTGCTTCAACCCGCGAGTGGATCCTGCGGCAGGTCGGACAGTGATCTCCATCCCGCGACCCTCGGGCCGCTCTTGAATGCGGCCCGAAGGGAAACGGTCTTCGTTCTAGGCACAAGGTCGCACGTCGCATGCGAAGGAACGCTGGGGGACAGATCCGCTAATTGGGTCGGTGTGATCCCACGAAATGAGCGCATTGAAGTTCGAGGAGCCCGGGCCGAGAACCGGATACCCAGGTTGTGCAACTTCGGGGCAAGCCTCCCACCAACCATGCTCAGCGAGTACAACCCGTTCGTGCAAGGATTCATCGAAGTGTGCAACGAACCTAGCGGCACCGATACGTGTGGTGAGTTCCACCCAATCTCCCTCCCGCACCCCCTTCTGTTGAGCCAAACTCGGGTGAATCAAGACTAACGGAACCGGAGACCGCTTGCGGAGCGAGGGAACGCTCCTGTGTTGGCTTTGACAGAAGTTGCGATTCTTGGTTGAACTTAGGATCAGCGGAAACTGAGGATCGCTGTTCGGACCGTCGGTCGGCTCACTGAACTGCGGGAGTGGGGGATAGCCATGCCGAAGAAGCTTCTCTGAATAGATTTCGGCCCGGCGGGTTTCTGTCGCGAATCCTCGCACACCCGTCGCTATATGCTCGGCATACTTTGCATGTCCCTGTTGTTGCGGATAGCGAACGCCTTCCGGGTTCAGCCTCAACTTGTCTACTGTGGCCCCTAGGGGAGAAAGCACGTGGTTCCACGCGGTCTCGATGTTCCCGTCGAAAAACTGGCCCCCCATCCCAAGCTTCTCAGCCAGTTCGAATACGATTTGGTAGTCTGCTTTGGATTCCCCTCGTGGAAGCACTACCTTCTGGCGGAGCATGACAAGCTCTTCCGCTTCTGCGCTGATCTCGAAGCCGACTTTCAGAGCATCGTGCTCCCACGGCGAGTTGGTGGGGAGAATGATATCCGCATAATCCGACGTAGGAGTGTGAAAGAGATCGCAATGCACGTAGAACTCAACGCGGCGGAGAGCTTCTTGAACGCGCGCCGTACCAACCTGGGCAAGCACTGGATTTCCGCCGAAGGCTACCAGAGCCTTAATCGGGTAGGGATCGGCTGTGAGAATGGCTTGGAAGAAGTCCCGCCCGACGATGCGACCTTGAGCCGGCGGCCCAAGCGGAAAACGATCGAGGCCAATCGCTTTTGCCGCCTGACCGGGATCTAGCAGATCTGGTGAGGTAGCGGGATTGACGGGAGGCTTCCTGTAGACAACGTTGCCACCTTTGGTGTCGAAACACCCAGTGAGCGAGTAGAGCACTGCGATGGATCGCTCCATCTGAGTAGCGTTCGTATGCTGAGCAACTCCAGTCCAAGCGTGATATGAAACATGCCTGGACTTCGCTAGCGTCCTGGCAGCCCCACGAAGCTGACGTTCATCGAGCCAAGTGAGATCCGCCACGCGCGCAGGCGGATACTTGGAAGCCTGTTCTCGGAGGAGATCAAATGCCGGTCGACAAGTGACGGCGTTTCCCGAAGCCGGCAGGAAGACGGAGAACGTCCCGTTCAGAGCGAAATGGTCAGAGTCCGCAGAGTGGTCCTGCGAGGCATCGTAGGGTTGCGGCTCGCTACGTCCGAGGTGCCAAACGACGTTAGCGGGGGTTTCCGCACTGGGATCGATGTCCCGTGTGGTAAGGAAACGTCCGGTGTCGCTTCGAACGAGGAAGGGAGCGTTTGTCCATGTCCGCACGAAACCCTGATCATAGCTTTCTGTTTCGATAAGAAGGTGAATCAGACCGAGGGCGAGGGCAGCATCGGAGCCAGGCCTAACTCTTAACCAGTGCTCGGCGCCTTTCGCGAGACTCGTTGCCCTGGGATCAACGACCATCAGCTTCGCGCCGCGGGAGCGACCCCTTGCGATCGCGTGTGCCTGCGCAAGCCATACGTTAGGTGGATTATGGCCCCAGAGAATGATTAGATCGGAATTCGAATAATCGGCGGCCGGGGTTGCGCACCCGAACGTGAAGGTGTGGGCAACGTCCTTGTGCCAATTGCAAATCTCGACGCCGCCGTACGTATTCGGACTTCCGAAGCAGCGGATGAAACGATCAATCCACTCGATGCTATCGACGAGAGGAGTCCCGCTGGGAGTGGCAACCGAAAACCCCACAGCTTCGGCACCATGTTGAGCCTTGATGCGGGCTAGATGATTTGCGACGGTGTCGAGAGCCACGTCCCACGAGATACGTTCCCAGCCTGGATCGCTGCTGCCCTTCGGAGCGGTTCGTCTGAGTGGGTAGAGCAACCGATTCTCGTTGTAAACGATCTCCGGGGCGGCCTCGCCTTTCGGACAGATGCCGGTTCCGGTTGGATGCGCCGGGTTCGCTCTGACCTGTACAAGAATCCCTCCGTCGACCACGTTCACTGTGCCGCACCGGGATCGGCAGAGAGCGCAGTAGCCTTGGACTTCCATACCGTAAGAGTAGCAACTGGCTCGCCGTTCTGACAAATGCATTTGGTAGCATTTCGGCATCGGTAACCCGTTGATGGTTAAGATCGACCTGACGAGATGGACTTCATAAGGTCTGGTTGGGCCTTACGTCGACCCAGCTCGCGTTGCTACGTTCTTGCTACGTAGCGGCTACGTCCACGGAACCTAGCCAATTCGGAGGAATGCGTGTTCGGTAAAGCCACGTCGTTTCAATCGGTTGCCGCTTGGCAAATCGCGTGCTTGTCGGGAGGTGGGAGTCCATTTAGCAACAGGAAGGTAGACCATGACTCGGATCTCAGCGCAAGACCGTAACAAGATCGTGCTGCTCGCTCTGCTCGTCGTTGCATCGCTGACGGCAGTCGGTTGCGGGTCAGGAACCGGGGGAGGAACCCGGCTCCAGACTCAGCCGGAAGGCACGTTGGAACGCATCAGGACAACGAAGCAATTGGACGTTGGCTATTTCCTGTTTGAGCCGACAATAATGGAGGACCCCAGTACACACCAGCGATCGGGCGTCTTCATTGACATGATCGAGGCGATCGGGCGGGCACTGGATGCGAAAGTTGTTTACCACAAAGTTGACCTCGCCAACTTCGTCGCGGGATTGCAGGCCCGGCAGTTCGATCTCTGCATCGGAGCCACATTCGCTACTCCACAACGTGCCACAGCTGTCTTGTTCACGAGACCAATTTTCTATGCCGGCTACACCGGCGTGAGTAAGCGTGGCCAAGCGTCTCGTTACGGAAACTGGCAGGCACTTGACCGAAAGGGCCTCCGGGTGGCGACGAAGCAAGGAAGCGCAATCGACGATTTCGTACGCGAGAACTTCAAGAATGCGGAAATCGTCAGACTCACCGGACCCGATCTGACGCTGCCTCTTGCGGCGGTTTCTGCCGGGCAGGCAGATGTTGGCCTGATGAACCAACTTACGGTCTTCACCTACTTGAGAGAGCATCCTGAGTTGGAAGAGGCGCTTGCGAAGACACCGATTGCACCGACGTACTTCGCATGGGCGGTGCGCCCAGACGATACACGGTGGCTTCTTTACGTAGATACCGCGATTGGGTATATGGAGGATGTGGGCGATACATATCGCTATGAGAGTAAGTACGGAATCCCGCTCCTTCACGAGAAAAAAGAACTTCAGTTCCCGGCGATGTCTTACCCGGATTATTGGAAGCTCCCTCAGGGCGGAAAGTAGAGGTGGGCCGTGTACCAGTGGGACTTTGGATGGGTCTGGACCTATAGAGCGGCGTTGATCGCAGCGGCATGGGTCACGATCAAACTGAATGTTGTGGTGCTCGTTCTCGGCTCGGTCCTGGGGATGATTATCGCAGCATGTCGAGGATCGCGGTTCGCGGTAGTTCGGTACCTCGCGATCGCCTACGTTGATGTCTTCCGTACCATTCCCATTCTCGTCCTGCTCATCTGGGCCTTCTTCTGTATACCAGTCTTGGTTCGTGGTGCCCAGTTCACACCCTGGACTTGCGCAGTAGCTGTGCTCAGCATCAATCTCTCTGCCTTCGCGGCGGAGATCATCCGAGCGGGAATTGAGGCCGTGCCAACTACGTTAGTGGAGGGAGGTCTTAGTTGTGGGCTGAGCCAGCGACAGACCTTACGGTTTGTGGTTCTGCCGATCGCGATCAGGAACATGATCCCACCCCTCGTGGGCCAATATATAAATAGCATCAAACTATCAGTCTTGGCGTCAGTAATTGCTGTTCCAGAACTGCTGCAGAAGACGACGGATCTTGCGAGCCAAGTTTATCGGCCTCTAGAGTTTTATACTGCACTGGCCGTAGCTTTTCTGGTATTATTACTGCCCGGCACGATCTGGTCGAGGCGGTTAGAAACGAAAGAGCACGTGGAGCGACGGTCAGCGGAAACATAGGCTTATGGTGACCATGCCAGAAGTCCGATCCAATACGACGGGGTCAGTACCCTCGCTAGCGTGGACTGGTCTGGTCAAGCGGTTTGCCAACGGACGCGGTACGGGGCCCGTGTCCCTTCAGCTTAGGGCCGGACAAGTCTGTTCTTTGCTTGGAGCCAACGGCTGCGGGAAGTCGACACTTATCCGCATCCTAGCCGGAATCGACCGCGCCGATGCAGGAACGATCAGTGTGGACGGCCGAGATTGGACACTGGGTTCGCCCGAGGCAGAAGGCCTACGAGGGCGGGTAATCGGCGTCATCCTGCAAGGAGCTGAGCCTTGGCCTCATCTGAGCCTTTTGGAAAACCTAACGCTTCCGCTCGAATCGAAATTAGGCCTATCGAAGGGAGAAGCCGAGGACCGCGCGGCAGAAGAGCTAGAGCGATTTGAGCTGCTTCCACGGAGCAGAGCACTACCGCATGTTTTGTCAGGCGGAATGCGACAACGCTTGGTGATTGCTCGCTGTCTAGTGCTGCGCCCGCGATTTCTACTCCTGGATGAGATCACTTCTGCGTTGGACCCTGAGTGGACCGAGCGTGTCACAGGGCGAGTCGCCGAGTTCGCAACGAAAGGAGGTACGGTTGTTTCTATCAGCCATCGCTTGAACCTGGTTCGGCGAATGTCAGACTGGGTGGTGTACATGGTTGACGGAGTTATTCGCGAACAAGGATCACCCGAGCGTGTGCTCGATTGTCCAGAAGACAAAGATCTCCGACGCTTCATACTCAATGCCTAAGAAAAGAGAACCTCCGCCTGTCGTTGACCAGGCTGCGAGGGCGCAGGATGGCGGGGGTCTGTCTGCGCAGAGGCTAGAGGGTAGCAACCACCTCGTCCAAATCCAGAAGCGCCAGTTTGGCTATGCTTTTGGGGGCCCCGAACCTAGCTGGTGCAATTCCAACCGCCCAAAGAAAGATGGTATGCGCCTTTCCGCAATTGCGGGAGCGTCGCCAAATCAAGCGCCGGTAGGAAGGTTCACAGGTTGCCGCAAGTACGAGCAGTGTGAACTGGTGCACCCGGATGTAAAGTGGGAACCTTGGGAGAGCCTGACAAAGCTCGACCAACAGGAGCTTCTGCGAATCCGATGCTATCGAGCGACCCGTGGTGGATGGGATAAGGGAGCGTTCGAAGCCCGCAGGAAAGCGGAACATGGGCGCTGGATCGGCAACCCTTTTGGCATTAGAAACTCCACGCTCGGCTCCCTTGCGGATGAACTTGGTGAACGTCTGAATGAGCATCGAGATCTGTCACCGTGCCCTGTCGGTGGCTGCGTGACTCCAGAGATGCAGAGGGACTATCTCGCCGATACACGACAGAGCGACCATACCGAACCAGTAAGCGGTCGAAGCACTCATGCTGAACAATTCTGGGCTGACGCGGAGGTGTGTCCATTTTTCTATCGTTTTTCAGGGCCCGATCAATTGGAAGCAGCACATAACTCGCAGCGATTCACCCAGTGCTATTTAACCGCGCCGGAGTTTCGCCGGTGGTTGGAGGCGCTAGGCATAGTGGTCGCCGCTCCTATCCTCAGGGCATCGTTAGAGCGTGGTGCTCGAGCGTTCTGGTATTCATTCTTCTCGGGTTTTGCATTCCTGCAACTTCCAACTAGGGCCCCCACAGAGCGAGGCTGGGAGGATGCGACTCTCCCTCTCCGCTGGCACGCAACAGCAGTAGCTCGACTCACTGCCCGCAAAGTATACGGCCACCCACCAATCCAGCGCATTTTCGATAGCGCTGAAAATGGAACGGCCCTCGCTGCCTGGGAACGGCAGGAACGGCTTGTTTCAATCTCGGATGGTCAAGCTACAGCCTTTCTCTTGCAGTGGTTGCTCATCCGCCGACTGCGCGCTCTCTTGAGCCAGAATCGCTCGTTGAAGGGCCCTTACGATCTGACCGCCAGCATTGAGTGGGTGTACGAGGAGCGCGGTGGTGCCATGAGCGATTTGTCGACGCTCGGATACGCAGCGGAGTTAGAAAGCCACCTGGGAATAGCGCGGAGCTCTGATGGGACGTACACACGAACATCTTCGCTCCACGAGGACTTCGTGTTGCTGGGCTTAGTTGATCGTGAGGGACGACCAACGAAACGCCTCACGTCCTGTATCACGTATCTCTATACGCGCCTCCGAGGGGCTGAGGATGGGAATCTTCACCCGGGGGACATGGGATCACTCGTTCGTGGCTGGCTAGGGAGGCGCGGAGCCCGGATCATTCTCGATCTTCACCCACGGTCCAGCAACGGCGACGTTCAAGTGCTTTTGGGTCTTTGTACTGCGCTCCTCGCTTCGGCGGGCGGAGATCTAGTCACATTTCGTAGCGTAGAGAACGGCATCCGAGATCTCCTCATTGAAGATCCACAACTTTTGGCGGCGAGACTCACATCTTTCGAGCAGGACGATCGGGTAACTGAGGCCGGTCAAGTAACTCTCAAGCAGATCAACCGTCTCGTTGCGCCAGTCCACGTTCTTGTGAGATCGCACTGGGAAGCACCGCTCCGCTGGGTTTTTGTACCTGCGAGCGGCGAGTCCCGGATGGAGTCCTCTGCGTCCTTCGAACCGTTCCAATCTCGAGAGCGGATGCGTAGTGGGCTGATTGTCATGCTCGAAGATGACTTAGCAAGCCAGCCGTACAACCTGGACGCCGAGCAGGTCGATCCCGTCCTAGAGCGACTCCGAGTCGCTCTACCGGTTCTCTTCAGCACCGCCAACATCGAAGGGGAGCTCCTCCAAGAGGAGGTCGTCAAGAACCAGCAGGCCTGGGACATGCAACGAGAGCAGGTAGACTGGCTCCAACATCTGACGAGAACCATCCGGTCCCTAACGAGTAACGATGCGAGCGAGCAGTCGGTACTCGTACTCGGGTTTCTCGGCCTGATTGAAAACTCCCTCGTGACCTTACCGGAGTTCCAAAAGTCCCGCTCCACGCCGTGCATCGACGTGTGTTTCGGTGATGCCTTTGGAGACGTATTCCTGTCGTTTCAAGCTTACTTTGAGCGGCGTAAGAAGACGAAGCTCGAGATGAGAGGTCGCAAGGCGACCCGGCTCTGGGTGCGGGCCTTATCCGACGACTATCGGGAAGAGATAGATGAGTCGCGCAGGCGGCGGGCGACCGCAGACCTCACGCTCCTCTTGCTCGACCTGCTGGCCCAGCGCGTATCGGCTCAAGAGTCTACAATTGTGATGGAGATCTCCGGTGGTGGCGTGATTCGCGTCATCACTTCAAGCGAATTCGAGGATGTACAGAAATGGGATTCAGAAACCAGTGACATGGACTATTGGCAGCGAAAGCGCGGGTTTTACTTGACTTTCTCGGTTGCGCGGGCAATGGGCTCGACGCGCCAACGAGTGTGTAATGAATCAGGCAACGGAATTATCGAAATTCACTTTGAGACGGAGAAGCCGGCCGATGCTCGTAGCATACCTGGATGACGCCATCACGCATGTTCCTATTGTAGAGAAGGCCTGCGCATTGCTCGCAGAGGATCTGGGATGTAGAGTCGAGTGCGAGCATGTTCTTCCTGGAGGGGAAGGTAAAGGCCTGTTTCTAGATGATGATGGAATTGCACGGCCTCCGTCGCGAGAGGTTGGCCGGAACATGGTTCTGTCTCGTTCTCGGGTCGACGCTCTATCGAAGCGGAAAGATGCGCTGTTTCTCTTAGACGTTGACTATGACCACGCAGATCTCCGCTACTACGGATTACAAGTTGCACGCTACTTGGTGCGAGCGTCGGTCGACGAACGAAGGATTATTCTCCTCACCGGTTGGGAAGGTCGAGCAAATGAGCAGGTGGAAGCTGGCATGAGCAAGGGTTGGTTCGACTGCTGCAATAAGTCAGTCTTGAACGGCGATCCAGACAAAGCCAGCGAGGTGCTACGAGCAAGATTGCTCCTGCTTGCCCGGGATGCTTGGCAGAATGCGCTGAACGCGGATGACTTGGCGCGACGCCCTGCAGTCATGCAGGAGATGCACTGTGTTTCCTCTGAAATGCAGTGGGTTGCCAAATGCGCACTAACGGCGGCTAGATCTATGATTCGGGTTCTGATACAGGGAGAACCAGGTACTGGGAAGGAGTATCTGGCAAGATTCGTCCATGCCCACTCCGCACGATCTCGATATAACTTTGTGCGCGTCAGCGGGGCGGAATTTCACAAGGCGTTTCTAGGTCGCACGACATTCCAGTATGATCAGAATGCCCCTCAGATGGTTGTGGGTATTCCTGGCTGGTTGGAGGAAGCGGAGAAAGGCACGCTGTTTGTTGATGAGGTCGGAGAAGTCCCCCTTGAGCAACAGGCTAGGATACTTCGCTTCTTCCAGGACCTTGAGTATCCTCAACTCGGCAGTAACACCATCCACAAGGCGGAGTTACAATTGATCACGACCACAAGCGCGGACCTAGCCAGCCTTGTCGCCCAGGGCCGTTTACGGGATGAGCTCGGCAGCTACCTTCGCACCGCCTTCTTTGCGATAAAAGTACCCGCCCTGCGGGAACGCATTGAGGATGTCGGTCCACTCGGAGGGGCCTTGGTTCAGGAGATTGCCCCTGCGGAAAGCCTGATTCTCTCTGACGACGCTGTCACGAGTTTGAAAGACCAAGCGTGGCCAGGAAATATTGCCGACTTGAGGGGTGCTCTTGAGAGAGCTATCGAACTAGCAAGGGCAAGAGGCGAACCGATCAAGCCAAATCACTTCAGTTTCGCTAGCCAGCCAGTTGACGCGGAGGGATCTCCGACGCGCTCGTCAGCATCTGCGAAGTCGTTCGAGGTGCTGTTTCAAGAGGTGCTCCATTGGAAGGGTAAACACCCTTACGTAAAATTCCTCGCTGCATTCGGTGCTCTAGTGAAGCAACTCTCGGCCTCAGGAGCTTCAAAGGATGATCCGCGATGTAACCTAGCCTACCGGACACTTCGAGGTGCGATGCAGTGCATGGCTAAGGATCCTGGTTGGGTTAATGACCGTGACGGTCCCGAATCGCTCGCTTGCCGCAAGCTTGCAATGTTGCTCAGGGTCGTAGATAATGTTCCAGAGTATGAGAAGGTGATAAGCAATGTCATCGAAGCAATCGGCTGGTCCAGGTCTAGCTTCCCCCCATGGGAGGATTTCTGCAAGAATTTCGGCGAGTCAGACCCGAAAGAAAGCTGGCCCGGGGAGCGGATACTCGGTCTCGGCAAAGTCTTGGAGGCGTTCCATGGCGATCACGCGAAAGCATCTGCCGGTACATGAGTTGGGTGGAGTAGCGCAACCAGCCGTGATTCGACGCGAGACTTTCTTCTTTGTCCAGCAGGACAACTACGACGAACATGCGGAACTGGCGATCCCATTTTATCGCCAGATGCACCAAGCGCTGTTGACGTTGGTTCCAAACGGCAGAAGTGAGCCAGTCCGCATCCTAGACTTGGGCTGCGGAACCGGTAAGACGTCCCAGGTGTTCCTAGAGGCATACCCACACTCTTCCATTGTCGGAATTGACCTCTTCGACGACATGCTCAAGCACGCTCGGGCGCGACTTGACCGTTACTCTGCGCGCCTGGAGTTGAAGCAGGCAGACTTTCGGTCCGTGCCTTTTCCCGGTCGATTTGATGTCTGCGTTTCAGCACTCAGCATCCACCATCTCAATCCTGCTGAGAAGAAAAAGCTCTTTCACCGAATTTGGCAGGCGCTGTCTTCGGGCGGAACGTTCCTGATGATCGATTGGACGAAGTTTCGTAGCGAGCGAATTGAAGAGATATCCTTCGCCGATGCTTCCCGCCACGCGAAAGCGGCGGTTCCAAACGCTGTCGCGCAAGCGTGGTGCGATCATTGGAAGACCGAGAACATACCGGATGCCGTGCCGGATCTGCTCACTTGGCTCAGAGAGGCGGGCTTTGCCCATGCCGAGTGTGTGATTAGGCACTATGGCATGAGCTTGATTGTGGCAGAGAAGGAGTAAGGGAAGCCTTTCAGCCCGGAACTCGGGCCCAGAAAGACGGTTTATTCAGGTTCTCCGCGCCCGCCTCTTGTTCATGCCCTTCATTCGCTAAACGCCCCACCGTCCCGAACCTCAACAGCTAGCTGCCGAGATTCGGGCGGTTTGGCTGACACCGCGGTTCTACTGAACGAAAAACGAGAACGCATTTGATCCAGTGCCGCCCGGGTTGTTGACGATGATCGAGTACAGTCCAGCGTTGTTATTGAAGTTAACGATCATCGTGAATCCTGTGCTGGAAACGGCCTGAATCTGACCGGTCCCGCTCAGCGTGCTGCGGGAACCGTTGGGAAAGACCACGGTCACCGTTAGTCCTGACTGAAAGTTGCTGCCATAAACGCTAACCGCCTGATTGCCAGCCTTCTTTGAAGGAGACGTTGGGCTGATGCGCGAAACAGAGGGAGTTATCTTCTGGATCGTGATGATCACAGGGATGTCCTTGGTGGCGTACCCGCTGGCCGAGGCCCGGAGCGTGGTCGTGAAACTACCGGTCGAAGTGCCGGTCGTGGTATTGATGGTCAGCGTGCCGGTCACTTGGCCGTTAGCGGATGGCGTGACCGACGGCGAGTTCCAGTAGGCCGAGCTATAGCCCGGCGGCAGGTTGATCGCCGCCAAGCTGACCGGACTGTTGAAGCCGTTCAAGCTCTTTACGGTGACCGTGAACGTGGTGCTTTGCCCCTGCGTGATAGTGCGCGCGGTGGTGTCCACCGAAGTGCTGAAGTCAGCGGCCTTGTTGATGGTGATCACCACCGGGATGTCCTTGGTCGTGTACCCGCTGGCTGAGGCCCGTAGCGTGGTCGTGAAACTGCCGGTCGAAGTGCCGGTCGCGGTGTTGATGGTCAGGGTGCCGGTCACTTGGCCGTTAGCGGATGGCGTGACCGACGGCGAGCTCCAGTAGGCCGAGCTATAGCCCGGCGGCAGGTTGATCGCCGCCAAGCTGACCGGACTGTTGAAGCCGTTCAAGCTCTTTACGGTGACCGTGAACGTGGTGCTTTGCCCTTGCGTGATGGTGCGTGCGGTGCTGTCCACCGAGGTGCTGAAGTCAGCGGCCTTGTTGATGGTGATCACCACCGGGATGTCCTTCGTGGTGTACCCGCTGGCCGAGGCCCGTAGCGTGGTCGTGAAACTGCCGGTCGAAGTGCCGGTCGTGGTATTGATGGTCAGGGTGCCGGTCACTTGGCCGTTAGCGGATGGCGTGACCGACGGCGAGTTCCAGTAGGCCGAGCTATAGCCCGGCGGCAGGTTGATCGCCGCCAAGCTGACCGGACTGTTGAAGCCGTTCAAGCTCTTTACGGTGACCGTGAACGTGGTGCTTTGCCCTTGCGTGATGGTGCGCGCGGTGCTGTCCACCGAGGTGCTGAAGTCAGCGGCCTTGTTGATGGTGATCACCACCGGGATGTCTTTCGTGGTGTACCCGCTGGCCGAGGCGCGTAGCGTGGTCGTGAAACTGCCGGTCGAAGTGCCGGTCGTGGTATTGATGGTCAGGGTGCCGGTCACTTGGCCGTTAGCTGATGGCGTGACCGACGGCGAGTTCCAGTAGGCCGAGCTATAGCCCGGCGGCAGATTGATCGCCGCCAAGCTGACGGGGCTGCTGAAGCCGTTCAGGCTCTTCACCGTCACCGTGAAGGTGGTGCTTTGTCCCTGCGTGATGGTGCGCGAGGTAGTATCGACCGAAGTGCTGAAATCGGCAGCTTTGTTGATAGTGACGGTTACCGGGATGTCTTGCGTGGCGTAACCGAATGCGGAGCTGCGGATGGTCGTTGTGAATGTGCCAGTGGAAGTGGTGGGTCCCGTGACAATGTCGAGCGTGGAGGTCGCTTGGCCGTTAGCCGGCGGCGTGATGGACTGCGAGGTCCACGATGCCGACGCACCCGGCGGCAGGTTAATCGCTGCCGGTGTCACCGTGCTGTTGAAGCCGTGTGAGCTACTAATGGTAAGCGTGAAGGTAGTACTCTGACCTTGGGTGATAATGCGCGAACCCCCGTTGATCGTAGCGGAGAATTGAGGCGCGTAGTTGTACATGAAGATACCGGCGTCTGTTGCTGCGAAGAGACGGTTGCCGCTCGCCTGGAACGTGTTCACTTGCGTCGCGCCAATAGGAAGCGGGACAGAAGACCACGCTGAACCGCCGTTTTGGCTGCCGTAAATTCCGCCTCTTACGACGTTGCAAAAGAGATGCGATGGGTTTTCGTTGTCGATTGCGAGACCAACTATTGGAGGGTTGGTGCTCATCCCATCAACAACCGGCAATTTGTCCCAAATCGTTCCGCTTGCGTCGACGCGGAATACTCCTTTTGAGCCGATGATATCTGGAATTGGTCCAACGAGGATGCCAGCAGCCATCGTCGAGGCAAACGAGGTCCACACACCTTGGGATTGAGTGCTTTCCAGGGCCGAGAAAAAGACGGAGTTCACCGGGATGTCAGATATATATGTCAGGTTGACCCAGCTCTTTCCGCCGTCCGATGAAATGGCCGGACCTATAGGAAGCGACCCACTACAGCCAAGAGTGTCCAATGTGGGAGTGGGAATGGGAACGCACGGCGTGTCGTTGTAGGTTGTGCCGCCTGCCGTCACCAGATTGTAGTTATCAACAAATCGAACGATGTGAAAGACGTCCGATGCGCCTCCACTGCGGATCTGCTGCCATTGCTGACCGCCGTTGGAGCTCTTGTAAACGCCGGTCGCTAACAAGCCAGCATAGACGATATTGGCGTTGGTCGGATCAGCCGCCATACTGACAGCGTTGGAAATCTGGGCGTTTCCCCAGAAGTTCACAGGACCGCTGGCGGCGTTCCAGTGCGCTCCTGCATCAGATGTCCGGTACACGCTACCACCCAGAGCAGCGTAGGTTCCGATGTATAGCACCGAGGGGTCCTCGGTCGTCGCAATCGTGGTGATCGGTGGGTAGTGTTGAGAAAACAATCCAACCTGAACGATCCCGGTGTTCTGCGTAGTCCAAGACTGGCCGCCGTCCGTGGACTTGAAGATCCCACAGCCGTTAGCCAAATCCGAACTACCAAGATAAATCACGTTTGGGTTGCTCGGAGCGATAGCAATCGCTCCGAAGGTTCCGTTGCATGCCGACGACCATGGACCTTTTATCGGCTGCCACGGAGAACCTGAGATCACCGTCTGTCCTTGGGCGATCTGTGCGCCAGTGAGGCAGGCGAGGCCGAATAGCGCGATGGCGATGCCTGCAGAAGTAAGACGAAGCGTTTTCATGTGCTGCCTCCTTGAGTTTTCTTGCCAGAGGTTCAAACTTGATGAACCGTGGCTTCACTAGCTTGAATTGCACGCAGTCGTCCAAACGCTAAGGCGTGTGGCGAGTACAAGGAGTTAGAAAGGAATCAACAAGTTGTCCAAGGCGGTGTTATCGCGGAATGCGTTCAGATCCGACGGAGGGGGCAACGTTTGCGAAACGTTTGCGACACGTAGAGAGAATCAACGGTGCGCAGTCAACGGCTCTTGCCAACATCAGAAGTGGAGCTTAGATTGATGCCGCTGCCGGGTCTTGTCTGTTCTGCAGTCACCAGTGGGTTTCCAGAAGGGTGAGGAGTTGTGCCGCGCGGCTACGATTGCTGGCGTTCGTTCGGTGTTGTCGAGAACTTGCGTGGTGAGACGATGGCGAAACACCACCTTTGTGCAAAAGTATGCCTGCTTCTTCTTGTCGAAATCGTAGTTCGATGCTGAGCTATTCTTCTTGCGCGTGAGGACGGCTAAATTGCTCAGCTTGTGGACCCACTGGCATTGCTCGGTAACTCGAACCACTTGCTACCTATTGCCGGGGGGTTCGCGGAAGGGCGTGCTCGACCGTAATCGTCTGATAGTCGTGTTTCGCAGCGTCGCCGCTGAGAAGCATATCGACTCGCTGCAGGGTCGTCGCTCGGGCGCGGGCGGCAAACGTCTCCTAGAGCATGCTGTCGAGCTGGGCATACATATAGCACTGCTCGGTAAACTGCAGGTATGAATCAAGGCTTGGAGATCTATGTCCTTGACGATCGCGCTGGTAATTGTATAGTGCGGGCATTTCCACCAGCACGCGCACCACGCGCGACGGTGTGTAAAACTGTCCGCCCTTTTTTCCTTCGGCGCTCGCGAATTGCGACAGGAAATACTCATAGACGCGCCGAGCGTGTCTTTAACACGATCGGCGGGGCTGCCCAGAGCAATATCGCTTACCAGATTGATGAGTCGCCCGAGACGCTGCTTGTCGAGGCCGGGGCGCGCGTATTCCTTGGGAAGAACGCCTTTCAGTGAGGGATTGTCGCGCTCGATGGCGGTCATGGCGTCGTCCACGATTTTACCGATGGTTGGCTGTGGCGCATCCGCCTTCAGGTAGGTCCAGCGCGCTTCTTTCGGGACCCAGAAAATCCCGAACGCGCGATATTCGTCGGGGTCTTCGGGGTCCGCGCCGTCCTTCCTCTTCCCTTCCAACTCGGCGTGCTTAGCTTCGAAGGCGTCAGAGATGTACTTCAGGAAAATCAAGCCGAGGACGACATGCTTGTACTCGGCGGCGTCCATATTGTTGCGGAGCGCATCGGCAGCGGCCCAGAGTTTCGCCTCGAAACCGAGCTTCGCAGTGGTCTCGCCATTGTTGGCTTGTTTTTTCGCCATTGGGATTTCAATCTTACCGCGTTTTCCATCTGGGCGGCCTTGTGACAGTTTTTGCAAAGTCGACGTTGTGAGTCGTCTCGCTAATTCCCGAAACAGGACCGCCATTTTGAGGAGCGGGTCGCCTGTCCCGCTTGACAACTCTGCGATAATCGTCGTGCTCAGGGCCACGATCAATGAGCCATGCACAGGCAGCGAAAACAAGCTCAAGCGCGACTCTGGCGCCTCTTGACTTGGTGTCCGCGCATCCATGGAGTCATGCCGTTTTCACCACCTATGCGCTAAGCCTTTCGTTCTTTGAAAGTGTCGTTCTCGATGCGCTGGTCCGCGGCGGCGGGCGAGAATCCCTTATCCTGGCCGACGTTCAGGGTGTGCGGGCGAGCTTGAACGAGCTAGGGGCCCACCGCGTCGGCAAGGATTATGACGTAGAGCCGGTCGCAGTCTCGGGAGGCGTCTTCCACCCGAAGGTAGCTGTTTTTTGCAGCGGAGAAGAATGTCATCTATTGGTCGGTTCAGGCAATCTGACGTTCGGGGGGTGGGGTGGTAACTGTGAGGTGCTTGAACACTTGCATCCAAGCTTCGCCGCTGACGCCATGGAGGATGCAGCTTCCTTTTTCGAGTCGATCGCGTTGACCGAACGCGTCCGATGCAGTGCAGGTAAGCAATGCACCGCCATAGCAGTGGAACTTCGGAAGTGCGCCTCCGGCAAACCGCGAAACCGGAATATTCGCTTGTTCCATTCCCTAGGTCGATCGATCGCCGAGCAGATCGCCGAGGTAGTTGCGGAACTTGGGGGAGCCCAGCGCCTTGTCGCGGCCGCGCCGTTTTGGGATGGCTCCGCCGTCGACCAACTTTGCGCCGCGATTGGGCTCGATCGGCTATTCGTGCATGCTCACCCTCACGGTTGCGTCGAGGGTTTCGCCGGCTCGAATTGGCCGACAGGCTGCAGGAACAAGGTACAGGCAATTCAGCTCGAATTGTTAAACGCTCAAGGGCAGCGCCGCTTGCACGGCAAACTCTTCGAGATTATCTGCAAGCGCGGACGGATGATTGTTTCGGGGAGCGCAAATGGTACTGGGGCTGCGCTGAATAGAAATCACAACGTTGAAGCATGCATCGTACGGATACAACCGCTTCAGGCCAAGGGCTGGACATTCATCCTCTCGGATCCGCCGGAGTCACAGGCGGCGCGCGATGAGGATCGGGACACGGAAGGGCAACCCGTCGGAGTGCTTCGCGCCGTTCTCGACGCTGACGAACTGTCGGGTGAGGTATTGGTACCTCGGATGAGTGGCCCCGTCTCCGTATCCTGTACGACGGGAACAGGTTCCGAGACCATCGGCGAGACTGTTGTTTCCTTAAGCGGCGCATTTCGGATCGCAGCGACCGCTTTGGAAGAGCGATCTTGGCTTGCGGGGCGTCTTGTCATTCGAGTTACGGATCAGCATCAAAGAATCGCGGAAGGCTTCGTCTCGATCGCGAGCTACGCGGACATCACGCGACGCGCGGGCGCGATCGGGCGGCGTTTGTTCGCCGTTTTGGCCGGCACGGAAACGCCGGAAGATGTCGCCGCAATCATCACTTGGTTCTACGAAGACGTGCGAAGGCTATCCGACACCTTGCCGACAAGCGGAAGTAGTGAAACAGGCGAGTCGACCAAATCAGAAGATGAAGCTGTCATCTCGGTTGCGGATCTGGCTCTGGGCGAAATCGTGACAGTTTCGCCCGAACCCTTCCATCCGAAGCGCGCTCATGGGAATTGGCTGCGCTTCATGAACCACATTTTTTCGGCTTTCCGACAAAGGCGGGAACCACTGACTGCGAGATCGAACACGACAGCGACAACTGAAGACGAAGAAGAGGGGGACTCCTCGGAGGCCCCCGGTGATTCGGAAAAGGAAAATGCGGCGATCGAAAAGGCGTTTACTGCGTTCGATCGCCTTTTCGATCTGCTCCTGTCAAACGAATCGAGCGTGCGCAATTTAATGGTCGCTTTTGACTTAACCCACTACATCTGCGGGCGAATGCAACCTGAGGTGAGTCGCGTCAAGGATTGGTTGTCGAGGCTCGTCTCTGTTCTGCTAAAGGCAGGTGTGCCGGTGGAACGTCAGCGCGACGTTGCAGCTGCCGTTCTCCTTCTCGCGGGAACCAGCACACAGGGCAACGCCTCCCGCGTAGCTCGCGATCGTCTTATTCGGATGAAGATGGATTTTCAGGCTGGCATTCCAGCAATGGAGAACGTGCCAGGATTTGTCGCGGCATTGCCGTCCAGCCTGCTGCACACGGAAACATGGCAACGTATCCTAGAGATACGTACCTTTCCGGAGCAGGCTCGGGCTTACTTGCGTGCCCTCAATAGTGGGGGACCATCGAGTGAATATGCGGAGCTTGTCGGAGCGGCTGTCAAGGAAAAGCCGGTTCTGGATGATGCTCTCACATCGCCGACAGGCCGCGAGAGAATACTGGAGTTGAATCACTACCAGGAATTCTGCCCACGCTGCCGGACAGCACTGCCGAAGAGCGAAGTGTCCAAATTGCAAATCTTCTGTGTGGCTACAGCGGAGAATTGCTGCCGCAGGGTAATCGTCTGGCCGGGAGACTGACGAATGGCACGATCCACGCTCGCCGAATTGACCGCCCGGGCAACAGCCGCGACCGAACCGGGATTTACGGCGGCCAGCACACCGAGGCTCGGTGGCGTCGATCCGCTCGGAATGCGTCAGATTAATTTTGATCTGATGGACCAAGTATTTCCGGGACTCAACAATGTTGCGCGGCACATTCGACCGTTCGTGCTAGCGACCTGGGCTTGGCGTCGGGCCAATCAAATCGCGCAGAAACAAGGAAAGCGCGAAATCCCCGTTGACCAAATGTCTGACTTCGTCGATCGTATTGACGTAATTTTCGCATGGTCGCAATTCATGAGCGATCCAGCCACGGATCTTCCGGGCAGTCGCGTACTCGCTAATATCCTGCGGGCAGATCAATGGACGTTTGGTGGCAGCGCATGGCGCCAGCGCCGAAAAGAGCGCCGCTTTTCGACAGCTTTGACTGCACCGATCAACTACGGACCCGCACTAAGGATGCTGGGTTGGGTTCAACCCCATTCTGAACACCGAGAGGTTCTCATACCAACACCGGCGGCAGCGTCGGCGCTCGATGCGTTCGAGGCGAAGATCAAAGATCGACTTAATCACGCGGCGTTTTCGCAATTCGGCTCCGTGACGGTCACTGCTAAAGAAGTGGGTCGATGGTCAGAGGCGTGGGCGCTAGCCAGTCCAACAAGGCCTGAGAAAACAGCAATGAAGGAAATGCTCTTCGGTCCAAATGCACCTCTGAGCCGGCAACGCGCAGGAGAACTCCTGCTAGCTGCGGCTAAACGGTTTTCAACAAAAGATACTGCGGTTCTCCGTGCCGCAATGGCCGGTCGTCCATCGCGCTTTGAACCGCCGACAGACCTGATTGAAATCCGCGATACATGGCGCGTGGTGCAGATGCGACAGCTATTTCGGCTGTCACTCGAGGCTTTGTTATGTTGGGCGCTTACGATTGTCAGCGAATCTTCGAAGACGACCGAAGCTCTAATCGCTCTGTTTCTCGATTGCGTACCAGTGCGCGCTAGGACTGTTCGCGAATGGCTTGCCTCACTCCGGCCGCGAAACGTGGGACCAACGGAGGTGATTGACGAAATCTCAGAAGCTCTTGCTTCGTCTCCGGACGAAGTGCCAAGAGCGGTCTTGCGTGGAATTGCACTGAGCCTTGCGGAGGCTCCTGAAAAGGATTCTCCCGGCGAGCGCCCCGACCGGCTACCATTGTCGCGCGCTCGCCGCGAAGCGGCTGCTCGGGGGGCCGCGTCGCCGCGCGAGTTCGTGCGGCACCTGATTGAGTCGTGGGTCTTGGCGCAACATGTATATTGGTCAGTCGGCAGAGGTCTCGCGGACGCGCGGGCGCAAGGCAAGACTCTGCTAAGGCTGAAGATCGTGCTGGACGAGGGCGGCTGGTCAGTAGCTCCGGGCGTCTCACCCGGGCCACCACCGCTACCGACTCCGGATCGACTGAAAACGGTCGTGAGCCTCGCGGATGAATGCGGCCTCCTCTAGTCGCCCATGCGAGGTTCGGACTGACGTTGCTCTGCCCGCTAGAGGCTACAATCCAGGAGTCCTTAGATTTGACGGTTAAGTCTCACCTATTGCTAAACTGCAATATCGCGAGGAGGTCCACGCAATGACAGACTCTGAACCAGGCCCCGACTCCAAGACGCTCTCCACCAGCGACGAAAATGCATTCGGCCCTTCCGCCGAGCGGCGTCGCAAACGATCGAGGAAGAAGGGCAGGACGTTCGATGCTAAATCGCTCGACAGATACTTGCGCATTAGCTTTGCGTTTCCCGAAGAGAACCTCGCAGGGCTGCCCCTTGGCGCGAGTCCAAAGAAAGTCGGAAAGAAAAACAAGCAGACCGATGCCCACAAGGATGATTTCATTCGCGCACACGTCTCAGGTTTTTTCGAATTTGCGAAGGACTCACACCGGGAGGATGCAGGCGAGTTTCTGAACGAAATTGCGCATCACCCGGCGCTGGCACCGGTGGATGTACCCGGGAAAATCTCGGCTGCAGCTTACATATTCCAAGCGCGAGTGGCATATCGGCTCAAGACTGATGCAAGATACTGGGTGCTCGACGGACTTGGCAGCGACTATCCACATCCGTTTGCCCTGCGCGCAGGAGTTTTTCCTAGCTGGAAACGGCAGATCCGTTCACTGGAGACAACCCGACAGCGATTATGGGACAACTTCGCCGATGCGGCGAAGGCGGAACACGGCGTCCTGGCGACCCACGACTGGAATAAAATGCCGGCCCAACTGCTCCAGGACGCCCTGAAGATCGTGGAAAGGGTGCTCGGTTGGATGGAAGCGTTCCCCGATCCAGTAGAACTTCGCAGCAAGTTTCGCGAGATTGTCAGGCCCGACGCTGACCGCGAAACGGTCGGCGTTATGGCTTACGTGCTCGACCGAATATACCGGGAACGGGTGAGTATTCCGATGAAAGCCAAAGAGATTGAGTGTCGAATTGCGGAGTTGGAGACGAAGTACCTTGGTGAGAACATTCACTACGATCCCGATGACGGCTGCGCCGCGGTACGACTACAGATTCGTGCCTTCAAAAGATCGTCGGCGCGTGCGGCCTTGGACGCGAAACTGACACGCAGTCTAAGAAAGTCTGAAACAGACTTTCGAAACAACGACCCTAAACGCGGGTTGGATGCGGACATGCGGTTCTGGGCAAGATATGATCGCCACGTCAAAGCCCACGACAAATGGCGAGACGAGACCACGTCCAGACTAGATCAAGACATGAGACGACTCTTTAAGGCCGCAAACTTCGAAGATCAGCTTGCCGAGGCGCTCGACAATCGTCACAAGCAAGTAGGTCACTACATCGACTTGGAAAAACGTTGGCTCGCGCAGGAACGCGCCCACCTCGACAAACTGAAAGCGCCGAACGTCAACGTTAGCAAGTATGGGCAAGAAATGCGCAAGTGGATGAGGCGCTGGGAATCGACATGGGAATTATACGGGAGCGATTCGACAAACGGGAATCCCTCCACTGCGCCGCATCCCGAATCGTCGTCCTAGTCGGGCATCTCGTCGATCGGCTCTAATCCGAGTTCTTCTAGGATTTTGTTTTTCCTCTCTAGCGACACTCGCACGCGACCGTCCTGCGTCCAATTTCCACGGCGAGAGGATTTTTTATCCGTCTCGTTCGGTACGCCTCCAATCCTCTCGACTAGGAACGGCGCTTGACCAACAAGGCGGTTGGAAATCTCCTTGAGCGCGCCGATGTTGCCCTTCAGGCCCTGATGTATCAAGGCGCGCATGAGCAGTTCGGCGTAGATTCTCCGCTCCGGATCGGTGGCGCACTCCGTTTCCACCAGTTCGCGGAGCACGTCGACGATGCTGCCCTTCTTCGGCCTGCCCCTCGGGTTTCCGCTCTGCCCTGGCTTCCAGCGCGTTTCCTCTGGCGGCAATGGACGTCCGCGATTCGTCTTGAGGTCCTTCGGTTGCTCCATAAGCTACGGGCGAGCGTTTTCCTCCTCGCATAATTCCGGCTGGAGTCCCAGCAGACTCAGTCGCTCGAGTGCCACGGCAACGAACGGTGGAGACAGTTCCATCGCGTAGCAGATCCGCCTCAGCTTCTCGGCAGCCACGAGTTGCGTGCCGCTCCCGGAGAATGGCTCGAAGCAAATATCTCCTGGTTTCGTGTGTTGCCGCATCGGAATGGCGAACAGTTCTATCGGTTTTTCGGTTGGGTGAACGCTCGGCTCTCCCGGCTTCAGCGTTGGAAAAGACCACACGCTTGGCGGGTAGTCCTCTGAACAGCGCTGCGGCTTCTTTCCCTTTAGCCAACCGAAAAAGCACGGCTCGTGCTGCCACATATACCAAGAGCGCGTCAGGATCGGGCGATCCTTGGCCCAAATAATTTGCTGATGCACGAACGCGCCGTGTTGTTCCCACACGGATTCGAGCAACGCTTGTCGCCGGCTCGCATGCCAGCAATACCACGCGGCGTCCTCGGTGATGGCATTCTCGATCGCCACCTTCACGAATGCATCGTAGAGCGCGTGACCTTTCTCGGGAGAATCAACGTCAGAGTATTTGTCTTTCCAATCCTTGTCGCCAGGATGCTTTCGACCGTGCGATTTCGTCCACTTGTGCGGATGATTCGCTCCGTTGTAATCGACCAGGTACGGCGGATCGGTGGCAAACAAACAGGCGCGCTGGCCGTTCATGAGTAAACGTACATCCGTTTCCGATGTGCTGTCGCCACAAAGCAAACGATGCTTGCCGACGATCCACAGTTGTCCGAGCGCGGTGTTCCACTTTTTCTGCAGTTCGGCGGCGCGATCAATCAGGGACGACGGATCATCCGGGGCCAGTTCGAGCTGGCCTTGGTAGACCTCCTCGAAGCCCGTTCCTGCCAATGCGTCCGCTCGCCCGAACTCCTCGACAATCTTCTGAAGTTCCCGCTCGTCCCAACCGCCGAGAACCGTAGTCTGGTTGTCGGCCAACAAGTAAGCTTCCGCGTCACGATCATTCGCGAAAGCGATGCCTCGGACTACCGGGACAAACCAATCGTCCTTTTCCGCCCGGATGCGGTCGGGCGGATCGCGGCCTTCCAACTTGGCTTTCTGAAGCGATTCCAAGCGTCCGTGGCCGGCGACGAGTCGAGCTGTGCGCTCATCCAAAATCATCGGACTCACGTAGCCGAAGCGACCCATCGAAGCGAGGACCGAATCGATCCTGTGCTTCTTGGGATTGCGCGTGGCGGGTTGAAGCGAGCCGAGAGGTAAGTATTCGACTCGCAGTTGCGAATGTTCCGGGCGCGGCGTTTTGGGCTTCGGCATCGGTGCTGTTGCCTCCAGAACAAAAAGTAACGGATCTGTTCTGTCGCTTCCACGAAATACCGTGGGCAGATTGCAGGGCGAATCGGACCGGTCCGCTGCCGCGCCGAAAAGAGGCGGTGTGTTTCGCGAACGGATCAGACCGCGCTGCTACGGAGGAGCAAGATTTTGGTTCGATTCGCACTTCATCACAACCAAGTTTCTACGCACCTCCATCCGCATTGGGAACCATGCCGTCCATCGCCAGTTCTTCGCCATCGGGAATTTCGCGAAATCACCGGCCTTGTCGAGTGGTGAGCGGGGCAAAACCAATACTTAAACCTCGCTTTATCTGGCACTTAGAGCAATCATCCCTGGACGAAAGGAGGGGGATCATTGGTCCAACATGAGGAACCGAAAATGAGGGCCTCGGGCGAGGCGATTCCGCCCGTGTCAAGCGAAACCTTTGTGGTTCCGGCGAACCCTGGAACTGTCCTATTTGGCACGCTCGCTGAAATCTGGGAGCATGACTATGTTGAGCGCGTTGTCGGCGGCAAGCCGCTGGTGGCGGCGTCGACTCGTGGCAAATACCGGAACCACCTGCACAATCACATCTTGCCCAAATGGGCTTCGACGCCCATCGGCCAGCTTCGCTCCAAGCTGGTGCTCGATTGGTTGCAACAGGAATCGGGGTCGTGGTTCATGATGACCGACCTGCGCAACATCATGAGCGGCATCTTCACCAAGGCCCAAGAGTGGGAGATTCTGCCCGACACGTTTGCCAACCCGATCGCACGAGTAAAGCTGCCGAAGAAATGGCAGGTGTACGAAAAGCGGATTCTCTCGGAACAAGAGACCGTCCGCGTGTTCGATCGTCTTCAAGACCCCAACCGACTCATCTGCGAGATTTGCCTCGGAACCGGCGCGCGCATTTCCGAGGTGACCGGCTTGCAGGTGAAGCACATCAATCTCGACAAGGCGTGCATCCGAATCGAGCAGCGGCATTGGCGCGGTGACATCGACGATCCAAAAACGGAAAGAAGCAAGCGCACGTTGACGTTGGGCAGCTTGGTCGAGCGAATGCGCGATTGGATTGCTGCGTTGCCTGCGTCGTCGCCGGATGCGTGGGTGTTCCCTCAGGACAATCGCAAGAAGCCGATGTGGGATTCCGGTGTGCGCAAGGCTCTGAAGGACGCCGCCAAGCTGGAAAGCTGCGATTTCCCTGGCTTCGGGCTCCACTCCTTGCGCCGCGCCAACATCACGTGGCGACAAGAAGTTGGCGGATCGAGTATCGAGGCGTCGCGCATCGCCGGCCACGCCAGCACCAGGATGACCGAGGAATACACCGTGGTCCAACTGAACCGCCAAGCGGAACTGACCCGGCGCATCCAAGAGAAAGTATTTGGCGTCATCGCCTCGGCGCCGCAGCCGACTGCGGTCGCGCAGAATTGCCTTGCTTTGCCTTCCGTTCAGAGCGATGAATCGACCCTCGAAAGGAGCCACACCATGGCGAAGAAACAAACTGGCAAGCAAGCGAAGCGCAAAAAAGCGCCCGCGATCGAAGTACGTGAAGGAAGCAAGAAAGCGAAAGTGATTCAGATGCTGCAGCGGCCCGACGGCGCAACGCTCGACGGCCTGATGAAAGCAACAGACTGGCAAGCGCACACCGTTCGTGGATTCCTCAGCGCGACCGTCGGCAAGCAACTGGGGTTGAAAGTTGACTCCAGCAAGCGCGACGACGGCCAGCGCGTATACCGCATCGCGTAATTCCCCGCCCGCGTGGGCTGGCGATTCGCCAGCCCACATCATCGATTCGAATCGCCTGTTCTACGCCTGATCTTCCAAATCCACATCGCCAAAACGCGCAATTGGCGTGGACTTGGGCTATGCTAAATGGAGGTCAAGCCTGTTTTATGCCTGTTTATCAGGCATGGCAGGTCCGCCTTGACACGGTAGAGGTCTAGAGTTCGAGTCTCTACAGGCCCACCATTTTTGTTTCAAAGAGATACCGCAGCAGCAATCGCGTGATTTTGGGATGCTGATTTAGTAAGGTAGAGGTCCGAGAGAGTTTTCGATGAGCGACCCTCGCCAACACGTTCACGAGCTGATCGATCAGTTGCCCCCGTCGCAACTCGCCGCCGTCGCCGGGCTGCTCGAGTCCATGCTCGATCCGATGGCCCGCGCAATCAGAAACGCGCCGATCGATGACGAGCCGATCAGTGACGAGGAAGAGCAAGCCGTGGCCCGGTCTAAAGAATGGTTTAAACACCATGAAGGCTGCTCGCTTGAAGATCTCGCCTCCGATATGGGCATCTCCATGAACGAGATTCGTAACGCGAAGGGCTAGGCTTGAAGCGAATCCGTATCTCGGAGGAAGCCCAAGCGGATATCCGCACGATCCCCCAGGCCATCGCCATTAACATTCTCACAGCCATTCACCGATTGGCCGAAACCGGCGCGGGTGACGTGAAGACGCTGCAGGGTCGCGACGGCGAGAAGCGTCTACGCGTCGGCGATTACCGTGTTCGCTTCACGGAAGAAGGCGAGACGCTCCAGGTCCACACCGTCAAGAATCGCAAGGACGCCTACCGCTGATGGGTTACGAAGCCAAGAAGACGGAACACTCCGGACCAAAGCGCGGCAGGGGCGCTTACTGGGGCTATCGTTGGGACGCCAAGAAGGAATCCAATCGCATCCGGCGCGAGAATGCCAAACGGCAAATTCTAGGCGCGCGCGCCGAGGCGAACGAATCATGAAAGGACGTTCCGCACTCTGGCTGCGCAACAAGGCCAAGCGGGGATTTCGCGGCTACCCGATTGCAACGGTCGCCTTTTACGGGCCCAACACGGACCTCGCTACTAAGGTCGTCGCTTCGATCGTGCCCGGCGAGAACTGCGATCCCGATCCGCTGGAACGCTGGGTTTCTCAGAACACCGACGTACGCACCGATTCCAAGATTGGCGAACAGGTCATCTCCTTCCTGCGGGCGAACGGCGCTCGTTCCATCGTGGTGACCGACGGAATCATTGGTTGTCCGCATGAAGAAGGCATCGATTATCCCGATGGTGCCTCTTGTCCAAAGTGTCCGTACTGGGCGGGTCGCGACCGCTTCACTCACGAACGCATTCACTGAGGCCCGATTCGCCGTTCGTGTCGCCGGCCGCGCCGTACACCCGCTCGACGGCAAAAGCTTCCAGCACCAAAACAAATTGATCCGCGATGGTTTGTGGGCTCACGATCATCGTCCTAAAACTTCGCGCGAAGCCGCGGACATGAAGCCGCGTGCACGCAAGAATGACTTCATTTGCACGCAAGGTACGGCCGTGGTCCCGCGATTCGACGTGGAGTTCGTCAGTGGCCTCTGGGCATATCGTCCTTAGAGGTTTTTGTGCAATCCGATGACCGTCCGACTCGCGCGAAAGGTCCTTCGTTTGCAGGCGTTGAAGTTACATGGCGCTACTTAGGGACTGGCAGGAACTGCTCTGGATCGCGGGCGAACTGGCCGCGATCGCCGTTTTCGCCGTGCTTTGTCACGCCGTGATCCTCTTGCTCATCAGACGTCTCGGCCAGCTTAAGCAGACGCGCATGGAGAAGGTCCTGTTTCGCTGCTTCGAGCAGCCGGTGGCATGGCTCGTGCCCCTGGGCGTGATTTGGTGGATCGTTCCTTCCTGGCCTGCCACGCCGGATTTCGCTCTCGAAGCGAACCTGCTGCGTCATCTTGTGCTGCTGGCGATCATCGCGTGTTTCAGTTGGATTCTCTTTGAAATCACACGCGCCGTGGAGGGGTGGATCGCCGATCGCTATCGCTTGGGTGCGGAGGAAACGCTGGCCGCCCGCAAGATTCGCACGCAGATTGTAGTGCTCCGCCGCATTGCAATCATGCTGATTCTGTTCGTCACGGTGGCCGCCGCGCTAATGACGTTTCCCAGTATCTGGCATTTGGGAATGGGCTTGCTGGCCTCGGCGGGACTCGCCGGTTTGGCCGCCGGCGCCGCGGCGCGTCCGATGCTCTCCAATATTTTGGCCGGCATTCAGATCGCCTTCATGGACTTGATTCACGTTGACGACATCGTGTTTGTCGACGGATTGTGGGGACGCATCGAAGAGATCGGCACAACCAACGTTTATATCCGCCTGGGAGATTTGCGCCGGCTGATCGTGCCGCTTTCATTCTTCATCGAGAATTCTTTCCAAGATTGGTCGCGCACGCAAACGGACTTGGCCGGTTTTGTGTTCCTGTACGTGGATTTCACGGCGCCCGTGGAAGACCTACGGCGGGAATTGAGCGCCATCCTGGCGGCCACGCCCTTGTGGAACGGGCGCACGAGCGTCCTGCAGGTAACCAACATTTCCGAACGCACGATCGAATTACGCGCCACGGTGAGCGCCGACGACGCCGAGAAGTGTTGGGATCTCAGTTGTGTGGTCCGCGAGGAGTTGATGGCTTTTCTCAACGAACATCACCCTGAGTGTCTGCCGAGGTTCCGGGCGGAGATACCCAGCGGCAGGTAGTGCAAGAACTTTCATGCACGGGAAACGGCTTGCATTCGCCGGAAGAGGGGCGTCGCGCCTCAAAGTATTGGATTCCGGCGTTTCGCTGATGGCTTTTAACGTGCCCTATGTTCCGTTACTCGAGGGGAATCGCGTGACACAACGAATCGCCGCCGGTTTGGTACTGGCAATGGCTTGGTTCTGCCCTGCGTTCGCACAAAACTCTCACTACGAAGGACAAATCGTCCGGAAGATTCGCTACGATCCCGCGGCCCAGCCGCTCGCCCAAGCCGATCTCGATCGCGTCCAGCAATTGCACACGGGCGACGCTTTGCACCGCTCCGAAGTGGCGGCGGCCATCGACGCTATGTTCGCGACGGGCCGCTACACCGACATTCAGGTGGACGCGAGTGAAACGCCCGCGCGCGACGGCGTGGTGGTGACGTTCCACACGCAGCGGGCAGGGTTTGTCGGCCACGTCGGCGTGGAAGGAAAAATCACCGCGCCGCCGGACCTGGCGACGATCGTGAACACCACAAACTTGGATTTGGGTACGCCGTTCCGCCCCGAGGCGCTGGACGGCATCCAGAAAGACCTGGAACAACTCTTCCGCGCCAATGGTCTTTACGGCGCGAACGTGCACTTGGAGACGCACGAAGATCCTGCCACGCAGGGCGTCGACCTAACAATCGTAGTGAAGCCCGGGAAGCGCGCGCGCTACGAAGAGCCGGTGATCGAGGGCGACACCAAACTTTCCGAGTCCGCGATCTTCAAAGCCACCGGATGGCGCTGGCCGATCATTCATCGGTGGCGCGAGGTGTCGGCGCAATTGACGCAAAAGGGTGTCGACGGCGTGGAGCGAAAGCTGGAATCGCAGGATCGCTTGAGCGAGACGACCACGCTGAAGTCGCTCGATTACGATTCGGAAACGCGCCGCGTGCAGCCGACGCTGCAAATCGACGCAGGCCCGAAGATCGAAGTGAAAACGACGGAAGCGAAAGTTTCCAAGCGCCTGCTGAAGCGCTATGTGCCGATTTATCTCGAAGGCTCGGTCGACCGCGACCTGGAGGTGGAAGGCGCGCGCAACTTACGCGACCATTTTCAGTCGAAGGGATACAGCGATGTGGATGTGAGTTTCCGGGAGCTCCCCGCGGAGAACGACGAGCGCACCATCGAGTACGCGATCGCGCGCGGGCCGAAACTGAGACTCACGCACCTCGAGATTCAAGGCGCTACCAAGTTCCCGCAGGATGAGCTTCGCGACCGCATGTTTCTCCGCGCCAGCTCCTTCCGCTATCGCGGCGGGCGCTATAGCGAAGGCTTTCTTAAGCGCGACGAGGAAAACATCGCGAGCTACTACCGCGATCACGGATATCGCGACGTGACCGTGAAGTCGACCTCCGAGCGCGGCTACAAGGGAAAGTCCGGCGATCTGGCGTTGACGATTCACATCGCCGAAGGCGCGCTGTGGACGGTCGAGAATCTCGACATCGCCGGTTTGGACTCCGCGATTCAAGATCACGTGCAGGCCGAGCTGAAATCGACAGCCGGCAAGCCGTACAGCGATCTGCGCGTGGCGCAGGATCGCGCGGCCATCCTGAACGCTTGCCACGACCAAGGGTTTCTGCACGCAGTTTTCAACTACGGCGCCGCGCCGGCCGGAGAACATCGCGTGAATTTGCACTATGTCGTGACGATGGGCCATCAGGAGTTCGTGCGCGCGGTGGTGGTCACGGGATTACGGCACGCGAAACCGAAACTGGCAACGCAGGATATCCAACTGAACGCCGGCGACCCAATCTCGCTGCCCAAGATTCGCGATTCCCAGCACGACCTGTACGGCCGCGGCATTTTCGCCAACGTCAACACCGCGATTCAGAACCACGACGGCGACGAACGGCAGAAAAACGTGCTGTTCGATTTCACGGAGTCGCATCGCTACAGCTTGACGGTGGGAGTGGGCGCGGAAATCGCGCGGCTCGGCGCGACGGCAGCCAACATCAATGCGCCGCAGCAGAACACCGGATTCACTCCGCTGGTGGAAGCGAATCTGAGCCGCCTGGATTGCTTCGGCTTGGCGCAGACCGCCACCGTGAGTACGCGCCTCTCCACGCTCGAACAACGCGGGTCGCTGACCTACGAGATCCCGCGCGCCTTTGAAGTGACCAACGGCATCCTGACCATCTCGACGCTCTACGATGTGAATCGCGACGTGCTGACGTTCGCCTCGCGGCGCGAAGAAGCGTCGCTGCAATGGCAGCAAAAATTCTCCAGCAAGTCGCGTCTCCAGGGGCGGTTCGCTTTCCGCCGCGTCAGTACGACCGACGTGGTGATCCCGTCGCTCTTGGTTCCGCAACTGCTGCAACCGGTGCGCATCGGAATCGTCTCCGGAACGTATTTCCAGGATCATCGCGACAATCCCAGCGATCCGCATTCCGGCTTTTACAACACCGTGGATGCGGGAATCGCCAACGGCATTTTCGGCTCGCAGCGCAACTTCGGGCGAATCCTCGGAAGAAACTCAACCTATCACCGCCTCTCGAAGAATCTGATTTTGGCGCGCCAAACCACCATCGGGCTGATCAAGCCCTTCCATACGCCCACGAACTTCACGGAAAGCGAAGCGATTCCACTTCCGGAGCGTTTCTTCGGCGGCGGCAGTCTTTCCGATCGGGCGTTTCCGGAAAATCAAGCGGGCCCGCGCGACATTGGAACGCCCGCGGGTCCCGGTGCGACGGCCACCGATCCGACGGGATTTCCGCTGGGCGGCAACGCGGAGTTTTTCAATAACGTGGAGCTGCGATTTCCGCTGATTGGCGACAACATCGGCGGTGTGCTTTTCTGGGATGCCGGCAACGTCTACGACACCATCAGCGACATCTCCTTTCGTTTTCACCAGCGCAATCCGCGCGATTTCGATTACATGGTCCACTCGGTGGGCTTCGGCTTGCGTTACCGGACGCCCGTGGGACCGATCCGCGCAGATTTCGCGTACAGCATCAATCCGCCGCGCTATGTGGGTTTCAGCGGAACACTGCAACAGCTTCTGGCCTGCAATCCGAATTTGCCGTCGAGCGCGTTGCCTTCGGTGTGCATGCCCTCCATGCAGGGCGTAAGCCATTTTCAATTCTTCTTTTCAATTGGACAAACATTTTAAGCTCATGGCGACGCGCCCCCAACTCGTGATCTTTTTTCTGGCCGCCGCCACTGTGTGTTTCAGCGCCGCGGCGGAAATCATCGACCGCGTCGCGGTGGTGGTGGGCCAAGACGTCATCAAGTGGAGCGACATCGACCGCGACATTCGCGTCACCGATTTCCTGAACGAAGCGGCGCTCGATTTCGGCGCGAGCGCGCGCAAGCAATCCGCCAGCCGCCTGATCGACCAAGCGCTGATTCGCCAGCAGATTCGCTCGGGTGAGTATCCACCGGCGTCGCTCGACGATGCCGGACGCCTGCTGGCGTCGCTGCGGAGCGATCGCTTCCATAGCGACGCCGCGTACCATGCGGCTCTCTCACGTTATGGGATCACAGAAGAGGAATTGCGCGACGCCCTGCTCTGGCAACTCACGGTTTTGCGTTTCATCGAGGCGCGCTTTCATCCCGAAACGCCGGCGAGCGATGGAAATCAGCGGAACACACAGGTCGACGAAATGCTGAACGACTGGCTGCAACAAAGCCGGAAGGATGCGCGCATCGTGTATCCGGACAAGTCACTCCAATGAAAACCGCACTCAAAATCATCGCTCTTGTGGCGGCGCTGGCGATCGCCGCCGTCATCGCCGCGTATTTCGCCGTGCGCACGCCGTGGTTTCAGGATTACGGGCGAGCCAAAGTCATCACAGGAATTGAAAAGTCCACGGGCGGGCGTGTCGATCTGCACGGCTTGCAACTCGACTTGGCGACGCTGACCATCCGTCTCGATGGCTTGACGATTCATGGGACCGAACCGTCCGGCCAGCCGCCGTTATTGTGGATTCGTTCGGGCGTCGCGCGATTGCAATGGTCGACGGGCGGCATGTTCGGCGGTGTTCTCGACTTGAAGTCGCTGCGCGTGGAAGATCCTGAAGTCAACGTGATAGTTTTTCCCGACGGCCACAACAATATCCCCACGCCCGCGAATCCTACGGCGCCATCGACATCGCCGAAGACGATTCTCAATCTGGTGTCTCACGACATCGATATTCGCGACGGAAAGCTGCAACTCGTCGAGCAACAAATGTCTTTCAGCATTCACGGACAGAACCTGCGCGCGGCCGTCGCATACAATCCGCAAGCGAGACGCTACGACGGCGAGATTTCCCTCGATCCCATTTCCGTGAACTCCGCACACCGCCTCCCGGTGCGTGCCAGGATCGCGATTCCGCTGACACTGGGAAAGAACGGCGCGCAAATCTCCAATGCGCGGATCGAAACACCCTCGTCCCTGGCGATCGTAAACGCGCGCCTGGAGAGCGTCAGCCCGCCGGCGATCACAGGCGGTTTCAGCGTTCATTTGTCACTCGAGGAAATGCAGCGCGCTTTCGATGTGGGCGTTCATCCCGGGAAGAACACACCGCAGTTTCTCGATGCGGCGGCGGGAATTCAGATGAACGGTGGCGAGATTCAAGTGCAGAACTCGCGCCTTACGCTGGGCGATAGTTTTCTGAACGTCGACAAGATCGTCGTTGGAACCGTCGAGCACGGCCCCGCAGACATTCATGGCCGCCTGGCGCTCGCCGAATTGGCCCGGCTCTTGCGCATTCCCGACGATCCGCGCGGCGTGCTCACACTTGCCGGCAACGTGACATTTCAGAGTGCTGACGATTACGTGATCACGGGCGACGCCGAGTCGAGCGACTTATCGTTTCAACCGGGCGATTCGCGCGTGGCGGTCTCCCACATCCACGTTCCCGTGCGGATCGATCCACAAACGATCGAGGCGAAAGGCCTGCGTGTCGCGATGCTCGGCGGCGAAGCCGACTTCGACGCGCGATTGGAGCACTTCGCCAAACTCTCGCTCTCGGGAAAACTGCGCGGCTTCCGCGTACAAACGGTGGCGGCGCAACTTCTCGGCAAGCGCACCGGCTACGACGGCACGGTCGGCGGCACTTTCGAAGCACATGGAAACGTGAAGTCCACAACTCCGGACGCGTTGCGCGCGCAACTGCACTTGGGCGTCGCGCCCACCGGCGACGGAATCCCGCTGCGCGGCGAAATGAACGCCGGCGTGCGCGGGCCGTTCGCGGCTCCGCAAGTCACCGGCAACGTGAGTCTCGCGAGCTTGGCGATCGGCGGGCGATCATTCGATCGCGTGGGCGCGGACTTCGAGCTTTCGCCGTCGCACGCTGAAATTCGAAACGGCGTGATCACCGGAAAATCGGTGGAAGCGCGTTTCTCCGCGTCAGCGAACCTTCACCACTGGAGTCCCGCGCCGAGCGACGCGATCGCCGCAACGGCCACGATTCCGCGCGCCGATCTGGCCGACGTTCTGGCGTTGGCCGATGAAACGCAAGTTCCGGCGCGCGGCGTTCTGGCCGCCGAATTGTACATCACCGGCACGTACGGCAATCCGCTGGGCAATGCGCAGTTCACCGTGTCGAAGGGCGTCATCGACGGCCAACCCTTCGACCAACTCGCGGCGGCGGCTACGCTCACCGATCAGCTCGTCACGCTGAAGTCTGCTCACGCGACCCTGGGCGCCGCGGCGATCGACGCGCAGGGATCGTTTTCTCACCCACGGGACTCTTTCACGACGGGCCGCTTGCAATTACATTCCGCCAGCAACGAGATTGCTCTGAAACAAATCAAGGCGCTGGAAGACCGCCGCGCGAATCTTGATGGCACGGCCGTGCTGCGCGGCGACATTGCAGCGGACGTGCGCCAGTCGAACGGAGAAACCGAATTCAGCGTCACCAACGCTAGTGCCGATGTGCGGGCCAACGACATCCACGACCAGACCGAGCACTACGGAAACATTACCGCGACCGCTCGCACGTCTGGATCGCAACCGGGATCGCAACTCGTTACCACCATCGACTCGGACTTTGCGAAGTCGCGAATCCACATGACCGCGCAAACTCAATTGACTCGTGAGTATCCGACCACATGGCAGGCGTCGGTGGAAAACTTGCCCATCCAGGACGCCGCGCGGCTCGCCGGCTGGGATCAGCACGACCAGGGTCTGCTCTCGGCCACCGCGCACGCCAGCGGAACACTGCGCAATCCCTCGGGCGAAGCGAATTTCCGCATCACGCATGCCGTGATCTCCGATGAAGCGATCGACAGCATGACCGGCTCCGCGCAATACACGCATGACACCGTTACGCTTTCCTCGCTCGACGTTTCCGCTCCCGCGGGACGGATTCAGGCCCACGGCTCGGTGACGCATAACGGATTCGATTTCGACAACGAGCGCGCCGAAATGCATATCGAGACTGCCGGCCTCGATTTACGCCGCGTGGAAAATATCACCCGGCGCGAGCCCGGCGTTGCCGGATCGTTACATGCCACCGCGGACATGGCGGTGGCGCTGCGCCGCGAGCCAGGAAAGCTGGAAGTCCGGCCATCGCGCGCCGAATTCGACGGCGGCATTTCCGCTCTTCAAGCGAACAACCATCCATTGGGAAATCTGACGGTTGCGGGACACACCGCCGGCACGGCGCTGACAATGAAAGTGGATTCCGACTTGGGCAAGAGCGCGATTCACGGTAACGGCCGCGTAAATCTCTCCGGCGATTATCAAACCGATGCGACGCTCACATTCGACAACGTCACCTACTCCGGTTTCAAGGACTTTTTCGGCGGCGACACGCTATTCGCGCGCGACTTCGACGCGTTAGCGGAGGGACGGGTACATGTGTCCGGTCCGGCACTGGAGCCGGAAAAGATGACGGGTGAGTTCACGCTGAATCGCGCGCAAGTCATGACCAACCGCGTGGCGCGGGGATCGCAAAACGTTAGCCGAAGTCCCGTGCTGCAAAATGACGGACCCATCGTCGCCAAGCTCGACCATTCCGTGCTGCGCATCGAACGCGCGCACATCACCGGCCGCTTCACCGATCTCGCGGCGTCGGGGACCGTGGCGCTCAATCAACCGCGCACGCTGAACCTCACGCTGCAAGGCACCGCCGACCTGAAACCGGTCAACGATATTTATCCCGACCTCTACGCGGGCGGCGTCATCACGCTCGACTCAACGGTGCGCGGCGCGCCGGACTCGCCCAACATCCAAGGAAAAATCGATTTGAAGAATGTTTCGCTCAGCATCCCGGATCAATCCAATGGGATCGACTACGCCAACGGAGAAATCGTGCTGAGTGGCCATAGTGCGAGCATTCAGTCGCTCACCGCTGGATCGGGCGGGGGAAAAGTCACCGTGACCGGCTCGGCGAGTTACGTCAACGGGTCGCTTCAGCCGGATTTCAAGGCCGCGATCAGTCACGTGCGAGTTCGTTACAGCGGCGCGTCGCTGACCGGCAGCGGGTCGGTGCAACTGACCGGAACCGCGGCGCGCAGCGCCATCACCGGCAACATTTCCATCGAGAAGGTGGCCTACAATTCGCAGAGCGACGTGGGATCGATTCTCGCGCAGGCATTTGGTTCGACGCCCAAGGAAATCACCGAGCCTACGACGGCGGAGGGATTTCTCGGCAATTGCCATCTCAATGTCGGTATCAAGACGCAATCCGACACGCGCTATCGCACCTCGCTGGCGCAGGACTTGGCGGGAACCGCCGCGGTCACGCTGCGAGGCACGCTCTTACAACCGGGAATGACGGGCCGCGCCAACATTATCAGCGGAAGCATGGTCTTTTTCGGTCACACCTACACGGTGAACCGCGGCTCGGTTTCTTTCTATCGCACCGATCGAATTGAGCCGGAGCTCGACCTTCAGTTGCAAACCGTAGCCGACAGCGTGAAGGTCACGGTCGGTTTCTCTGGTCCCATCGACAATTTGAAAATGTCCTACAGCTCCGATCCGCCGCTGCAGTTTTCCGACCTCACGGCGCTCTTGACCACGAACGCGACGCCAAACGACGCCACCATCGCCGCGCACACGCCCCAGGCTCCCGCGCAAACCACGGCGCAAATGGGCGAATCGGCGGTGCTCGGCCAGGCCATCGCGAATCCCGCAGCCAGCCGCTTACAGCGAGTCTTCGGCGTCACGCAATTCAAGGTGGATCCGTCGTTCACCAACGGCAGCACGCTGCCTTCGGCGCGCGTCACGTTTCAACAGCAAATCAACGGCGCGATCACTTTCACCTACACGGAAGATCTTTCGCAGGCGAACTCGGAGCTGGTGCGCGTAGAGTGGGCCATCAATCCGCGTTTCTCGGCGGTCGCTACGCGCGATGAATACGGGATCTTCGGCGTAAATTTCGTTTACAAAAAGCAATTTCGCTAAACCGAGCGATCAGGAGCTTGCCTCCCCCGGTTGGCCTCAGCCAATAAGGGTCTTGACTCGATTCCCGTTCTGGCGTTAGAAAAAATAGGAAACCCTTTTTCGGAGCGCGCCATGACTCTAGGAGTACCCGAGAGCCTGCCACTCTCTCTGACGGAGTACGACTGCCCGAATTGCAAGAAAGTTTATTGCCGAGCGTTTGACGGCAAGGAAGTCCATTGCCGCGCTTGCGGCGCTACTCTCGTGCCCAGGGATTCTCCCCAACTGAGCAAGAAGAAATCCGCCGGATCATAGGAAGGTTCACGCCAAGCTTCACCCCGGCAATGCATCAGCGAGAGGCCGCAAGGAATCTCCTGAAGAGCGCGAAGCACGGCTACTAGGGCGTGTTCACGCTATTAAACAATAGTGTGAACACGCCTAGGCTTCCTGAGAGGCTGTCGCCTCTAGTGGACCGCTAGCGCTACCGCTGCCGTCGCAGTGCCCCCGACGTTCAGCGTCAACGGTTGATCGCCGGCCGAGAGTCCTACCGGCACCACGAAGTTGACCTGAAATAATCCAGCGAATCCCGGCGCCAGACCGGAGAAACTCACTTGGGCGTTGGTTCCTCCTACCGTGATCGTGGTATTCCCACTGGTATTGATCAATGTCCCGATCGGCGCCAGTTGTCCGCTGGCGATCGATCCGTTCACCGATCCCATGCCCGTGGCGTACAACGATAGGTTGTCGCCCGCCTTAGCTGGATTGCTCGCGGTGATCTGCGCGCCTGTGGTGCTCAAAATGGCGGCCCGCCCGTTCGCCATAAAGATCCCGGGATCTGTCGCGCGCAGCGAGAGCGTTGAAGGCGCGCCCGTCACGCCATTCGCAGTCACCTGCACCGTTGTGGAGGATTTTCCATTCAGCTCGAAAGGCACCTGAATGTTGATCTGGTTGCTGCCGGCAAAGAAGAGAGGCGCGGCTTGACCATCGAACGTAACGGAGACACCTCCCAAGGCCTTGGGCAAGAATCCGCCGGAAGCGGTAGCGTTCACTCCCGCCGAAGGACCGAGATTGACGCCGAACGCCGATGCAATCTCGCCCGGCGCAACCGACACCGACGCGAAACTCGCTCCGTTCACGATCCCGCCCACATTCACGGTCGGCAACGCGACGCTCACTCCAAGAGTCACCGTGATGACTTGCGACGCCGCGCCGGGCACGTTCACCGTAACGGTTCCCGTGTAAGTCCCGGCAGCTATCCCAGAGCCATTCGCGGTTATCGTCAACGTAGCCGGAGTGGTGCTCGACGTCGACGACACTGACAACCAGTTCCCGCCGGAACTGGCGCTGGCGGAAGTTGTGAAGCTCAGTTGCGCGCCGCCGCTGCTGGTTACTCCCACCGTCGTAGAAGATTGCAGCGACGTGCTGGGCGACACCGATAGCGACACGCTGTTGCTTCCCAGCGAAAGGCTGCCGCTTCCGGAAGCCTGCACGTTGAGCGTCACCGGCACCGAGACCGGCGAGTTGGAGGCCGTCGCATCCGTGATGGTGACCGTGCCGTTATAAGTACCCGCCGATAGACCACCGGCATTCGCAGTGACGGTAGCCGTGGCACTGCCCCCAACGCCAATCCCAGTGTTCATCGAAGCACTCAACCAGCCGCCACCGTTCGATGTTGCGGCCGAAGCGCTGGCGGTGATGCTTCCGGTCCCGCTGTTGTTAACCGTCAGTGTTGTGGACACGGTTGAGCCGGTCGACGCGGATGCGTTGAACGATACCGATCCGGGGCTTATTGTAAGCATCGGTCCGGAAGCTGACCCAGAGACGTTCAGCGTGACGTTAGCGCTGGCGGAAGCCGCGCCCGGTCCCGTAGCGGTAATCACTCCGGTGTAGGTGCCAGCCGCCAGCGAGGCATTCTGGAATGTCGCCTGCGCGTTCCAACTCATGCTCGCCGACGCGGAGGCTTGCGGCGCGCTCAAAGTGAGCCAGTTGCCGCCCGTCGTGGTCACAGTTAAGGTCGGTGCAGCAGCGGCGCCGCCTTGCGCCGTCACCGTGATGACCTGGCCGTTGGCGTTGGCGCCCACCGTGGCGTTCGCTTGAACCGACGACGGCCCGATCATATAGGAAACGCCAGGAACCAACACTTGCAGTTGAACCGATACATTGGCCGATCCCGCGCCGGTGGCTGAAATCGTAAGCTGTCCTGAGTAGTTGCCGGCCGGCAGGTTCTGACTGTTCACTTGCGCCGTGACCATCGTCGACGTGGTTCCGGCCGACATGGAAGCACTGAGCCAGTTACCGCCCGTGCTGGTCGTAGCGCTCACCGTTGGACTCACGAGCGTCGCGGAACCACTCGCTGTCGCACTGAACGATTGTGACGCCGGATTGCTGCCCAGCGTCGCGGTGAAGGAAAGACTGGTGGCTCCGGAAATCATAGTCGCAGCACTTGATGGTGCTGCGAGAACAACGATTGCGAGGGCCAGCGAGATCAAGAACGTCTTGCGCACGTAAATTGGAATCATGGTATTCTCCTCGTCCTTTTTGGTGAGGCCATCGTGGGAAGCGCCGGCTGACGGCGCCGTGAGACGAAGAGCGCAATTTGACGCAGAGCCGCGACCGGCGATTCGCCGCAGTGTAAGCGGCCTGCCCGGTTTCCCAAAGGTTGCCTCGTAATCAATTTGAAAAGCACACTGTGTTCCCGGTCACCGCGCGGTTGGTGATACTTTGAGCGTAACGTCGTCTCTATGAAAATGTCACTGGCGCATTGGTCCTTAAGGCCATCGTTCAAATGAGCTTAGGAAAACTACCGAAAAATGGCTGGAAAACTCGTGGCGAGGCTAGGTGAATTCGCGCAAATCGCCGCCGATTTTGAAAGACAGAATCGCTGCTGAGTTTGACGCTCTACAGGCGCGCGATAGCTAGCGATGCGCACCCGGCGTAGGCTGACTTCTAGCATCTTGGCTCGGCTCCTGTGCTGGGCTGCCGCCTCTTCCAATGCGGTACAACTCAGCATGCCGGTCGTCAAAGCATCCGGTTGGCAGGAGTTTCACCATAAACCGCTCGATCGCCGGCTCGCCGCATGCGGCGTAGCCGACGTAGTTCTCCCAAGGTATCGGTTGCGTCCTCAGCGTGATCGCTTCCAACGCCTGGATATCGCGGCTGCTGGGCTGGCCTTCGCCGCGATCTTCGAATCCGTCTTCCACCGGCTGCTGTGATTTCAAGAATGCTCGCACTCGGGTCCAATCCTGTGCGATCACCGCCGTGCGGATCGACGCGGGAAGAGTCGCCAAGTGCGCTTCTTCGTCCGCCGCTTCGTAGTTGTGAAATTGCGGCGTGTAGGAACGCAAATAGACGAGCGGCGGGCGCGGACCATTCCATCGGTCGCCCAGGCGATCGAGCACTTCGTAGGAAATCGTTGTGCACAGCGTCTCGATGACCGCCGTGGTTCGCCGCGGATTCAGCATCACGTGACCTAATTCGTGGCCCATCTGATACGCAAATTGGTCGTATTGCGATCCGAGCGTGGTGATGCGAACGTGGATCGCGCGCGGCTCGGCCTCGTTGTCAAGGGAAGTCAGTGGCATCGGACCGCCGTACTCGACGACGATCGGCAACGGCAACGGCGGAGCTTCGCCGTGAAACATCTCCTGGATCACCGCCCAAACTTCGTCGGCGACAAACTGAAGTGTGCGGTGCAGCCCCGGCTCGGTCCAAGACGATTCATCCAAAACCGGAGTTTGCGCGGCAGCACTGGGTGTGTACGACAGGAAAAGCAGGAATATGCAGGCGGACGCGAGTGTACGCACAAGTCCCTCCATGCGACGAAAGGCTGTCGACGAAGGGCTTGCACTTGAAATGGTACGAAAGCTGCCAGTGAACGGTCTATTCCATTCTGACCATCGCACAAATGGACTAATTCGCGTTTTAAGAAGCGACCGTTGGGGAGCGAGATTGTCCGCCTCAGGATTGCGCCGCGTCGACTACGACCCTGCAGCGTGATTCCTCTTGACAACGCCGCGGCCTTCACCTTACTCTCTGACCAAGCGTGAAAGCGTTTTCATAGAGGGGGTTTGGGATGCGAATCAAAGCACTGACAGTCTTGCTGGTTCTCTCTTCCTGCGCCGTGTTCAGCGCGACAGTGTTCGGGCAAGAGTTCCGCGGCGGAATCAGCGGCAGCGTTACGGATTCCAGCGGCGCGGCTGTGCCAAAAGTCAAAGTGGTCGCCACGGAAGTGAAGACCGGCGTGAAATCGTCGGCCGTCTCGGAAAGCTCCGGCGGGTACACCATCCCTTATCTCATACCCGGCGAGTACGAAGTCACCGCCGAGGCCTCGGGATTCAAGCGATTCGTCCGCACCGGGATCACGCTCAGCACCGGCGAACACCCGGTCATCGATATCCGGATGGAGGTTGGCGCGGTCACCGAGTCTGTGACCGTCCACGCGGAGACGCCGTTGCTGGTGTCGGGCAACGCCTCGGTGGGGCAAATTATCACCACGGCCGAGGTGGAGGACTTTCCGGTGAACGGACGTACGCCGGCAATGCTGGCGAATCTCGCGTTCGGTGTGGTTTCGACGTTCGAGCCCGGACCGGTGCGTCCGTTCGACAATGGCGCGCCCAATGCGATTAGCGTGGGCGGCTCGCCTTCGGGAACCAGCGAAATGCTGTTCAATGGCGCGCCCAACGGTGGATTCCAAAACCAAATGGCGTACAGCCCGCCGCAGGATGCGGTGATGGAGGTTCGCATCAGCACCTTCGAAGTGGACGCCGCGCAGGGACACACCGATGGCGGCTCGGTCAATGTGGTGAGCCGCGGCGGTACGAACCAGTTCCACGGGTCGGCGTACGACTTCAATCAGTCGTCGGTGATGGACGCCAACGGGTTCTTCAACAACTTGCATGGAGTGCCGCGTCCGGCGTATCACTACAACCAGTTCGGCATGTCGGCGGGAGGTCCGGTTTGGATTCCGAAAGTGTTCAACGGCCGCAATAAGGTCTTTTGGTTTTTCGCCTACGAAGGCCTACGCGACGCCGATCCGGCGACTTCGCCTCTGGAAACCGGGAGCCCGGTGAACTACGCCACAGTCCCAACCGCGGCGGAACGCAAGGGCGACTTTTCCGCTCTGCTGGGGCTCGGATCGTCCTATCAGTTGTACGACCCATCCACGGGAGTCGCCACGACCTCGGGCAGTACGACCACCATCACGCGCCAGCCGTTCCCGAATAACATCATTCCAGCAGGACGCCTGGACAAGATCGCCCAGAGCTACTTGCAGTTCTTTCCGCAGCCGAATGCCCCGGGCCAAGCCAACGGCTTCCGCAACTACATCGTCAACGCCACCGACAAGGATACTTACGACAACGAATTCGGCCGCCTCGATTTCAACATCAGCGATCGTCAGCGCTTGTCGGTGAACGCTTGGCACAATTATCGCGCCCAAGACAAGAACAACTATTTCGGCAACATCGCCACCGGCACGTTCCTTTATCGCATCAACCAAGGATTCGGCCTGGACGATGTGTACACGATCACGCCGCGGACGGTGATGGACGTTCACGCCAATTGGACTCGTTACATGGAGAACCGCGGTATGCCCAGCGACGGTTTCAATCCGGCGACGCTGGGTTTCCCGTCCTACGTCGCGGGAACTTCCGAAGGCCTGCAACTGCCGGCGATCACGTTTACCAGCACCAGCGTCGTTTCGGGCAGCCAGAACAGTTTTCAATCGCTCTCCGGGAACGGCGACGGCGCCCAAGCCTACGACAGTTACCAGATCTTCGGCGACGTCACCATGATCCGAGGCAACCACGTGTTGAAGGCGGGCGGCGACGCGCGCGAGTATCGCTGGAGCGCGTTCACGCAAGGCAACTCCGCGGGCGCTTACACGTTCGGGTCCTCGACGGCGTCCAACAACTTCACCAACGGCCCGACGGCATCCACCGGGGTGGCGCCCTTGGGTGGAGACTTCGCGGCGTTTCTATTGGGTCAGCCGAGCAGCGGAAGCTTCGACCTCAACACGCAGAGCACGTCGAAGTCAAAATACTTCGCAATGTTCCTGCAGGATGACTGGCGCATGAGGCCGAATCTCACGATCAACCTGGGCCTTCGTTGGGAGCACGAAACCCCGACGAGCGAGCGGTTCAATCGCGCCGTCGACGGCTTCGATCCCACGGCAGTGAACTCGATTTCAGCGGCCGCTGCCGCTGCGTACGCCAAAACACCTAATGCATTGCTTCCCGCCAGCCAGTTCACGGCTCTCGGCGGCCCAACCTTCGCCTCGGCCAGCAATCCGAACCTGTACAGCACGGCCGTTTCGCTCATCAGTCCGCACGTCGGCTTGGCTTGGACTCCCGCCAAGCTCAAAAAGACCGTGATTCGAGGTGGATTTGGAGTCTTCATCGCGCCGATCGAGATTCTCGGCAACGGACAAACGGCCAGCGCGGTCAGCCTCAATCAACAAGGCTTTAGTCAAACCACTTCCTACGTGGCCACCAATAACAATTTCCAGACGCCCGCCAATGCGGTTGGCTGGGACGATCCATTCCCCACGATTTTCCGTCCGGTTGGATCGTCGAATGGACCGAGCACGTATCTGGGTCAAGCCCTCGCTTTTTACACGCCCCAGGCGATGAACTCCTACTCGATGCGCTGGAACTTCGGAATACAGCGCGAGCTGCCTGGCCAGATCGTGGTGGAAGTCGCCTACATCGGCAATCACGCGGTCCATTTGCCGATCACTGGAATCCAACTGAATTACGTCCCGCGGAAGTATCTCAGCAACACGCCGTACGATTCGACGAATGTGACTCTGCTGCAGGGTTCGGTAACGAATCCACTCGTGGGTTTGCTGCCGAACGGCGGCAGTCTCAACGGAAAAACGGTGGCCCTCGATCAGATTCTGACACCGTATCCGCAATATCCCCTCGGAACCGGAACCTCCAGCGGTTTGCAAGAGCAAGGCCCGGGAGCAGGAGAGTCTTATTACCACAGCCTGAACGTGCGTGTTCAGAAGCGATTCACCAACGGGCTGGTGCTGCTGAGCAACTTCGTGTACGACCGCCTCACCGAACGCGTCTCGTACTTGAACGACTCCGATTCCGCGCCCGAGAAACGCATTGGCTCCGATTCCCGCCCCTTGCGCGAGGTTCTGGCACTGACCTACAAAATTCCGGCTCCGTACAACAGCCGCTGGGCCAAGTCCGTCTTCGGCGGATGGGCGATCAACTCGCTGGCCACTTTCCAATCGGGACCGGTGATCGGCTGGGGAAATCTCAACTATCTTGGCGGCCCGCTGAACTACAACGCGCATCAACCGAACGGCACGGCATTCGACATCAGCCAGTTCACCAACTCCGTGAACGTTCCAACCGGTCAGAAAGCGCCGAATCAACCGACGCTGAACATCCGCGCGTTCGATACGCAGTTCAACGATCTGCGCCGCGATCCCACCAAGCAGTGGGACGCGTCCCTGCTGAAAGACATTCACTTCGGCGAACAGCGTTACCTGCAACTCCGCTTTGAGGCTTTCAACGTCACCAATCGCGTGGGCTTCGGCGCGCCCAGCACCACGGCGACGTCGACGAGTTTCGGGCAGATCACCACGCAGGCCAGCACGCCTCGCCGTTTGCAGATCGGCGCGCGGTTGGTTTGGTAACGGAGAATTCCGGGAATCGATCTACGGCAATGCGTCGCGTTTCAGGATCGCGCGATACAACACCTCGGCGCCGTTGGCGACGTCCTGCCAATCGCTGCGCTCGGCGGGCGAGTGGCTGATGCCGCCGATGCTGGGAATGAAGATCATGCCGATCGGTGCATAGTGCGCCACCGATTGCGCGTCGTGTCCCGCGCCGCTGGGCATCGACATGGTTGAAAATCCGGCCTCCGACGCCGACTCTTGAATCATGCGCCGCAACGACGGGTCGGTGAGTGCCGGCGCATCTTCACTGAGTGGCGCACACGCGATCTTCACGCCTTCCTCTTGTTCGATGCGCTTCAAGCCATCCATCACGCGACCCGCGATGCGGTTCACTTTCGCCATGTCGAGGTCGCGGATCTCGATTGGAAATTCAGCGCGACCCGGCACGATGTTGCGCGCGCCCGGCTCGGCGTGCATGTATCCAACCGTACCGACTTGCGTACCCGACTCGGCGCGGACTTCTTGCCGCACCAGCAACGCCGCGCGCGATGCGGCGAGCAACGCGTCGTGACGATCGGGCATGGGCGTGGTGCCGGCGTGATTCGCAAATCCCGTAACGTTGCACGTCCAGCGGCGGATGCCGACGATACCTTCCACCACGCCGATTTGTTTCTTCTCGCGTTCCAAACGTCCGCCTTGTTCGATGTGCAACTCGAAGTACGCGGCGACATCGCCCTTCTTGCGAATCGCGTCACCGATCCGCGCGGGATCCTGACCGTAACGGCGTAACCATTCCCCCTGCGTGATTCCCTGCTCGTCCTTGCGATCCAACTCGCCGGGATCGAGCAATCCCGCCGATGCGCGACTACCGAATAGTCCTTTGCCGAAGTGATGGCCCTCCTCATCGGTCCACACGACCACTTCAAGGGGATGGCGCGTGCTCACGCCCGCGTCGTTCATGGCGCGGATTACTTCAATCGCGCCCATGCTGCCGACGTCGCCATCGAAATTTCCTCCGTGCGGAACGGAATCGGTGTGGGAACCGAACAGGATTACCGGTAGTTGCTCGCGACCGTCGCGGGGTCCATGCACGTTCCCGGCGGGATCGACCGTCACCGTGAGTCCCGCGTCGCGCATGAGCCGCTTGACGTACTCGAGTCCCGCGAGGTCGGCGTCGGAAAATCCGATGCGACTCACGCCGCCATCGGGATTACGCCCGAACTTCGACAATTCCTCGAGCGTCGAGCGCAGACGGTCGCGCTGAATCGGTGTTGCAGCGAGCAAGGCCAGCAGGAATAATTTCGTGAGCATAGAATCTCCGTCTGTGGAAGGATACCATCATGAAACAACTCGCCTCGATCGCCATCACTGTGTGCGCAACTCTTGCTTCTGCTCAAAACCTATCGGTGAAGTGGGAGGAACTCACCGCCGCCGACTTTCAGCAAGCCATGCAGAAGGCGCAGGACACCTGCGTGCTTCCCTTCGGCATCATCGAAAAACATGGACCACATTTGCCGCTGGGCACGGACCTAATCAATGTCCGCTACGCGTCCGTGCATGGCGCGCAGCAGGAATATGCGATCGTTTTTCCGGAGTACTACTTCGGACAAATCTTCGAGGCGAAGCACGAACCGGGAACCATGGCATACAGCGCCAAGATGCAACTCGAGCTGCTGCAGGAAACCACCGACGAAATGGGCCGCAATGGATGCAAGAAGATCGTGATTGTGAACGGGCACGGAGGAAACAACCATCTCCTTCCGTTTTTCGCACAAGCACAGATGGTCACGCCGCACGACTACGTGGTGTACGTCTTCAATCGCGGGGCGTATCCTCCGGGCCGTCCGCCCATGAAAGACAAGGTCGATTCGCATGCCGGCGAGTCGGAGACAGCGCACGTGATGGTTTCGCGTCCCGACCTTGTGCATCAGGATCGCGTCAAAACGGAATCGGGCGCGGATCAGAATCGATTGAATCTTCCCGCGGGCGTGTACACGGGAATCTGGTGGTATGCGAGATTTCCAGACCACTATGCCGGAGACGGATCCGAGGCGAACACGGCTTTAGGAGAATTCGATATGAAGGCGTGGTCCGACAGCGTGGCCGGCGCGATTCGCGCCATCAAAGCGGATCAGGTGTCGCCGCGTCTGCAAAATGAGTTTTACGAGGGATCGCGGCAACCGATTCGCACGAAGCAGTGAACGCGGATCAAACTTGCGGGGGATGCTGGCGTTTTCTATCGCGAGGCTCCGGTCGCGTCGTCATGCGGCTGTCCCCCACATTCAAGAGGCAGACCGGCTCTGTGTACTATGGCTCCCGCCATTTTGAAAGCTTGTGTTTTTTCGTGAAAACGACTTGCGCGGATCAGGATGACCTGATTTCGGCCGTATACTTCCGGCATGCGCAAGGCTTACTTTTTCCTTTGCCTCTCGGGTTTGCTTGCTCTGCCGCTCCACGCCCAAGACGACCGGCAGTATCAAGAATGGATGCGCTCAATGTTCCCGTCGCTCGGAGCTATCCGCAACGCTCCAGACAACGCCGCCGCGGCGGCTGCGGCCGGCAAACTCGCTGATACGTTCGATCAAGTGGCTGCCTATTGGACCTCGAAGCAAAGCCCCGACGCCCTCGGTTTCGCCGAAGTAGCGCGCGATGCGGCCAGAGCGATCGCCGCGGGCAGCGATAAGACCTCCAACCTGCGCAAGATCCAGGCGCAGTGCAACGGATGTCATATGGCGCACCGCGGCGACGATGACCCGGACCGTCCGATCAAGGGTGGAAAATTTCCCGCGGGTTGGAGTGTGATTCCGGACCGTGGCACCGTCGACCAGATCAGCTATGTTTTGTCCGGAAACCTGTACCGCTTCGCCATGGGACCTGCCGGAACCTTTTACTCGAACAGTTGGACGAAGTTGGGAAACTACGAGTTTTCGGCACGCCTGACGCAAAAGGAAGCGCCTTCTCATCCCATTTCTTATGGACTGATGATTGGCGGCAGCAGTCTGGGGACACCCAACGAGACGTACTCCTATTTCCTGGTGCGCAACCGGGGCGAATACTACATCGCCAACCGCGAGGGTGACCGCACTTGGTTTTCACCGCGCATTTATTCAACCAAACTGGCGGTGACGGTCGCGGAGTGGACGGCGCATCCGGCAATCGTCAAACAAGGGACTGACGGCCGGCAGATCAACACGCTGGGCGTCCAGGTCACGGATGACCAAGTGATCTTCAAGGTCAACGGGACGGAAGTAACGCGGTTGCCGAAGGGCAAGCTTCATACGGACGGAATGTACGGGTTTAGGATCGGACACAATCTCGACGTTGATGTGGACCAGGTCACGCGCTGAGAGCTTAATTGTCTTTCACGGCCGCCACGATCCTTTGGACCATGCCGTCCATGGCGCGATTCTCATACCAGTGCCAAGCCAGCACGATATCGTGATCGGGATCGATCCAGATGCAGTTCGATCCGTTGCCCAACGCCGCGAAGCTCGACGCCGGACCGCTGGGCCATTGCTTCTGTTTCGTGTTCAGCCACCACAAGTATCCGTAGTCGGGACCGTTCGCGCTAGGTGTTGTCGCGGCCTTTAGCCATGAGGCGGACACCAGTTGCTTGCTACCCCATTTCCCGTGATTCAAAATCAGTAATCCGAAGCGCGCCAGATCTTCCGAGTTGATCCACAACCCGCCGCCCCAGCGAGTTCCGCCGCTCACCGATTCAATCTTTTTTCCGGCGATCTCCACCGTCGACTTTTCACCGTAGCCGTGCCACGACCATTCATGCGACGCGCCGATCGGGTCCATGATGCTTTCTTTCAGCACTTGCGGCAGGCTTTGTTTGAACACGCGCGCCAACGAAAGCGCCAAGCGATTGATGCGCACGTCGTTGTATTCGTAAAACGTACCGGGATCGTGAATTTCACGCGGCGGGCGCATGCCGCGGCCGAATTGCCCTTCTCCCACGAAATCGGCGTTCTTGCCCCACAGCGTTCCTTCCCACTCGCTCTCCTGTTGAAAATGATTCTTCCACGCGATTTTCGCGTTGTGCGGCGAATCGTAGCCGCCATCGTGAATGTAGTTGGCCACCGGCTCGTCGATGTTTTTAATCAGCCCACGGTCAAAGGCCAAACTACCGGTCGTCGAGAGAAAACTCTTCGCGACGCTGTAGACCGGATCGTTCGATTTGGTGTCGCCGAATGTCGCCACGATGTAGCCATGGCGCAGGATCACGCCGTTGGTCGTCGAGCGTTGCTTTGGCAGCGCGCCGAGAACCATGCCGAAGGTTCGCACTTGATCCTTCTCGAAATCCCAACTGCTGCCGTGCGCCAACGCCCAATCGACGGCGGCTTGAAGCTTCACGGGATCGAGGCCGGCTTCAGCAGGCGTTTTTTTCTGCCACGAATCCGCCGGTGGAAAATAAGGTGCGGATTTCTGAGCGGGCAAGGAGGCGGTCAGCAACACGCCGAGCAGCAGAGCGAGGAGCGTACGTTTCATGGCAAGAAGTTTCCCACATTCTGCGCCTTCAGGAGGTACTCGTATGGCGGGCCGCCATTTATTTTTCAAGCGGCCGCTGTCGCCGGCAAATGTTATCCGGGATATCTCAGTTCTGCCCTTGCACTTCCTTCGAGGACCCGATAGATTTACAAGTTGCCATCGAGGAGGTATCCAATGAATCGCTTAGCTGCCTGCTGGATTGTGTTGCTGATCGCGGTAAGCGCGATCGCCGCTCCTGTCGCGTTTCAATCAAGGACGCGCGGCTCCGACCCCGAACATGCCCGCCTCATTGCGATGTGCGGGACATGGGACGTAGAGGTGACTTTCCGGTTCCAACCCGGCAGCGCCGGCATCACCAGCAAAGGCACGTCGACCATCCGTCCGCTGTTCGACGGCCTGTTCGTTGAGGAGAAGATCGAAGGCACTTTGAACGGCACGCCGTTCACGACGCTCTCCTGGACCGGTTTCAATACGTCCACGCATCAATACGAAGCCACGCGGATCGCCAGTACGAATACCATTCGCATCGCCGAATCCGGCAACTACGACGACAAGACAAAGAAGTTGGAGTTGAAAGCAGACTACCCGATGGCCGGCGACACCTGGCATCAGCGCACCGTCATCGAAACGACCTCGCCCGACGCGATGTTGGTAGCCAGCTACCTGAGTTTCGGTACTGTGCCGGAGTGGAAAGGCGTTGAGATCAAGTACACGCGCAAGAAATAGCCGGCCCTCAATCTCCCCCCTGCCTATTGCGGCACTTCCCGAAACGCCAAGACCTTGAAGAGTTGACTGCCGCCGGCGTTGGCAGCCTTGGAAATCCAGCAGGTGTCGTAGAGAATCCCGTTGCCGCCGCCGCCCGACCAATTCACACTCGGCGATCCGAGACTGCCAAGAAGATTGCCGTTGACGTCGCGCGTCTTCGCGACCAAGATCGCGCCGTTGTAGGAATTGTTTCCGCCGCCGGCGTTCGTAATCGAGCCTTGGCCGACTACCAACACGACGCCGTTCCATCCGGTGTTGCCGCCGAAGTTGAGCGTGCCGGTAACGACCAGAATTCCGTAGCCCGTGTTGTTGCCGGCGCAAGTCAAGTTTCCGTTTTGTTGTCCGGTGATCACCGTGATCGTGGGATTCGCAAGCGTGCCCCACGCAGCCGCCGGCATGCACCCGGAAGGTCCGGCGATTACGTTGTTGGCGACGGCCTGAATGTTGGAAACCAGTGTGTCGAGCCCGCCCACCGTCTGAAACGACGTCGCTAGTTGCGCCGAGATGTTGGCTGTGCTGGGTGACGCGCCGGCACCCGTGTAATTGCCGGATCGATTGTTGCCGCCATTGCCGTATTGAAAGAAGTTGCCGGCGTTGGTGACATCGCCGATCGCCGGCACCGACGCTTGATTCGCCGTTCCGCACGCGCCCGTGGACGTCGCGGCATGATCGTTGCCGTTCACAACGAAGGGAGCCGAGTTCGGTCCGTTGTAGCTGGCGTTAGGACCATCGAGCGTCAGCGCCGAGGGAAAATTCAGCGGTATCAGACTCACCGTGGCCACTTCGTAAAGCAGCAGCCTGCGCGCGCCGCTCGGCAACACGGCGAGCGCGGTGAGCCGATAGACCGGCAGCCCGGTGGCCGTGAGGTTTTGATTCGAACCGTCGTAATAGAGCTGCGTGGTGGAGTCCAGCGTGCCATCGCCGTTGACATCGATTCCGCTGGATTTTTCGGTGTTCGCCGTAATCCGAACCCATTTGTAGAGCGGTCCCGGCAGCGAAGGGGAACATCCGGCACATCCCGACACCGACGTAACCGTCTTGACGTTTGCACTGGCGACGGCCGAGGCGTCGGTGCCGAATTCACCCTTGTACCACTTGTCGTAGTAAGTGTTGGTGGCAGTCGTCGGCGCTACGGTTTCACCCGTCGCGGGATTCAGAATGTAGCGCAGTTGAGCCGGCGCCAGCGCGCCCGAAATGAATGTCGATGCAAAAACGTTGGGATTGTCGCCGCAGAGGCGTCCGCGTGCTTCTTCCAATCCCGACATCGAAGCATAAAACGCTTGCGTCGACGCGCGATAGTTGGCGGAGAGCGTGCGTTCCTCGCCGGTCGACGTGATGAGTCCCAGGGCAATCCCGCTCAGCAGCAGCAAACAGAACAACGCGATTAACAGAGCTGCGCCTCGCTGCGAGTTTTTTCGTGCTCGAGTCATATTTACTTCCTTGGATTTTCGCGGCGCGCCTGCCCGGTCAGAGCGACCATCCGTTTTTGATTCGTGCTGGAATCGGCGAAAGGCGCTTGCAAGATCAGCGTGATGTTCACTTCGCGGATGTTCGTCGGATCGCTGTTGGCGCCCGAGTCGATCGTGTACGTGAAAACGGGAACGGCAACATTTCCGGGAAAGAGCGTCGGATAGACTTTTTGAATCGCGGTAATCGTGGAAGCGCCGGGATTGTTCATGACGTTCTCGACGAACGTGGTCATCACCGCGCCCGTGTCGGTCACCGGATCATGCCCGGCGGCCAGATTCTTCGTCGCCTGTCCGCGTTCCAGTGTCGTTCCGTTCAGGCGATAGCGCACCCACTCCACCGAAGAACTACTCTGCGGATCGACGTTGGTTTCCACGATGATGTCGAAACCCGTGGGCGACGTGCAGTTGCTCGCGAGCGTGCATGGCGTGGCAGGATAGTTCGGCATCCACGCAAACGGCATCGCCACCAACTGAGGAGTCGCGTTCCCGGTCGCCGGCGTGAAGAGATTCGCCGGCGGATATCCGGCGTTGTGGACGTCGCGAATCATCTGATCGAGCGCGGTGCGTCCGCTCTGAAAAGTGTCCTCGAAGCCGGACTCCGCGGTGAAACGGGTTTGCGAGATCGAGATCAGGCTGAAAATCGCCGAACCGATCACCAGGAAGATCGCCACGGCGACCAACATTTCCAACAACGAAAACCCCCGTATTGTTCCTCGCCTATTTCTCATTTGTACTTGTTTTCCCAATCGTCAATGGTCACCGGCGGCACGTACTGCCGCGCATTGGTCTTCCAAACTCCGACGATAAATCTCCGAGCGACGGCGTTATTTGTGCTGTCCACCGTCGTGACCACGGCCCAACGCACGTCGTAGGTCGGTTTCATCGGATCGTTGGGATCGCCGCGAGTAACGTTGTATCCGGCCACCTTGGCGGCCGAAAAATCCACCTGCACGCTGGTTCCGCGGATGATCACGGCATTGCCGATAATCTTGTTCGGCTGCGTGGGATCGCCGAGATTGATGGTGTTTCCGTCTGAGTCGGTGAACGAATTCACGGTCATCGGTTGATTGATCATTTGGTCAAGCTCGCGCTGCGCCGTCACCACCGCGGTGGACTCGAAGCGCGACGTGAGGTTCGACATCACAGCGAACGGAATCGCCTGCATCACCGCGACCGCGCCGCACATGAGGATCAGCGTCGCGATGGTTACTTCGATAATCGAAAACCCGCGTTCGTGTTTCTTGATACCGCTCATGGGAAAATCCAGCTACTTGGAGTGGCGCGCCAAATCTTGGTCTTCCCCATCGCGTTCACGGCGACGGCGCGATAGCCATCCTTGGGATTGACGTGCGTGAGGTGATAAACGTAAACCGTACTGAAGGTCGGGACGCCGCGCTGATCGAAAGTGATCGCTGTGGTTGACGCGGCCGTGGTGGTCGAGGAATATCCCATCGTCGAGTCGAGCGGATAGCCGCTGGTAACCAGCGACACTCCCGCGGGAATATACGCCACCGGCTCGGTCGACTGCCACGCGCCATCGCCGTTCAGGTCCACGTAGAATGCCGGCTGGCCGTTGATCGTCGTTTGTAGGCAGGAGAGCGGCGTGTTCGCCTTAATCGCTTCATAGCGCGTGCGGGCGAAGATGTTCGACATGCTCGTCGCGGCGGAATTCAACTGTACGCCGTGCAGAGTGTGCAGAGTTTGCGGAACGGCCACCGCGGCCAGTGTGGAAACGCCCACCACTGTGATCAGCAACTCCACTAGGCTCACGCCGCGTTGGTTTTCTGTTCTCATTACAGCGCGCGCCAACCTTGAGGAGTCATCTGCCAAGCCGCCGCCTGAGCGGTGTGAGCGATGCCGACTGCGGTGATCGATTGCACGGGCGTATTCTTGCCGTAGTCGAGATAAATGAGTCGTTGCCCGACGGGTCCGAACGCAAAACCGCCGCGCGGATTGAAGACCGCCAACGCGCTCTTCGGCGCGGCGGCATTTGCAGGAATCGCACTCGAGTTCACCGGGGTGTCGGGCTGCACCGTGGTCAATTCCATTCCGTAGGGAAGCACGAGGCGCGGCTTGCGAGATTGCAAGCGGCCCTTGGGATCCACGTCCATCCACACGACAGTCCACGGCCCTTTTTTCTCGACGCGACAAATCACCGGCGTGTCATGCGACATCGAGCGATGACGGGCATCGTCGAGGAATGCGGCGAGATCGGTGGCGGTAGTGCGAAGCTCGTGGTCGCGCCAGGAGGGTACGGCCTTGCCAGCAGTAATTCCAGCCAGTGTAACGACAGAGAGCAATGCCAACACAGTGGTGATGCTAAAGCCTTTAGAATTCGTCATAGTAGTTCCTTCAATTCCCATATCGGCAAGCTACGACGCAAACCGTAGACCTAGTTCTGTAAACAAATGAGACCCCTGCGCGATGTTTTGACTACGAGGCGAATAGGTCTACACTGGATTCAATGCATCCGTTGGCAACCCTTCTCCTCGTAGCCGCGACCTCCTTCACAGGATCCCTGGAGAGAGTCGGTGCGGGATCGATTTCCATCCGCCTTTCCGATCGCCGGATCATCGATGCGATGCTGCCGAACGTGCCGCCGCTGGAAGCCGAAGCGATTGCCTCGCAATACAAGTGGGGCGACGTCGTCGACGTGGAATGCACGCCGGTTCCGCCGGTGTGGGAAGAAGGCACGTCGCGATACCAGTCGTTGCAAGTGAACGGGATGCGCCTGGTGCGCCATCCTTCTACCGAGGAGCTCGCGAAAATGCTCGAATCGATCCCGTTTCGCGAAGGGAAAAACCTGCTCAAGCGCCCGGAGGCCGCGGCGACCGCGCGTCCGCTCGACGTGGACTTGAATGCGCCCGGCGCGCGCGAGTTGGAGCAGGCGCGGCGCGTAAATCTGGAATACGCCGCGAACATGCCGAACTTTGTGGCCGACGAAATCGCCAAGCGCTATCGCATGAGTCCGCGATCGCAAAGTTGGAGCGACTTCGATGTCGTGGAGTCGGAGATTACCTTTCGAGGAAATCGAGCGGTTCGCCAGCAAATCCGCCGCAACGGAAAACTGTGGGAGCAGCCGTTCGACGCGCTTCCCGGTTACAAATGGTATGAAGGATTCGGCCCCGAGATTACGCCGCTGTTCGATCCGAAGTGTCCCACCACGCTCAAGTACGGCGGCCGTTCCGAGTCGCACGGGCGCCCGCTACACGAGTACAAATTCTCGTCGCCGGTGGACGGATGCTTCCCCTACTTCTTTTTCAATTATCAACGCTTCAATCCCGCGCGAACGGGACGCGTCCTCGTCGACGGCGCCGCCGGCAACGTGATGCGCCTTGAGGAAGAAGAGAGCGGATTCCCCTCGGAGATCGAGTTTTCCGGCCGCAAAGTGGAGATTGTCTGGGATTACGTGAAGATCGGCGAGGAGTCGCACCTGCTACCGGTGCGTTCGCACTTTGAGGTGCGATATTACGACGGCACGCGCTATCGCGTGGAAGTGGAGTACAAGAATCACCGCCACTTCGAAGCGTCGTCGCACGTCATTTATCAGTGACAAATTTCTCGAGCACGAAAACAAAGTGCTGTTCGGGCGGCGCGCCCTCGGCCGTCATCGCTGCAAAGTTGATCGAGCGCGCGTCTTTCACCGCGGCGTCGCTGTTGGGATCCGACGGCTGCAAGGAATGAGCCTCGACGAGTTGTCCTGCCGAATTCACCAGGCCGAAAACACACACCGGCCGCACGATTGCCGCCGAGGTGGAACCGCCGGGAATGATTCGGGTGATTCGCTGCAACGATGCCATGGCCGGCATCTGCGCCGACATCATTCGGGTGGTGGGAACGAAGAGACTTTCCTCGACGGACGCTCCTCCCTCGAGACTCTCGACCACGATCTTGGAAACCACTCGACCACCTTCGCTCACGGTGACGCTGCCCGGCATCCGGCGATCGCCCAATCGAACAGCGTTCGAATAATCGTAAACGACATAGCGTCCCGGCGCGTCGGAATGGAGCATCAGCAATCCCGATTGGGTGTCGATGCAATCCTCGCTCTCTTCCCATCCACGCCCGCTCGCGGGATTCTGCACGTTGCGCGCGTGCGCCAGCAAAATGCAGGTGACATCTAGGCCGCGAAAGTTAGCGGAGAAGGTGCGAATCGATCCGCTGCCCGCGTAGGAAACGGACGGCAGCGGATTGTAGAGTACCGCGCGCGCCTCTTGCAGTCGCAACGGCACACCGGATATGGAGGCCTCGGCGTACGTCTCTTTCGGCGCAAAAATTCCGGCGGCAGAATAGCCGGCGGAAGATTGGGCGGTCCAATGGAGTCCGCGCCCGGGGACAAAACGATCTTCCATGGTCCAAGCGCCATCGAAGTTTGTCGCCCCGCGCGAGTCCACCGCGAAGCGAACCTTGAGATCCCACGCTTGACCCGCATTTCGCAATTGATAATTGCTGCGGGCGCGCTCCAAAAGTTGAAGCGCCGAGGCACGGACCGGCGTGCCGGCCGTTTGAATCGGCCCGACGGCTAGTTCCAGCGGATCGGCCGGTACAGACGCAATCGCGAGTGCTTGTCCGAAAGCGGCTGCGCTTAGCGTCAAGCACAACATTCCGTATTTCAATCCGGATGTCATGGGAAATCACCTCATCTGCTAGAGACCGCCGTCACCACCGTCGCCGCCTCCGTCACCGCCGCCATCGCCGCCGCCGTCACCGGTGCCGCCGCCGTCGCTGCCGCCGTCACCCATCGAGCCGCCGTCGCCGGTCGAGCCGCCATCGCCCATCGATCCCCCGTCGCCGGTCGAGCCGCCATCGCCGATGCCGGTGCTGCCGTCGCCGGGCATGCCGGCATTGTCGAAAGCGACGCATCCTTGCGTGGACGACGCGAATGAACCTTGCAGCGAAAGCAGTAAGTTCGGCTGCGTCGGCAATCCGCCGACGTAAGCTTGAATCGAAACGTCGCCGACTCCGATTCCCGGCGGAATCACAACATTCACTTGATAGAGGCCGGCGGCGGAGAGTCCAACGAACGAGGGACTCACAACAACGCCGTTGATCGTGAGGCTGAACGGCTCGGTGATGGGCGCGGCACCCGAAAACAATTGGCCCGACTTCACCACAGGACTCGTTGGTCCGAAACCGACGCCGAACAGTTCCACGATATCGCCGGCTTTCGCGGCCACCGATGCAAAGCCAAAGCAGTTTCCGGTAGGTCCCAAAATGTCGTACGATCCGTTGCCGAACGCGCCCGTGCCGTTCCGCATGATGATGGCAGCCACGTGCCGCGAGTCGCGCAGCAGGAACGCCGGCGAAGCAGGGTTCAGTTTCACCTGCGCCGTCGCTTGACCGCCGCTCGTGGTGACGACGACCTGCACCATACCCAACGCGGTGTCATCGGGCGCCTGCAAATTGATTTGCGTGGGGCTTACATAAGAAAGATACGCGGCTCTTCCGTTGATCGTGACACTGGTGCCGCCCATCTGCGTAGGAAAATCACCGTTCCAGAAAGCTGTGGCCCCGGCGAGGTTCGTACCGAAAATCGATACCCACTCACCCGGCTGGATCATGTTCGTGGTGCTATACACGGGGACCACGCCACCCGCGTTGATCACAGGACCGCTCGCCATAGCCGCAACATGATGAGAAGTGGGGCCGGCCATCGACGCACGAACCGCACGAATGACGGGAGCACTTTGGGGAACTTGGTGAGGAAGCGGAGCCGCCGTGAGAGAGAAGGCGGAACTGGTGATCGCAGCGTAGAGCGGCCACTGGCTGGCCCTCGCGAGCCGTGCTTCAAGGCGGTTTTTTCTCGCCCTGCTCATCGCAACCTCCTACCGATAGACCTAGGCTATATCTTTTGATCGGCCTTGTCAATATCTTTTGATCGCTTCAGGGCAAAAAGTTCGTTAAGATAGGTTAAGGCGTAGAAATCGCCGGTTTCAACGTTATAGGTAAGCGCGTTGGTCACTGCGTCGGGGAGCTGGTGGGTCCCGGTGATTTCGTCGGTGACGCGATCGATTTCATACACGATGCCGTTGCAAGCGCCAAAATAAATGCGCCCTTCGAGCAATCGCGGCGGACCAAACACCTTCGATGCCGCGAAAATCTTGCGTTTCAGCACGCGCCGCGCGAGGTCGAGCACATAAAGATATTTGTCCGTTGATCCAACGTACGCTTTATCGTCGACAACCAGCGGCACCGTGTAAATCGTGTTGTCCGTTTTCAACGACCACACTTCCCTGCCCGTCTCCACGTCGATCACATAGATGCAGCCGTCGGCACAACCGGTGACGACATGTCCGCGCTGCACATCAAACGCCGGCGCGTGGCGAATCGACCCTTTGGTTTCGAAGCGCCACTTCACGCCACCTGTCGATGCGTCAAAAAGCCACATCTCGTTGTCGTTGCTGCCGCACGCGACTAATTGACGCTCCGGCCAATACGCGGGAGACGCATGGGTGTAGCGTTTCGTCATGTGCTCCCAAACTTTTTCGCCGGAGTCCATGCGCAGCGCGGCGATGCTGCCGCGTTTTCCCTCCACCGCGAACTCCAGGCCGATAAAGAGCATGCCCAACTCCGGGGCGAGAGCAGGAGAGGACCCGACCCAATCGGCGCCGATAAATCGCCACAGTTCGCATCCGGTTTCGGCATCAAGGCAATAAACGTTGCCATCGTAACTGCCGAAATAGACTTTTCCTTCACGCAACGCGGGACTCGACCAGAGATTCTTGTGTCCCTTGGAGTGAACCGTGAATTTCCAGACAGGCGTCCCGTCCCGAGCATCGAGGCACCAGAAGATTCCGGAATCGCTGCCGAAATAGACGCGCTTTCCGTCGGTGGCCGGAAAGGATTTCGGAACGCGATGAAAGAAATTAGGATCGGGCGAAGCGAAGCGCCAGCGATTTTCGAACGTCGCCAGGGGCCGCGGCGCCGCTTTCTCCACGGAGAGCCCAAATTCATCGAGACGAAACGCCGCGCGAACGGGAATCGCGCGCCTTGCTCGCCACAGCCGGCCCTCGGCGCTCTCGTAATCGATCAGCACGAACACCGACGAAATCGCTTGACCTGACTGCTCCAGCACCACGCGAGCTTTTTCCATGCTGCGTCCGGAATTCAGCAGATCGTCGACCATCACGATTGGCTCGGGCGTCAGCGATCCTTCGATGGAGCCGCCGGCGCCGTAGGTCTTGCGCTCCTTGCGAATCAAAAAACCGTTCACGGGTGTGCCTCGCCCGAGCGACTTCAGTAGAATCGCCGACAGCAGCGGAATCGCGGCGGTTTCAAGCGCACCCACTTGAAACGGCAGCATTCCGGCACACTCCTGCCAGAAAAGTTCGGCGGCGGCGTCAAGAAGTCTCGCATCCATGAAAACGCGCCGCAGATCGATGAGCCAATCGTAGTTGTTTCCGCTGGGAGAAATCAGGCGTTGCTTCTCGCCTCGCAGAATCGCGCGCTCGCGAATCGCCGACGCGATCAGATCGCGCGGAGAAGAAGCCGGCGAAGCCGAAGGCGGCGCGGGCTTCGGAGACTTCACAGCCGCCGTCGCCGGCAAAAGAATCGCGTTCACCGCGACGTCGCGGTATTCTTCCGGCAGCAGATCGAAAATGTAGTGGATGCGCCACTGGTCCGATTCGTTGTAAGCCTCGTGATACTGCTTGTTGTCGAACCACCACAGTTCGCCTTCCTTCATGCGCACCGTTTCGCCGCCGCTCATCAGCACGCTTCCGGTGGCGCTTCGCAGCACCAAATGAAAGCGGTCGCGCAAAAAGTAATACGATCCCTGATCGATGTGGCGGAAAACCTGGGTCTGCGGCTTCAATCGCACGATCGTGGCGCGAGAAAGATGGCAATGCATTTCCTGTGCGAACTCGGTCATGAACGCCAACGCTTTGGGAAAGGATTGCGCCACCGGAGTGAGCCGGCATTCCTGATTCTCGTTGACCGGCAAGTCGGGCCGCGGAACCGCGGAGCTCAAGAAAATGGTATTGGTATCGCGCTGAACGCGAATCTTCTCCTGGCGGCTGGTGTCGATCAGCCACGCTTGTTCGTTGGAATCGATTTCCGCCAGCAGCGGAGCCACATCGACGCCGGAACGGATGAGTTTGAAGTAGTTCAACGGAAAACCTTAGTAATCGACGGCGTTGGCGCGCACTCCCATCCCAAAGTCGCTGTAATAGTCGCCGGCCTCGTCGACCCTTTGCAATCCGCTGCCGACCCAATCGCGCGAGATGTGCGCGAGTTGGCACGTGCTCAGTTCGGTGACATACCAGCCGTGCTTCGCCGGAAGCACGCGATGACTCTTACACGCCACGGTGGGAAGCGCAGCCGAGGCCTCGGTGTTCACAGCGGAAAACGAGGGATCGAACGTCACGCGAATCACGGCGTCGATGGTGGATGGAGAAACGATGGATGACGCGAGCAGCAGCAAGCTCGGCGTTTGTTCCGGCTCCCCGCATTCCCAAGCGAGATGCAGCAGTCCCGCGTTTTTCCACGCGCTCGCCGCGAGATGATACCAATCGATAGTGGGTGTGCCCGTCTTATCGACGCGAATCCGCCCGAAAGTCCCCGTGCCGGACGCTCCGCCGATCAGCACGAACCACACATTGCCGTCGGGACCTGCGACCATGCCTACCGGTGTCGAACCCATATTCGCGGGAATCGCGATTTGTCCCGTTTCGCCCTTGGTTGGATTGATCCACATGATGTTGGAAGAAGAATCCTCGGTCGCGAAGATCAGTCCTCCGCTCTTGTGCACCGCCGTAAAGATCGGCCGCCGTAAAGCGGGATACACGGCGAACGGCTGCGCGGCCGCGGTATCGATCCGGACAACCTGACATCCATCTTTCACGGAAACCCAAAGCGTCGACCCGTCTTCGATGACTCCATGCGGTCCATGCGCCGCGACCGGCAGTGTGTACGTTTTCTTGACAACCGGAGCGCTGTCGACGTTTTTTGCGACGGGATCGATCAGGACGATTTGCGAAGTGAATTGCAGCGTGGCCCAAACCATTCCGGGATGTTCACGCGACGCAAAGAGTCCGTGGAGACCGTCGCCCGGATTCCCGATGAGATGCGCGGCGGCGCGCACGGGCGCCCCGGTGGCGGGATCAAGCGACACTTTGACGAGTTTGCTGTTGGTCTGTTGAGAAATCACCAGCATGTTAGCGCCGGGAATCTCCACAATCTCGTGAGTCTGCGCCGCGGCAGGCAACGGGTATTCGCGAACCAGTTTGGTTGGGGTCATTCGGCGATTGTACTACCGGAAAATCGCTGCCGAAAGGCGATTGCGCGTTTTGACGCAGGACTAGTGAATGAAGACGTGCTCGATGTTGCTTCCGCGCAAATAGAGCTTGTCGACGTGCGCAATTCCGTCCGCGCCAATGGAAGTCTCAAGACGCGTGACCGGAGACTCGAGCGCCATTTCCCGGCCTTCGCAAATTTGCGCCAGATCCAAAACGTCGCCGGAGACGCTGGTGATGCGAATGACGACATGGTCGCAGTCGATGGTGTACTTCCCTGCTTTCAACAAAGTGGTGCCGAACATCGTATCGGAGCTCAAGACGATCTCCGTGTGCACTTTCTTGTGATGAAGAACGGGATGTTCGGGTTGCTCTTGCGCAAATGCAGGCGCGGCGAGAATCAACAGAGCGATGGCGAGAATTGCTTTTGGCATACTCCGCCTCCTGTGTCTGACTAGGCACGCGACGTGCCAGAGCTTGCGGCACGCGAATTGCATCAGCAACCGTGGAGGTGTTGCAATGAGACGATTCTTATCCTTGTTCGTTTTGTTGGTGTTGGCGATGCCGTTGGTGTCGCAATCCAACAAGCCTTCCCTCGATCAGCTCATGGCGAGCAAGAAACAAGCGGAAAAAGCCGCAATCATCATGCGTGAAATCACGCAGGTCGACTACCGCGCCGCAATGGACATTCCCGCCGGCGATGGACTCTTCATCTACGACGGTCAAGTGTTGGCGTCCACGTATCACGCCGCAGCCAAGAGCGGAATTGCGGTGAAGGCCGGCCAAAGTGTGAAGGTCACGCAAATCCGCCTGCTTGACTTCGGTGTCCAAATTTACGTCGGCGACAATTGCGCCATGATCGGCTACACCGACAAGTTCGTGACCACGGAAAAGACGGACGCGGAAATCACGTTGCTCGTGAAAAAGACCTTGGCCGCGATGTTCGAAGCGGTCCCGAGATCGTAGGAAAGGAGACTCCTCCACGCTCGAAACGCATGGGCGGGCCAGTTGGGGGCAACGGGCCGCCCATGCCGCGGGCGTTCCGCTGCCTGCCGGCAACGTCTCTGGCAGGCGATCGATTTCGGATCGGTGGTATAGTCCCGCTCTGATGCCCTCGCCGCAGAAAACGGAGTCCCTGCGAGATCTTGCACGGTGGCAAGACCTCTATCGCAGAAACCGCTTCCTGGAGCTTTATCAAGCGACGCAGGAATACTGGCGCGCCACCACTGCCATCGACGAACTTTCGGTTGAAGAGCTGATTTTCGGTGCGCGGCTCGCGCATCGCCTTGGCGGTCACAAACTCGGGCGATTCTTGTTTCGCCACGCGCGCCGGCGCGATCCCAACAAACCGATAGTCCGATACTTCACGCGGGACGTCGTGCATCCGCGCCGTCACACACTCGATCAACTGGCGGAGTTTGAGGCGTGCCCCGATCTCGGCGGCGACGACGTCGCCCTTCGAGCCTCGTGGTTCGCGGTGCAAGCCACTGCCTGGGCAGAACTACGGGATTTCACGCGGGCCTTTCAGTGGATCGATCGCGCGTTGGCGCTGAATCCCGACGACGATTGGATCCTCTCGTGCCAGTCGGCCGTGCTGGCGCAGGCGGATCGCCGCGAAGAAGCGTTGGCCACGGCGGAACGCGCGCACGCGATTCACGTTTCGTTCTATTCCGCCGCGGCGTTGGGACAGTCTCTGCTCGCCTTGGGACGCATCGAGGAAGCCGCGCAGCGCGTGGGCGCGGCCGCCGGCGACGGCTGCGAATCCCAGGAGATTGCCAGCGCGGCGGCGTGGTACGCATGCGCATACGCGGAGCTGCTGGAAGGACCGGCGAGAAACGCCCAGCTTGCTCGCGCGGAGGAGCTCGTCACCGCCGCGGAACGCTATGCGCCGCTCGCCGATCGCTACGTGAAAACGCAGTTCGCGCGAATGCGCGTGGACCTCGCGGAACTCTCCAACGATCACGCCGCGATGGACAGGTGGTTGCGTGAAGCGCGCGCGCCATATTACGGCAAAATCCTGGCCAACTTGCGGGAACGTCCCGGGCGAAAACGCATTCTTCTGCCGTATCGGCGTGAAGTTCAAACCTACATGACGTGTCTGCCGACGAGCATGTCGTCGGCGCTCTCCGCGCAAGGCATCGAGTTGAGCTCGCGCGAGATGGCCGACGACGTCACCGCCGGTGGAACCTACGGATGGGCGGCCGCCGATTGGCTGCGCGGCCGCGGCTTTGCGACGCGATTTTTTCAAGTCACGCCGGATGTCGCGGCGACCCTCGTTCGCCGCGGCCTTTCCTTCGTGATGAGCTGGGAAGGCGACGATTTCGCGCACGCCGTCGCAGTCGTGGGAGTGGATGAAGGCGAAGGAACGCTGTTGATCCACGACCCCGGGCATTTCCGCATGTCGGCGTGTTTGCTGGAGAGTCTGGAGGATGGACAAGCGCCCGAAGGTCCGCGTGGATTGATCGCGGTGCCGCAGGAGCAACGCGCATTGCTCGACGAGTTGCTGCCGGCGGACGCGGCGGCCTCCGACTTGCTGGAGGGCCGCTACAAAGCCATGCAACTCGGCGGCCCCTCGGCGGCGCGGCCGATCACCGCGGAAGCAGTCGCGCGTTTTCCTCAACATCCGCTCACGCGCTTGATGCAAGCGCTGCAAGACGACGCCGAAGGCCGCTCGGGTGACGCGCTGCAGGGATATCAGGCCTTGCTCGCGGAGTTTCCGAATTGCGCATCGATCCGCGCCAAACTCATGAGCTCATGCCACGCGACGGGCAACACCACGCTCGTGGTTCAGGCGTTGCGCGACGTCGTGGAGCGCGGAGTCCTTCCCGGCGTCAGCGCCGCGCAGCAATGGATCTATCCGCCGGATCGCTACGTTTGCGAGTACGCGGACATGCTGCGACAGTCGAAGGCCACGCGCGACGAGGCGCGTTCGCTGCTCAACGGCGTGCTGCGAAGAAGTCCGACATCGGCCTCGGCGTGGCACGTCCTGGGCGATCTTCTCTGGGATGAAAACAATCGCGAGCTGGCCGCGACGTGTTATCGCCTGGCGTGCTGCAACGCGCCCAACAACGAACACTATGCACGCACGTACTGCAACACGCTCGCCACTGCCGGAAAGGAAGCGGAGGGATTTCAATACCTGGAAGATCGCGCCACGCAATCGGCGACGTCGCCCTTGGCCGCGCCTCTGTGGATCACGTGGATCAGCGCGCTCGAAGACTTCGGTCATCCCGAGCGTGCGATCACGGCGTGCAATTGCGCGCTCGATCTGTACGGCGACGAAGTGAATCTGCTGCAATTCGCGGTGCCATTCTTCGCGCGCATGGGCGATTGGGAGCGCGCGGAATCGACGCTCGCGCATTTGGAATCGGCGGGTAACGCCGCATCGTTTCATTTTGCGGCGTCGCATTTTCACGGAATGCGCGCCGATCTTCCGGCGGCGCTCGAACACGCCGAAGCGTGGCTTCAGGAATCGCCGCAAAGCATGTCGGCACGCCGCCGCGTGTTGGAATTGATTCTCCAACGCGACGGATCGAAGGCGTCGGTGGCGCTGAAATCGAAATGGCTGGCGGAACATCCGCATCATTCCGAATTCGAGGAGCTTTTCTGCTCGACTGAAGGCGACAACGTCGACTTGTGGAGAAAGTATCTCCTCTTGCGGCGCCGCGTGCGCCGCAATCGCGAAGACGGTTGGGCGTGGCGCGAAATGGGGTTGCTGATGATCGGGCATTTCAAGACGTCCACCGACCGCCGGCGCTCCCGGATGCGCGAAATGATCCGCCGATGCCTGGAAGAGTGCGACCGCACGTCCGCGGGCATGGGAATCACGATTCGCCTGCAGGCCTACTGGCAAACCGTGCAGGGGGAGTGGCAAAACGCGCTTCTTCTGTGGCTCGAAGCGATCGAACGCGAACCGGACAATCTGTGGGCGTACCAGGAAGCCTGGAATTGCAGCTCGCGAGGCCAGCGTTCCGATCAGGAGCAGGCGTGGCAACGCATGGAGCGCGCGTTGTTCACCAATGCTGGTCATCTTTGGCAGGCCGCTGAACTGATCGACGCTTACTCGGCAAGATTTGGCGCCGAAGCCGCTGAGCAAGTCCTCGATCGCTGGCGCGAACGCCGCCCCGACGACCCGGAGATTCTACGAGCCGCCGCGCAAATGCTTCTCGACCGCGGCCAGGGACGTTCCGACGCATTGCGCGCGGTGGAAATGTTGGAACCGGCCGTCCGCCGGTTCCCTTATCATCTCGGTTTGCGCACCCTGCTCCCGCCGGCGTATCGAGTCCTCGAGCGGGAATCGGATCAAGAAGGCGTGTTGTTCGAGACTCTGCGCCGCCACCCCGCGAACGTTCGCGTCGCGAGCGCGGTGATCAATCTACATCAGCACGCGGGACGTTTCGCCGAGGCGGACGCGCTGCTGAAAAAAGCGCTGGCTTTCGCGCCGCACGATCCGGGACTTTGGAGAATCCGCGTGCGCATGTTGATGGAACGCGAACTTTTTCAAGACGCGCGTGGCGCGATTGAAGAAGGTCTGCGCGAAACGCCCGAGGGCATCGCGTTCCGCGTCGAGGCCGTCGATTTTCTTCTGCAACTGGGCGCCGAAGATCGCGCCGTGGAAGTCGCGCGGGAAGGCGTTCGTATCTACCCGGACGGAGCGTATCTTTGGCTGATCTTGGGCCGCACGCTCAAACGCGCCGCGAGCGAGGCTGCGCCGGGGGAAATCGAAAAATGTTTGCGCCGCAGCGTGGAGTTGAATCCTTCCTTGTACGAGCCGGCCGATTGGTTGGCGATGCTGCTCGTGGCGCAGCGCCGCTATGACGAGGCCGCCGACGTGATTCGCCGCACGGAATCACGCGAGGCTCACAACAGTCCCCTGCGCGGACGCTTGGCATGGATCGCGCGCGCCCGCGGGGAGAAGAAACAGGCTCGCGACGATCTGGCCGAGGTGGTGGCCGGCGATCCCGCGTACTCCTGGGGATGGTCCGTGCTGCTCGCGTGGTTGGAAGAAGACAAGGCGTGGGAAGAAGTGCGGCGCTTGCTGGCCGAAGTCCCGGCGCCGCAACGTGCAAATTTGGAATTTCGCACGACGCGCTTGAAATTGCTTCTTGAGGCCGGCGGTATGAGCGCCGAAACCGTCGATCGCGAATGGAACGAAATCCTCGCCGATTTCCCGCGGAACGAGCCACTGCATATCGACCGCTACGACGCGTTGAAAGAAGCGCGGCGCAGGGACGAGGCAGACACGTTCTTGGAAACGATCCGGAAGGCGTTTCCGAAAAACCCGTACTTGGCGGCGCGCTACGCCGACAAACTGGAGAAGGAAAAAAAGTACGACGAACTGCTCGAGTGCGCACTGGAGATTTGGTTTGCGCCGGCGGAAGAATCCACCTGGCCCGCAACCACCGCACGCGACGCGTGCCGTCGCGCGGGAATCTCGCGGCGCTTGTACGACGCCGCGCGTAGGCGGTTGACGAGCGGCCAAGCACCAACGCGCACCGCCGTTCGCATGATGGCCAGCTACGCGGCGGAAGTCGACGATCCACCGGTGAAGCGCGCGCTGCGCTTCGGCCGTCCCAGCGGCAGTGAGGCTTTGGCGCTCCTGAATGCGATCGATGGACTCGCCGATCGCTCGAGCGGCAGCCGGTCGGAGGTCCTGCGGGAGCTGAACAGCCACCAGCTCCACGGCGTCGTGGTGCGGTATTGGAAAAGCCACAAAGAAGCGATCGACAGCGAGACCGATAGCTGGGCGCAAGTCGGCTTAGCGCTCATCCGAGCGAAACAAAAACGCCAAGCGTGCGAGTTGATGTCGGGATGGCGCCGGCGCAAGGGCGTCGCGATGTGGATGGTGACGAACTACGTTGTCGCGCTGCCACGTGAGAAGACAGGACTGCTCGAAACCGTTGCGACTTGCCGCGACGCGCTCGCCACGCTGCCGCACGATCATTGCGCGAGATTCCTGGTGGTCGCGCGGGCGGAAGCGCAGGTGCTTCTGGGCGACACAAGTGGTTTCCTCGAGACCTGGAAGTCGCAGCGCAGCTACTTCGAGGGCCAGCCTGGATCGCAGGAATTCTGGCCGCGCAAAGAACTCCTGGGAGACATGTTCACATTGGCGCGCCTGCTGGAGCAGGGCGACACGAAGCAGTACCGCAGCAAAGTCCGCGGCATGAAGTGGAACCGATTCTGGGGCCGCGTCGAACGGCCATCGCCGTCGAATGCGACGACGGGGAATTGGCGCCTCGTCTTCCTTGCCGTCTGGGTCCTGTTACTACTCTTGCGCGCGTGCAATAAGGAATTGTAGTTCGCGCAGCCGCTAAAACCGAAATCGGCCAGCGCCAAGCCCTGACGCGGAGTACACTCAATTTGATGTGCCGGCGAATTCTCGTCGTCTGTTTCTTATCGGGCTGCGTGTTGCACGCTCAGCCAGAAGCACCGCAAGATCCCAAGGATCTTTTGATGCGCGCCACCGCGATGGCGCGAGAGTCCACCAAGAAATTGCCGCGCTATATGTGCACGCAGACCATCGACCGCCGGCAGTTTGAAGACACCACGCGCCGCAATAGTCAGTGCGAAGAAGACCCCAGGAGCCGCCGCGCCGAACTCCGCACCTCGGATCGCTTACGCCTGGACGTCGCGATGGCCGTGGGCCGCGAAATGTACACTTGGGTGGGCGAAGAGAAATTTGGCGATACCGAATTGCTCGACATGATTCAGGAAGGCGCCATTTCCACCGGCGCCTACTCCGACTTCCTGGCCGGAATCTTCGGGAACAATGACACCCTTTTCACTTACAACGGCGACACCACGGTAGACGGCCGCGATCTCTCGGAATTCGGTTATCGCATACCGGCGAACCGAAGCGGTTATCGCTGGGGCCGTCCGGGATCGCAAGTCACGATCGGCCACGACGGCGACTTTTTGGTGGATCGCAAGAGCGGCGAGATGGTCCGCTTGGTCGTCCGCACCGAGCGGCTGCCCGCGGACACCGGAGCGTGCTACGCCACGACCACGCTGGACTATCAGCGCGTCTTAATCCGCGGCGAGTACTTCCTTCTCCCCAAGCAAACCAACCTTCACATCGTCACGCCGCAAGGCGCCGACGAGAATCGTACCGTTTTTTCGGCATGCCATGAGTTTCAGGGAAAATCCACACTGAGTTTCGGCGATCCGGAAGAGACCGACGCGCGCGCACCCGTGACTCTTCACGAGCGTACGACGATTCCACCGGGCCTCAACTTTCGCGTCTCGTTGACGCAAGGTTTTGACACGGCGATCTCCGCCGGCGGCGATGCGGTGAAGGCGAAATTACTTTCGCCCATCAAGGATCATGACAAGGTAATCGCTCCCGCGGGGGCGATCGTCAACGCGCGAATCTCGCGCATTCGTCTGTACTACGGAAAGGCGCCCAAGGTGACGTTGGAAATCAAACTCGAGAGCGTGGAGGTGGCAGGCGGCGCGATCCCGCTGGTCGCGACGCCTTTCAAGGGACGCAACTTTCAAGACAAGTCGCAGCAGACGGTTCTGAAGAATCGCGTGGAGTTGGGCACGCTCCGCAACTTGGAAGAACACTCGTTGACCTACGAGTTCGACTTGAACCACATTCCGTTTGTGATCAAGAGTGGACTGGAGTCGGTTTGGGTGACGGTCGCGCCGAACTGAAAAAGTTCACCAACGGCAACGCCGGATCGCGTCTGCGGACCCACCGGCCAGAGGTACACTGGTTCTCATGCGCGCCCGGTGGCTCACCTCGATCGGCCTCTCGCTGGTGGCGCTCCATCTGCCGGCCCAGTCATCCTCGCCGCCCGAAGATCCAGTTTTGGCGCAAACGCGCACGAATGTCGCCGAAACGGTGCGCCGGTTGACGCATTATCTTTGCTCGGAAACCATCGAGCGCACTGTGTACGAGCCCGCGCCAGGCGCCAGGCGCGTTTCCTGCGACAAGCTTCCCAACACGCAAATCGCCGATCGCGACCGCCTGCACCTGGATGTCTCGCTTGGCGCTCACGGCGAAATGTACGCCTGGTCGAAGGCGCGCAAATTCAGCGATCGTGAATTGTTCGATCTGGTCCGCGAGGGCGCCATCTCGACCGGGTCGTTTGGAGGTTTCCTGGCTTCCATTTTCTTGACCGGCTCCGCCAGTTTCACGCTGCACGGTCCATACGGCGACGGACTCTTGGAATACGCCTTCAAAGTGCCTCTCGAGAAAAGCAACTACATGCACGGCGACCGCGATCATCGCATCGCCGCCGGCTACGACGGCACGTTTCTGATCGAAGCGTCAACCGGCGACATGAAACAACTGGTGATTCGCGCCGACCATTTGCCGCCTGACACAGCAGCGTGCTCCTCCAACACGACGCTGAGTTACTCGCGCGTCCGTTTGAAGGGCAACTCTTTCCTTCTTCCCATCGAATCCCGCCTGACCATTCAGAGCATCGACGGCTCGCGATCGTTCAACCGCGCGACGTTTTCCGATTGTCGCGAGTTTGTCGGCGAGACCGCGCTGCGCTTCGACGACGTTCCCGATTCGACGACACCGGCGCCGCTCGTCAAACCGATTGTCATCCCGCCGGGACTCTCGTTCACGGTGGTTCTTACTGAGGAAATCCACGCGCAGACGGCCGCCGCCGGAGACATCGTTGCCGGAAGACTGCTCACGCCGATTGCGGACAAAACGCACGTCCTCGCGCCTACGGACTCGGCCGTCACGGCGCGACTGCTCCGCATGAGAGAGTCTTTCGATCCGCCCGGCCTTTCGCTGGCGTTCCAGTTACGCTCGGTGGAAATCGGCGGCGTTCCCGTGGACCTGATCGCGGTGCCCGATCACGGCAAGAACTTGGTGATAAACCCTCGGCCCACGATTCCTCTCGGCGCGCTCTATGGTCTGGAAAATCGCGCGGTGGTTTTCAATTTCCGATTCTCGGGCGGCGCGCACCGGATTCCGGCGCTAAAATCGACCTGGGTCACTGCGAATCCCTGATATGTCGGCGACATAACGATCCAGTGCCGTGAGATCGGTTTGCGCGCAGATCTGCAGCGAAACTGAGAACGAGCGCGATGCGCACCTTGATTTTCAGGGCAGCCATTGTAGCGCAGGAGGCGATCTACTCCTGCGGCGCTTGCACCACACAGCGCCGAGTGAGCGCGAAAACTCAAGCGGACCTCGTCTATTTCGCCTTTTTCTTCTTCACCGCTGCCGCGATCATTTTTTTCAGCGCCGGGACACTGACATCCGAAAGCCGCTTGATGTAAAGGCAGCCTTTGCCGGTGTCGTGCTTGCCAAGATCCGCCATGAGATCGCACTGAATGTCCAGGCCGTACACCGCGATGTTCTGCTTGCGCGGCGAGAATCCCATGATCATCCAGTCGAGTTCGCGACCATTGGGATAGACCATCTTGTATTCGCCAAAGCCGGCGATGGCCGAGCCCCACATTTTACCCTTCGATTTCGTCGCGGCCTCCATCATCGCGGCGATCGCTTCACAGTCGGCGCGCTTTTGCGCGTCGGGAATCTTCTCCAGAAAACCTTCGAGTGATTTTTGCATCGCTTTCGTCTTCATTGCTGCCATGGAATTCTCCTGTTTGCCGTCAAGGAAGTACGCCGGTTGCGTATCCGCTGTAGAGCATCAGCCGGTGCCAATTGTTGGCGCTCAAAGCGACGGCGCGCACCGGAATCGAGAGCGCCAGGGCGCCGGGGGCACCGGCCGGTCCGGGCGGCGCGAAGAGTGCGGCGAGGGCGAGAAGCGCAAACATGCGCGAATCAGTATACGCCATCGAGGCGACGAAGAAGTTTCCGGCCACGTGCTTTCATCGCTGGCGTACCGGTTCGCGTGAGTCGCTCGATCAGGGGAAAAATCGCGTCGCGCAATTCGGGATCGTCAACGGAAAGGTCCACTAGCGCCTGCATGCTGAAGGTGCGGACGATGCTGCTTTTGTCTTCCAAGTAATCGTGCAGGATGGTCACGGCCTGACGTTTTTCGGCGGCCGACATTCTCAGGCGAGGCAAAAGTTGCGCGACGTGCCAACGCAATTCCTGTTCCTGGCGACAGGCAATGTCGTCGAGCAAGCAGCGTTTCCACGGTTGTAGCCACTCGGGATGCTCGCGCGTGACTTTCTCGACCGCGTCGGCGGCGCGCATCCGAACGAGGCGATCGCCGTGCAGCAGGCAGATGAACAAGTCGCTGAAGAGCCGCGGGGCCTTGATCACGCGTCGCGCGATTTGGTTGGAAATTCCAATCGAGCGAAGGTCGCCGCCGCCGAGAATTGCGGGGAGTTTGCTCATGCGACTCTCGACGGGATCACCTGACTGTCGTAAAGGTAGGAATCGCGTCGAGCAGACAAGTTACGCGGGGTCTACTCGCCCGGCCATCTCGCTCAGTGCTTTTCCTTTTGAATCTTCTGCGCGACCTTTTCCACTTCGCCCCACACGCGCAGCAGATTGCCGCTCCACATTTGGCCGATTTGCTTTTCGGTGTAGCCGCGACGCACCAGTTCCAGGGTCACGTTGAAGGCTTCCGCCGAACTGTTCCAGCCGTCGATTCCGCCGCCGCCATCGAAGTCCGAAGAAATACCGACATGATCGATGCCGATCTTCTTCACGGCGTAGTCGATGTGATTCACGAAGTCCTGGACGTTGGCGCGGGCCGCCGCGGGATACTTCGCGTCGATCTCGGCCATCCGCTTTTCATACTCCGCGCGCTTTTCTTCCGGCAGCGCGTCGAGACCAAACGCCCCGCGACCGCGACCACCACCGCCGCCTCGGCGACCCGCCGGCGCCGCGCCGTCCGCGCTTTCCACCGGGCACGCGCGCGCCGCAGCTTCGCTGCCGCGACCACCGCCTGCGCCGCGACCCGCCCCGCCGGCGCCGCCGCGTCCTCCGCGTCCGCCGCCGTTGAGTCCAAACTCTTCACGCAGTTTGGCGAGCGCTTCGGTTCGCTCCTTGGAATCCGTCTTGACGTACGACGCGAAGCCGACCACCTGAATCACGCCGCCGTTTTTCTTGAGCGCCAGCAATTGTTCGTCGTCCATGTTGCGGCTCACGTTGGCCAGCGCGCGCACGCCCGAGTGCGACGCGATCACGGGCGCTTTCGACAACCGGATCGCCTCGAGATTCGCGCCCTTCGAGGGATGCGAGAGATCGACCATCATCCCCAAACGATTCATTTCGGCGATCACCTCGCGGCCCAGCGGCGAGAGTCCATTGTTGTAAAGGTAGCCTGTCTGTTCGCCGGTGTTGGAATCCGCGAGTTGACTGTTGCCGTTGTGCGCCAGCGACATGTAACGTCCACCGCGATCGTAAAATTCCTGCATGCGTTTGATGTCGGTGCCGATCGGATAGCCGTTCTCGATGCCGATCACCGCGATGCGTTTGCCTTCTTTGTGTAGTTTCAGAACATCCGCGGGCGTCAACGCTAGACCGATTTTGTCGGGCGCGATTTTTTCGGTCAAGCGATGGACCGCGTCGAATTTCGCGACCGCCTGCTTGTAGGCATTGTCGTATCCTTCGGGAGTCAGCGGGCCTTGGCCGACGTAAGCGATCATGAACGAGACGTCCATGCCGCCTTCGATCATCTTCGGAATGTTCACCTGCGTCGTCAAGCGCATGGTGTAGTTGCAGTCCGCGGTGAAATTCGCAGGCTCGATATCGTTGTGCGTGTCGAGTTTCAGAACGCGGCTGTGAATGGCTTTCGCCTTCGCCACGAGCGCGGCATCGTCTTGCGCGGCGCCGGCAACGGGCTGAATCGCAACAAGGACGACGGCGGCCAGAGCCGTCAAAGAGACCAAGAGGAAGTTTCGGTTAAGTTTTTTCACGGTGGTTGTCTCCGAAAGTCGGAAGCTTATCACACGAACGGCGTAGACTGAAAATCACATGGACCGGATCGACCAAGCGTGCCGCCTGCACGATCGCGCCGACCGCGATTTCACCGCCGGCCGCCTGACTTCGGCTGAACGTGCATGCCGCACGGCCCTGGTGCTGATGCGGCGCAGTGCGGGACTCCGCCATCCCGACTCCGTCAATATCGCCAACACGCTGGCCGCGATCCTCGAAGCGCGTGGGCGTTACAGCGAGGCTTTGGAAATCCGGAGGCAGAGTGTTCGCGATGCACCGGACGGCCAGGAAATCGAATTGCGCATGATTCGTGTGCAGTCGTGGGAAGGCCTGGGCAATTTGCTGCGCGTGATGGGACGATATCGCGAAGCCCGGCCGGTGCTGCGGCGCGGATTGGAGCTGTCGGAACGCACCTTGGGCCCGCGACACCAACAGACGGCGGCGTGTCTGAACGATCTCGGCGTCCTCGACAAGTACACTGGACGTTTTTCCGAAGGCATGAAGTTCTACCAGCGCGCGCTGCGCATCGCTCGAGCCGCCGGGGACCAGCAACTGATCGCCACGATTTACCACAACATCGGCGGACTCGAGCATGCACGCGGCCGCTTCGCGGCAGGCGTCGCGCCATCGCGACGCGCGTTGGAATTGCGGCGCAATGCGCTCGGCGCAAATCATCCGGCTGTCGCCGCCGACGCCGCGGCGCTGGCCGGCGTGCTCGACGGGCTGCGGCGATACGGCGAGTCGCGGCGGCTTTACGCCATGGCACTGCGTGTCTTCCGCCGCTGCTACGGACCGGTGAACTACGACGTCGCGGTGAATCTCAATAATCTGGCGTGCATCGAAAGCGACTGCGGACGCCACGCGCAAGCCGAAGCGTTGTTCCGCGAGTCGCTGGCGATGAAGGAAAAACTGCTGGGAAAGAATCATCCCGACACCGCGCTCAGCCTGCACAATCTCTCCACTTGCCTGCGCGACCAAGAGCGATACGGGGAAGCTCGGGCGTGTGCGCGGCGCGCCCTGCGTGCTTTGTCGCGACGTCTTCCAGAGAGCAACCCGAAGGTACAAGCTGTAAAAAATGTCTTGAAGTCTCTCGAAAACCGCTAGCGGCGGGACGGGCTGAGCGTCCAGGACTTGACTGAGGCGCCGGAGGACCAGACGTTGTTGGTGCGCGCTGGATTACCTGCGAAAACCGACGCTCTCCCACAACCGTCGTGAGTCGAAGAGACGGCCATTGGCCACCACTTTCGACACTTTGCGGAGATCGCTGATGTTGGCCACAGGATCGCCGTCCAGCAAAATCATGTCGGCGCGTTTACCGGGCTCGATCGTACCCGACTCTTTGTCCAGCTTCATCGCCCGCGCCGAGACGATCGTTGCAGATTGAATCGCTTCCATCGGCGTCATTCCCGCTTGAACGTACAGCTCGAGCTCGCGATGAAGGCCGTAGCCGACGAGTCCCGTGTCGGTGCCGGGAACGATGGGAATGCCCGCCTTGAAGAGCGCGCCGATCACCGCTACAGTTTGCGCCATGCGCGACTTCATTTGTTCCGCCGTTGTCGTGCCGCCCATTGTTCGAAATTTCGATTCCAGCGTGAACGGCGCGAGCTCAACGCCCGGTTCGAACGTCGCGGCGTCGACTTCTTTAGAATGTCCCGCCATCTCGCCCCATCCCGCGGTGGGATCGACAACTGTGCCGTGCTCTTTGAAGAAGGCGATCGCTTTGCGCGATGCGTCGGAATTGACATCAATCGCGCCGCCCCGTCCCGCACTTGGCTCGCGCATCATATTTGAGACGTAATTCAAATGGTTGATCTGATCCATGCCCGCCTCGACGCCTTGAAACGCATTGAGCGCTTGCGGCACGTGGCCGGTAACCGTCATTCCCAAGCGATGCGCTTCGGCGGTGATCGCCGCGATCACGTCGGGCGTGAGAAACGTGTACAACTTGATCTGTTGAAATCCGGCGTCGTGATATTTCTGCACGACGGCTCGACCTTCGTCGGGAGTTTCCGCGGTGACGTGACCAAACGCCTTCAAGCCGCCGGCATCCACGAGTCCAGCCAGCAGCAAACGCGGCCCGAGCGCGCGGCGTTTTTCGATGGCGTCGCGCTGCGCGACCAAGTATTCGAATTCGCCGCCGCAATCGCGCGCTGTGGTGATTCCCGCAGCGAGCAGCGCGGGTCCGAATTCGACGCCCGAGTAATGCGTGTGCATCTCCCACAATCCCGGCAGCAGCGTTTTACCAGGGGCCTTGATTGGCGTGACGCCGGGCGGAATGGCGACCTTGCCGCGCGGACCGGCAGCAAAAATACGTCCGTTGCGTACGACTACGGCGGAATCAGGTACGGGCGGCGCGCCCGTGCCGTCGACGAGTGTCGCGCCCACGATCGCGAAGTCTCCCAAGCGCTCGGCCGGTGCTTGTTTTCCGAGCGTGGTGAGATCGCCCATCTCCTGCAGGACGCCCGAACTATAGAGTTGCGGAAACGCCGGCTGATAGTCGCTGCGCACGGCTTCCATGGGGAGTCCACCGGCAAAGGTCATGGCGGCGACGAGTTGGCCATCGAGGGTGGTCCACAGAACTTCGCGGCCGAACATGAGATTCGCCACGGTGTAGCAATCGAGGGTGACGGGCTTGCCGCTGAGCGTAACGGAATCGCGGCCTGCAAACTCGATCCGGATGGGATCGGGCCGATGCTGGCCGGAGTTCGCGCGCAGAACCGGCAATTCGGCCGGTTTGCCATGCGCGATCCAGTAGCGCATCATCGCCATCTGCACCGCGAAAGGCGATGGTCCGTAAATCGTGAAGTATTTCGCCGGCACTCCGATCGAATGCTGGTTCTGATCTTCCTGAACGCTGGCCGTTGAATTCGTGATGACAACGGATCGCCCCGCGCCGGGCACTGCTCCTGAAGCCGCGGTTTTCAGATCCAGCGCCAGAGGCGTGTAGTCGCCCCTCATTTTCAGCACGGCGGTTGTCGAGCGCTTCGTTCCGCGATCTGAGTATTCGAACGTGGAGTTAAGCGTGAGCGCGCCCGCCGGATCGGTGGCGATCTCGTAGTGCTCCTCCCCGATTTCATGGAGGATCATGTGGATCTTGAAGTTGCCGCTTTGCGCATGCAGAGTGGCGGCAATCAGCAAACCGAGGGTTTTGGTACGCATAGTCGAGAACCGCATTCTACACTGAAGCGACTACTTCGACCTCACGGCGCATGATCGTGACCCTCTATCGAGCTAACGTAAAGTGAGCCTACCTTAGTCTCCGCGGCTGAAAAAGCATACCGCGACCGCGTGAGCTGCTTCACCGTTTCGGTGACGCAGCTCAGGCTGTCGTGACAAACTACTGCTTCGGAGCGGGTTTGATGCGCGCGCACACCGTGTGCGCCCCCGTGGGATCGATCGCCGAGTTGCCTTGCTCGATGTGCTGGATGATGCCGTTGCCATCCACCACGAATGTCGCGCGATTGGCGATTCCGACATCTTCATTCAAGATGCCGTATTCCTTCGAGGTTTTGTGATTGAGATCGCTGAGCAGGGGGAACTTCACGCCGATCTCGTCGGCAAATCGTTTGTTCGCCGGCGAAGAGTCCACGCTGATTCCAAGGACTTGAGTTTGCGCTTCTTCGAATTTGGCGATATCAGCCTGATACGCCTTCAATTCTTTGGTTCAACCACCCGTAAACGCGAGCACGTAGAACGCCAGCACCACCGTCTTGCCCTTGTAGTCGCTCAACTTGACCATCTTGCCGTTTTGGTCGCGCAGAGAGAACTCCGGAGCTTTGTCGCCCACTTTCAAATTCGTGGGGACAGGAGGGGTGGGCTGGGCGAACGCCGCCGTGCTCAGGACAATCGCAAGCAGGATCGCGCCCATTACCTTCATGTGTGTTGTACTACCTCCAACAAAAGATACTACCTCATTTTGGACCCGCGTGGCGTGCTAGCATGTGCGCATGAACCGCCGCGAACTACTTCTTTCTCTGACCGCCGGCGCCCTGAACGCACAAGCGCCCGCCCAAGCGCACGATCCGCAATCGTATGCCGCGTCCGTCTACATTCCCAAGGCGCAACGCTACGAAGACCTCCAACTCCTCCAGGACTTTATGGAGGAATTCGCATTCGTCGAACTGGTCACCACGCACCCCGAACTTCGGATCACGCACATTCCGGTGCTCGTCGACCGGTCCGCCGGAAAATACGGAACGATCCACGGCCACATCTCGCGACAGAACGATCAAATGAAAGCTTTCGACGGCAAACAGAAGGCGGTGATCGTCTTTCGTGGACCGCAAGGCTACATCTCGCCCACGTGGTACGACACGAAACTCGCCGTGCCCACATGGAATTTCGCAGTGGTGCACGCGTCCGGCCTGCTGAATCCTGTGACGAAGCTCGTCGAGCTGCGCGAGTTTCTCGCACGGCTCATTGCAAAATTCGAGAAGTATCAATCTGAGAAAAACCAGGGCGCCGGCTTTGACTTCGCCAAGCTTCCGAACGATTATGTGGAGGGGCTGGTCCAAGGCATCATCGGATTCCAGATGCCCATTGAATTGCTGGAAGGAAAATTCAAACTCGGCCAAGACCGCAGCGCGGCGGACCGTGCTGGAATCCTCGAACATCTGCCGAAAGCGCGCGGCGAGCGGTCGCTCGCCGAATTCACCGCGAGTTTCTATCGCCGGCCGAGTTAGGCCTTAAGCGTTCCAAGCCTAGCTCTTCCCGGTGCGCATCGGAAAGTGCCGGCGGATCAGCCATCCCGTCGCGACAAAAGCGGATCCCACCAGGAAAAGCGGGAACGGCGGCGCGCCGGTAACAGGAGAAATCACCGACAAAACGGCGGATATCAGAACGAGGGCGCTGGTAGACATGTCACTTCACCTCGACGATGTATTTCCGGTCAGAATCACAGAATCCATTTGTACACGGCGCGGGAAGCGTTGTCAGTTCACTACCGTCCGGGCCTTGGCGTAAAAAGAATCGCGCGTTCGCACACAACTACGCGTCGGCGCGGCTCGAAACGCGCATGCCGCAGTGTCTTACAGGACAACCCGCGGTTGTGCCGACGTGCAAACTTGTGCCGACGTGCAAAAATGCAAAAAGGTTCTTGCACCTGAAGAAACTTGCATAGTCTTTTGCACGCTGCACGTCCTAGTTCGCTCGTTCTCAAAGGGCCTAAGGGCGGTTCCATTTTGCGCAACCTTCACCACCTCCAAACTCATTGACACAACAAGCCGCTAACCTCTGACGAAAGACCTGTGGGGACCAACAGGTACCCCCGCTCGTTCTGCCTCGCTGTAGTTCGGCTGTCCACGTGCATTAGGAAAGGACAGCCGCCTTTGAGGTTGGAAAGGCCCGGGAGGTTGGAAATGTTGCTTGTCGTCTTTGCAACTCTCGCAACAATGTTGTGGTTCGCGAATGGCGCCGGGCCGCCGACGGCCAGAGTTTAGACCAAAGTCTTGCGCATGCACAGCGCGCACAACGTGGGGATTGGTAACAACGGGATTTGGGTAATCGGATTTAGCAAAATTTCAAAGTTGGTGAATGGGGGAATCATGAACGGCATCGCATCGCACACTCTGCAAAACGGTCAAAACGGCGCTTCCACCGCGGCACGCAAGTCGCAAGGCTGGGAAGAACTGTTGGCGGGAATCTCCATCGGCAAGACGGTCGTGGAAGTCGGCATGAACCGGATGATCTTTCAACAAGGCGATCGCGCCGATTCGGTCTTCTATCTGAAGCAAGGCACGGCGAAACTGGCCGTGACGTCGGAAGAGGGCAAGGACGCGATCTACGCGCTCGCCGAAGCGGGCGAGCTGTTCGGCGAAGGCTGCCTCGCGGGACAAACCACGCGCACGGCCACCGCCAGCGCGCTCACCGATTGCACGCTGATCCGCGTCGATCGCGCGGTGATGATGAATCTGCTTCACGAGCAGCATCTTGTCTCCGAACTTTTGGTGCAGCACCTGTTGCGCCGCAACATCCGCTATGAAGAAGACCTGGTCGATCAGCTCTTCAACACCAGTGAACAGCGCCTGGCGCGCAGTTTGCTGCTTCTCGCCCACATCGGCAAAGAAGGCAAGTCGGAGCCGGTGCGCGCCAAGGTGAATCAAGAGACGCTCGCGCAAATGGTCGGCACCACGCGCTCTCGCGTAAGCCACTTCATGAACAAATTCCGCCAGCGCGGATTGGTCGACTACAACAGCCGCGGCGAACTGATGGTCACGAGCAAATTGATGCGCGTCGCCAACAATGCGTCGGGATTCGCTGCGCTGGACGGACTCGATTCCTAACGGCCCATTCACAAGAGAAAGACCATGCAAGTCCAGCAAATCGGTCAAGCCGTCGATCTCGACACACTCCGCGAGGAGTGGGACGCGCTGCTGGAGCATTCCGATGCCAACAGCGTCTTCCTCACCTGGGAGTGGCTGCGGACCTGGTGGAAATATCTCGCCGAGCATCGCCGTCTCAACGTGCTGGCGTTGCGCGACGGCGGCGAGTTGATCGCCGTGGCGCCCCTGGGAATCCGGCCGCCCTCCTTGAAAAGATTATTTCCATTTCGCAGCGTCGACTTTCTCGGCTCGGGCACGGCCGGATCGGATTATCTCGACCTGATCGTCCGCCGCGGATGGGAAGCGGCCGCGATCGACGCGATTTCGCACACGCTGGGCCGCGATCGCATGTTGGAACTGAATCGCATGCGATCGGGCGCGCAAGCCAAGACACTGGCGCACACCCTGCAACAATCCGGCTGGAGCGCGCAGACGGCGCCGGCCGGCGTTTGTCCCTACATCGATCTTCGTGGACAAACCTGGACGGCCTATCTCTCGACGCTCGGCTCGCAGCAACGCGCCACCGTAAAACGCAAGCTCAACACGCTCGCCTCACACTTCGACGTGTCGTTCGAGTGCGTGAAGGATCCGCTGGAACGCGGTCCGGCGCTGCGCCTGCTCATCGAACTGCATCAGAAACGCTGGAGCGAGCACGGACGCTCTGACGCATTTCATACCGATGAGCACATCGAGTTTCACGAAGAGTTCACCAATCGCGCGCTGCGCCGCGGATGGCTGCGCCTCGGAATCCTGCGCCTGAACGAAAAGCCCGTGAGCGCGGTGTATGCATTGCGCTATGGTCCCACGTATTACTTCTATCAATCGGGTTTCGATCCGCAATATTCGAAATTCAGCGTGGGCGCGGCGGCGATGGCGTACTCGATCCGGAGCGCCATCGAAGAAGGCGCCAGCGAATACGATTTTCTGCACGGCGACGAACCGTACAAGTTCCACTGGGCCAAAGAGACGCGCGCGCTCGAACAAATCCGCTTATTCCCACCCGGAAGACGCGGGCAATGGTTCCAAACAGTGTTGAACGCGCGAAATCGTCTGCGCGATTGGTTCCGTCCGATTCATGTAGACGCCGGAGCAGCTTCGGCCTTGAAAGCTTGAAACGAAGTTGGACTCCCGAATCATGCCGCCCACAGTGGCCATCCCGGCGCAACGCTACGGTCTTCGAACTAGAACCGCCGTAACCGAAAAAACTGCGCCGACGGCGCCCGCGGCCCCGCCTCGCGAGGAAAACAAGTTCCTGCTGCTGCTTCTCGCCGCATTCTTGATTCAACTTTTTTCGAACGCCGCGCTGCTGGTTCCCGCGCTCGGCGCGGTGCGTCCCGCGCAAACCATTGGCGGGCTCGCGCTGCTGATCGTGATTTGTCAAACGGTGGCCGGCGGCCGGAGGCTTCTGCTTGCTCCGCCTGATGGTTATTTGCTGCTCGCGTTCACGGTGGCGTGCGCGTTCACGGTCGTGAATGCCGTATGGCCGAACTATGCATTCGAAGCGTGTCTCGATCTGGTCAAGATGGTGGTCATTTATTTCCTCATCGTCAACGTCGCGGCGAGCGAAGCGCCGCTGCGTTTGCTTTTGTGGACGATGGTGGCGTGCGGACTCTTCCCCGCCCTGGGATCGCTTTGGAATTGGACGCACGGCGCGAACGTGGAAGGCCGCGCGGCATGGATGGGATTTTTCGCCAATCCCAACGAGATGGCGTACTGCTTGGTTGTCCTGCTTCCTATCGCTTGGGCGCTGGCACAAAACGCCAATTGGATGGGGCGCATCGTCCTGGCGGCGCTGGCGGGACTCTTTCTGATTCCCATTTACTTGAGTTTTTCGCGCGGCAGCCTGATCGGTCTCGCCGTTGTCGGGTTGCTGATTGGATTGCGCCAAAAAAACGCGATCGCGCGCGCGGCCACCGTGGGATTGCTCGCGGCCGGCGTCCTCGCGGGATCGATGTACTGGTCGCGGCAGGCAGGATTCAGCGACATCCAAGGCGACGCCGATTTCAACGAACGCCTCACCACCTATCAAGTGGCGTGGAGCATGTACTCGCAGTCACCGGTTCTCGGCGTGGGATTGAATTGCTCGTCGGTGGCGTGGCCGCTCTACGCGCCGAGCGAAAGTCTCGCTCATCACAAGTGGCTGATCACGCATAACACCTTTATTCAAGCATTCTCGGAAACCGGCACGGCCGGGGGCGGACTCCTGCTGGCGTTTTTCGCGACCGTCCTGTGGCGCGCACGAAAAGTCCGGCGGTCTCCGCAGACACCCGAGCGCCTTCGCGAACTCGGCAAAGGATTGGAGATTTCCTTCTGTGGGTTTTTGGTGTGTGGAATGTCCGGAGGCTACGTGATGAGTTGGTTTCCGTATCTGCTCGCGGCTTTCATCGGCGCGCTCAACGCCGCCGCGCTGCAAGGGAGCAAAGCATGACGATTCGACGCAATCCCTTCGGCCCCACGATCACGCTGATCGCCGCGCGCTTCCTTTCTTTCGCGTTGACGTTCTTCATTCCGATCGTGCTCGTCCGCGTCTTCGATCAGGCGACGTTCGGCGCGTACAAACAGCTCTTCCTTTTGTTCACCGTGCTCTACGCGATCGCGCAGATGGGCGTCGCGGAAAGTTTGTACTACTTCATCCCGTCGAATCCGGAAAAAAGCGGCGGCATCGTGCTGAACTCCGCGATTGTGCTGGCGTTGGCCGGATCGTTGTGTGTCGGCGCGCTCGCGGCGCGAGCGTCCGACGTCGCTCAGCGATTGGGGAACCCGAGTATCGCACCGTATGTCGCGCCGATCGGCGTGTTCCTCTTGTTGATGCTGGTCACCGCGATCCTCGAGATTTCCATGGTGTCGGCGAAACGCTATACGCTGGCGGCGTGGACGTATTTTTCGTCCGATGTAGCGCGGACACTTTTCCTGGTCGTCCCCGCATTGGTCTTTCGTACGCTGGCGGCGCTGCTGGCGGGTGCGGTCGCGTTTGCGGCACTACGGTTTCTCGTCTGCGTTGCGTACCTCTTACACGAGTACGGCAGCGAACTGCGTGTCGACCTAGCTTCGCTGCGCCGCCAGTTGGCGTACGCGCTGCCGTTCGAACTCGCGATCATTGTCGACACGCTGCAAAACAACTATCACCAATACACGGTGTCGCACGCGTTCGGCGTTGTGGCATTCGCCACGTATTCGGTCGGCTGTTTGCAGCTTCCTTTCGTCGATTTCGTGGCGGGTCCCGCGGCGAACGTGATGATGGTGCGCATGGCGGGTGATTTAGCGCGTGGCGCGCGCGCGAACGTCCTGGAGATTTGGCGCGACACCACACGCAAGTTGGCGCTGGTCTTCTTCCCACTCTTCGCGCTGCTGGTGCTTTCGTCGCGGGAAATCATCCTGCTGTTGTTCACCGAGCGGTACGCCGCGGCCATCCCCGTGTTTGTACTATGGGCCGGAATCGTTCCGCTCGCGGTTTTCCAAACGGAGAGCGTATTGCGCGTCTACGCCAAGACGCGATTCATTCTGCTGGTCAACGTGCTGCGTCTGGTGCTGATCGCCGGGGCGATCGGTTGGTCGATTCGCGTCTTTGGACTGCGCGGCGCCGTGCTGGTCACGTTATTTGCAACCGCCGCGTCGAAGGCGCTGTCTTTGGTAAGAGCGATGCGCCTGATGCCTGCGCGCGCCGCCGAAATCCTGCCGTGGAATCCGTTGATCGCGATTGCCGCCGCGAGCGCGGCGGCGTGCCTGCCCGCCTGGATCATCAAGACGCAAGTGCATGCGCCGCTGGCGTTGTTGCTGGTGTTGATGGGAAGCGCGTTTGTGTTTTCGTACGGCGCGTTGTTGCTGGCGTTCGATTTGCTCACGCCGGCGGAACGCGAGATCGTCGCGAGCTGGTTACCCCTTCCCACTCGCGATTCGGTTGAAGAATCCGTCGTCAGTAAATGAGGAGCGAGTATGTGCGGAATCGCCGGGATTGCCGGTTTTCAACAAAAGCGAGTCGCGGTGGACGAAGTGCGCCGGATGTGTGACGCCATTTATCACCGCGGGCCCGACGATCAAGGTTATTTCTACTCGCCCGACGTCGTGCTCGGCATGCGGCGTCTCAGCATTATCGACCTCGCCAACGGACGCCAGCCGATTTCCAACGAAGACGGATCGATTCACGTGGTCTTCAACGGCGAGATTTATAATTTCCAATCGCTGCGCAATCGCTTAGAGGCGCGCGGCCATGTTTTCCGCACGTCCTCCGACACGGAAGTGATCGTGCACGCGTACGAAGAATACGGGGCGTGTTGCGTCGATCATTTCCGCGGCATGTTCGTCTTTGCCTTGTGGGACGACAACCGGCGCCGCTTGCTTCTGGCGCGCGATCGCCTGGGAATCAAGCCTCTCTACTACGGCATGGTCAACGGGCGCTTGGTTTTCGCATCGGAGTTGAAGGCGATCCTGGAGCTTCCCGGCGTCGACCGCCGCCTGGATTGGGAATCGCTCAGCCACTTATTCAGTTTTCTCACTACGCCGCGCGACGCGTCGATCATCGCGGGCATCAAGAAACTCGAACCCGCGCATCGCTTGATCGCCGAGCCGGGCAAGGCCTTGCGAGTCGAGCGGTACTGGGACGTGGAATTTCGCCCGGATCGCCAGAAGAGCGAGAGCGAATTCATCGAAGAGCTGCGCGGGCTTCTGGAAGAATCGGTCCAGCTACGAATGATTGCCGACGTTCCGCTCGGCGCATTTCTCTCTGGTGGAATCGACTCAAGTTCCGTGGTCGCGGCCATGTCGAAGCTCAGTTCGCGGCCCGTCAAGACATTTTCCATCGGCTTCAGCGAGCAGGAATACAGCGAACTCGCGGAAGCGCGCACGGTCGCCAAACATCTCGGCACGGAACATCACGAACTTGTGCTCGAACCCGACGTCATCGGCACGATCGAGGAAATCGTCTCCTATCTTGACGAACCTTTTGGCGACTCCTCCGCGATTCCCACTTACATGGTGTCGAAAATGGCCGCCGAGCACGTGAAAGTCGTACTCTCGGGTGACGGCGGCGACGAATTGTTCGCCGGTTACGACCGTTATCTCGTGGAGGAACGCGAGCGCGGAGCCACGCTGCCGCGTCCCATACGCCGCATCCTCGGCGCGGCCGCGGGACTCTTGCCCGAAGGCGTGCGCGGTGCGAACTATCTGCGCCATCGGGCGCTTTCCGGTGCGGCGCGCTACGTCGATAGCTCAACGCTGTTCCACGGCGATCAAAAAGAGCGTTTGTTCACGCGCGACGCAGCCCGCCATTTGGACCTGCATGACGCCGAGGCGGCGCGCCGGACTTCCTTGCGCGAAACGCCCGGCCACGGACTCAGCCGTTTACAACTGCATGACCTCGGAACGTATCTGCCGCTCGACGTACTCACGAAAGTGGACCGCATGAGCATGGCGCATTCGATTGAAGTGCGCGTCCCGCTGCTCGATCACAAGCTCGTGGAGTTTGCGGCGACGATCCCGGCACATATGCGCCTTCGCGACGGACGCTCGAAATACATTTTCAAGCAGGCGATGCGCGGCATCTTGCCGGACTCCATCATCGATCGTCCCAAGCGCGGCTTTGCGATTCCGCTGGGGCGCTGGTTCCGCGGACAACTCGACAATTACTGCTCCACCGTTTTCTTTTCGCAAGCGTGCCGCGATCGCGGCATTTTGAATCCGGCGTATCTTCGCAAGCTTCTCTGGATGCATCGCGACGGCCGCGACCTCGACTTGCATTTGTGGACGCTCGTTTCCTTCGAGCTGTGGTGCCGTCAGTTTCTCGACACGCCTCGCTTCGCGCGTCCGGCAGAAATGCCCCTTGAGCGCGTCTTCGTGCGGACGCGCGCACTCGCATCGACCCAGGTGACCGTATGACGCGATCGATTACCCCAACCACCACGACCACGCACACGCCGTCCGCGTTTGGACCGGTTCTGGCACGCGATCCGCACGAGGACTCGCGCGTGGCGCCGCCGCAGACACTCGCGCCATACCGCATTGAGCAACGCGTGGGATTGATGCAGTTCATGACTTTCTTCTACCTCGGAGGCACCGAACGCCAGGTGATGAATCTCGCCGCGGGCGTCGATTCGACACGCTTCGATCTGCACATGGGATGCAACGGCAAGGTCGGGGCGTTGCTGGAAGAAGCAACGTCGCGCGGAATTCCGGTGCAGGAATATGCGATCAACTCCCTCTACAATCTTGGCGCGATCCAAGCGCGATTGCGCCTTTCGCGTTACTTGCGGGAGCACAACATTCAAATCCTGCACGCTTACGGTTTCTACTCGAACCTTTTCGCGATTCCCGCGGCGCGCTTGGCCGGCGTGCCCGTTGTGGTCGCCGCCATTCGCGATTGCGGCGAGGCGCTCACGTCCGCGCAACGGCACTCACAGCGGGTCTTCTGCAAGCTCGCCGATTGCATTCTCGCCAACGCCGACGGCGTGCGCCGCTGGCTGATCTCGGAAGGTTATCCGGCATGGAAGATCCACGTGATCCCGAATGGCATCGTGCAGCACAAGCCGTCGCCGGCCATGGAGCGTGGAATCCTGCATCGCGAATATGGACTTTCACCCGACACCAAACTTGTCGCGGTGTGCTCGCGCTTGACGCCGATGAAAGGCGTGGAGCATTTTCTGGCCGCCGCGGCGGCTCTGGGATCGACACGCCCCAACGTTCGCTTTCTCGTGATCGGTGGACCGAGCCACATCGGCGACGGAAGCTACAAGACGGAACTCGAAACGTTCGCGGCGAGCCTGGGATTGAAAGATCGCGTGATCTTCACGGGATTTCGCAATGACGTCGCGCGCATTCTGCCGGAGATCGACATCTCCGTGCTGCCGTCGTTGAGCGAAGGACTTTCCAATTCGTTGCTGGAAGCGATGGCCGCCGGCGTTCCGGTGATCGCCACGCGCGTGGGCGGAACGCCGGAAGCGGTGGAAGACGGATCGACGGGATTGCTCGTTCCGCCGGCCGACGTCGAGTCGCTTTCGCGCGGCATCGCGTTCCTGCTCGACAATCCGCAATCGGCAAAGCGCATGGGCGAGGAAGGCCGGCGCCGCGTGCTGGCGCGTTTTTCGGTGGAGAAAATGGTGCGCGACACCGAAGCACTCTACCTGCACCTGTTGACTTCCGGCCGCGCGCGCGCCGCGCGCAAAGAGGTGACCGCGTCATGAAAGTGCTTCTCGCGGGTCCGTATCCGCCTCCGCACGGCGGAATTTCCGTTCACGTGTACGAGTTGCGCAAGCGCCTGCACATGGCCGGAATCGCCGCGCGAGTGCTGAACGTGGATCCCCGCGCGCTGAACAGTCACGAGTATCTGCGGATCAACGGCGGATTGGGTTTGTTCGCCAAACTCGTCCGCCACGCCATGCGCGGATGGGTGCTGCACGTTCACATCAATGGCCACACCGCAAAGAGTTGGGCGATCGCATTGGCCGGAAGCATGGCGGGACTCTTTGGCCGCGGCTGTGTCGTCACGGTGCATTCGGGACTCGCGCCCGAATATCTCGCCCAATCGCGCGGCCTGGCCCGGCTCGCGTGCTTGCTGGCCTCTCGCGTTATTGCGGTGTCGACGGAAATTCGCAAAGCCCTGCCTTTCGCGCGTCGCGCCGACGTGCTGCCGGCGTTCCTGATGCCGGTCGCGACACCAGCGAAGTCGCGAACCGCAAGCCAGCGCATTCCGTTGCTGGCATGCGCACTTTCCTTCCGGCCCGAGTACGGGTTCCCGTTGCTGGTCGAAGCGCTTGTGCGGCTCCGCAACGATTTCCCCGACGCTGGATGCGTTGTGATGGGCGGGGGCGAGGGCCGGCGCGAGGCCGAACGCCTTGTCGACGCGCAAGGCCTGCGCGACGCGATTTCCTTCCTCGGCGACGTGTCGCATGAAGAATGCCTGAAGCAAATTGCCGTCTCCGATGTTTTCGTGCGGCCCACGCTCGCCGACGGCGACTCGAACTCGGTGCGCGAAGCGCTGGCGCTCGGTACGCCTGTGGTCGCGAGCGACGTGGCGGCGCGACCGGAGGGAACGCGCGTGTTTCGCAGCGGCGACGCCGCGGATTTAGCAGCGCAGATCAAGCGCGTGTGCGCTCAGCCGAAGCCGCAGGCGGAAAACCACGATCACGGGATCGCCGAATTGATCGGAATCTACGAGGCTCTATCAAAAAACACTTCAAAGGACCAACGCCATGGGCAAACTAAGCCGCTTGCGCGACATGCCCACTCGTGAAATCGGGTACCGTCTGCGGGAACGCGTGCGCGTCGAGTCCGAACGCCTCCGCCTGCACACCAGCGCGTCGCCTTGGGCCGTGCCAGAGGGCTGCGCGCCGTTCCTGAAACGAATGTTTGAAACACGTTTCTATTTTTCGCAGGAAGAACGCGAGGCGCGCCGGAAGTTCTTGGCCAGCAGTTTCCCGCATTGGATCGAACGGTCACTGCTTGAGGCGGAAACATTGTTGGAGCATCGCGTGGAGTTACTGGGCTACGGTGAGGTGGATCTCGGCGAGCAAATCGACTGGCATCGCGATCCCGTCACCGGCGCCGAATGGCCGCGCCGCTTCTGGGCGGATTACGATCCCGTGAACGATCCGGATGCGGGCGATTCCAAAATCATTCACGAACTGAATCGCTGCCAACACTTCGCGCGACTCGGAAAAGCCTATTTTCTCTCGGGCGACGAGCGTTTCGCGCGCGAGACCGTCGCGCAATTCGATCGCTGGATCGCATGGAATCCGGAAGGCGAAGGGATCAACTGGCAGTCGAGCCTCGAGATCGCCATTCGCGCGATTTCCTGGCTGTGGACGATCGCGTTTATCGCGCCGTCACCGGAATTCACCGAACCTTTTGCGCGCCGGCTGCTCGATTCGCTGGTAGCGCAGATGCGCCACGTGTTCGCGTATCCGTCGCTGTACTCGAGTCCCAACACCCACTTGATCGGCGAGGCCGCGGCGTTGTTCATCGCCGGAAGCGTGCTCGACGGATCGGAAGAAGCGCGCAAGTGGCGCGCACTCGGCGCGGATTTGCTGAAGCGCGAGGCGGAGCGTCAAATTCTGGACGATGGCGCGCACTGCGAACTGAGCACGTGCTATCACTGCTACGCCGCCGACTTCTATCTGCATGCCTTGACGCTGGCGCAGCGCATTCGCACGCCTTTCTCCGCCGCGGTCACGGGGAAGATTGCGAAGATGCTCGATTTCGTGATGCATATGACGCGCCCCGACGGCACGCTGCCGCAACTTGGCGACAACGACGGCGGACGCGTGCTGGCGCTCGACCGGCGCGATTACACGAGCTACACGGACGGTCTGTGCACGGGAGCGGCGCTCTTTCAACGCGCGGGATTCAAGTGCCAAGCCGGCGAATTCCGTGAAGAAACATTCTGGCTGCTGGGAGAAGCGGGTTGGCGCGCCTTCAACGCGTTGCCCGCCGCGCCACCCGAGGCGTGCCGGCTATTTCCCGACGCCGGATACTTTGTCTATCGCAGCGGACGCACGCGCGACGACAGTCACGTGGTCTTCGATTGCGGAGGGTTGGGCGCGCCGACCGGCGGACACGGTCACGCCGACGCATTGTCGCTGGTGTATTTCGCAGGCGGCCGCGACTTGCTGATCGATCCCGGCACCGGCGTATACAACGCGCAGGCGGAATGGCGCGCGTACTTTCGCTCGAGCGCCGCGCACAACACGGTAGTGGTCGACGGCGTCGATCAATCCGAACCCGGCGGGACATTTCAATGGTCGACGCAGGCCCCCACCAGCGCGTTGTCGCACCGCAGTTCCGGCGATTTGCAATTCGCCGACGGCGAACATCGGGGCTATGAGCGGCTGAACGGTCCCGTGTCTCACAAGCGCCGCCTGACGTTTCGCGGCGCCGGTTGCTGGCTCATCAACGACGAGTTGCTGGGATCGGGCGAGCACACTTTTGATTTCTACTTTCACTTTGCGCCGGGCGTGGATGTTCACGTGGTTCCGGCCGCCGACGAATTGATCCAAGTGGTCGCGCGCAGTGGCGGAGTTTCGTTGACGCTCTGCTTTCATTGTGCCGCGCGCCCCACGGCGGAAATCTTGCAGGGATGGGTTTCACCGCGCTACGGACGTCGCGAGCCGGCGCCCGTACTGCGCTTCCGCGTGAAGGCCGCGGCGCCCTTGTGGGCCGCGACCGTTGTGGTGCCGATCCATACAGCTCCGGCCGGCATGGCAAACGCCGCGTCACGAGGGAGGGCCTGATGTGCGGAATTTGCGGAATTGTGAAGTTTCGCCGCGACGATCGCCTGGAGCCCGGCGTGCTCGAAGCCATGACCAACGTGATTTCGCATCGCGGTCCTGACGATTGCGGCTATTTCCGCGAAGGCGAAGTGGGACTCGGTCATCGCCGCCTGAGCATCATCGATCTCGAGTGCGGCCGTCAACCGATGTTCAACGAAGACGACACGGTCGTGGTCGTCTTCAACGGCGAAATCTACAACTTTGCGGAGATCACGGCCGACTTGCGCGCGCGCGGTCACGTTTTCAAAACGCATTCCGACACCGAAGCGATCGTGCATGCCTACGAAGAGTACGGCGACGAGTGCGTCTCGCACTTCCGCGGCATGTTTGCGTTTGCGCTTTGGGATCGCGTGTACCGGCGCTTGCTGCTGGCGCGCGATCGCCTGGGAATCAAGCCGCTTTATTACTATCGCGATGCTCGCGGGCTGGCCTTCTCGTCGGAAATTAAGTCGCTGCTGGAACATCCAGAAGTTCCGCGCGAAGTCGATCCGGCGGCGCTCGAAATGTATCTCGCGCTGCGCTATGTGCCGGGGCGGCGCACGATGTTCCGCGACATTGTGAAGTTGCAACCGGGTCACGTGATGACGGTGGAGAACGGCCGCGTGCAAACGCGCCAGTATTGGGACATTCCTTGCGGCGACGCTGGATCAGCCCCCGCGTCACCGCGGGATCTGTCACGGTATCGCGAGGAATTCAGTACGTTGCTGACCGAAAGCGTGCGCCTGCGCATGATCGCCGATGTTCCGCTCGGCGTTTTCCTTAGCGGCGGCATCGACTCGAGCGCGATTCTCGCGACCATGAGCAAGCTACGGGACGGCGAAGGCGGAATCAAGACGTTCTCCATCGGCTATGAAACGCCTGACGCGAATCAAGCCGACAACGAACACAACGAATTCGCCTACGCCCGGCAAGCCGCGAACGCATTTCACGCCGACCATCACGAGTTCACTCTCGGCGCGCTCGACTTCCGCGATTTCATTCCAAAGCTGGCTTGGCATCTCGACGAGCCGCTCGGCGATCCGAGTTGTATTCCGCTGTACTTCATTTCGCGGCTCGCTCGACAGCACATCACGGTGGTGCTGAGCGGCGAGGGAGCCGACGAGATCCTGGGCGGCTACGCCATCTATCCGAAGATGTTGGCGATGGAGCGGATGCGCCGCATTCCCGGCGCGGCAATGCTGGCCCGTTGGGGATCGCGGAATCTCGGCGATGCGCGCACGCAAGACATTTTGCGCATGGCCGCACTGCCGCTCGAGAAGCGCTATCGCGGCGTGTCGCGCGGATTCCGTCCGGAATTACAGGCGCGGCTGCTGGGCCGTGACGATGGCCGCGCGCTCGATCAAGTTTTCTCGGACGTTTTCAACAACGCGGCCGCGGCGTCACCGCTAGACCGGATGCTTTACGCCGACGGCAAGGTCTGGCTTCCGGACGATCTGCTCTTGAAGGCCGACAAGATGACCATGGCGAATTCGCTCGAGTTGCGCGTTCCTTTCCTCGATCACAAACTTGTCGAGTTTGCCGCGCGACTGCCTCAGCGCGCCAAACTCTCCGGCAACACCGGCAAGGTTCTGTTGCGGAAGACGATGGAAGGCGTGCTTCCGGATTCCATCTTGAATCGCACGAAGAAGGGTTTTCCGGTGCCGACCATGGATTGGCTGAGGGGACCGTTGCGCGGATACACGCGAGAAACACTGCTGGCCTCCGACTCGGCGTGCCAGCGCTACTTCGATCCGCGCGTGCTGGAGGAAGTGGTGGGCGAACACGAAGGCGGCGCGCCGCGCCAGCAGGAGTTGTGGACCTTGCTTGTGTTCGAGCATTGGCATCGGGCCTTCGCAACCGCCAGCGCGGGCGCGAAAACTTTTGCAGCCGTGTGCAGTTTCGATCATGCCTCGGAGCGACTGTGAACTGACACAAACTCCGGAGTCCACTATTGTGAGTAGCATGTCCGAGCCGCGTTCAAGTTGGAAATTTTTTTGGGAGTTGTGAAAATGACGAAGTTACTTTCAAGCGCACTGCTTCTTCTCGCCGCGATGACATCGGCGCAAACGATTTCGACCATCGCCGGCACCGGCATACTCGGCTATTCGGGCGACGGCGGCGCGGCCACATCGGCCATGCTGAACGATCCTCGCGGACTCGCGGTGGACGCCGCGGGAAATATTTACGTCGCCGACGTGAACAACGCGCGCATTCGCAAGATCAGTCCTTTGGGCGTGATCACCACCTTCGCGGGCACCGGCGTGGCGGGATACTCCGGCGATGGCGGCTTGGCCGTCAACGCGCAACTCAATGGACCGCAGGCCGTGGCGATCGACCCCGCGGGAAATGTGATCATCGGCGACACGCAGAATCGCCGGATCCGCAAAGTGGATACGTCGGGAATGATCACGACGATCTGCGGCACCGGCGTCGAAGGATACTCGGGTGACAACGGACCGGCCACGCAAGCGATGTTCCATCAAGTGATGGATTTCGCAATCGACGCGTCCGGCCAAATTTATTTCGCCGACTCGACCGGCCAGCGGGTCCGCCGGATCGCAACCAACGGAATCATCACGACGGTAGCGGGCACGGGCGTCGGCGGATACTCCGGCGACGGCGGCCCGGCCGGCAACGCCCAATTGAATTTTCCGGTGGGCCTCACGCTGGACAGTTCGGATCAGTTGTACATCGCCGACGCCAACAATTTCCGCATTCGCTTGGTGAACACCACTGGAACGATCAGTACGGTCGTCGGCACGGGCACCTCAGGGTTCTCGGGCGACGGCGGATCGGCCACGCAAGCGAACATCAACTACGTGTACGGCGTGCGTCTCGACAACTCGGGCCATTTGTTCGTCGCCGACACGTCGAACAATCGCGTGCGCGAGGTGACGAACGGCGTGATCTCGACGATCGCCGGCGTCAGCACGAACGGGTATTCGGGCGACGGCGGACCGGCCATCAACGCGACGTTGAACTTCCCGTGGTTTCTGACACTGGACAAGTCCGGCAACCTGCTGATCAGCGACGGCATGAATAATCGCGTACGCGCGATCGCTCTGGTGGCGCTGGCACCGCCAAGCATTTCCGCGAACAGCACGGTGAACGCAGCCAGTTACGCGCCGGCGCTCAGCGCCAACGGCGCGGTGTCGCCGGGCAGTATCGTGTCGATCTTCGGATCGAACTTCGCGGGCGCTTCGGTGAATGCGACCACGGTCCCGTTGCCGACGATACTCGCCGGCGCCAGTGTCCTGATGAACGGCCAAGCCGTTCCGCTCTATTACGCGTCCGCGACGCAGATCAACGCGCAAGTTCCGTACAACATTCCCCCGGGTGCGATGACGGTGCAAGTACAAGCGGGATCGCAGACCACCAGCGCTCAGGCCGCCAACGTGGTCATAGCGTCGCCCGGTGTATTCACGCAAAACGCCTCGGGCTCCGGGCCAGGCGCATTCCTGCACGCGAATTTCACGGCGGTGACGTCGACAAGCCCCGCGCACGCCGGTGAAACGATTCTGATTTACTGCACGGGACTTGGTCCCACGAACCCCGCCGTCGTGAGCGGCAGCGCGGCGCCAGGCAATCCGCCGGCGACCACCACGATCGCGCCGACTGTGACGATCGGCGGAATCAACGCGCCGGTTTCGTTCTCGGGACTCGCGCCCACGTTCGTGGGTCTGTACCAAATCAACGCGCAGGTGCCGCCGGGAATTGGCGGCGGTTCTCCGCAAGTGATCGTCACGGTCAACGGCATTCAAGCGAACATCGCGACGATCGCGACACAGTAAGAGGAAGAGCAAGGGAGACACGCATGACACTCTTAGCGGCACTTTTGATGTTCGCCCTGCAATTGACTCCCGCGGGAGCCAGCGACGCCGGGTGCGCGGGGGCAGCGGCGAAAACAGATGGCAGCGCGAAAGCGGATAGCAACGTGTTTGGCGAAGGCGAGTATCGCCTCGGGCCCGAAGACGTGATCTCCGTTTTCGTCTGGAAGCAACCCGACCTTTCGACGACGGTGATGATTCGCCCGGACCGCAAGATTTCTCTGCCGCTGATCGGCGAGATGGACGCGGCCGGCAAGACCGCGAGTCAGTTGCAAAACGAAATCGCGGCGCAGTTGCATCAGTACGTGCAAGATCCGCGCGTCAACGTGATCGTGAAGGAAGTGAACAGCCCGGCGATTTCGGTGCTGGGACAAGTTCGCAAGCCGGACCGCTATCGCATTCGCCAGCGCACCACGGCGCTGGAAGCGATCGCGATGGCCGGCGGATTCACGGAATTCGCGAAGCGCGACCAAGTAACGGTGATTCGGAACGGGGCTCCCGATAAACCGCGCATTCAGATCGACCTGAAGAAAGTGGTGAGCGGCAAGAGCGACGTTCATTATCTCGAGCCGCTGGACACCGTGTACGTGCAGTAGTGAGCGAGGCTAAATGGAGGCGAATATGCGACAGCCGTACAAAGTGGCTCTAGCCGCCCGAGTACTGTGCTGGAGCGTTTTATGCTGGAGCACCGGACAAGCGGTGGCGCAAGAGCGACCGTTTTATTTCACGTCGCCCATCGATCTGCAGACCGGCTGGGAGTCGGGCGTACCCAACGGCAACATGCGCTTGAACGTACCAGCGACAATTCTCACGCTGCCGACGTTTTCGCTGTTGCACGATTCGCCGCGCAATCAGTTCACCTTGTCCTACGATCCGCAATTTGAAATGTTCACGTCGCCCCATCGCCTGGACTCCTTCAATCAAAACGGCACGCTGCAATGGGTTTCCGATCTCTCGCCGCGCTGGAGCCTTTCGGTGAACGACGTTTTCACCGGCACGCGCGACGAAGGCCAGCGCTTCGAAACCACGTTCCTGCTGCCGCTTGGGCAATACAACGAAAACGGTTTGTACACCAGCTTGAACTACAAGTTCACCGATCGCACTTACGTGAAATTCCGCTATGAAAACGCCTTCGTCGACTACAACGCCATCAATTTGAGCCGGCCGCTGTTTTTCAGCCGCATGGGAAACACCGGGGGACTTACGGTGGACCATCACTTCACGTCGCGCCTGAAGGTTAGCGGCAGCTACTCCTATCTGCGCACTACGGCGTTCGATAAATACGACGACATGGGCAACTTGATTCTGCCGTTCGCGCCGACGCAATTCACCGTCGGCACGGTGAGCTACAACGCCACGCCATCGTTGCTGTTTGAAGTGACGGGCGGATACGTTCACAATCCCGCGAACTCCTATCTCGTCGGCGGACTCGTCGAAAAGCACCTTCAGCACATGACCGTGGCCGGTGGCTACAACCGCTATCTCACGTTCGTAGGCGCGCCGTCGGCGTTGGGCGTGGAGTTGCCGGTGAATGACATCGCCGGGCGCGCGTTGCCGCCGAACAGCATCAGCAACACCGTGAGTTTCCGCGCGTCGGGAATGATCAGCGATCACTGGGGCGTGGAGATGAACGTGTTGGCGTCGCGCACCGCGGGCGAAACCGATTTCACCACGCTGCGCAGCGCGATGGGCGGCGTGCGTCTGAACTACCGCATCAGCGATCATCTTACGGCGTTCGTGAATGCTGATCTGTATCGCCAAAACGCCAACGTAATTTTGCCAATTCCGATTTCGCGCAGCCGTTTCTTTGCCGGCATCGCCTATACGTTTTCGCCGTCGCCCGACGAGATCGCGCGGCGGAGGGAAGCGGCGCGCAGCGGACTGAAACCAGAAACGAAGTGAAAACTGGCCCAACAAAGGAATCGAAAGCATCATGACTTCCCCCACACGTCAAACTGAATTCACAGTGGCAAATCTCTTGGATGTCGCGCGCCGCCGGATCTTACTGGTGTTGTCGGTGGCCGTGGCCGTGACCGGGGCGGTAACGTACTATGCGTATCACCGGCCGGTGCTCTATCGCGCACAAGCGCTGTTGGGCGTGCAATCGAACGTTCGCGACGTGGTCCAAAAGACCGACGGCGCGGCGCGCGTGCAGGATCAATTGCTCACCATCAAGGAAATCGCGTTCGGGCGTCCGGTGCTGGAGCCGGTGATGGACAAATTCGGCCTTTACCAAAAGCATGACGGCAAATTCTCCGAAACCGATCTCGAAAAGATGCGCGCGGCTCTGAAGATTACCGTGGAGACCGACGACACGTTCCATCTTTCCTATGAAGGCGAAGGGCGCGAGCGTGTCACCGACGTGACGAACGCCGTCGCCAATGGATTCGTCGGCAGCTTGGCGGAAGATCGCCACCAACAGGAGACCGACGCGTCCGCCACGCTCGACGCCGAACTGACCACGCTGCGTACCGCGCTCGACAAGCAGGAAGAGCAGATGAAACGCTATAAGCAGAGCGCGGTGAATTCCCTTCCCGATCGCCTCGATATGAACATGCGCCTGTTGTCCAACATCCAAGCGGAGCAGGAAGCCATTAACGAATCGCAGGCCGGGGATCAAGCGAAACTCTCCGCCGTACAAGCGGAGATGTCGGAACTCGAAAAGCAAGGCGTGATGAATCCCACGCAAGTGCACGAGAAGTCGCTGCAAGAAGTCAAACTTGACGATCTAAAGTTACATTTGAAGCAACTGAAGTCCGTGTACACGGATAAGTACCCGGAAATTGCCGCGACCGAGCAGGAAATTCGCGATCTCGAACGAGCCATCGCCGCGGCGCCGCCGAAACCGGTGTCGGTGGAGCCCAGCGCGGCACACATGCGTTATCTGCAACTGAAAGCGGAGAAGGAATCGCTCCAGCAGCGCCTAAAGAGCTACGACGCGCAGCGCGCCGACATTCAGGCGCGCATGCAACAAATGCAGGGACGCGTGCAAGCCACGCCGACGCACGAAATCGCCATCGCGGAATTGTCGCGCGGTTACGAGGAAACGAAAACTCGCTACAACACGCTGCTGGCCAAGCAGCAGGAAATGCGCCTCGCCACGGGATTGGAGCGCGTGAACCGCTCGATGTCGTTCAAAGTGGTGGAAGCAGCCACGCTTCCCACGGGACCGTCGACGCCGCGGCGCAGCCGCCTGCTCTCGATGGCCTTGCTCGGCGGATTGGCGCTGGGATTTCTGGCGGCGTTCGCGCTGGAGCAGATGAATCCCACGATCACCAGCGTGAAAGAACTGCAAACCTTCACGGATTTGCCGGTGCTGGCGGCGTTGCCGAATCTCGACGCCAAGTTCAACGGCCAACCGATCAAGGAAAGCGCGATTCCGCTGGTAGCTGTCGCGGGCGGCACCGCGCCGACGCTGCTTTCCACCGCATCGTTGCGCGAAAACCGCATTGTCGCACTGACCGATCCAGAGTCGGTGGCGTCGGAGCAATATCGCTTGCTGAGTCTCAAAGTTCGCCGGCAACTCTTCGGTCATGATACGCCGGTGTTGCTCGTCACCGGATTCGCCGGCGGCGAGGGCAAGACTGTCACAGCGCTCAACGTGAGCATGTCGCTCGCGGGTACGGTGCCGGGTCGCGTGCTGCTGATCGACAGCGATTTGCGCAAACCGCGCGCGCACGAGTATCTGGGAATCCCGCGTGGCAAAGGCTTCGCCGACCTGCTGCGCGCGCCGGAAAGCGAAACCTCACAGTACATCTGGAAAGTCAAAGACCTTTATGTGATGCCGGGCGGCACGAGTTTGCAGAATCCGGTGGCGCTGCTCACATCGAAGCACGCCGCCGCGGTGCTGCAGCGTTTGCGCCAGGAGTTCGACTTCATCGTGATCGATTCGCCGCCGGTGCTGCCGGTGGTGGATAGCCACATCCTCGCAGGACTCGCCGACGGCGCCATCATGGTGGTGCGCGCGCGCTACACGCGTCGCGACGTGCTGTCGTTGGGTCTTGAGAATTTCCAGGCCGCGAATCTTTTTGGCGCGGTGGTCAACGACGTGGATCCGCGGACTTCGGGTTACGCGTCGGCGTATCAGTATTACAACCAGCATTACGCGGGAACGGCATCGTAGTTTGGAGTGCGGCCGACTTCTCGCGGCACTCCAAAACTAGCGACCGCCGCTTTTGCTGGGCGTCGCCTTACTAAGCGCTTCGCCCATCTGGCGGCGATACACGTACAGCGACTCCGGACGGTGATCCCAGCTGTAGAGATTGGTGGCCATCGACGAGGCCACGCGCTTGGCGAGCGGCTGAAGCCCGGCCGCCTCGCACAGGTGAAGATACTCGTAATCTTCCAGTCCTTCGCGAATCAGTTTCAAACGGATGCTTTCAATCGGAATTTGCGTCGTGCCGCCGATGCGCGCGGGCGTGCCTGGATAGAACAGCGTGCCGTCGCCGTTGCCGCCGAATAGCAGCACCGAATCCCAAGGATCTTTTCCGCCGTTGGCGGGCTGTTGATACGCTTCGTTCGTGTTGAAATACAACTCGCCGCCGATGCGATACTCCCACGCGAGCCATTGGAAAATGCGATTCCCAACCGGCGGCGTGTCGATCATGTAGCTCGGCCATCCGCGAAAATATTCGCCGCCCACGATATTGCATCCGTGACTGGCGCACGACTGATACCACCACAGGCGTTTGCCGGCGGCCAATTCCGGCGAATACTTCGCCATCGGCGCGCTCACGTCGCAATACGGCGGAAATCCCGGCTTCGCTTCGAGACAATTGATCAGCGGCGTCCAGATGTCGACTACGCCCGCGAGATCGCTGTTCCACGCGATCGTCACCAGGTTGCGCACCTCGCGGTCGCTCTGATGCGCGGCGCGGCCTCTCGTGGCGACTTGGTCGAATTTCTCCGGCGTCGGCTCGTCCCAAAGATAGAGGAATAGTTTGTCGAGCCATTTTTTCTCGCGGAAATGGCGGATCCACTGCTGGTAGTAAGGACGCCGCTGCGCTTCCGTTAAACCGGGAGGCACGCGCAATTCCGCAGTGGTGGCGGTCGCGCCGGGCAGCGGATCGCGCGACGTGAGCAGCGTGCCGTCGAGCAGTGGGGCCATTTCGCCGTCGTAGCGCGACCAATCGATCGATTCCGCGCCTTGCGGAATGCGCGGCGGCACCATCGATCCGCCGTGCGTCGAAAGGCGATGGAGCAACGCGGCCTTTTGGTAGACGCGCGTCAGATCGAGCAAGTCGCGATCCGACGTGTAGCGCCCAAAATGTTCGCGCATGGCGCCAATGCCGTTGAAACCGAAACTCGTGGGAAAGCTCGACGTCGACGGCAGCGCGAAATTCCACACTTCGAGCGTGATCGGCACGCTGTCGACGAACGCGCTGTCAGCCTTGATTGTCGCCGCGCCGCGGTACACTCCCGGCGGTGTGCCCAGCGGCACGTACACTTCGATCCACAGCGGCTGATTTCGTCCCGGCGCGAGCTTCAGTGGAAATGCGTTGCGGCGCTCGCCCGTGTAGCGATCGACTTTCGGCACCAGCGGATCGGGCCACTCGCCCGCCGCGCCTTCGATCGACGATGGCGTCGCGATGGTCATGTATTTTTCGAGATAAATCGTGACGTGGGCATCCGCGCCTATGACGCCGGCGGGGCCGGCAAGGTCTGTTACATCCACATCGACGTTGTTGACGGCCGCGGCGTTGGCGCGAAGGACGATTTGGAACGGCTCAAACTCGTTCTGTGCCGCGAAGAGCTGTACGTCGTGCGGCAACGTTGGCGGTGTGGCGTCGCCGGGACGGACTTTCTGCAGGGAATGTGTGGTCCAAACGGTGATGGGACGAACGTTCTCTTGGCTCGGTGCCGCCGCTTGATGGCCCAACAGAAACCAAACGAAAGCGAGGAAAAACGCAGACGTCACGCCAGCGCCGCCCGCGCACAAGCAGGGCCGAGTTCGGCACGCTCAATGATGTCACTGATTTCTTCGACCTTGCGGTCCCATGTTTCGTTGTCCATAGAACGCGAGGTTGCCAGGCGCGACTCGGGCGAGGCCGCCGCGAGGAGTTTGTCGAGCTGCTGAAGGTATTCTCCCTCGGTGTGCGCAATCGCCAGTTTCGCTTGCAGGCGCTCGGCCTCGGGGATCGCGCTGGCGACCACCGGCAATCCTGCCGCGAGATACTCGCGCAACTTTAGCGGATTCGCCGCCAGCGTGAGCTCGTTGATCACAAACGGCAGCAGCGCGGCGTCGAAAGCCTTGCAGTATCCGGGCAGCGACTCGTACGATTTGCGCCCGACGAGATGGACATTCGGCAATCCGCGGACCGCCGAATCGTCCGCTACGATTTTGCCGACCAACACAAACGACCATGCTGGCCGCGCTTGCGCCAGGTGGCGAATCAGTGCCAAGTCGACCCAATCTTCGATCAAGCCGATGAATCCGATGACTGGCTTCGGCAGCAGAGTCAATTCCGCGGGGATCGGTGTAGCGGGATCGCACGCCTTGCGGAAATGCTCAACGTCGACGCCGTGAGTCACCAGGAAACTGGGGGTATTCGAATGCACTTTTTCTTGCAAGCGCCCGGCCGAAGAAATCACCGCGGCGGATTTTTCGATCAGGCGTTGCTCCATGTCGTACATCGCTTGCTTGTCGGCGCCGGTGAATCCCGTGAAATCGTCGGTGATGTGGTAGATCACCATTTTCTCGCCCAACGTTCCAACGATATCCGCCGACCACGGCACGAACGTGTAGGTGATGGGATCGCGAAAACCGAGGCGGCTGCACTGCCAGCGAACTTGCAGGTTCAGGAACGCGCGATTCGTCCAGCGCGCCGCGGCGTTGCCGTGCACGGGAATCGCGAGGGGACTGAAGACGTGGATGTTCTCCTGCACCTGCCGGCAGCCGCGCGCAAATTCGCGAAGTTTTTTCGCAATTCGCTGCATGTCGCGGGCCGAGGCCGTGGGCCGGCGATTGCCGATGGAATTGATCCACAGGATGCGGTTATGGCGGGCCAGCCGCGTCATGATGTGCTTCTTGCTCAGGGGATCGGCGTCCCAATCGTTGCAGAAACAGATGATGTCTTGGCCTTGCAGCATATCGATTTGATGCGTCGCCTCTTAGATGTATCCCGGCGAAAAAATGGTGTCAGTTCTTTTGTGCACACCCCGCATTCGTTAACGCACACCGGCCCGCCCGTTCCACACAACCGGCTGAGCGTTCGAGAATAGACGCTTTTAAATCCACCGCTTACAGTTAACGCATGGCAACGATCGTCATGTGGACATGCATCGCGTTTTTGCTGTACGTCCACGTCGGATATCCGTTGGTGCTGTGGGCGTGGAGCGCGGTTGCCGGACGTGCCGTGCGCAAGAATTCTTGGGAACCGACGGTCAGCATTTTGATCGCCGCGCACAATGAGCACGACACGATCGAACGAAAAATCCTGAACTGCCTCGACCTCGACTATCCACTCGACAAACTGCAAGTGGTGATCGCGCTCGACGCGCCCACCGACGGCACCGATCTAGTGGCGGCGGCGTACGAAAGCGACAACGTTCACGTGGTGAGCGTACGCAAGCATCTTGGCAAGGCCGGCGCGCTGAATCGCGCCGTGGCCGCTTCTCGAGGCGCGGTGCTGTTGTTTTCCGATGCCCGCCAGCGGCTTGATCGCGGCGCGTTGCGCGAGTTGGTGGCGAATCTCCACGACCCTGAAGTCGGATCGGTGTCGGGCGAACTGGTGCTGCTCGACGACAGCGGTCGCGAAGCCGCCGACGGAATGGGTCTTTACTGGCGCTACGAAAAATGGCTGCGCGCGCGCGAGGCGCGGATTCACTCGATGATGGGCGCCACCGGCGCGATCTACGCGATCCGGCGCGAATACTACAAGCGCATGCAGCCGGACACGATCCTCGACGACGTGTTCGTGCCGATGAGCATTGTGCTGCGCGGCAAACGCGCGGTGTTCGAAGGCGCGGCGCGGGCCTTCGATCGCGTCTCGGCGAGTCCCGAGGTCGAGTATGGACGCAAGGTCCGTACGCTGATGGGGAATTTCCAAATTCTCGCGCGGATGCCGGCGCTCATGTCGCCGCTGCACAATCCCGTTTGGGTGCAATACATGTCGCATAAGGCGGCGCGCTTGATGGTGCCGTATGCGATGGCGGCGCTGTTTGTCGCCAATCTTTTTGTCCGCGACGGCATTTACCTGTGGCTGTTGGCAGCCCAGTGCGCGTTCTACTTGCTCGCGGGTTTTGGCGGTGTGCTTTCTCATCGCGGAGCGGCGGCCGAAGTGGCGGCTCCGGTAATGGCAACGGCTTCAATCGAAGGAGAACGGTGATGATGAAAAAGGCTTTGCTCTTTCCCTACACGTTCACGCTGCTGAACCTGGCGGCCGTCGCGGGACTCTATCATTTCGCACGCCGCACGGCGGCGAGTGAAATTTGGTCCTCCAGCCATCATGTTCACGTATTTCCGCAGGGCGCCGGTCACTAACAATGACTGCGACCTCAACTGCGGCCGTCCCGTGCAAGATCGACGCTCAAGCGCGCTCGATCGAGCTCAAGGGCGAACTGCGCACCGCAACAGTCACCGATTTCCCGCAGTTTCTCGAGATGGAATCCGAGTGGAACGGGCTTGCCGCCCGCTCTGGCGTCGCGCATCCATTTCTTGGACACAGTTGGGTCCGCAGTTGGTGGGAGTCGTTTGGTGACGGTCGCCAGTTGCATATTGTCGCGGTCGAGAACGGCAGGGAGCTAGCGGGCCTGGCGCCATTGATGTTGTCGAACGAGAAGATCTACGGGATTCCGGTGCGCGTGCTGGGATCGGTCTACAACGATCACACGCCGCGCGTCGATTTTCTCGCGGCGCACGATCGTGAAGCGGTCGCGGAAGCGGTGTGGAATCACGTTTGGGATGCGCGCGACACATGGGACGTCGTGAAGCTCTGCCAGTTCGAGCAAGATTCCCCGACGCTCGAGGCGGTTACGCGATTGGCGCGCCAGAACGGATGCCACGTCGGCATTTGGCCGTCGAATTCGTCGCCGTATCTCGAAATCGAAGGCAGCTTCGAGCAACTTCTGGCATCGCGGCCGCGCGGAATGCGCGCCAACATCCGCCGGCGACTGAAGCGTCTGGAAGAAATTGGCGCCAGCGTGGAATTCGAGCGAGTCACCAACCCCGACGATCTCGACTGCGCGCTCGCCGACGCGTTTCGCATGGAAGCGAGCACTTGGAAAGGATCGGAAGGCACGGCGATCGTGTGCCAAGAAGACACGTCGCGCTTTTATGCCGCCGTGGCGCGCCGCGCGATGGAGGACGGGACGTTGTACTTCACCTTTCTGCGTCAGGGGGACCGGCGGATCGCCTTCGACCTGTCGCTCATTTATAACGAGCGCTTGTTCAAGCTGAAGCCCGGCTACGTGCAGGATCTTCACGCGTGCTCGCCCGGCCAGCAATTGACGGTACGCACGATTCGCGACGCTTTCGAGCGCGGCCTGAAAGAAGTGGATTTTCTGGGGTCGGCGGACGAGTGGAAATTGGAGTGGACGAAAGACGTTCGCCGCAATGTTTGGGTTTTCATTTTCAAGAGCAACGTATTCGGTTCGCTGCTACATCTGGCGAAGTTTCGCATCGCACCGCGTATCGCCGAATGGAGGCGGAGTGGACAAATCTAGTCTGTACGTTCCGTCGTGGCCCTGCCCGACGGCGTCGCAGTTTGCTTCCTCGAACGCGACGATGCCCTTCCCGCTGGCGCGGGAACACGCGAAGCATTTCTATGTCGCGCGGAACGGAATCTATCACCTGTTTGGTTTGTTCGGCTGGCGCGCGCCGGAAAACGTTCTCGTGCCGAATTATCACAGCGGCAACGAGACCAGCGCGATTCGCGCGGCGGGCGTGCCGATGCGCTTTTATCCCGTAAACGAGAATTTCGAACTCGATCGAGGCGCCATCGAGCAACTGTGCACGCCGTACACGCGCGCGCTCTACGTGATCCACTACGCGGGTTGGCCGCAGCCGATGGAGTGGGTCGCCGACTTTTGCCGCCGCCGCAATCTGCTTTTGATCGAAGATTGCGCGCTCAGTTTCCTCAGCGAGTACAACGGCCGGCCGTTGGGATCGTTCGGCGATTACGCGATTCATTGCTTGTACAAATCGTTGCCGCTTCCCAATGGCGCGGTGCTTTCCGGCCGCGGTCCGCTTCCAGAAGTGAAGACCCACCGGCCCGATGCGATTTCCGTTGCCGGACGGTGCGCCGAGTTGTCGCTGGAATCCTTGCGCAGTTCAATGCCGGTAGCGGGAAAGTTGCTCGCCGACCTGAAAGCGGCGCTGGGACGCGGGCTCACGGCGGCGAAAGTGGAACGCGAACGCGTCGGCAACATCGGCTTCGACCTCAGCAAAGTGGATACGGCGATGTCGCCGCTGTGCCACTGGCTGCTCCAGCGACTCGACTATCGCGCGATTGTCGAGCGGCGCCGGAACAACTTCCAGCACCTCGCGGAATTGCTGAAGGGCAAAGTGAGTTTGCTTCCTGTGGAATTGAGCGAAGGTATTTGCCCCCTGTTTCTGCCGGTGCTGGCAGAAAACAAACACGAGACCGCAGAAGAGCTGCGGAGGCGCGGGATCGGCGTCGTGGAATTTTGGAACGAAGGCGATCCGGCCGCAGATGACGGCGCAGGAGCGGCGCGGTTCCTGCGCCGTCACGTGATCGAGTTGCCCATCCATCAAAATGTGACGGAAGCCCAGGTGGAAGCGATGGCGCGCGTGGTTCTGGCGAGCATACGCCCCGTCGAGAAAAAGTACGAGGAGAGGGTATGTTTCGCAAACTCCTAAAATCCGGCGTGGCTTGGGGACTCCAGCAGACGCATTTCGGCGGGCAGAGCTCGCGCTTCGTGGCGGCGTACCATCGCACGGTCGACGAATTTCCCCGGGATCCGGATTCCGGTATTCCATCGCTCTACATCAGCGTGAAGATGCTGGAGCGCCAACTCGATTGGATCGGCCGGCGCTTTCGTTTCGTTTCGCTCGACGAGTTGATGTCCCTGCCGCCCGACGCCGCGCCCGCCGCCGCCGTCACATTCGATGACGGATACGTCGATTTCTACCGGCAGGCGTTTCCGCTCCTTAAGCGCAAAGGAATTCCGGCGGCTGTTTTCGTAGTCACCGATCTGGTCGGCACCACTGAGTGGCAGATTCACGACCGCATCTACGGATTGTTGGCGCGGTCGTGGCGTCCAGGGCTAGCACACGCGCTGGTCGATCCGTTGCTCTCGACGATGCCGCAAGCGACGCTCTTGCGCGTCATCGAACACTGGCAAAGCGGCGCGGCGCTCACCGATCCCGACCGGCGATCGCTCAACTGGGACGAGATCGCGGAACTGCATCGCGCCGGCATCACCATTGGATCGCACACCCGCACGCATGCGATTCTGCCGGCGGAATCGAAAGAAACAGTTTGGAGCGAACTTCGCGGATCGCGCCTGGCGATTGAAGCGCGAATCGGCGCGCCCGTGCGGCACTTCGCGTATCCGTGCGGGCAATTCAACGGCGCGGCGTTGAAGGCCGTGGAAGACGCCGGCTACCACTTTGCCTATACGATCTGCGCGCATCGCAACCGCGCGCATTCTCATCTGACGATTCCACGAAAAGTCCTTTGGGAAAATTCCTGTCTCGACGCGGCCGGCTCGTTCAGTCCGTCGATCATGGGTTGCCATGTAGATGGATCGTTCGACTTGTTCAAAGGATGTGAGATGAATCACGGAGGCGCATTATGCTGGTCATGAACGTGGTTGGCGCGCGCCCCAATTTTATGAAGATCGCGCCGGTAGCCGAAGCGTTGCGCGAGGCGGGCGTGGCGCAGTACTTGGTCCACACGGGACAACACTACGACGAAAAAATGTCGCACTTGTTCTTCGACGAGTTGGGAATTCCCACGCCCGATTTGAATCTCGAAGTGGGATCGGGAAGCCAAGCCGCGCAAACGGCCGAGATCATGCGGAAATTCGAGCCGGTGCTGCTCGAAGTGAAGCCCGATGTGCTCATCGTGGTGGGCGACGTGAACTCCACAATGGCGTGCGCGCTGGTGGCCGCGAAATTGAACGTTCCGGTGGCGCACATCGAGGCGGGACTGCGGAGTTTCGATCGCTCAATGCCCGAGGAGATCAATCGCGTGGTCACCGATTCCATCTCCGATTTGCTTTTTGTGAGCGAACCGAGCGGCATGAAGAATCTTTCGAACGAAGGCGTCGCCGGCGACAAGGTGCACTTCGTGGGCAACGTGATGATCGACACGCTGCTGCATCATCGCGCGTCGGCCGAAGCGTCCGACATTCGCTCGCGCCTGGGACTCGAGGCCACGGCAAACTACGCGCTCGTGACACTGCATCGGCCGTCGAACGTGGACAATCCCGCGGTTCTTGGCGGATGGATTCGCGCGCTCGGCGCGCTGTCGCACGAACTGCCGGTGGTGTTTCCCATGCATCCCCGCACACGACGGAACGCGATCGAGGCGGGCCTGGAGCCGGAGCTTCAGAGCCTGACAATCTCCGAGCCGCTCGGCTATCTCGATTTTCTGAACTTGATGAGCCGGTCGTCGGTGGTGATCACGGACTCCGGCGGAATTCAGGAAGAAACCACCGTGCTCGGCGTGCCGTGCCTCACGGTGCGCAAGAACACCGAGCGTCCGGCGACCATCACGTTTGGCACGAATCGCTTGATCGGCAACGATCCCAAGGATTTGCTCCGCGCGGCGCGACAAGTGATTCGCGGACCGCGACGCGTAGGGCGCTTGCCGGCCCTGTGGGATGGACGCGCAGCGCAGCGCATCGTGGAAGTACTGGTGGATCGCTTAGCGCGCGCGCGGTCCTTGGGCCTGGCGTCCTAGGCATTACCGGGTTTCCCTGCACCTCATTTGCGGGCTGTTCCTAATTGCTCACTTTGATTCCCATCGCCTACTCTAGAAAGGTGCTTGAGACCTTTCGTACAGAGAAAGCCCAGGTCACTTCAGAAAGAGGATGTCGATGGAACGAATCTCTGTAACTCGCGCGCCTCGATCCGATCGCGATTTCCCTTCTCACGACGCACTCGGCGGACGCATCCTAATCCCGGCCGCGCTGGAGCGTCGCGCGCGCGAACGCGACAGTGAATCGATACCCGCCCGCCGAACCGATGCAATGGAGCCGGCGGGCGGCGCGGGATGGCTTTCTCCAGTCGACTGCAACAGTCTCCGCGTGGCCTGTACTTAACGCAACGACCACAGTAGAAATGCTGTTACTGAACCACAATCGTCGCAGTGTTAGACGACGCACCGTTGGCGGTCATCACGACGGGTACGGCGTTTCCCGTGGGAACGCCCACGGGGACTTGCACGTTCACCTGGTAGAGTCCCGCGAAGCCGGGCGCGAGTCCCGAGAACAACACTGGCGCGGGAACATTGCCGATGGTGACTTGCGGCGTCGCGACGGTCGAGGGCGCTTGCGCGGGCGCGGGATTGCCATCGACGAGCGGCGTGGAAAGCGCACCGAGTCCCGTACAGTAGATCATGAGGGCGGCGCCTGCGGTGGTGGGAGCAGTTGCGCTCACGAGTTGGTAGTCGTCGGCGCGCAGGATCACGCCGGCGCCAGTGCCCGCACCGTTAGTCGTGAAGATGCCGGGCGCGGCGGCGGCGATCGTGGCGGTCTGGCGCGCGACTTGAAGCCCGTCCACTTCGATGTTCACGAGACCGGGCGCCAATTCGTACGGCACCTGCGCGTTGATTTGCCCGTTGGACGCGAAATACAACGGCGCGGCAATGCCGTTGAAGTAGACGTTCACGCTGCCGAGAAACGCGGGCAGCACGTTCGTCGCGGCGGTCATCGTGGAGTTCGCGAAACCGCTGCCGAAGATCGAAACGATCGATCCGGGCGCCAGAGTCGTTTGGTAACTCGCGCCGTTCACAACGGCCTTGATCGCCGTGCTCGTGGGGGCAGCGGGCGTAGTGACAGTCGAGCCAGTCGAACCATTATTCGTTCCGGAATTTGTTGTGCCGCTGCTCGGACCGGAATTGTTCGAACCCGTGCTGTTGCTGCCCGCCGACTGCGGCACGATCATCATGTAGGTGTCGCCGTACTGCGGCGGCGCGCCGTCCTGCGACTGCAATCCGAAATTGCTGGCGTAGACAATGCGCGATCCGTCGCGGCTAGCGGAAAGTTTCGGCATGTAGTTATAGGTGTTGTCGGGGAAGGGCCGGCTGCGATGCTGCACCAAGCGGCGAATCTCGCTGCCGTCGAGCTTGATCGCGATCAGTTCGTTCGTGTAGGCGAACCATCCACTCGGCGGAACCACGTCGATGGGATTGTAGGTTTCCACGAACGCCCAAGTGCTATCGGCGGCGGAAACGTGTGCGGCCAAGCTCCAGTCGACGGACAACAAGCACGTCTGCGACGCATCGGCGAGCCGAATTTTCACGAAGGCGTTGTTGCAAATCGGCGTGGGATCTCCGGCATTGAACCAGATGAGCACTTCGTCGCCGTTGAGGTCGCGGCTCATGTGCATGTGCCCGCCGGCGTGCGCCAATTGCCGCAAAAAATTCATATTGGAATCGAACATTTCGATTCCCGTGTAGCGCTGGCCGGCGCCGCTTTGATCCCAAGTGATCGTGACGTGATTGTCGGGCGTTACGTATGTCGAGTCGAAGGACTTCCCGTTGGTATCGAACACCGCCGACTTCGTTCCCGTACTGATGGTGTAGAGGAACACGTAGCGGTTGTCGCCCGCAAACACCATGTGATCGCCGTCGTAGGACATGTCCATCTCGCCGTTGCCGGAAATCGACGTGTACTCCTTGAAGGTGTGGAGCACGGTCGTGACACCCGTCGCGACGTTGTACGTCTTCAATTGATTCCCGCCAGTCGGATGGTAGTAAAGCGTATTGTTGTCCATGCGCGACCAGCGAGGTTCGCTGAGTCCCGCGATTTCAAACGGCAAATTTCCGACAAACGCGCCGGTGGCGCCGTCGTAGAGTCCGAAGTAGCTGTTGTGAAGAAGAATGAAACGCGAGTTATCGTTGTTGAACGCGGCTGCGGTGGAGTATTCGTTCTCGATCCATTGCAGCATGCCGCCGCCGGAGGCGTCAGGCGTGTGCAGCGCATCGGAGACACGCTGGATTTTCGCGCCGTACGCGGCATCCACGTAAGTGGCTTCATTCGCAGGCGGTTGAAGCGTTGTGTAGTTCGCCGGCAAATGAACGCTTGTATCGGTTTGGGCCATCACCTGGCCGGTTGCAAATGCTAGTACGCCCAGAGTCGTGATCATCCTCACAGAAATCGTCATACAGGCACACCTCGAGTTCGTGAATTGCGGACGTTCGTGAGACTGCCGATCCCGGGGGTTACACGGGAAGCGGAGTGGCGCGGCACGAATTTGACTACTCTATATCAGCCTGAGCAGTTTTGAACACCTGTTTGTGCAATTTGTGTCTGATGAGTTAGTACTTTTGACCGGTCCTATGCTTCATTCAGACCTCTTCGCGCCTCTTACGCCCTAGGAGACCACCGAACGATTCCGACCAATCCGGCCAAAAGGTCACACCGGGCATCATCAAACCGACATCGCGATGTGTGCTAGTAGGCAGACAGCGTATCGAACGGCTGATAGCGTAACAAAAGGAAACGCGACGTCACTGACGAGTCGGAGGTGGCCGTGCGGTCGAAACATTTTCCCGCCATTTTGTCTGGCGTGATTCTCTGCGCCGGGCTTTGCTCATTGCCGCACGCGCTCGCGGCGCAAACACGCATCGAGAACAACGATCCCAGCATCGCTTATAGCGGAACGTGGTACGCCAACACCTCGAGTTCGAATTTCAACTCCACCGCCGCGCTCACCAACTTCAAGGGCGCGCAGGCCGTGCTCACTTTCAAAGGAACCGGCGTGACCTGGATCGGCATTCTCGATCCGGGCAACGGCATCGCCTACGTCTATCTCGACGGCGTGATGACCACGGTGGATTGCTACGGCCCTTCGACGGTCTACCAGCAGCAAATGTTCGCGGCGCACAATCTCGCCAACGGCACGCATACACTCTCGATCTATGTGCCGCACGTGCGAGACCCCAACGGTTCGGGATCGTGGGTGTGGATCGATTCTTTTCTCATCGACAACGGCTCGGGTGTGACGGGCGGCAACTTTGCGGGTGCCGGAATGGTGTTCGACAACAATCCCGCGTTGAACTACACGGGATATTGGTTCACGAATTCCACAGCCGATCCATCGGCCGGCACCGTCGCGCTGGCCACCGACGCCAACTCGGCGGTGAGCATTAATTTCAACGGCACGGGCATCACCTGGCTCGCGTATCGCGATCAGTACTCGGGAATCGCTAACGTTTTTCTCGACGGCCAGATGGTGGCAACCGTGGACACGTATCTGTCGCCGGCACAATCGCAAACGCCGGCGTGGTCGATCAGCGGATTAGCGATGAACGCGCATACACTCACGATCCAGGTAACCGGTACGCACGATTCCGCTTCCAGCGACTCCTGGGTGTGGGTCGATGGGTTCAACGTGACGGGACCCGCGGGTGCGCCGCCGACCGTGAACACGAACGGCGTGGTGAACGCGGCGAGTTTCGCGCCGGCACCGAACAATCAAGTGGCGCCGGGGCAGATCATCAGCATTTTTGGAAACAATTTCCTGCCGTCGGGACAAGTCAGCTCGACGAGCATTCCGCTGGCCACCACGCTCGGAGCCGCGAATCTATTTGTCACGGCATGCGGACAGAACATTCCCCTGTTCACCGCGACGCCCGCCCAAATCAACGCGCAGATTCCGTGGCAGTGTCCGGCCAGCGGCACGACCGCGATCACCGTGTCTTCCGGCGGGCAAACCAGCGCTGCGCAGAACATCACGCTGGCGGCCGCGTCACCGGCGATTTTCACCGAAGCAGCTTCGGGGACGGGACCGGGCGCGATCCTGCACGCCGACAATTCACTAGTGAGCACATCGAGTCCCGCGCGTGGCGGCGAGACCGTCGCAATCTACGGAACGGGCTTAGGGCCGACGACGCCGGCGTTCTCCACCGGCGCTGCGGCGTCGGGATCGAACAAGACCGTGAACACGGTGACGGCGAGCGTCGGCGGTCGTGCTGCGACGGTTGTGTTCAGCGGACTGAGCGCGGGTCTCGTAGGGCTTTACCAAGTGAATGCGGTAATGCCTAGTGGACTTTCCGGAACGCAGGTTGTTACGATCAGCGTGAACGGCGCGACAAGTCCCGCGAGTGTCACGCTTTTTGCCGCGCCCTGAACGCGGCGATCACCAGCCGGCAGTGAAAAATTCTCTTCCGATGGGCTTCTCAGGAATCCGCGCGGGATCGAGAATCGTGAAGCGTTCGCTTTTCTGGCGTTTCTCGAGATCGGCGGCTGTATCGGCTTCGAGTTTTTTCTTCAACAGGGCCGTGTATTCGTCGCGAATGGCCGAGTAATCGAGCGCCCAGAGTTCCTGATCTTCCTTTGATGCTCCGTGTGATTTCGCCTTCAGCTCCAGTAACGTCAGCAGCTTTTTGTGCGCCAGATCCAAGCGCGTATTGATGAATTCGCTGGTGCCCTGGGCCTGCTGCTCGCGCACTTTCAGGTTCTCCTCAATGAAGAGCGATGCCAGTTGGTTGCAGACTTGCGCCACCAACGGCGCTTGCCGCCCGCGGTAGTAAATGCGAAACGCGCGGACTCCTTCATCGGGCAGACCGTCGAAGCTGTGAATGATCTCCACGCGGATGTTCTTGCGCATCACCTCGAGGATCTCTTCCCGCGTCTTGCGGCGGCTGAGTTCCGGGTAGAGATGATACGTGTCGATGATGCGCTGAAGACGCGTGCTGCTCATGAGCTGCTGGTTGATGGTGTTCAGCCGCGACGAGATGCTCATGCTGACGGTTGAATGCACGTAATAATCAGGGAGCTTCTGCGGATCCACCAAAATGAGCGTGTTCGCTTCATAAATATCGGGACCGCTCATTCGCCAAATCGACAAGATCAATAGCGCGGTGCACACCGCGCCCAAACCCAATCTACGGTTTCGTGTGAGGAACATAAGGATCTCCTTTAGCGATTGGCCCGTATCTTAGCACGCCGATGATAGAGTCAGGCCTGAGTGGGATCGCTCGACGCACCGTAAAACCGAAAAGCTGATCGCGCCTCAAATCCCGGCGTACCATGCGTAGCCGCCTTCCGGCGCCGCGGAGCCCAAGCCTTTGCCAAATCTCTTCAGATCGTCGGTGACGGTGAGATGCGTGATGTATTTCACGCTCTTGTAGCCGAGCTGCCGGGGGACGCGCAGGCGCAGCGGTCCACCGAATCCAACAGGAAGATCGCCGTCGTTCATGGCGTAAGTTACGAGCGTTTGCGGATGCAGCGCGTCGGCCATGTCCACGCTGTCCCACCATTCGCGGTCCATCGAGCGATAAACCACGTAACGAGCGTTCGACTTTATACCGGCGGCGCGCAACACTTCGCTGAGCGGCGTGCCTATCCATTCGGCGATGTAGGACCATCCTTCTTCGCACGCCACCTGCGTGATCTGACTGCGGCGCGGAAGGATTTTCACGTCGGAAAGCGAGAGCGCGGCGCGGTTTGAAACCAATCCGTCGATTTCGAGCTTCCAATCGGAGAATCCGGCGGCCTGAAGGCGCTTGAAATCTTCGCTGGGCGGCGAAGTCTCGTTGGCGAAGGGAGTCTTGGAAATCTCGCTGCGCGAGAACTCGCGCGCCAGCGCGCCGCTGCCCAGCAATCGGTGCGAGGCGTAGGTCAGCGTTTCGCCCAAACCGTAGAGTACGCCGTGATCGGGCGGCGCCAAACCAAATTTCTCCGCGATTTTCCCGCTAGCGGCGAGTCCGGAGACTCCCGCGACCGCGGCTAGACTCTTTGCGATCAGGTTCCTGCGCGAAACATGCCGTGAAATGCGCTCGTCCATTAGCCTCGCCCTCCCGTGATCATCGCGCGCATGCGCGTCTTGAATCCCGTGACACAAACCATCACCACATGAACCAACAGAAATGCCGTCAGTGCGACGGTCGCGAAAAAGTGGATCGTGCGCGCCGATTGCTGGCCGCCCAACGACGTAACGGCGATGGGAAACGCGGCCACAAAACCGGGCGACATCGCCAAACCCGTCCAGATCATCAAGGGGAACAGGCCGAAAATAACCAGCACGTAGGAAACTCTCTGAAGCGGATTGTAGGCGTCCGTCGATTTCCGATCCCAGAGCGACGCCCACGTCCACTCGGCGCCGGCGGGAAGAAGATTGCGCCGCCAGTGTCCGGTGAATACGCCGAAGATGGCGTAAACCAATCCCGTCAGCACCGCGATCCAAGCGGCTTCAAAATGCAGATAGCGGCTCCAACCGTTTTGATCGGGCAGAACGTATTTGTATCCTGTCGGGACTGTCGAACGCGACGAGGGAATCGGAAACGAAAACAACGGCTTCATCGTGACATTGCCCGTCTCGCCCCAATAGAAGCGCGGATGGGAGATGAGGATCTCAATCCCGGTGACGAGCAGCGCGAGAAAGCAGAGCGTGGTGATCCAATGGGTCACGCGAACCGTCGCCGCGTGACGCGGCGCTGCCGGGGCGGGAGACTCCGCGGCATCGCCAGTCCATGTCGATGTTGCCATTCGCGGATTATACAGTGGGACAGGCACGCTTGCCTGTCCATTTCCTTGGAACGGCTTTTTCGACTGCTAGCGGGTCAATTGGCTCTTGATCTCGTCCATCAACGCGCTGGCCTTGGCGACTTCCGGGAATTGCGCGTTCAACGCCAGGGCATGCTTCAGGTCGTTCATCGCGCCGGGCAAGTCACCGGAATCTTTTTTCACTAGCGCCAAGTGGTAAAGAATGCCGGAATTCCGTGGATCGCGCCGCGCGGCGTCGTCGAGAATTTCGCGCGCCGGCTTCAATTGGTTTTCCTTGTACTCGACAAAACCCAATGTATCGGCGTAACCGACGTTGGCCGGATCGCGTTCCAACGCGCGTCGCGCTAACAACTCGGCGCGCGCCAGATCGCCGTTGTCGCTTGCTAATCGCCACGCCAAATTGTTGGCGGCCACCGAATTTCGCGGATCCACCGTCAAGGCTTGCTCGAACGCTTGGGAAGCGCCCGGCAGATCGCCCTGCACTTCGCGAATCGATCCCAGCCACAGCCATCCCCAAGGAGATTTCGGCCAACGCTCGGTCAATTCTTCACAGTGCTTTTTCGCGGACTCGAGATCGTGCGAGGAAATCTCCACCTGCGCCATGGCCAAAATAGGATCGGGAGAGTCGGGATCCAAATCGACGGCCCGTTTCAAGAATTGAAACGCCGCCATGTGTTGACCGAGTCCGTTGGCCAAGTTCGCCACCAGCAAAATGTGCGGGACCGAATGCGCCAACTCGGGATTGTGACTGATTTGCATCTGCACGCGCGCGAACGCCAAGTCGCGCGACTTCACCACGCCGATCAGGTGCGCCAACGAAGTGAGAAGGCGCGCCGAGGCTGGTTGCTTCTGCAATTCTTTCTCGAGCGCCGGGCCGGTGGCCGCGGGACATTTGTCGAGGACGCTCGAAAAGCCCGCGCCGTAGAATTCCGGAATCCACGCGGCGCTCGTCGCCAGCGCGGCCGTGACGTCGGCGCAGGCGGCGGGATCCTTGTGCGTGGCTTGCTCGATGGACGCGAGACGCAAGCGCAGCAGCGGATCGTCTCCCTGCTCGGCCGGCGCTTGACGCAAGGTTTCCCACGCACCGTCGAAATTTCCGCTGCGCAACAGGTCGTCGGAAATCCAAAAACGCGCCGGCCGTAGTCTGCTGTCGAGCCTCAGCGCCTCCTGCATGCTCTGGCGAGCCAGTTCGTCATTGCGGGCGCGTTGATAGCAAAGGCCCGCGAAGTAGTGAACCGACGCGGAATCGGGCATGAAGTGCAGCAGGTGATTAAATTCGGTGAGCGCTTCTTGATTCTGCCCCGTGGCGCTCTTCACCAAGCCGTTCAACATGTGCGCCTGAAGATTCTTGTCGTTCTCCTGGAGTAACTGGGCCGCGATCTTGCGCGAGTCCTCATAGCGGCCGGCCAAATAATACGCGCCGCCCAGCCGGGCACGCTCCGCGGCCGTTTGTCCCTGCGGAGCGGCTTGCGCAATTGCTTCAAGCGCCGCGACCGCCTTGGGAATGTCGCCGCGAGAAAGATAAAACGTCGCCAGCGCGCCGCGCTGCTCGGGGTCGGTGGGATTCAGCTTCGCCGCGGCTTGAAATGCGCTCTCCGCCTTTTCCGGCTGGCCGGCGCGCATATAGAACCGTCCTTGGCCGATGCGCAACTCCACCGACTGCGGATTGGCGCGCACGGCCTCATCGAGTAAAGGCTCGGCTTGCTCGGGATGACCGGTGAGTTGGTAGAAATTCGCCAGGACGATCAGCGACGTGGGCGAGCGTTTGGTGTTTTCCACTGCCGTTTTCAATTGGCTCTCGGCGTCGGTGAGATCCCGCGCGGCCAATTTGATCGACGCCAAAAGTACGCGCGCTTGCATGTTCGACGGATCGGCCAGCAGCGTTTGTTCCAACTCGCCGGCCGAGCGCTCCGGCTGCGCCATTTTCGCCAGCGCAAAGCCCAGCAGCTCGTGCGCCTCTTTGTTCTTGGGATCGCGCTGCACCACCCAGTTGCTCTGTTGGATCGCTCCGTCGGCATTTCCATCCAACAGCATGATTCGCGCCAGGCGCAGGTGCATGTCCACGCTGTGCTCGCCCGGGTGATCGCCTTCCGCGGCCTCGGCGAGTTTCAAGGAACGCGCGGCCACCGCATAATCCTTCAACTCGAGACAGGCGATCGCGAAATAGTAGCGCGCGTCGACGCTTGGTTTTTTGGAGATCGCCAAGGCCAATTCCAGTCGCGCGTGCACGTAGTCCTTTTGATCGAGGTAGCGGCGTCCACGCGCGTAGTGATCGAAGGGTGTGTAGCCGCAGCCGCACAACAGCAGGAAAATCGGGAGACTCAGTAAGGAACGAACCATATTAGGGCGCATCGGGTACACATTATAGCGGATCACGGATCCAAATGGGGAGTCTGGTACTATGACTTATCGCTGGGCCGAGAAAAGCACCGTTTTGGGCAATAAGGTGAAAAAAGATGCGCCACACCTTGGGAAGCCGCTCGGCAGGCCTACGGATGATCCCGTAATATCAAGAGGTTGAAACCGCGGTCCCAAGCCGGGACTTTGGCACGGCGCTTGCACTGAACGAAGACCTATGCTGAAGCCTACTCTTGCGGGGATTTTGGTACTGTGCTGCTGCGGTTTCGCCCATGCCGGACCGTTGAATCTTGCGATGTTCCTGCCCGATGTCACTGCGACGAACGTGGGCGGATGCTACGGCGCGGGATCGGCGCCGGAATGTGCCGGTGCGGGAATGCTGGCATTGGAAGGTTTGGTATCGGGGTCAACGGCTCTTCAAACGGGCCCCAGCACCTTCTACGCGGTCACCAACAGCGCGCCCATCGGAACGCTCTTTGGCACACTCAACTACAACTTGGGAATTACTGCTGCCATCAATAGCTCCGGCCAGATGAACGGGGCCGGTTCTTTGACCCTGACCGGCTCGGTCGCGGCGCTGGGCGATGGAACACCGCTGTTGACCGGATCCCTTCAGAACTTCGGGGCTTCGGCCGGTGTATACGATTTCGTCTTTCAGACGACGGGCGGCAGTTTGGCAGGCTTGTACGGCGGCGTAGGAAAGTTGCTGGACGTGGAAGTAGAGAACTCCTTCTTGCCGGGCACTTTCTCCAGCGGCTTCACGATGACGTCGGCGCAATTCGCCAATGGCGATGCCGATATTGCCGCGGCCTCGCCGGAACCGGGGTCGATGTTGTTACTGCTGTCGGGCTCGGGAATGCTCGGTCTATTGCGACTCCGTTCTCGGAAGACTGCGGTTTCCAAGTAAACAGCGCTAGAAGAAATCACCCCCTTGGTTTCTGCGGGACGGGTGTGTCTGAACGAGCAGCAACGAAAAGTAGATTAAAAAATCGCTCGCAATTGTACTAGTACATAAGATTGCCGATTTTTGTAACCTACTGGTCCTTGGCGGCTCGAAAAACCAGCGTTACGATCTTCGTGCAAGTTCGAATTCTCAGAGTGGATTCTTAAGGAGTGGAAGTTATGCGTAAGCCGATTGCACTTTGTTCTTTGGTATTGCTGGTTGGTATCGCGACAACGCTTTCAGCGGCACTGCTCGGAGTTAGTCCTGGATACCCCAATTTCTCTTTCCGTAACGCCACCACCACGCAAACCTACGATCCCGGCACGCAGACTTTCGCGGCCAATTCGATCCTGAATTCGCTGGCGTTCTTCCTCGGCGACAGCCAGCCGGTGAGTCCGGCGGGCAGCGATCCGCTGCCGACGGTTGCCATCTCGATCCAAGTGGACAACAGCGGCAACCTGACGGGTACGCCCACATCGCGGGACGTCGTGATCCGGGGAACGATCACCGATCCCAGCACGAGCCAGACCTACACCGGCGATCTTCTCACCGGATCGATCAAGGGCTTCGGCTTTCAGCTAGGCTCCGGCGGAACTTCCACTTTCGATTTCGATTTTGCAGTAACCGGCGGCACAATGGCTTCATATTTTTCGGGCCAGCACATCGGCATAATTCTCAACAGCGAAGGTTCCACTTTTACGAATTCATTTGCGGTGGCATTTAACGGCCACACCAAGGGCAACATCGGTCCGATCCCAGGTCTCGTTGGGGGAGGTCAAGGGGGCTGCACCGGAACGATCGGCGATTTCGTGTGGAACGACCTCAACCAGAACGGCATTCAGGATGCCGGTGAACCGGGAATCAACGGCGTCCAACTGACGCTGCTCCAGGGCAGCCAAGTGGTCCAGACGGTCACAACCGCCAATGGTCCGGCCAACCAAATGGGCTACTATCAGTTCACAAACATTTGCCCGGGAACTTACACCGTACAAGTGACCGGCGGAGTACCGGCGAACTTCGTGCCCACGCTCCAGGGACAGGGCACTCCCGATGTGGACAGCAACAACCCCAGCGGGACGAGCGTTACATTGTCGACGAGCAACCCTTCGGATCAGACAATCGACTTCGGCTACTACTCCAATTGCAACGGCCAGATCGGCGATTTCGTGTGGAACGACGCGAATAACAATGGAATCCAAGACGCCGGAGAATTGGGCATTCCGAATGTCGTGCTGAACCTCTACGATTCCACCGGCACAAACTTCCTCGCGACCACCACGACAGACGCAAACGGTGTCTACAGTTTTGGAGGCGTCTGTAGTGGAACGTATTCGGTGCAAGTGATGTCGGGCATCCCTGCCGGCTTTACGCCCACCACCAGCAACGCCGGCGCCGATCGGACCGTGGATAGCAACGGCAGTCCCGCGTTGGTGACGCTGGCCACAAATCAGAGCGTCGATAACACCATTGACTTTGGTTATATCCCTCCGGCGCAGGGCAGCATCGGCGATTTCGTTTGGTATGACCAGAATCAAAACGGCATTCAGGATGCCGGCGAGCCCGGGATCAACGGTGTCACGGTGCAGTTGACCGATAGTCTCGGCAACACGCAGACGCAAATCACGGGTCCGGGACCGTTCGGCCTGGGTGGGTATTATCAGTTTACGGGCTTAGCGGCAGGAACCTACACGGTGAAGGTCGTTGCCAGTAGCGTGCCGGCAAACTACACGGGCGTGACCATCAGCAGCGCTCCCGGCAGCACGGTTGCCAATGATAGCAACCAGCAACCCTCGACCGTCGTGCTCGCGACTAACAACAGTTCCGACCAGACGATCGATTTCGGCTACGTCGCCGCCTGCACCGGGTCCATTGGTGACTTCGTGTGGAGCGATACCAACGGCAACGGCATTCAGGATACCGGCGAGCCGGGCATCAACGGTGTCACTTTGAATCTCCTGAATCCCGTGAACAACGCGGTTCTGGCGACCACCACGACGGCCAATGGCGGAGCCTACCACTTCACGGGTCTGTGCCCCGGCTCCTACAAGGTACAAGTGGTGACGCCTGTGGACTACGTGCCCACGGTGGCCAATGCGACCGGCAGCACAACGGCCAACGACAGCAATACCAACCCGTCGGTGGTCACCTTGGCGGAGGACAACAGCACGGACAACACCATCGACTTCGGCTTCGTGCCGGTGCCGCCGGTGAAGGTGGTTTGCCCCGCGAGCAGCGGCGTTGTCGGAGTGCCATACAGCTCATCGGTTTCAGCTTCCGGCGGAACGTCGCCGTATACGGATACGATCACCTCAGGTGCGTTGCCGACGGGTCTGTTGTTCAACACGCCCACGGTCGGAGCGATCACCGGAACACCGACCGCCGCAGGAGCCTTCAATTTCACGGTCAACGTAACCGATTCCACTCCTGGAGCGCCCCTGACCGCGACCGCGAGTTGCACGATCAACATCGTTCAAAGCTACCTGATCGTGAACAAGGTGACTGCGCCTACCGCCAACGATCCGACGGTATTCTCGGTCACCGCCTCGGCGAGTAGCGGCTCGATCAGCACCAGTGCGCACAGCCTCAGTACCGCGGCGCCCGTAAAGTACGCCGTGACGCCGGGCACATTTAGCGTCACCGAAGCCGCCATCGCTGGTTGGAACAATACCGGCAACACCTGTGTGAACGTCAGCGTAGCGGCCGGACAGACCGTCACGTGCACCCTGACCAATACCAAGGTGTCCGCGGCCACGGGATATACCACCTACACCCAGGGCGGCTGGGGCACCACGCCTCACGGCAATAATCCCGGATCGCTGTTGCAGAAGGACTTCGCGACGGTCTACCCGGGCGGGTCGGTGTCGATTGGTGGAACCAAGAAGCTCACTTTCACCAGTTCGACGGCCATCCATAACTTCCTGCCGCAGGGCGGAACGCCGGGAGTGCTGGCTGCCTCCGCGACGAATCCCACGTCTTCCGCGGCCGGAGTCTTTGCCGGCCAGGTCCTGGCCCTTCAACTCAACGTGGATTTCTCGAACAAAGGAATCACCAAGACCGGCCTCGCCAATCTGCACGCGGTCTCTGGAATGTTGGCGGGGCAAACCGTGGGCCAAATCCTGGCTCTGGCCAATTCCGTTATCGGAGGTGGCGCGTTGCCATCGGGCATGACGGTGTCGAACCTGAACGACATCGTGAACTCGATCAACAACAACTTCGACAGCGGTGCGGCGAACAATGGCTATCTTTACTAGGAACTAGATGAGCGGGTCAGCGCGCTGCGGGTCTACGTGTCAGCGCGCTGCGGGCGTGCCGGAACGATCAAGAAAATTCTGAGAAGAACGTGGGATTTTGTACTAGTACCTAAGATTGGCGATTTTTGTTACTCGCTGGTTCTGTGCGGCTTGGAAGAAGCACGTTAGCATTTTGGGTGCGGGTTAGATTTCCCAACTGGATTGTTTTAGTTTAAGGAGTGGAAGTTATGCGTAAGTCCTTCGTGCTCGGTTCTCTGGTATTGTTGGTTGGCATCGCTACAACGGTTTCAGCCTCACTGCTCGGAGTCAGTCCTGGATTCCCCAATTTCTCTTTCCGCAATGCCACTACCACGCAAACCTACGATCCCGGCACGCAGACTTTCTCGGCCAATTCGATTCTGAATTCGCTGGCGTTTTTCCTCGGCGACAGCCAGCCGGTGAGTCCGGCGGGCAGCGATCCGTTGCCGACGGTTGCCATCTCGATCCAAGTGGACAACAGCGGCAATCTGACGGGTGCGCCCACGTCGCGGGACATCGTGATTCGCGGAACGATCACCGATCCCAGCACGAGCCAGACGTACACCGGCGATCTCCTCACCGGATCGGTGAAAGGCTTCGGCTTTCAGCTAGTCAACGGCACAACCTCCGTCTTCGATTTCGACTTTGGAGTGACCGGCGGCACGATGGCTTCGTACTTCGCGGGCCAGGACATCGCCGTGGTTCTCAACAGCGAAGCTTCCACTTTTACGAATTCATTCGCGGTGGCATTCAACGGCCACACCAAGGGCAACATTGGTCCGATCCCGAATACGTGCACCGGCTCCATCGGCGACTTCGTGTGGAGAGACCTGAACCTGAACGGAATTCAGGATTCCGGCGAACCGGGCATCGACGGCGTCAAGGTTCAGTTGAAGAACAGCGGCGGAAGCGTTCTGCAAACCACCATGACCGGTGTCGGACCGGCAAACCAGCACGGCTACTATCAATTCACCGGCGTGTGCGCCGGAAGTTACACCGTGGTTGTCGACAGTACGACATTGCCCGCCGGTGTTACACCGACGGCCAGCTTCCAGGGCAACGATCCCACCGTGGACAGCAACGGCAGTCCAGCGTCGGTGACGCTCGCGACCAACTCGAGCAGCGATCAGACGATTGATTTTGGATACTTCGGGAGCAACAGCCAGACAGGCAATGGCACGATCGGTGATTTTGTTTGGAATGATCTCAACGGCAACGGTATTCAGGACGCGGGTGAACCGGGAATCGCCGGCGTGACGGTGAATCTGTACGATTCCACCGGCACGAACCAACTCGCCACGACGGTGACCGGACCCAACGGGAATTACGCCTTCACCGGTCTCAATGCGGGCACCTACGTCGTGAAGATCGACGCTACGACGCTGCCGGCCGGATTCGTCGCCAGCCCCAGTTTGCAGGGCGGCAACACGGCCACCGACAGCAACGGCAGCCCTGCGACCGTCACGCTTTCCACCAACACGTCGACCGACAACACCATCGACTTCGGCTACATCGGACCGGGCACCGGCTCGATCGGCGATTTCGTGTGGCACGACATGAATCAGAACGGCATTCAGGATGCCGGCGAACCGGGCATCGACGGCGTGACGGTCACGCTAAAGGATAGCTTGGGCAACGTCGTGGGCACGGCGGTCACCGGCCTTGGACCGTCGAATCAGCACGGCTACTATCAGTTCACCGGACTCCACGCCGGCACCTACATGGTGTCGGTGACCATGGGCGTCCCCGCGGGATGGACGCCAACGATCACCAACGCGCCGGGTAGCACCACGGCCAACGACAGCAATTCGCAACCGGCGATTGTGACGCTCTCGACGAGCACATCGTCCGACCAAACCATCGATTTCGGATACAACGCGCCCTGCACCGGCAGCATCGGCGACTTTGTGTGGAGCGATCTCAACGGCAACGGCATTCAAGACGCCGGTGAGCCGGGCATCGACGGGGTAACGCTGAACTTGCGCAAACTGTCGGACAACAGCATCATCACAACCACCACAACGTCCGGCGGCGGCCTTTACTCCTTCGGCGGCGTCTGCCCCGGATCGTACAAAGTGGAAGTGATCACGCCGAACGGATACGTTCCGACGATCGTGAACGCGCCGGGCAGCACCACTGCGAACGACAGCAACCCGAATCCGTCGACGGTGACGTTGCCGGAAGACAACTCCACCGACACAACGATCGACTTCGGATTCCAGCCGCGCAATGCTGCCATCGGCGATTTTGTGTGGAAGGATTTGAACGGCAACGGCATTCAGGATGCCGGTGAGCCGGGCATTCCGGGCGTTACGGTGAACATCAGTGGCCCTGGCGGCTTCACGGCGTCCACCACCACCGACGCAAACGGCGCCTATCACTTCACGGGACTTGCGCCGGGCAGCTACACGGTCACGTTCGTGGCGCCCACGGGATACGTCTTTTCGCCGCAATTCCAGGGATCGAACACGGCGGTCGATAGCAATGCGAACGCTTCAGGCGTTACGCCGGCGGTCACGCTGGCTGCGGGACAAACTGACAACACCATCGACGCGGGACTCTATCAACCCGGCGCGATCGGCGACTTCGTTTGGAACGATTTGAACGACAACGGCGTGCAGGACTCGGGCGAGCCGGGCATCGGCGGCGTCACTGTGACATTGATGCACGGCAGCACGGTGATCGCCACGACCACCACGGCCACCGATGGTTCGTATCACTTCACGAACGTCGCGCCGGGAACTTATACCGTGAACTTCACGGCGCCCTCGGGCTATGTGTTCTCGCCGCAATTCCAAGGCGGCAACACGGCCACCGACAGCAATCCCAACGCGTCGGGCGTCGCGACGGTCACGATTGTTTCCGGTCAGACCGACAACACCATCGACGCCGGGTTATTCCAGCCGCCGGCCGCGGTTGGCGACTTCGTGTGGAACGATTTGAACGGCAACGGTATTCAAGACGCCGGCGAGCCGGGATTGCAAGGCGTGCAGGTGAACTTGTACAACGGCACGTCGCTGATCGCGACAACAACGTCCGACGCGAATGGTGCTTATCACTTCACCGGTCTCGCGCCGGGGACGTACACGGTGCAGTTCATCGCGCCGAACGGTTACGTTTTCTCGCCGTCGCTGCAGGGTTCAAACCGCGCGGTGGATAGCAATCCGACGCAGTTAGGCGTGACGAGCGCCTTCACGCTCGTCGCGGGACAAACCGACAACACGATCGACGCGGGTTTAATGGTCGCGCCGCCGCCGTGTACGCCGGTATCGATTACGGCGAACTTCAACGGCACGGCGATCAACGCGGGCAGCTACATTTGGGTCTCCGCGGTCGCCAAGGTTCAGGGCATTCCGCCGGGAACGAATCCGACGATCAACATTACGAATGCGTCGGTCCATTCGACAAGTATCTTCGCTCCGGTTCCCAACGGCACGATCACGCTTCAGTCCGGACCGGGCGTAACCGCAGCGACAACGTTCAACACGTCGACGAACACGTGGGTGACGACGGTACCGCAACCGCTGGGGGGCAATTATTTCCTCACCGCCGTGGCGATTCCAGTCACAACCGCGGTCGCCGGCGGCCAAAGCTTGACGTTCACGGCCAGCTACACGACGGATACTCCGGGAGTCACGGTCAACTGGCAGTTTGCGGCCGCTGTGTACACGAGCTTCACGACGAATTACACGACGCTCGGCGTGAAACCGGTGGACGATCCGAATGCCAGCAGCTACAAGAACTCCGATCACGCCGGAACGCCCGAAAACTACAAGGGCTCGGTGACGGGCGGCGCGATGGGTGGTGGTGGATCGAACTTCACCGGCTCGCTCAGCTCCACGCTGACGTCCACGCCTTGCACCGCGGGCGGCGCGGCGCAGTGTGTACTCGGATATCCGTACACCAGCAGCAATCCGCTGACCAGCGTTGTATTCAACGAAAGCGGCGTGCTCGCGGCTTCCGATCCGTCGGTCGCCGACGCCGGCGACACCATCCGCATGTTTGCGGCGGACGAACACGCCATTCTGCTCGGCGTGCGCACCAGCGCGCTGCCGATCTCGGCGCTCACCCAGAATCCCGGACACGTTTCGCATCCCTCGGTCGGCGATCCCACGATCACCGATCCGTCGGGTCGCCCGATCTTCCCGTCGATCTTCGTGACCGACATCACGGGAGTTTCCGATAACTCGACGCACACCGATCCGACGTATCGCGCCGGTGACTGGCAGTACGGCGGCACAGCGATGCAGCCGAGCGACATCTTCGGGACGTGGAAGGGAGCTTCGAAGTCCGGAAGCACCTTGACCACCGACGCCGATCCCTCGCAGAACCAATGGAATCTCGGCTCGGGCAGCGATGTTCCTTCGGCCGGGTTCTCCGGTTTGACGAATCAAGGGTACGGCGCGGAAGTTCGCTGGAACGTGAATGATATTCGCGTCGGCGGACAGCCGCTGCAATTCGGCCACCAGTATCGCATTCAGTTGATGGTTCACGACGGCGATCAAAACCAGTCGGGCGGCGACGTCGGCGAAGCATGCATGTTGGTCAACATCATGTCGCCGATTCCTTCCGGCACCGGAACCATCGGCAACTTCGTGTGGAGCGATACCAACGGCAACGGCATTCAGGATGCCGGCGAGCCGGGACTCCCCGGCGTCACCGTGCAGCTCTCCGACAGCAACGGCAACGTCGTGGGTTCGACGGTTACCGACTCCAACGGCAACTACCTGTTCACCGGACTCGCCACTGGAAACTACACAGTGACTGCGGCGACTCCTGCCGGTTACACGCCGTCGCCTGCCGGCGTGGGCGGAAATCCCGCGATTGATTCCAACGGCAGCCCTGCGACGGTTTCGGTAACGGCGGACAGCAGCAACGTAACGGTGGACTTCGGCTTCGTGCCGCCGCCTCCGCCGCCTTGCACGCCGGTGGCGATCAACGATAAGTTCAACGCTTCGGCGATCAACGCCGGCAATTACATTTGGTTCACGGCGACGCTGAAGCCCAGCGGCATTAAGGCCGGCCAATCGGCCACGGTGCAGTTCACCAACGGAAGTGTGCAATCGACGGCGTTCAATGTGCCATTGCCGAACGCGAAGATCACGTTCTCAGCGACGGCGACAACCGCGACGACCGTTTACGATGCGTCGTCGAACACATACACGACGGTGGTTCCGGCCACGCTCGCCGGCAACACCTTCCTGACAGGCGTGCCGTTCCTAGTTTCCTCAAATATTCCCGGCGCGCTCAACAATGTGTCGATGACCGGCAGTTTCACCACCGATACCACGGGTGTCAACGTGAGTTGGCAATGGGAAGCTGCGGTTTACAGTACGTTCAACAGCAATCCGAGCGCACTGGGCATCAAGCCGGTGGATGATCCGCATGCCAGCACCTATCAGAACAACGATCACGCGGGCACACCGGAGAATTATCGCGCCAACGGCGTGAGCGGCGCGACGGGCGGCGGTGGACCGGGCGATATCGGCGCGGCTTCGCCGGGACAGAACACCACTCCGTGCGTGGTGACGATCGCGAACACCGGATCGTGCGTGCTCGGGTATCCGTTCTCGAGCAGCAATCCGCTGACGAGCGTGGTCTTCAATGAAAGCACCGTGCTCGATTGGGTCGATCCGTCGCAAGCCACCATGAACGACACGATCCGCCTCTTCGCAGCGGATGAACACGCGATCCTGCTCGGCGTGCACAACAACAATCTGAGCGTTTCGGCGCTGCCGGCGAATCCGGGCCACGTGACTTCTCCGTCGATCGGCGATCCTTCGGTCACCGATCCATCGGGACGCCCGATCTTCCCGTCGTTGTTCATCACCGACATCACGGGACTCACCGACAACGCGTCGCACACTGATCCAACGTATCGCGCCGGTGACTGGCAGTTCGGCGGAGCGCCGCAAGCTCCGAACGATATCTTCGGAACGTGGAAAGGCGCTTCGGTTTCCGGAACTACCATCACCACCGACGCCGATCCGACGACCAAGAACAACTGGACGCTCGGCACGGGCAGCGACACGCCTTCGGTCGGATTCTCGGGTCTGACCAACGAGGGCTACGGCGCGGAAGTTCGCTGGAACGTGAACAACTTGCTGTTCAACGGCCAGCCGTTGCAGCCGGGTCACACCTATCGCATCCAGTTGATGGTGCACGACGGCGATCAGAACAAGTCGGGCGGCGACGTCGGCCAGGCTTGCGCGACGGTGACGATCCACTAAGATGCGCTAGCGCAGTTGGAAGTAAGCTAGCATTGCCAGGTGGGCTCGCCGTTTGCGGTAGAGGTCTCGAACGTTCAATGTAGTTTCGGCGGCATTCGCGCGATCGATGGATTGTCGCTGCGAATCGCCGCCGGAACCGTCGTCGGCATCGTGGGAGCCAATGGCGCCGGCAAAACCACCCTCATCGACATGATCTGCGGTCTCGTGCGTCCGCAGCACGGGACCATTCTGGTGATGGGCCAGAACGCGGCGGCTGCAGGACCGGCGTTACGCGCGCGCATCGGCGTGTTGCCGCAAGAAACCGCTCTGTACGACGAGGTTTCCGCCCGCCAGAATCTCGATTTCGCAGCGTCGCTATACGCCGTTCCTCGCGCCGCCGCGCGGATCGACGAAGTGCTCCTCCTCGTGGGACTCCTCGAGCGCCAGCACGACGTGGTGCGCACATTTTCCGGCGGCATGCAGCGCCGCTTGGCGATCGCGCGCGCCCTGCTGCACGATCCGCCGCTGCTGATCCTCGACGAGCCTACGGTCGGCGTGGACTTAGAAGCTCGCCATCAGATTTGGTCTCATGTCCGGTCGCTGCGCGCCGCCGGGCGTACGGTGGTTCTCACCACAAACTATCTCGACGAAGCCGAGGCGCTCTGTGATCGCGTGGCAATCCTGCGCGCCGGCAGGCTGTTGGCGGAAGATACGCCCGCCGCGCTCACCGCGCGCACCGGGCGTTGTCTCGAAATCGAGTGCTCCCCGGAAAGCTCCGGCGTAGCGCGCGAAACACTGGAGCGTCACAAGGGCGTGCTGCGCGTGGAGTCCGGCGATTTCGGCCTTCGCGCCTATCTCGGCGCTACCGTGAATCCCGAAGACGTGGTCCACGACCTGCGTGCGGTGTGCACGCTCGCCGCGTTTCGCACACGCTCTCCCGACTTGGCGGAAGTTTTCCGCTCACTGACAACCCCACAATGAACGCGCACGTCTTCGTGGCCAGCGCCAAGTTGGAACTCGCGCATCTCAATCGCAATCGCGCGTTTGTGGCGCTGACCGTGCTGGCGGCAGTCAGTTTTCTCGTGATGGTGAGCCTCTTCGGCCTCACCGGATCGTACGCGCCGACGGCCTTGATCGATCTCGACGGCGGACCGTATTCGGAAAGCCTGATTCAATCGCTCGAAGGCGCGCATCATTCGTTTCGTCTGCTGCCGATGAGCGCGGCCGACGCGCAAGGCGCGCTGCGCGCCGGACGACTCGTCGCCATCGTCACGATTCCGCAAGGATTCAGCGCCCAAGTCGAGCGCGGCGCCACCGTGGCGATCAACGTGGAAATCGATAACGTGAACATCGATCTCACCAACGACGTGCAGCGCGCACTTCCCGCCGCCATCGCCGACTTCGGACGCGCCAATCGATTTCCCGGCGTGCGCGTGCACATGGCGGAACACGACGTGTGGCCGCGGGACACCGCGTATATTCCGTACTTGGCCGTCAGCGCGCTGGCGCTCGACGCCATGATGATCGCGGGAATCTTGGGCGCGCTGGCAACAGCGCGCGAGTGGGAACGCAAGAGCGTGAAGTTGCTGCGGCTCGCGCCGGCACCGGCGGGCGCGGTGCTCGGTGGAAAACTGGCGGTCGCGGGAGGCGTGGCTTTTGCGGCGCTCGCTGTGACGGTCGCCGCGATCGTGGCGATTTTCGGCGTGCTTCCCGTGTCGTTTGTCGCGACGCTCGCCACGCTCGCCGCATGTGTCGCGATTTTTACGTGCTTCGGCGCGTGGCTCGGCGCGTTGTTGAAGCGCACGCTCGCCGTCGCGCCGTTGCTCTTCGGATTGGTGATGCCGTTCTACATCGATTCGGGCGCGCTCGAGCCGACGCGCTTCGATGGCGATCGCATTTGGCTCATTGCGCATGCGTCGCCGGTGTACTACGCGGTCGGCGTGCTCGAATGGGCGTATCACGGCTTGCACGTGACGCCCGAGCCGGTCTACGTCGATCTGCTGGTGCTCGTCGCGATGGCAGGTGTTTGCGTGGCACTCACGCTCGGAAGTTTTGCTCGCGGAGGCCAACGATGATTCGGGCCATCTGGGGAATGGCGCGCAACGACATCGCCGTGTGGCTGCGCTCGCCCGCGGCGATCGCCGCGGCGCTGCTGCCCGCGCTGGGCATGGGGATTCTCGTCGCCGTGCTGACCAATTCCGTGGGACAACAGCCCGTCGCGCTGGTCGTCGAAGGCCAAGGACGTTTGACCAAGCGCATCGCCAAAATTATTCGCGCCGATTCGGAGGCATATCTCTTAACCGAAATGAACGCGGCTGAGGCCGAACGCGCCATCGGCGAGCAACGTGTCGCGGCGATCATCGTGGTCCCCACGGATTTCGATGACGCAGCCGCGTACGGAAACGCCGCCATCGACTTGTACCTCAATAATGTCGATATCGATCTCGCCGACGACCTTCGCCGCAGCGTCACGCGATCGGCGGCGGAGTTTGATGCGCCGCAACTCGGACTCCTCGGCGAATTGCACGGACCGTCCGAGAATTTGCTGCTGCCGAATCCCTATCGCGTGGCCATTTCCGAGCGCGATCTGCGCGAGACCAACGTATCGTTCTTGCAGTATCAGGTGATCCCGATTGTCGTGTTGATTGTGGTGAGCGCCGGCCTGCTCGGCACCGCGCTTTTGACGGCGCGCGATTTCGAACGCGGCACAGCGAAGCTGCTGATCTTGAGTCCCGCGGGCCATCTGCCGATCGTCTTCGGGCGATTGCTCGGCGGCACGATGATCACGCTGGGTTTGGTCGCGCCCCTGGTGGCGGTCGGATTCATGGCGCGGTTCATGCCGCCGATTCCGTCGTGGCAACACGGCGCGGCGCTCGCCGCGTTGCTCGTCGCGGTGACGCTCACGTCGGTGGGATTGGGCGCCTTGCTCGGCATCGCCATTCGCAACGATCGCCTCGTGACGATGGCGGGCCTCAACGCGGCCGTGTATTTGTTTTTTCTCGGCGGCGGATTCACCACCGTGGCGTTTCTCCCGCCGTGGATTCAGACGGCGAGCCGGGCGCTGCCGACAAGTTACGCGATCGAAGGATTGCGCCAAGCTTTGTTCTATCCTGATCTCGTGGGTTTTGCGCACAACCTTTCGGCGATCGCGGCATTCGGCGTGGCGTCCATCACGTTGGCCGCCGCACTACTCGCGCGCGCGTGGAGGCGGGCATGAGAAACTCCGCATTGCTCATCGCGCTGCTGTTTCTCGCGGGATGCAACGACGATCCTGCGCGCTCGGTGAAGATCGCGCCGCGCCCATCACAACCCGCGCCGTCTGTGCGACCCGAGCCCACCCCGCCAACTCTCGCCGCGCCCCAACTGCCGCAACCAAAAGCAACACGCGCTGCGGCAGCGAAGCCGCCCGCGACTTCAGCCAATCTTTTCCCAGAGTATTGCCCGATTCCCGCCGAAGAATCGCCTGGAGGGCCGAGCAGCCTCGTGGCAAAAGGCGCTTGCGAATTCGAGCATCACTCGACCGCGAGCTGCGAGCCGATCGGAGACGATTTTCTGGTCGGCCTCACGCGACCAGCCAAAGGCGGCGGATCGCTCGTCGCTTTCCTGAACGTCGAGCAGTACAAGGGACCCGGAAACTACGAGAACGCTCAACTCTTTGTCGCGGTACAGAGTGGAAAAACGATTCACCGCTGGTCGAGCGAAACGGTTAGCGCCGTGGTCGGCGCCGGCGAAGCGTTCGTCGCGCTTCCCTCCACACGGTTGGATCTCGAACCAACGCTCGTCGATTGCTCCACGCTGATCTCGCCGTCGTCGAACTATCTCTATCAGTGTGCCGGACGTGGGGAAGTCCTGAAAGCTGCGCCGGAAGTCGTTTCCGGCAAGTTGCAGTGCGCGGGAAAATAATCGTCAAGCCTTCCCGCCGCGCGACTTCAAGAAACTCACCATGCCCTCCTGCTTCGCGCCTTGCGCCATCGCCAGCGGTGTGACGGTCGCGCCATTCGTGACGCCCGCGGCGTTCACGTCCGCGCCGTGCGACAGCAACACCTCCGCAAGTTCCACGTATCCCTTGCGCGCGGCGATGTGCAAGGTCGTAATGCCGAACGCCTTGGCATGGACGCTGGCACCCGCGCGCAATAAATCGTCGGCGATCTCGGCGTGCTGCTCGCCATACGCCGTGTATGACATCAGCGGCAGATCGTGCGCGCCGCGTTCGCGGATGCACGCGGGATCGCCGCCAACCAGCGCGGTCACGCGGTCGCGCAGACCCAACAACGTCGCGGTGCATGTGGAAACCGGCGCGCCCGCGTCGGCCAGGAATCGCGCCAGCGCCGTTGTGCCGGTGTGCGCCGCCGCTTCGATCGCGAGTTCATCCCAAGTGGCGCGCGCGGCCAGCATTCCGGGAGCCAACTTGAACAAATGCTTCACGCGCTCGGTGTCAAAATGCGAGAGCCGCACGAATTCGTTGATGAAATCCTGCGGCAGTCCGTCGATGTTCGCGGGCACAAACGGTTTGCCTTGGGCGTCGAGGCTCAATCGCTTTCCGAAGTAGACCACTTCGGTTTTCACGCCTGCCCCGATCGCCCCGCGATGCACGAGCAGTTCCACGACATCGAAATAGCCGCGCGCCGCGGCCAATTCCACGGCGGTCTTCCCGTCCCCGCGCTTGGCGTTTGGATCGGATGCGTTCATCACCAACGCCGTTGTCATGTCGAGGGCTGCTTTGCGGTCGGGATACTGGACAGCGGCGATCAACGGGCTCTCGGGACCAGCGCTCAGGTCCGCGCCTTTCTGCGTGAGGAAGAAAATCATGTCGCTGTGGCCGCCTTCAACCGCGTAATGCAAGGCGGTCTTCCCTTCTGCCGATCGGAGCTTCGCGATGGCCGGATTCTCGGCGGCGAACTTAGTCGCAGCCGGTATGTTGCCTTGAAGCGCTGCCTGGAAGATGTCCGCGGGTGGAAGCGTCGCGGGTTGAGCCTGTGAAAGCGCGGGCAATTGGGTAGCAGCGAGTAACGAAACGAACGTTCGGCGGTTTGTCATGCCCAATTCTCGCTGCGGCTAGGGGTCAATGAGTAGGCAGCGTGATGTTATTTTCATGTTATCGAGGGATAAAATAGGCCCTAATGCGGTTCGGCCCCTTTGAACTCGACGAAATCAACGGCGAACTTCGCCGCGACGGCACGCCGGTTAAGTTACCTCCCCGACAGTTCAAACTGCTCGCCCTATTGGCGCGGAATTCCAGCCAAGTGGTCAATCGCGAGGAGATCCAGCGCGACCTCTGGGGCACGGACACCTATGTCGACTTTCAGCGGAACCTGAACGTTTGCATCGCGCAGATCCGCGCGGCGCTGGAGGACGATTCCGAGTCCCCACGATTCATCCAGACCGTGCCGCGCCGCGGATATCGCTTTGTCGCAGCGGTAGAAAATGGCGCGCCGCCCGTCGCTGCGCCGGCGCAGGCACGCAGCCGCAACCTCGCCGGGTGGATCGCCGCAGCCGCGTGCATGGTGGCCGCCGCGTTTTTCGCGCTGCGCCCCGCCCCGCCGGTGACTCCGCGAATCGCGATGTTGCCGTTCGTTGCCACGACACACGATGAACAAGACCAACGCTTCGCCGACGTGCTGACCAGCGAGGTCATCGGCACCCTCGGCATGCAAGGCAGCCGGCTGAGCGTTATCGGACGATCTTCCGTGGAGCGCTATCGCGGGAACGCGACCGGCGCCGCCAAGGAACTTCAAGCCGACTACGTCGTCACCGGCTCGGTGCACGCGCGGAAAGGCGACACCTGGGTCGCATCCGTCGACGTTGAACGTTCCAGCGATCATGTGGAAGTGTGGCACGAGACAATCGAGCGCGATTCGCCGGCGACATTTCAATTGCAGCAGGAAATCGCGGCGCACGTTTCGGCGGGCGTGCTGCACACGTTATTTCCGGAAGCCGCCGCCGTCGCTCGTCCCACGCATCTCGTCTCGGACGCCGCGTATCAGGCATATCTCGGCGGTCTCACGCTGCAACGCCAGGGATCGTTCGAAAGTCTCGCGCGCAGCGCGACACTCTTGCGCGACGCGGTCGACAAGGCGCCTGATTTCGCCGCAGCTCACGCCGCACTCGCCGAAACCTACGTGTCGATGGGACGATCCGGCGCCGCGCCCGCGAGTGCTTTCGCGGAAGCTACCGAACAGGCGCAGGCCGCGCTCGCGCTCGACGCGTCGAATCCGGACGCGCACAACGCGCTCGCCAACGGATTGTTTTGGCACGACTGGGATTGGCCCAGCGCCGAGCGCGAATTTCGCGCCGCCATCGCCGCGAATCCCAGTTTCGCGGCGGCGTATCACGACTACGCGTTCTTCCTCGTGGCCATGGGACGTCCCGACGCCGCGCTCGCCGAACTGCGCACCGCCGTGGCGCTCGATCCCGTGTCGGTGCGCGTCAACATGGACGCCGGATGGCTCTTGCTGCAAGCGCATCGCTTCAATGAAGCGATCGCGCAGGCGCAACGCGCCCAAAAGCTGCAGCCGGGCTTGCGCGAAGCCGACGCCTGCATCGCGCGCGCGCGGTTATATCAAGGCCAGCCAGGAGAAGCGGTGCCCAAACAAGCCTCGCACGATCCTTATATGAACGCGGCCTTTCAATCCTTGCGCGGCGATCGCGATTCCGCATTGAAGTCGCTGCAAACGGCGCTGGCCGCGCGCCATCCCATGATGGTGATGCTCCAAAGCGAGCCGTCGTTCGACCGCATGCGTTCTGCGCCGGAATTCCGCGCGATCGTTGCGCAAATGCGTTTTCCGAACTAGAGATTCGCGCGCAAATATTTCATGCTCAGTTCGGCACTCTCGCGCTCCGTGCGCGTCTTGATATACACATCGAGTTCCACAACGATCCAGCCGCGATAGCCGTGCTTGTTCATTTGCGCGATCACGCCGGGGAAATCGACGTCGCCCAGGCCGAGTTCGCAGAACCAAACGTCGCGCTCGCGTCCACCCGATTGCGCGACCTTCTTCGGCGGTCCCGCGTAGTGATCCTTGAAATGCGGGAAGAGTAAGTGTCCGCCGTAGTCTGCGAAGATCTTGACAGGATCGGAGCCGCCTTGCTTCAAATGCCCGGTATCGAGAATCAGGCGGCATTTCCCGCCATTGAGGGCGTCAAGGAGCCGGCGGCAATCGTCCGGCTTCTCGCTGAGCGAATTCATGTGATTGTGATATCCCAACGCGACGCCTTCACCGGCCACGCGCGCGCCGATTTCATTCAGCAAATCGGCCAGCGCCTTGTGCGCGCCTTCCGCCGGGGCTACGCTGTCGAGCAACTGCATGTACGGCGCGCCGATTTTCTTTAAAAACTTGGCGTGCTCCACGCTGCGATCGATGTATTCCTTGCGTTTCGCGGCGTCGAGGTTTACGGTTCCGCTCGACATCGCCACACAAACCAGCTTGCGCGCGGCGAGCATTTCCTGAAAGGCGGCCGGGCGGTCCTTGTAAGTATCGAATTCCGGTGAGCGGAATTGGATTCCAGTGAATCCCGCGGCTGAAATATCGTCGAACGCTTGATCGAGATGCGATCCCCAGGTGATGGTTGCGTAACCAAGCTTGTACTTGTCAGCGGGCAACGCGCCGAGCAACGGCAGTGCCGCGGCGGTCTCGAGAAAATTGCGGCGGGAGAGATTCATCGCTTATTCATATCAGAATATCGAGAATCCTTTACGATGTCGGACCGAGGAGAGCCCATGCCTACCGATTTGATCGCACGTCTCGACATAGGCGGAACATTTCCGGCTCCCTTTCGTCTATACCCGCATGCTGAACGATGTGCGCTTTGCGCTCCGCATGATCTCGACGCACCGCTGGTTCTCCGCCGCCGTGATCCTCACCATGGCGCTGGGAATCGGGTTGAATGCCATGATTTTCACACTGGTCGACGCGGTGTTGATGAAACCGGTCGGCATCCCGAACGGCGATCGTCTGGTCACGATGCAGGAACGCCATCCGTCGAATCACGACCCCAACACGAATCGCGACGGCGTGTCGTATCCCGATTTCCGCGATATGCGCGCGCAAAACTCGACGTTTGAGCGTCTCGAAGCCGGCTCTTACGAGCGAGACTCGACGATCAGCGAGGAAACAAATCCGGCACAATCCTTCCGCATGACGCCCGTGTCGGCCGGCATGTTCGAGATGATGCACGTCCCGCCAGTTGTCGGCAGATCGTTCCACGCGGACGAAGACAAGCCCGGCGCCGAGCCGGTGCTCCTGCTCGGCTACTCGGTGTGGAAAGACCGCTACGGCGCGTCGCCGAACGTTGTGGGGCGCAGCGTGCGGTTGAACGGCAAGCCCGCCACGATCATCGGCGTGATGCCGGAAAACTTCGGCTTTCCGCAAAACAGCCAAATGTGGATTCCGCTCGTTCCCGACGCCGACGTGGAGAAGCGCTCGAATCGAAATTTACAGTTGTACGGGATCATGAAGCGCGGTGTTTCGAGACAAGCCGCGGCCGCGGACCTTGACACCGTCGGCGCAAGGCTGGCGCAATCGTTTCCGGATACAAACAAAGATCTCGCGATCGTCGTCGAGACGTTTCATCAACGCTTCAACGGCGGCCCCATCTCGGTCGTCTTCCTGCTAATGCAAGCGGCGGTCGTGTTCGTCCTTCTGATCGCCTGCGCCAACGTGGCCAACATGATGCTCAGCCGCGCCATCGAACGTCGCCGCGAAATCTCGATCCGCGCGGCGATGGGCGCGTCGCGCTTGCAAATCATTCGCCAGTTACTGATCGAATGCACGATTCTCTCGACGCTCGGTGGAGCGCTGGGACTCGCGCTGTGCGAATGGGGCGTCCGCTGGTTCAGCTTGCAGACCATGGATGTGGGCAAGCCGTATTGGATTATCTTCGCCACCGACTATCGCGTCTTCGCGTTCTTCGCCGTCACCTGCATCGGCGCGGGACTCACGTTTGGCCTGCTGCCCGCATTGCGCGCCTCGCGCGTGGATCTGAACAGCGTGTTGAAGGAAGGATCGCGCGCCGCCGGAATTCAGGGCGGCGGCAAGTTATCGAGCGTGCTGGTAATCTTCCAAATGGCCGCGACGCTGGTGCTGCTGACGGGCGCCGCGATTTTCGTGCGCGCGGTGATCGGCTATCAAACGCTGAACACCTTTGTGCCCACCGAGCAGCTTCTCACGTTGCGACTTCGCCTGGCGGGCACGCACTATCCCGACAACGCCGCGCGCTTACGCTTCTACGATCAACTGATGCCGCGCATCGCCGCGATTCCCGGCGTTACGGCAGCGGGACTTGCGTCAAGTCCTATCGGCACGGGCACGGGCGACCGCGGAATCGAGATCGAAGGCCAACCCTTGGCCGACGTTCATCGCGCGCCGCGCGTGAGTTTCATGGTGCACTCGCCCGACGCTTTCGCGGTGGAAGATCTGCCGATCATCGCGGGACGCAATTTCACCGAGAAAGACGGCACGGGCGGCGTGAATTCGGCGATCGTGTCGAAGGCATTGGCCGAGCGCTTCTTTCCGCATCAGGACGCTGTGGGAAAACGTCTGCGCTACTACGACGGCAACGACAACAACTTGAAGGCGAGCGAGTGGCTGACGATCGTCGGCGTGTGCCCGACATTCATCCAGCGCATGGACCGCGCGGGACCCGAGCCCGTGTTGTTCGTGCCGTTTCGCCAACTTACGTATACAACCATGTCGCTCGTGGTGCGCTCAACGAGCGCCGGCAGCGTCGCGAACGCCGTGCGCCAGCAAATCCAAGCGCTCGACCAGGATTTAGCGCCGATGGACGTGCGCACGCTGCAAGCCTCGCTGGAACGTCAGGCGTGGATGTTGGGATTATTTGGGACGCTCTTCACATCATTCGCGCTGATCGCTCTCGCGATCGCGTCGCTGGGACTCTACGCTGTGGTCGCGCAAGCCACCGCGCGGCGCACGCAGGAAATCGGAATTCGCATGGCGTTGGGCGCGACCTCGCCACGGATCATGCGAATGGTGATGTCGCGCGGCGCGTTGCAACTGGCGATCGGTGTGGTGCTGGGACTCGCGGCGGCGTATCCGGTGACGCGCCTGATGGTCACGTTGCCGCTACGCGCGGAGTCGACGGGTCCCGGCGCGATGGCGGCCGTGGCATGCCTGCTGGTTGTGGTGGGCCTGGCCGCGTCGTGGGTCCCGGCGCGGCGCGCCGCGTCGGTGGACCCGATGATCGCGCTGCGCGACGAGTGACGCGGTTTCCGGCGCGATGCTATAATCAGCGGCCATGAAGAAGCCTTCGTTTCAGATAGCGATCCTAGCGGGATTTCTCATCGTGCCGCTTCAATTTCTGACGCCGCAACAGTCCGCGATGCCCCAAGATGGACCCCAGCGCACCCTGCAATTTGAGAACGACGACGTCGCGGTTTGGAAAGCGGTGGTGGCGCCGAACGGTCCGCTGTCGATGCACACGCACGAGCATCCGCGCGTGATCGTCGCCGTGGCCGGCGGACCCATGAAGATCGTCTTCGAGGATGGAACTTCTGAAATGCATCAATGGGAAAGCGGGAAGGCGTACTGGTTGTCGAAGGAAGAAGGCCGCAAGAAGCACGCGGACGTAAATACCGGTTCCAAGCCGATTGAAGTGATGGTAGTGGAATTGAAGAAGTCGAACTAAGACGGAAGCGCGACATTGCACCGTCCATCTGTCGAATTGCTTCGAGGACATGCGATCGGGTTCTGGGTCGACTCGTGCTACGCTGGACCGATCATGCGATTCGCCTTATCTGTAACGTTAATCCTCGCATCCGGCATGTTGGCGGCGCAAGAGCCGCTGCCCGGCGCGGGCCTCGCGCAACATCCCTTCCTCTACTGCGGCGAGTGGCAGGATCGCGGACACAGCGACCAAGTGATGTACATCGTGCGCGGCGGCAAAGTCGAATGGACCTACGCGATTCCCGGACGCGAAGAATACGGCGATTGCACGCGTCTCTCGAACGGCAATATCGTTTTCTCACGGCGTTTTTCGGCCAGCGAGATCACGCCGGATAAAAAGATCGTTTGGAATTACGACGCGCCGCCGAACACCGAGATTCACACCGCCTATCCGCTGGGAAACGATCGCGTGCTGTTGATGCAGAATGGCGATCCCGCGAAGTTGCTGGTGATCGAGAAAAAATCGAATCGCATCGTCAAGGAACTCGTCATGCCCACGCGCAATCCCGCGGGCATCCATGGACAATTTCGGCATGCGCGCGCGACCAAAGCCGGAACGTTCCTTGTCGCGCATCTCGATCTCGGTAAAGTTGTCGAGTACGATCCCGACGGCAAGGAACTGTGGTCGGTCGCGGCGCCTTCGGCGTGGGCCGCAGTGCGTTTGAAAAACGGCAATACATTGATCAGCGGCAATCAACACGGATACGTCCGCGAAGTAAATCCCGCGGGCGAAACGGTGTGGGAGATCAACAAAAACGATCTGCCGGGATTTCCGCTGTACACCGTGCAGGAAGTGGATCGCCTGGCGAACGGCAACACGGTGATCTGCAACTGGGCCGGGTCGCTGCCGCAAGATCAATGGACGAACGTGGTGCAAGTGATCGAAGTGACGCCGGACAAACGCGTCGTGTGGGCCCTGCGCGATTGGAAAACGCTGGGGCCCGCGTCGGCGATTCAGCTACTCGACGAGAAAGGCGTGCCGGAGAACGGCGATCTGCAACGCTGACTAATCTTCAACCTTGGCGAGTCGCGCTAGCGCAAACGCGCCGAGCGCAAGACCAACGTCGCGCAAGGCGATGTCGAAATGCGCGCCTTGGGCCACGAGGTTGAGCACAATCCCGCACAGCCAGCAGCCGACGATGAGCGCGCCGATGCGCGGCTTCATCGCAACGATCAAGCCGGCGACGATTTCGATCACACCCACCACTGACATGAAGCCTTGCGCCGACATTCCCACGGCGTGGTGCAGTTGCGGCGCCAGATACATGTTCCAGTTCACCAGGACGTGCGTGAACTTATCGGCGCCTGCGATGATCAGCGCGGCCGTGAAGGTGATGTGCAGAATCTGGTAAGCCTGATACGCCGGGTCGTGGACGTGCGACATCATCCGTTCTGCAATTGCATTGCTCATAAAACTCTCCTTTCATGTCGAATGACGCGCCCAACTCGCAGATAGGGTGCACGTGCATCCCGCTGCACCCGGTGCAAAAGTTGGACGTTCGCGTTAAGATCATGACTGTCCCGGCGTCCTAAGTTCATATGCGCGCATTCGCCGTCGCTGTTGCCGCTTCCTTTGCCGCGTACGCACTCTCCGTTCCGCCCGAGCCGCGATTCGAGTTGGCGTCGGAAAAAACACTGCCGGCCATCATGCCACCGAGTCACGGCGAGGCGTTTAGCGTGCTTTCGGCCGACGGCAAGTCGGTGCTCACCGCGCGGGCCGGGCGCTTGGGCAAACGCAAGCTCGACTCGGTGGTGGAGGACGAAATCCTTCCCGCCGGATCGATTTCGCCTGCGCCATTCGGGCAATGGATCGCGTGGTCGCCGAACGAACGCTACGTCTACTACATCCAAATCGAGCAGAGCCTGCCGAACCTGTGGCGGCTCGATCTCAAAACACATGCTGCGGTGTGTGCGATCAAAAACGTCAGCGTTGCCAGTCGCAACTTGCCGCTTTTGTCGCCCGACGGTGAAAAAATCGCGTTCCAGCGCGGCCGCGAGATGATGCTTGCCGACGCGGATGGAAGCAACCAACGACCCTGGTGCGAGAACTGTAGTTTTTCGCCGTACTCCCTGGCGTGGTCGCCGGAAAGTTCGCGAGTCCTCTTTACGACGTTCATAGCGCAGGCAGTCAGCGCCCCGGGCAAGAATTCGGGACCGGTAATGCGGGTAAGAGTTTTCGATTTCAGAACGGGGCAAACGAAGGAATTGGGATCATGGAACGGCATCATTCCGTCGATTGTCTGGCCCGCATGGGATAAAAACGCGGAGAAAAACGGGGATAACGGCGTGTTCCTGTGTTTGTGGTCGCCGAACACGAGCGCCATGCATAGCTGGAAGAATCTGTTGACCCACGGTGAACCGCGCGTATTGAGTCCCATCTGGCATCTGAACATCGCCAGTGGCGAACGAACGCAGGTGACGCAGCCGCCCGGCAGCTACCTGCGGATGTTCGGCGCGGGACCCGATGCATTCTCACTAGTCGCCGACCGTTCGCCGGAGCCGATCACGGCCTGGGACGCCATCACCAACGTCTTCGGTGTGGACATGCCATCGCGCGCGCCGACCACGGTGATGCTGACGCTGAAGAAGTAGCGTTTCGCCCGTTTTCGTGTAGAATCGGAATTGCAGTCATTCCATCCAAGGAGGCGCCGACAGAATATGCGTGTTCATTCCATCGCCCGTGGTGGGTCTGTCGCGGCGGCCTAGCTTCCCCGGCAGTTCGCGGCAGATCCTTACCCTTACAACTAAATAGGTATCGCGGACACGTGTGTCCGCCAAGGAGCCTGTCGTGACCCTCGAGCAATTGGGTTGGAATTCGTTTTTTCAGAAACAGTTGAATGGAAGCCTCGCGCCCGCGCGCGTCCCCGCCCGAGTCATGGAGCATGTGCGCAGCAACATCTATCGCGTCCACACCGGATTGGAAGAGTCGCCAGCCACGCTTCCCGGCGCATTCCGCCATAATGCCGCAACGCGCGGCGAGTTGCCGGCGGTGGGAGATTGGGTTGGCGTCCGGGATACGGTCATCGAGCATTTATTCACGCGACAATCGGTCTTCTCGCGTCAAGCGGCCGGCGCGGTTGTGGCAGAACAAGTGATCGCCGCCAACGTCGACGTCGTTCTGGTGATGACGTCGTTGAATCGCGACTTGAATCTCGCGCGGCTGGAGCGTTATCTCGCATCCGTGTGGGCGGGCGGGGCGATGCCCGTCGTGTTGCTGAGCAAGTCCGACTTGGTGGACGCGCACACAGCCGAAGAAGCGATTGCCGACGTAGCGGCAATCGCGCCGGGCGTCACGGTACTGGCGGTCAGCGCGACGGAGCGCTCCGATGGCGAGGGGCGCTCACTGAGCGACACGCTGGCGCCGTTGCTGCGTCCCGGGCGCACGCTGGCGCTGGTGGGATCGTCGGGCGTGGGAAAATCGACGCTCACCAACGTTCTCCTGGGGCGCGACGAGCAAGCCGTCACACCGATTCGCGACGGCGACGATCGTGGACGGCACACAACCGTCTCGCGCCGCTTGATTCCGCTCGGCGATTACGGCGCTTTGTTACTCGACACGCCAGGCATGCGCGAGCTGCAAATCTGGGACGGCGACGGCCTCGCACAGGCATTTCCGGAAATCGAAACGCTCGCGGCGGAATGCCGATTCCGCGATTGCCGGCATGAAGGCGAGCCGGGCTGTGCGGTGCGTCAGGCTCTCGACGACGAGCGATTGGACGCGCGGCGCATGGAAAGCTTTCGCAAGCTCGAACGCGAGCAACATTTTGCCGCCGTGAAGCAGGATGCGGCACTACGCGCTGAGCAAAAGAAGCGCTGGAAGTCGATGCACAAAGCGATCCGGAGAATGTATGAAGAGCGCGACAAGCCGAAATGAGAAATGGAAAGCCAGGATGCCTGTCCTACTACGGCGTGACCGATACATTCACACCGGCCGCGCTCGACGCTCCATTGACGCGCATCACCACGGCCTGACTTCCGTTCAGTCCCGCGGGAACCAGCACGTTCACTTGATAGAGTCCCGCGAAGCCCGCGGTGAGTCCGCTGTACACGACCGTCGCGTTCTGTCCGCCGATTGTCACCGTGACGGGATTCACGGTCGTTGCGTTCGCCGTGGCGGCCGCGCCCGTGGCAATCGCGGGAGTCGTCGGGCCGAGACCGGTCGAGTAGATCACCACCTGCTCTCCGGCCTTCGCGGGATTCGCTGCGTTCACGAGCGAATTGTTGCCGTGCAGGATCACCGCGTCACCCGATCCCGCGCCGTTCACGGTGAAGATGCCCGGCGACGCCGCACTTAAATTCATCGTTTGTGCCGCGCTCGTTTGTCCCGCCGCGGTCACGGTCAGTTGCTGGCTTCCAGACGCCGCGCAGGTAGTCGGAACCTGCGCGTTGATCTGATTCGGATACACGGCGAACAACGGAATATTTTCACCGCACGCGCTCACTGAAACGTTGCCCAGCGAAACAGGCAGCGGCAACATAGACGCCGACGCGCTTCCGGACGCCATGAAGTTGCTTCCGAAAATACTCACGATTTGTCCCGGCGCCACTTGATTGTTCGGCGCGGCGACGTAACTCGCCGCATTCACCACGCCGCCCGCATTCACCGACGGCGGACCGGCGATCCCGCCGATGATCGTGAATCCGTTGATCCACACCCATGCGCCGCCGGAGTTCGGATTCTGCGTGCCGGTAACGGAAATCTTCAACGTGTGCGGTCCCGCAGCCAGTCCCGTGACGGTGTACGCCGGCGACTGCGCTTGCGTCGTGCTGGAATACGTGTCCACATTCACCGCCGTGCCCCCGTCCAACGAAACTTGCGCGATTCCCGAGTACGCATCGCGATATCCGATCCACGTAACGCCGGTGCCGTTGAAATTCAGCGTGGCCCACGCGCTCGAGTCCACCGCTTCGTTGGCGCTGCCGCCCGAATACGCCGACCCGCTGAGTTGAAACCAATGTCCGCCCCAGTTGATCGCGGGACTGGCTTGCGTCACCGTGCCGGCGGTCGCCGCCGCGGTGCCGGGCGCGACGAGCGATCCATTGTCGATGTTGAATGCGTTCACCCAAATCCACGATTGATTCGTGTTCTCGTCGTGCGAATGCGTGATCTCGATCGTCATGGTGTGCAATCCCGGCGCGAGATTGTGAACTTGATACAGCGTCGCCGTGTAGTTCGTGGTGGTGGCGCTTCCGGTGTCCACTTGCGCCGGCACGCCGTCAAGATCGAGGTAGCAGTATCCGGAATATGGATCGGACGTGCCGATCCAAGCGATCCCCGTGCCGTTGAACGTGACGATCGCCTGCGAACCTTTCAAGTTCGCGAGCGTTGATGATCCGCCGAGTTCGAGTGAATTCGAGCTCGGATACCACGTGCCGGTGTAGGTGATCCGCGCGTCGTTTTGGAGATATTGATTGACCGTCTGCGCCGCGCAATTGACCGCGCAAAAGAACAATGCCCCGATCAAGACGCGCGACTTGGAGCGTGACATAAACTCACGCTACCAAGCGCGTCGAACCTTGTCTGTCTCGGAAGAAACAGCGCAGTGATCTATTTGTCGCGCCGTTCCCGGCAAGCACTGGGCCTGCCGGGAAATGCGTAGAGAAACAACTACTGGCGTTCCACCTCGATATCGTGAAACTCCATCACGTCCTCGCGCTCACGCGCGCGGATTTTCAGCCGCAGCGTGCCGATTCGATCGCCGGTGCGCCCACGGGCAAATTCAATGCGTCCATGGAGCGGACGATCGCGCGAAATACGGGCCGCCGCCCAATCCTGGGAGCAACCGTTTTCGCCTAGGCACGTGCTGACCGCGCGTCGCATGTCACCGTCGCGTTCAATAATGCCGGAGTCGCCGCCGATGAGGATCTCCCGATCGTCGCGGTCGCCTTCATTACGCACCCAAAGCTGGCACGCCACGCCGCCCTGGAAATGACTGGTGCATTCGCGGATGGTGACCGCAAATCCCAAGCCATGTTGCGTGAAGTGCTCGTCGCGCTCGCGCTCCGGACGATACTCCTGCGGCGGTGCAGGGCGATACTCCTGGCGGTACTCCTGCGGTGGTGGAGGCGGTGGGGCCGCTTGCGACGGGCCGTTCACCGTGAACTCGAGATACGTCTCGGCCGGGATATGCACATTGCCGCCCCTCAACATCGCGGACGCCACGCCGGCTCCCGCGCCGGCTCCCGCGCCGATGGCCGCGCCTTTGCCGCCGCCAATCAACGCACCGAGTCCAGCGCCGATGGCGCCGCCGATAATGCCGCGCTTCGCGGCGTCGCCCTCATGGCGCGACGTCAGTCGAACCGTGGAGCCGACATCCACCGGAATCCAGCGGCCATAGACCCGAATATCGGCGACCTGAACAAAGAGCGAACCCGGCCGCTCGGCCACCACACGCAGCCGCACATCGGCGTATCGCGGCGCCACTTCGCGTCCGTTCAATTCGATCGGATCCGCCAACGACGCCGCGTAGCGCCGGTTGGGATCCGCGGTTCTCGCGTCAATCGGCTCGATCGTCCGCACGCTCAAAACGGTGCCAGGGGGAATGTCTTGCGCGGCCGCCATTCCGCTGGCAATCATTCCTCCCGCAATCACTGCAAAACAAAGAACTGCTGACACATTCTTCATATAGCCCCCTTGGGGTCCTGGCCCCTAACATCATTGACTCACGTTTTCAGTCCGTGGTTACAAGCAAAGTTGCATACAAAGACCTGGCGAAGTTGTGCGCAAAACGTTGCGAGTGAACATGATGCTAAGATTGCGCAGTTGTTCCTCAGGGAGATACTGTGCGCCGCTGGGTTGTGCTTGCGCTGGTTTTTGCAGGAATTCTGATCAGCTATTTGGACCGTGGCAACCTGAGTCTCGCGGCCGTGCCCGTCATGCGCGAGTTCGGATACTCGTCCGTGCAAGTCGGCGTTCTTCTCTCCTGTTTCTTCTGGACTTATGGATTGTTGCAAGTGCCGAGCGGAATCGCGATCGATCGCTTCGGCATCAAACGGATTTATGCGTCGGCCTTTTTCGTTTGGTCGCTGGCATCGGCGAGCGTAGGACTGAGCCGCGGATTCAGCACGTTTCTCGCGGCGCGACTGCTGCTCGGCGTCGCCGAATCGGTGGCGCCGATCGCGAGTCTTTCGTACATCCGGCAAAATTTCACGGCCAAAGACCAAGGTTTGCCGATGGGAATCTACATCGCCGGAACAACGCTGGGGCCGGCCGTGGGAACTTTGCTCGGCACCAACATCCTGAACTCGCTCGGTTGGCGGTCGCTGTTCATCACCACGGGATTGGGCGCGCTTTTGTGGCTCGTTCCGTGGCTTCTGCTTGTGCCGGACGCGGGCGCACCGGTACAACTGGAAACGAAATCGAAACCTGTTTCACGAGAGTTGCTCAGCACGCTCGGACAACCAGGCGCGCTGATGATGAGCGCTTTCGTTTTCCTTTATTCCTACTATTGGTATTTCGTTTTGACGTGGGTACCGTCGTATTTGGTGCTGGTGCACAAGTTCAACACGCTGGAGATGGGCAGCGTGCTCTCGGTGCCGTTGTTCGGCATGGCAATTTGTGCCGTCGCCGGCGGCGCCGCGGCCGACTTTCTGATCCGCTGCACGAATCAAGGGATTCGCGTGCGAATTTGGTTCATGTGCGTGGGTATGATCGGGTGTGGCTCGATTCTGCTCCTTACCGCCGTTTCCGACCGCCGGTTTGTGATGCCGATTCTGTTTGTATCGGCGTGCTCAGCGGGAATCGGCAACACCAACTACTGGTCGTTGGCGCAAATCTTGTCGCCCGCGGAAATGGTGGGACGCAGCATCGGTTATCTGAACACGTTAGCGCAAGCGGCCGGCGCGACTGCGCCGTTGCTGACCGGATTCCTGCTCGGCCATTCGCAACGATTCGGCGTAGCGCTGATGGTCGCGGGAATCTGCCCGCTCGCCGCCGCGTTGTGCGCCGGCGCCGTGGGCGCCGGACGTCTGGAAGTATTTCGGGAGCGGTTCGCGGCCATTCACTCCGGAAGCGCGTCGTAAAAAAATTCAAACCAGTTGCGCCACATGACTCCCTCGACGTCGCTGGCCGAGTATCCTCGCTTTGAAAGTAGCGCCGGAATTTTCTGCAAATCGGCGATCGTGTCGAGGTCGCGCGGAGATTGTTCCGTGCCGAAGCCGCCGTCGAGATCGCTGCCGATCGCCGCGTGCCGCGCGTTGCCGGCCAATTGACACACATGATCGATGTGATCGACAACGGCGTCAAGTCCGATCAAGGAACGCGGCGTTTGGGACGGCACGTAGTCTGGATGGAGCATCCACGCGTCGCACGCAGCGCCGATTACCGCGCGCCGTCCGATGAGCGCGCGAATCTGTTCGTCGGTTAACTGGCGCTGTCCCGGCACCAGAGCACGGCAATTGTGGTGACTCGCGAGAACGCGACCGCGAAACGCTGTGAGCGCTTGCGAAAATGCCTCGTCGGCCAGATGCGTCACGTCGAGGACCATGCCGCACTCCGCCATCGCCATGAGCAAATCGCGGCCTTGGGGCGTCAAGCCGCCGGCCGATCCCGTGCCGTGAGCATACGCGGTGACGCCATAATGAACCGGCTCGAGGACGCGCAGTCCAGCGGCCCACCATTGCGCGACATCTCTGGGCGACAAGATCGGGTCGGCGCCTTCCATCGCGAGAATGAATCCCAACGGCGCGCCCGCGCGGCGATCGCGCCCCGCGTCGATCCACTCCTCTACGTGCGCTGTCAGCGTCCGTCGATCTTTGATCATGCGCATGCGTCGCGTGGATTCCATCAGGCGATAAAACGCCAGTTGTCCCTGGCTCATCGCCCACGCCAACTCCCGCGAGCGAAAGTCGAGCAACGGGACGCCTTGTCCGCTGGAGCGCGAGAGAATCGTCGCCAGGCAGACGATCACTTCGCCCTTGTGCATCTCCGGAAGGGACACCGTATTGTGACCGCGCCGCGGGTCGGTCATTCCCGCTTCCGACCGCCGGATTTCGGCGATGCTCAGCGTAAGATCTCGATTCCAATTCAGCGCATTCCACGCCAGGTCCAAGTGCGAATCGATGATGAACACCACCAAATGCTATCCTATTTCTAGATGCCCTTTTTCCTGCTGGTCCTCACCGCGATCGTTGCGGGGCTCAATTTCTACCTGTACCGCAAGGCGAGGCGGTTCCTGCCAACGCGCTTCCGGTGGACCGTGCCGGTGTGGTTCGGCGCAGTCAACGCGCCGATGGCGTTCATTTTCGCCGTCTACGCCAGCGGGCACAATTTGAATGAAGTTCCGTTGCCCCTACTGAAAGTGCTGTGTTATCCGTTCTTCGCCTGGATCGCCACGCTAATGGCTTTCCTGCTGATCAGCGTTCCCGCCGATTTATTGGCGGCGATGGGACGCGCCGTCGTGCGCGTCGTGAAGATCCTGCGCGACCACGATGACGAGAGCGATGTCAACGCCGGCAGCTTGAATCTGGCCCGCCGCGGATTTCTCACCAGCGCCGCGGGCGTTGTCGCGCCGCTTCTCTACGGCATCTCGATGAAAGGCGTTTACAGTTGGCACGACCTCGACATCTCGCCCGTACAAACCGTCGCGATTCCGGGACTCGGCCGCGCCTTCGACGGCATGACGATCACGCAGATTTCCGATCTGCACACCGGCGCGTTCATCCGCCAGCCGGAGCTCGATCGCGTGGTGGCGGCGGCCAACGCGCTGCGCGGCGATTTGCTGGTGGTCACCGGCGACTTCATGGACAACTCGACGGAGCTGCTCGACGTGGCGCGGCAATCGCTGGCTCGCCTACGCGCGCCGCTTGGCGTGTTTGGCATTCTCGGCAATCACGATTACTATTCCGACCGCGCGACGGCGCATTATCCGGGATGCCTCGAGATCATGGGCGCGATGCGCGCGGCCGGAATCCACATGCTGCGCGACGCTCACGAAGAAATTCGCTCGGGCGCTGATCGATTCATCCTAGGCGGCGTCGATTGGACCGGCCTGCGCCGCGGCAATCCCAACTCCTACGACGGACCGGCAGCGGTTCGGTCGCTACAACGTACATTTTCCGGAACGGACACCGGCGTGCCGCGCATCTTGCTGGCGCATCATCCGCACATTTTTTTCGATTCCCCCACATTCGACGTGGCCCTGACGCTGGCCGGTCACACGCACGGCGGCGGACAAGTGGTGGTGGCGGAAGTGCACGGACAACCGATCGCGGTGGGCACGCCGGTCTTTCGTTTCGTCAGCGGAATCTATCGCGACGGCGTGGCGACGCTATACGTGAATCGCGGCATCGGTTATGTGGGATTGCCGATTCGACTGAATTGTCCGCCGGAAATCAGCCGATTCAAGTTAGTTCGCGGGTGATCAGCCCGGCGCGCCCGGCCACCACGCGCACCGCAAACGCGAAACAGAAAAACGCATAGCCGATCAGCGTGTTTCGCACGAACAGCAAATTCGACTCCGCAAGCGCCGCGAGAATCACCAGCATCAACACCATACTGCCGAACGCGAATGCTTCTTGCCGCGCCGATCCCCAACCGAAAACAATCACCAAAGAAATGGCGCACGGCACGCACCAAAGACTCTCATGCATCAACGCAATACAGAGAAGGCTGATTCGCGACCAGAACGGGCCGTCCGCCGGATTCTCCGGCGCGGTGATCATAGCCACGGGCCAAATCGCCAGGACGATCGTGACCAACGCGACAGCGGCGAATTGCCAGGCTTTCCTGGCATTCGGCACGGCCAACCAAGCCTCGCGGGGCTGGCGGAACACCTTCACAAGGTAGCCGATCTCGATCAGCACGAGCGCGATCGGTAAGATGCGCTGCAGCATTAAGGTGCGCTCGAGCATTTGAACCCCCTACGCGCGCGACGCGCTCATCTCCCAGCCGATCGCCGAAAGACTGAATCCCTGCGCGATTCTTCCGCGCAGTTCCACCCAGGTGGCGTCGGGCATCGCGAGATACACGTCCACCACACGCGGGTCGAATTGCGTGCCGCGATATTTCACGATTTCCTCGCGAGCCTGCGCGAAACTCACGGCTTTTCGGTACGGCCGATCCGACGTCATGGCATCGAGCGTATCGGCCACCGCGAAAATCCGCGCACCCAGCGGAATCTGCTCGCCCTTCAGGCCGCGCGGATACCCGGTGCCGTCGAAACTCTCCTGATGCGACAGCACGATCTCAGCCGCTTCCTGCAACGCGTTCACGCGCGCCAGAATGTCGTAGCCACGTTGGCAGTGCGTGCGCATGAATTCGGTTTCGTTGGGCGACAGCGGTCCCGTCTTGCGCAAAATGGAATCGGGCACGCCCATTTTTCCGATGTCATGCAAATACGCGCCGCGCGCGATGTTCTTCAATTCCTGCGAGCCGAGTTGCATGGCGCGCGCGATCTCCAACGTGTATGCCGTCACGCGCCGCGAGTGCCCTTCGGTTTCCGAGTCCTTCAAGTCGAGCGCGCTTCCCAGCGCCTCCAACGTGAAATCGTAGGAGCGCTCAAGCTCCCGCAGCGCGCGCTCCACTTCCTCGGTGCGCACACGCACCAATTCCTCCAGATGCAACTGATACCGGCGATTCTCCGCCACCAAGCGCTGCCGTTCCAGCGCGCGATCCACGGCCAAGTACAACTGGTCCTTCTCGAACGGCTTCACCACGTAGTCGTAAGCACCCAGGCGGATCGCTTCCATCGCGATGCGGATGTCGTGCAGCGCGGAAAGCATGATCACCGGCAAATCGGGATAGAGACGGCGCGCCTGCTCGAGAAATTGGATGCCATTCATCTCCGGCATCACGATATCGGACAGAACCAAATGAAAGCCTTCCGGCGACAGTTTTAAGACATTCAACGCTTCGCGGCCGTTGCGCGAATGCACGGCGGAATCGCCGCGCTCTTCCAGCAGCGAGCACAGGATTTCTCCCAGTGCTTCCTCATCCTCCACCACGAGAATGCGGTCCTTGTTCATTTCCCAAGAAACTCTACCATACCTCGCGGTCATGGGAGTCATGTGAGTCATGGAACGCGTCCGCCTGAAACATATGTGCCATGACACATCGCGCTTTCCGCGATTTGCTCCGGCGGAAAACGTTTACACTATCCTCTGCATGAATTCAGAGTTGTTGACGCTTCTCCTCTTGGAAACCGCGATCATCGCGGTGCTGGTGTTGATTTGCTTCTTGCTCGAGCGCGCCAGCCCCGAAGCATGGATGAAGCGTTGGAATCTCGGCTGGCTGATTTTCTTGGCGCATCTGCCTTTGAGTTTTCTGGCGGACTCCGGCCTGCCGCACGCCGATGTCCTAAAGTCGATCGCGCTGATCCTGGCGCTGAGCGCAAACACCGCGATCGCCGTGGCAGTGGCCTATCTCGCCGGGCGATCGAAGTGGGAACGAATGATTTGGTTCACCGGCGGCACGCTTGCGCTCGCCGGAATGGTCCCACCGCTGTCCCTGCCCGCCGTTTACGCGATGACGCTGGCGACGATTCCGCTGGCGTTCATCCACGCACAGTCTCGGCGCTCTCCGGGAAGCTGGCTGCTGTTCGCCGCGTTTCCCATTCGTTTGATCCGCATCCCCGCACCGCCGACGATGCCGTTGCATCTGCTCGACACGGTGCGCGCCGGCCTTCTGCTGGTCGCCGGAATGCTTGTGTTCCTCGAGCAGCTTCGCGAAGGGCGCCGTTGGCGCGGCGCGACGCTGCGCTTCTCCGCAGCGATGGCCGATGGCGGCGGCGCGCCGGAAGTGGAACGCTTGTGCCGGCAACTCACCGAAATCTCCGGCGCGGAATTGGCACGCATTCTCGAGGAAGATCCGCTCGACCCAGTGAAGAAACGCTCCGCGATTCTCTCGCCCGGCAATAACCGCGAGACGCTGATGCAATCGATCGATCCCAAGTTGAAAGGACTGGTCGTGACGCCCCTGAAGACCGGCGGACAACTCGTGGGATCGCTGTGCTTGGGATACGATCGCTGGCTCCCCGGGCCGCCCGTGCCGCGCGAGCTGATGCAGGAAGTCTGCGATCAAATAGCCACAACGCTGCGGGGTTGCCAGTTGACCGCGCATCTCACGCGTACGCATCGCGAGTGGCTCAACACCGTCGATTCGATTCACGATTTCATCCTGGTTCACGACACCGAAAGCCGTATCGAGCGCGTGAATCGTCCGCTGGCGCACACCACGGGATTGTCGCCGGAGCAATTGGTCGGGCGCCCATGCCGCGAAGTGCTACCTGGCGCCGGTGAAAACTGGAAAGATTGTCCGTTCTGCGAATCGTCGAACACAGGCGAGAATTTCAATTCCGATTTCGGCGGATATTTCCTGGTTTCCACTTCCACCAGCGCGGCCGGCGACGCGGCGAGCGTGCTGCATGTGGTTCGCGACGTCTCCGCGCGCAAGGCCGCCGAGGATCGCTATCGCTACATCTTCGAGAACGTCCGCGAGGGCGTTTTCATCTCCACGCCCGACGGCCGGCTGCTCGATTGCAACGACGGCTTGGCGCGAATGCTCGGATACTCGCGCGAAGAAATGCTCAGCGTGAATGTCGGCGTGCTGTGGGTGGATGAGGCGGACCGATCCGCGCAGATCGAACTGATGGACCGGCAAGGCTACGTCGAAGAATACGAAGTGCACTTGCGCCGGCGGACCGGCGAGACGATCGTGGGACAGGAAACCAGCTTTGCGCGCCGCAACTCGGCGGGAAAAGTTGTCAGCTATCAGGGATTCATCGTCGACGTAACCGAGCGCAAAAAAGCCGAACGCGAGTTGCGCCGGCAAAACGACATTCTGTCGCAAGTGAACAGCTTGTCCGCGCGGATGACCCATCGTCTGGATCGCCAGCAAGTGGTAAACACGGTGGCGGAAGAAATCCGCCGCTTGTTCGGGTTCGACACCGTGGCCATCTTCATGATCGACGAGCACACCGGGATGAGCACACGCGTTGCCGCCACGGGCTACCGGTCCGATCTCGGTCGCGCGATGACGCCGTTTCGCGCCATGCCGGGCGTCATTGGGTTGCTGCGTAGCGGCGGCCTCGAGCCGATCTTCCCCGTGGCGCGACTGCCTCCGCTCGCACCGGAACTTACCGAGATCCGCGCGGCCGAAGGCATCAAGTCGATGTACGTGATGCCGCTACTCGGCGAAAAACTACTCGGCACGATCTCGGTAGCGTGGCGAACCGAGCGCGTGCTCTCGGAAGCGGACCAAAACTTGTTGGGAGCTCTGGGGCGCCAGGTGAACAACGTGTTGTCCGATATCCTGCTGTACGAGCAAGCCAAGCAGGCGTATCAGGACTTGCAACTCGCGCAGGAGCAATTGCTGCAGAGCCAGAAACTCGCGGCTGTGGGACAACTTGTCTCCGGCGTGGCACACGAATTGAACAATCCGCTGGCCGCGATCATCGGTTACTCGCAGTTGCTCGAGTCGCACGTCACGCCAAAAGGCGCCGACTATCTCGAGAAGCTCCTGCGCCAGGCCAAGCGCACGCAGAAAATCATTCAGGATCTCCTGACGTTCTCGCGACAGCGAAAACCGGAGCGCAGCGTGCTCGACTTGAACGCCGTGGTGGAAGGCGCGCTCATGTTGCGCGACTTCGACATTCGCGCGAATCACGTGCAAGTGATAAGACAACTGGCGTGCGAATTGCCGCCGGTGATGGGAGACCGCCACCAACTCGAGCAAGCGTTTTTGAACATTATTCAGAACGCGTGCGACGCGATCCTGGAAGTGTCACCGACGGGAACGCTCGAGGTGCGCAGTTATCTCTCGGAAAACGGTCCGGCCCACAAAAAGCGTCAAGTTGTTCTGGAATTTCTCGACGATGGCGTGGGCATGAAGGAACCGAATCGCGTCTTCGAGCCGTTCTACACGACCAAAAAAGTCGGCATGGGCACGGGACTCGGCCTGAGCATCTGTTACGGCATCCTGAAGGAACACGGCGGCGAGATCGAAGCGGAAAGCCGCGATCCACACGGCGCAATTTTCCGCGTGAAGATGCCGGCGATCGAAGAAAGCGTTGACACGCCGTCCGACGCAACAGCCGGCTGAAGAACTTCCACCACAACTCAACAGGATGCGCCGGTAGACAGGATCGGTTGACCTGTTCTATTTTTTCGCGACGATGCTTCCCATCGACGGCGCCTTCTCAATCTCTTTCTGTTTTTCTTTCTGCGGATGCTGCGCGGCCCACTCGGCGTAATCTTTATCGCTGAGATACGTCACGTTCACCCAGGCGTGCGCCATTTCGTCGGTCGTGCGGCGGCCGTATCCCACATGCACGGTCGGATCAGGATTGTTCCGGTTAGCCGTGGTGTTGTCGTGCCACGCGTGAATGCGGATCTGCGTGCCGCGCGGCAAGACCGGCGCGTCTTCGTCCGAGTAGATGTAGTTGTTCATCCAGTTGAAATCGAAGTGATCCACGTTCGAGATCATGCGCACGGTTCCATCGGGAAGAATCGCTTCCATCGACATCGCTTTGCCGCGCAGATGCATGTGCGGCTGAAAACTTTCGAGCCGCGCCGGCTCGGCCAGCGTCGTGGTCGCTTCCACGTCGGCCATCGAGTTCGGCGGAATGTCGATGCCGCCGAAACGTCCTTGCGTACCGCGGAACATCATCAGCCGCGTGCGATACTTCGGCGGCGAATCCTTCGGATAAAGATAAACGGCTAGCTCGACGTGATCCTGCACCGGCTGGCCGTTCGCGTGCAAGTGAATGTCCCACTGAATTTCTGCGCCGGGCAGCAGCAACTTGCCGGTGTTGGCGCGGAAGATGTCGTACTGCTTGCCGATGGCCCATTCCATCAGCAGACCGCTGCCGTCGCTGAATCCGCGCGGCCCACGATCTTCGCTGTCCTCGTCGTTTTGCCACAAACGCGCGATGGCGTGATGCGTCACTCTGCGTCCCGCGACGGTCGCCGGGCGAATCTCCACGGCGCGCACCCAGCGCGCTTCGGTCACAGGCACGGTCGACACCGGATCCCACCACTGGTCGTCGGATTCCGCGGCGATCGAGAATGTCGGCGACTTGATCACAAAATCCGGCGCGCCGAATTTCTCGGCCAACTGCCACTGTTCTTCGGCGGGCCAGGTGCGCGGCGCGGGCAAATCCTTGGGATTGCCGAGCGGCGCGCCGTCATCCACCCAACGCACGATCGTCTCTACCTCGGCGTCGGAGAGTGACCGATCGTTCAGGAAGTGCTGCACTCCCTGCGTGCGATCAATGTGCCACGGCGGCATCTGGTGCTTGATCACCCTCTCGCGAATCGACTTGGCCCATGGCCGCGCGTCCTGATACGTCAGCAGCGACATCGGCGCGACGGTGCCGGGACGATGGCAGTCCTGGCATTTCGCTTGGAAGATCGGCGCAATGTCCTTCGCGAATGTTATCGCGTGGTCGCTCTTGTCGTTTGTTGGAGCGGCGCGAACTTGGTTGATGGGAAGCGCCAGAAGCGCAACGGCGCAGAGGCAGACGAAAAACCGGATGACAACGCGATGATCGAGCTCGGCATGGTCCATTACCAGCTTCTCCCGAATCAAGAGTACCTAACTTGCTTATAGCTTTTGACGCATGGGAAGTCAATGCGATTAGGCTCAAACGTGCGTTCGTTTTTGAATCGCTGTAATTTTTTTTACGAATAAGTGACGCCGCTCACGGTTGCGGCACGTCTAACGCTGTCTATCGCGACTGTGCAGTGATCCACGTCGCGACCAAGTCGGCAAGCTCCGTCAATGCTTGCGCGGTCAACGCGCCTGCGAACGCAACAAGGAAGAAGAAGCGTTTCATAACGCCTCATTTTACGAAATCCGTTGCCAAAACCAAAACGATCCAAGAAAGAAAATCGCCATCGAAGCCACGCGCACCACCAGGGAACGGAAGCGATACCGCGCCAGCCACGCAAGCAGCGGCAGCAAGAGCGCCACGATCGCCACCTGTCCGATTTCCACGCCGAGATTGAACGAAAACAGCGCGGTCCCCAGCAATCCCGGCGGCAAGTGGACTTCGCGCAACGCGCTGGCGAAGCCGAATCCGTGCACCAAGCCGAAGAAGAACGTGACGATCCAGCGGCGGTCGAATTTCGCGAAGAAAAGGTTTTCGAGCGCGATGTACATGATCGACAGCGCGATCCCCGATTCGACAATTCGCAGCGGCAGCACCACGATGTTGAGCGCGGCCAGCGCCAGCGTGATGCTGTGCGCCACCGTGAACGACGTGACAATTTTCACGAGCGACCGAAATGTCCCGCCGATCAGTACAACGCCCAGCAGAAACGCGATGTGGTCGTAGCCGGTGAAGATGTGCAACACGCCCATGCGCAGAAATTGCGCGAACGCCGTGAGTCCGGCGTGACTTCCGGCCGCAAAACTCGCCCGATAGACGGCCCCGGAGCGAAAGACGAACTCTTCCTCCCGACCGGCTATGGTGATCACACCGACCGTTTGATAGCTCGCGGAAACGTCGTGGAAAATGTCGCAGGCGATCGCGATGTCGCGCAGGCCGTGTCCTTCAAGCGGCGCATTCGCCGTGACGGCGACAAAAGGATTGCCGTTGGGATCGGTCCATAGCTCGAGCGGCCCGAATGTCACGGCGCGATCATGATCGTCCTCGGAGACTTTCACCACTCGCGCCAGATACGCCTGCACGCGCGGCGCGGCGTCGCGCAATTCTTCAGGCTCGAGACGGCCGTTGCCGTTCGTATCGATGTGGAAGACTTGATCGGAGTCGAGCGCGGGCAGATGGAGGCGGAAACGCACCGCCCGGTCGTCAATGCGGATTTCGGCGAACGCTGCGGACACACCGTGAGCGAACACGGCTGGCGCCAGAAACAGCAGCGCCGCTGCGAGCGTGAATCTCACAGCGGCGCGTGCCCTGAACACAAGATTAGGAACCCTTGGTTCCCTCGAAAGTGGCATTGATTCCCTGCGCCGCGATCTTGAACGTACCGGTGATCTTGTTGCCGTCGAGCTTGCCTTCAAACTCGATCTGCAAATCGCCGGCGTCGAGCTTCAAATTGAACTTGCCGTCTTTGACCGTTCCCGCGAGCGGCGCGCTGCCCGCGGCGTTCGATCCGGTGCCCGTGACTTTGTCTTCCTTCACGGTCAAGTCGAGTTGGAACTCGCCATCCGGCTGGTTGGGGATTTTGCCAACGCACTTCCAGAGGCCGCCAAGCGTCGCGCCCGACGATGTCGACGCCGTCGCCGCAGCCGCCTTGCCGCCGCCCTTGCTGCAGGAGGAAGTTCCCTTCACGCCCGCCGACGGAATCGCCCAGGTACCGATGAGACTCCCGCCGTCGAGTTTGCCTTCCAGAGTCCAGTTGGCGTCTCCCGCTTCCACGACCAATTTGTACTTGCCGTCTTCGAACGTGCCCTTCATCGGCGCGCTGCCGCCGGAGTTCGAGCCGGTGCCCTTGACGTCCTTGCCGGTTTGCGTCAAATCCATCTCGCCGTCTTGATCGGGCATCCCGCCGCCGTCGATCTTCAGCTTGCACTTCCACAAGCCGGTCATCGGACTTTCGTCCAACACGCCCGCCGACGCGCTCGTTGAAAACACCGCTGCCGCCAAGACCACCGCCGCCGCTAGAATGAATTTTGTCTTCATCAATTTGCTCCTTATTCGCAAAAGGCTCGCCTCTGGCCGCCTTCGTTTCGGCCCCTCTGGCCGATTATCGAGTGTACCGCGCTTTTTCCTCTTCGCTCAAGAACGATGCTTGAAAAGAGTTGTACGCCAGCCGCGCCAACTCCTTTGGTGTAAACCCGAACTGGGTATGCGCCAACATGTACTCGGACGTGAGATCGCAGCCGAACATCGCCGGATCGTCCGTCGAGAGCGACACCAGCATCCCCGCATCGAAGTAGCGGCGCAAGGGATGGTCCTCGATCCGCGAAATCGCACCCGTGCGGAAGTTGCTGGTCGGGCACATATCCACTGGTACGCGCGAGCGCGCCAAATGTTTCACTAATTCCGGGTCCTGCTCCGCCGTGACCCCGTGACCGAGCCGCTCGGCGCGCAGCACGCGCAGCGCGCCCCACATCGATTCGGGACCCGCAGCCTCGCCGGCGTGCGCGGTCAGGCGGAGGCCCTGGTTGCGCGCGTACTCGTAGACACCCTCGAAGAGTTCCGGCGGCGCTTGTTTTTCGTCGCCGCCGATCCCCATGCCGATGACGCCTTCCTGTTTGTGCGCCACGGCGAGTTCGGCCACGCGCATCGCGGCGTCGGCGCCAAATTGCCGTACGGCGTCGAGAATCCAGCGGACTTCCACGCCGTACTTGGCACGTCCCTGCTGCGCGCCGAGACAAATGCCCTGAAAAAGTTGTAGAAAGCTTTCGTTCTTCCACAGCATCACGCCGGCGGAGATGTAGACTTCGGCGTAACGCACGCCGTCGCGATGCAAGCGCTCGATCATGCGCAGCGTGACGAGATGATAGTCCTGTGGCGCGCGCAACAGCGAGCAGACTTGCTTGAACGATTGCAGAAAACCGGGGAAATCCGTGTAGCGGTAGAGATCGGGCGACGGCTCCGGCACGCCGTGCGATCGTGCCAGCGATGCGAGTGTCACCGGCTCAATCGTGCCTTCGAGATGCAGGTGCAGTTCCGCCTTGGGAAGGGCGCGGATAAACTCGCCGGCTTCGCCCGGCGTCCTAAATTCCGGCGACTGGAACGCAGAAGCGTTTTCAGGCATGCTTATAATCATAATGCGCTTCGCGATCGCCCTTCTGCTGGCGGCTGCATTCGCCGCCACCGCGCCGATCAAGTTGTTCCTCAAGGACGGCACGTACCAACTGGTGCGATCGTATGAACGCGCGGGCGATCGCGTAAAGTTCTACTCGATCGAGCGCGACAATTGGGAAGAAATCCCCGCCGATCTCGTCGACTTCAAAGCCACGGAAGAAAACGCCAAGCAAGCAAAGGAAGACGGGGCGGCGAAGGCCCGCGAGGTCGACGCGCAAACCAAAGCGGACGCGGCGCAGGATGAATTCGAAGGCCACGAGGTCGCGCCGGGCGTGCACCTCGGCGAGGATTATGGCTTTTACGCCGTCGTCGCGAAGAAAGTCACGCTGATGCCGGTGTCGCGCGCGAGCACGGTGGAAGACAAGCGGCGCAAGGTGGCCAACGTGCTGCTGCCGGCGCCCGTTCTGAAAAATCGCCGGACCGTCACGCTCGACGGCGCTAAATCTGCCGTGCGATTCCCCAAGCAGCCCGATCACCTTTTTGTCGTGACCGATTCCAAGGCGTCGCGATTCATGCTGGTGCGCGTGAAAGTAAAGGGCGATCATCGCGAAGTGGAAGCAATCCTGCAGGGACTCGGCCAAAGGCCCGAGCACAATGGCGACGAAATCGAAATGACCGAGGTGATCGTCGCGCCCACGACAATTCGTCTCGTCCCCAAGACACTGCTCATCGCCGGCGAGTACGCGCTCGTCGAAATCATCGACGACAAGCTGAATCTCTACGTGGCTGATTTTGGAATCGGGACGTAGCCGGCTGCTATACTGCTTCTCGTCTCATGCCTGATGACCTAGCCGGCCGCGTACTCGCGCAAGTCTCCGCGCTCTCCGCGGAAATGATCGAGTTCCTGCAAGCGATCACGCGGGTTCCCACCGTTAATCCTCCCGGCGAACACTACGCCGATTTCGCGGAGGTCTGCGCGCCGTATTACTCGCGCCTTGGATATCAAGTTGAAAGGATCGTCGCGGAAGATCATCCCGATCACTCGCCGCGCTATCCACGCGTGAATTTGCTCGCCCGGCGCGAAGGATCGGCCGGCGGACCTTGCGTTCACTTCAATGGACACCTCGACGTTGTGCCCGCGGGCGAAGGATGGATGCGCAATCCCTTCGGCGGCGAGATCGCCGATGGAAAATTGTACGGACGCGGCACCGCCGACATGAAAGCGGGGCTGGCGGCATCGTTGTATGCGATTGAAGCGATCCATCGCGCGGGGATCGCCTTGCCCGGAGCCGTGGAGCAAAGCGCGACCGTGGACGAAGAAAGCGGCGGATTCGCCGGCGTGGCGCACTTAGCCGAACGCGGATACTTGAACGCGTCGCGCCAGCAACACGTGGTCATCACCGAGCCGCACGGCGTGGACCGCGTGTGCTCGGGACATCGCGGCGTCTATTGGTTCGACGTGGTGATGCACGGCCACATCGCGCATGGGTCGATGCCATTCGCGGGAGTGAACGCCATCGACCGCATGAACATCTTTTTGAATGCCGTCAATCAAAAGATTCGCCCCAAGCTCGATGCGCTGGTCACGAAGTTACCGGTGCATCCCGAAGCCGCGCGGCGCGCGACGCTGAACATCAACTCGATTGCGGCGGGCCAGCCGATCGATCAAAGGCAAACGCCGTGCGTACCCGATCGCTGCACCGCGGTTTTCGATCGCCGCTTTCTCCCGGAAGAAAGCCTCGCGGAGATTCAGCGCGAGTTCGCGGACTTACTGCGCGAGACCGGATTCCCACATGAGGTGAAAGAGCGCATGATCGTGATGCCGACGTTCACGCCCATCGATTCGCCGGTTTCCTCGGCCACCGCCGCTTCCATCGCGGCCGTTTGCGGACGGCCCGCCGGATACACCGCGAGTCCCGGAACGTATGACCAAAAACACTTCGTGCGAATCGCCAAAGTGAACGATTGCATTTCCTACGGGCCGGGCATAATAGATGTAGCGCATCAACCGGACGAATACGTTTCGCTCGACGATCTGGAAACGTCGGCGAAGGTGATGGCGCTGACGACGCTGCGGCTGATGGGTTTGCACAAATGAAACGTCGGGATTTCTTCGGGCTTCCGGCCATCGCTCTCGCAGGGATGAGCGCCTACGCTCGCGATTTCGCGGCCGAGGCCGAAACCGGTCCCACCGGCGCAATCACCGATGTGGCGGGAATCAAAGTCGGGCACTCCACGCGCACCGATCGTCCTACCGGTTGCACGGTATTGATCGCCGAGGACGGCGCGACGGGCGCGGTGGATCAACGCGGCGGCGCGCCGGGCACCCGTGAAACGGATCTTCTCAATCCCGTCAATTCCGTCCAGAAAATCAACGCCATCCTGCTTTCCGGCGGCAGCGCGTACGGACTGGCAGCGGCCGACGGCGTCATGCGGTATTTGGAAGAGAAAAACCTCGGCTACTATATCGGTCCGGGCAAAAACGGCGCGAAACACGTCGTGCCAATCGTGCCCGCGGCGATCATGATCGATCTCGGCTACGGAGGCGATTGGAACATTCGGCCGACGGCCGAGAACGGCTATCAAGCGTGCGTGGCCGCGTCCAATAAGCCGCCGCAACAAGGCAGTGCCGGCGCGGGCGCGGGCGCCACCGTCGGAAAACTGCTGGGAATGGCGCACATGATGAAAGGGGGATTCGGCACGGCGTCCGTGCAGTTTCCCAACGGCGTGGTTATCGGAGCGATGGCTGTCACCAATGGCGCGGGCGACGTTTGGGATCACATTCGCGGCAAATTGATCGCCGGCGCGCGCACCGAAGACGGCCACCATCTCGCCGACGTGATGCAGTTGATGCGCAGCGGAAAATTTGCCATGCCGCGGCTATCGGCCATTCAAAACACCACGCTCGGCGCGATCGCCGTGAACGTGGACCTCAACAAAGCGCAAT